>Ga0182738_1000407_pt1 | contig 63133 bp, 63 predicted proteins | sample eDN5th30CBELigMG_FD_128876 | JGI IMG/M metagenome (GOLD analysis project Ga0182738, IMG submission 128876) | Enriched Miracle-Growth compost microbial communities from Emeryville, California, USA - eDNA 5th pass 30_C BE-Lig MG (version 2)... ... | reverse complement strand
GCCGGCGCTTTCCCGGTTCCGGATTTCTGTCTCATCTTCGCTCCTTTGAAAGGCTACGATGAACCAGAAATCCTCCGTTCTCAGTTAAGCCGATTTGGTCCCATCAGTGCTGACGCCGGACAATTGATCACGCTGGAATGACCTCTAGTTTTTCGATGAATACCACAGCAGTTGTTAATAGGCGGGAACTGGAATTCTCCGTCTCGGGTATTATGCATCCTCAATATACCCGCGAGGATACTCTGCACGTCGTCGAGCGCCTTCATACAAAGGGTGCGCTCCGCTTGCTGGACCTGGATATTACCGGGACTGAGGAGATTATTGAGGGCGTTAGATGTGAACTGGCCGGTGCGCATACCGAAGGTTCTATGAACATCATAGTTGAGACGGCCCAAGGCGCTGCATGCATATGTGGTGACACCATCTACGATCTTAAGAACCAAGTCGTCGATGAGGATAGCCAGCCGCAAGAGCTGGAGCCGCGGGTGACCGGGAATCATGCAAATTCAATAAGGAGCGAGAAGGGAGCAATCAAAAAATTGCTTCATCGATTTTCGATCGTTTTGCCTAGTCATACGCCTCCAGCAAGAGTTGAAAATGGACGTGTGGTGGGACTCCTGTCCAATACTATTCCGGGCGATATACATGAGTCGATAAGACAGCCGAAATGGTCAGCCGGATGAGAATATAAGTTTACATTTATTCGGCCGATAAGAGGGGCGGAGTGTCAAAATGACCAATATACCTGGAACTGTGAATGACGGATTATGGCGAGTGCATGCGCCTACGGAAGTCATTTGTGGACGGGGAGTGGCCAGGAAGGCGGGCGAGCTTGTAAGGAGGGTGTCAGACGGAAAAATATTGCTTGTCACCGATGCATGGTTGGCGAAGTCAGAGTTACTTCGGACGATACAATCGTCACTGACTTACGAGGGACTTGAATGCGAGGTTTTTGACGGGGTGGAAGCAAATCCGTCTGTCGCTGTGCTTGAAAAGGGAATTGATTGTCTTAGGAGAACTAGCTGTGAGACATTGCTTGGCTTTGGCGGCGGCAGCAGCATTGACACGGCCAAAGGAATTGCGGCCATGGCGCGCAACAGTGGTTCGATTCTGGATTACGAGGGCACCGGGAAGCTTCAGAATTCTGCTCTGCCGATAATCGCGATACCTACGACAGCAGGCACTGGAAGCGAGGCCACGGCGTCGACCGTTTTTACAAATACTGAAACGAAATTCAAATCTGTTATAATTAGTCCTCTTCTTTTTCCGCGTCTTGCGATACTTGATGCAGATCTGACGGTGACGTTGCCCCCTGAAATCACCGCAGCGACAGGCATGGATGCACTTACGCATGCGATCGAGTCGTATGTGTCCAAACAGGCCAATCCGTTTAGCGAGGCGGTCGCTCTTCATGCCATTAAGTTGTTGACGGGCAATATCGAAAAAGCCTTTTTTGCGGGCACAGACATTCAAGCACGACAGGAGATGTTGATCGGATCGTTCTTGGCAGGAGCAGCGTTCTCGCAGTCGAAGCTCGGAAACGTGCATGCGATCTCACATACGTTTGGAGGAGTTTTCAATATTCCGCACGGCATCGCCAATGCCGTGTTACTTCCGTATGTATTGGCGTTTAACGCGCGAGCTTGCTCTGAAAAATTCATAAATATTGCCTCTGCGATCGGCTTGGATGTGCCGGCAAAGGCGTCTTTTCACGCGGCCTGGCAGCTAGTTGAATATGTGGTTGAATTAAACGCGTCGCTGAATATACCAGCAACCATTGCTCAACTCGGTGTGTCGCTTGAGTTGATGGACCGAATGGTTGGTGATGCGATGAGGAGTGGGAATGTACATGTCAACCCACGACTGACAACGCATAAGGATATCGAGCGGATAATCCGGAGTGCGTATGAAGGCACATTTGGTGGATTGGATAAGTAGGAAAGCAGATGTACTATGAGATGCGGATTTACACAATCAAGGTGGGGAGAACGAAAGAATATAATAGTATATTTGAGTCAAGGGGACTCCCAGTAATATCAAAATATCTCAATCTAGTTGGATGGTGGCATGCTGAATGCGGTGAGTTGAACCAAATTATACATTTGTGGGCCTACGCGTCACTTGATGACCGGCAGAAACGAAGAGAGGCACTCTACAATGACAGCGACTGGATTAATGGATTCGTACCAAAAGCCTTTCCGCTGATCGAAAAGCAGGAATCAAAGATTCTCGTTCCCTCTAAGTTTTCACCTATCAGGTAAGCATAGGATGTCTCTCGCGAGCGAGAATTGCTGTAGTCCGTGACGTTTGAAACTGCGGTCTTTGAGGGCTACGTATATGGGCCACGCTGCTGTTTAGGTCCTTAAAGTTGTAATACCGTTAGCTTGGTACTAGCAGTGCAGTCTTTTGTTGATCATCGGCTATTCGAATATGCTTTAGCATCTGCCGAGCAAGGCAGCTTTCGCCGGGCGGCTGCCGCACTGAATGTGCAGCAGTCGACAGTAAGCCGTGGCGTGCGAAGCCTCGAATACCATGTTGGTGCAGAATTATTTGAAAGGAGTCATGCCGGCATTCGACCCACGCCAGCAGGCAATCGGTTCTTAGAGGAAGCTACCGAAGGGTTCGAGTGCCTAAGACGCGCTGTGCGTGGCGCTAAAGCGTTGCAGCGTGGTGAGGAGGGTAAGATTACGATTGGTCTATCCGCGCCACTTGCGGTGTTGGGTGACTTGTTCGAACGTTTCAGAGAGCGCTTTGGCGGCGTATCGGTGGAGATCGTCGAAAGCACCTCCAGAGCAAACTGGACTTTAGTGCAGCAGCGGACGGCCGATATCGCGTTCGTGGTTGGAATGCCCGGAAAAGGAGCGATACGGTCGCTCCATCTGCGCGACGAGCGCATGATGGCGGTGCTGCCGACGTCCCATCCGCTGGCGGACGCCCACGAACTCAGTCTCGATGAACTTCATCTAGATAGGTTCATTCTCGGAGCGAACGGGATCGGACCCGATCTTCGGGAACACCTTGCGCAGCGAGCGCCAAAAAGAGGTGTTGAACCAAGGGTGCAGCTGCATCGGGTCGGTCACTGCAACCTCATCAATATGGTGGCTTTGGGGTTTGGAGTGACAATCGCCATCGGCCCTCCTCCGCGTGCCACCACCGATGGCGTTGTTCCTGTTCCTCTCACAAGAAGGGATGTCATGCCGCTCTATGCAGTCTGGATGGATTCCAACCCGAATCCAGCGTTGAAGGGACTGCTCGACATAGTACGGGTCGCCGCCAAGGCTAGTGATGTAAGGCGCCAATGTTGGCACTAACCTTTTCCCGCCACCTTGCGCGCGCACATGAAGCCACCGTCGGTCGCGAGGAAGCGTTGCAGCATCGGAAATCAGGTTTATAGAGTCGACGACCTGCTGACCGGACTCCCGCGACAGGATTTCAGAATAGGCGACGAGGTCACGGTGAAGTTCAGCCGGGAGGTCAACCGCAACATTCACCGGCTTTTCGCCGACGATTGCGCCAATCTTCAGCTCACCATGGTCATTCCCTGTACGGCTCGAAGACTAAATCCCTGGTGACGACAATCCTGACCGGGAATCCCGGCCGGATGGTCAGCGTCGGCGCGACCTGCAACTGGCGCTGGACGATCTGTTGTCCGGCGTCGTTGATGGTGTCCTGCGCCCCGTCGCGGATAGCGCGGATGAGGCGATCCTCGTCGCTGACTGCCAGTTCCGTGCCGACCGCGAGCAAGGTCGAGAGACCGGCCGCCTTGGCCAGATCCCACCAGTGATAATCGACGCCATCCTCGAGCCCGGCGTAGCCTTCCGTGTCCGCGCCTGGCTGCCGCTCCAGCACGATCGAGCGGCCATTCGGCAGGATCAGACGGTTCCAGACGAGCAGCACACGGCGTTGGCCGAACTGGACGTTGTTGTCGTACTGACCAATGATGCGCGTGCCCTGCGGCACGAGCAGGATTCTTCCCGTCGGACTGTCGTAGATGTTCTCCGTCACCTGAGCGGTGACCTGTCCCGGCAGATCGGAGCGGATGCCGGTGATCAGCGCCGCAGGAATGACGGCGCCGGCCTGGAGCACAAACGGCGATGCCGGCGCCGTGACGCGATCCGTCGATGTGGTGCGCCGATCGACGGCAGCGTTGAGGAAGGCAAGCTGCTTGTTCTGCGAGGCTTGCTGTCCTGGTTGGCCGCTGAGGTCGAGGCCGGCGAGGTTCGGCAAGGATGTGCCGCCCGGCATTCCGGTCGTGGTCGCCGCTCCGGGTTGCGTCTGGAAGAAGACGCGGCTGGTGCGTGCTGCTTCTTCCTCTGCTCGCCGGCGCTGTTCGGCTTCATCGACCGCGGGCGTCGCGATGGTCGGCGGCACGACGGGCCGGCCTTTGTTCTGCGCGTCGAGAATGGGCCGGCCGAGATCGCCGGGCAGCGGCGGACCGAGGATTGGACCAGTATAGTCGCGCGGCAATCCCGCAAGTCCATCGGCGGGTTGGCGGTTGTTCGTGGAATAAAGCTCCTCGCCGTTGTTGCCGCCATGTCGTGTCTGGAGGGCATAGATCAGCGCGCCGCCAATGCCGAGGGACACAACCACGCCAATGCCGGCGAGCACTCTGCGCGACAGGCGCGTAACGCGCGGCGGCTCGGCGCGAAGCCGCATCGGGGCCGTGGTATTCGTTTCAGTGCTGTCGCTCATGAAGGCCTCCCGTCCGTGCGGACGATCCTGACGGTCTGCTGCTGCTTGCCGCTGCCAAGGCGCAGCTCGGCCGCGCCGAACAAGCGGTCGACGATCAGGATGTTGCGGTAGATGCGGGTATTGGCGATCTGCGCCTCACCCTCCGGGCCGATGACGAAGATCGGTGGCATCTCGCCCTGGACGACGCCGCGCGGGAACTCGACATAGACGCGCCGGCCGTCGTCATAGACCGAGACAGGCTTCCATGGCGGATTGTCGCCACCGGTCAGGCCGTAGCGGTAGTTGCGCGCGGCGATGGCCGGAATGACCGGCGTCGACGGTACCGCCTGCCCCTGTTCGCCTGGTGACCGCGGATAGGCCCAGGCGACCGCCGGCATGTAGGGTTTCGGTCCGGAGCGCAACTCGAGCATGTAGGTGCGCCGATCGGTGGTGATGACCAGGTTGGTGGTGATGTCCGGCCGCGAGGGTTTTACGAGCACATGAACGCGCCGCGTGGTCCCCGACCCGCTCTCCGTATCGCCAATGACCCAGCGCGCGGTATCGCCTGCCGCGATCGGACCGGCGCCGGTCAGGCTTTCGCCTGGCTCCAGCGCGATGTTGGTGATCTGCCCTGGCGCGGCATAGATCTGATAGAGCGCACCCTCCGACCAGGGATAGATCTGGATGGCGTTGTAGTAGCCTTCGCGGCGTGGCTGGACACGCGCGGCGGCATTTGCGCTCTCGACGCGTTCGACCGGCGTGCCTGCCGCTGCGCCGCCTTTCGCCGGATTCCAGGCCGGTGGGATGTGCAGCGCCTTCGGCCGCTCGTCGGTGACGGATGCAAGCACGGACGGAAGCGGCGGCACGTCGGAATCGTAGGTGATCTGCGGCGGCTTCTGCGGCGTGGCGCAGCCGGCAAGCGCAAGCCCGGAAAGCAGCGCTATCGGAATAGCGTATTTACGGAAAGCCGGAATTACGGCGATACGGAAAAGAGGCGTTCCGGAAGTGCGGATGATCGACCGATTCATTGGCTCATCTCCCGCGACCAGTTGATGGCGTTGACATAAATCCCCAATGGATTGGCCTTGAGCCGATCGGCGTCGCGCGGCGGCTGGATGACGATGGTCAGGATCGCGGTCCAGCGCTCGGTGGTGGAGAGCTGACCGTTCTCGTAGTGACGTTCCGTCCAGGCAACGCGAAAGCTGTCGGCCGACGCGCGGATGACCGAGGAGACGTCAACGGAGACCTGTTGCTTGCCGACTTTGGTGAACGGGTCGTTGGAGCGGGCGTAATCATTGAGCGCCGAAGCGCCCCGATCCGTCGTCCACTCATAGGCGCGCAACCAGTTCTGACGGACGATAACGGGATCGGCCGGAATGCTTCTAACCTGCTCGATGAAGCGCGCCAGATGCCATGCTACCTGCGGATCGGTCGGCCGATAGTCGGCCGTCGCCGGCTCGACCGTCTGGGCCTGACCGAGCTTGTCGACCTGGACGATCCACGGAACAACGGTTCCTTGTACCGATTGCCAGACAAGGGCCGCCGCAAAGCCGGCCGACAGGACCAGCGATCCAAAGGCCATATAGCGCCAGTTCTTCGCCTGCACGCGCGCCGAGCCGATGCGCTCGTCCCAGACCTGTTCGGCCCTCTGATACGGTGTTTCGGGTTGCGGGGTCTTGCCGAAATGGGCGGCGGGTCGCTTGAAGAGGTTCATGACTTGTCACTTTCGGAGAGATTGACGGAGGCCCCGGAGCCGTGGCTGTCGCCGGATCGAACCGCGTGCGCGGCAGCACTGGCCCCATGGCCCATGTGACCGCCGTGCCGCATGCGCTCTGCCCAGGCGGGTGGTGAGGGAGCTGCGACGCTTCCAGAACCGACGGTTCCCTGGGTGGACGTGCCGCCGGTGGCGCGGAAGCCTGATTTCACGCCGCTGTCGAAGCTGGATTTGACGCTTGCTGCAGCACGACGCAACGGCGACACGGCGGTTGTCCCCGCAGCGCGCGCGACACCGCCGAGACCAGACGCCACGCCGGCCGCGCCGGACTGTCCCATCGAACCCAGGGTGTAGGCCGATGAGGTCGCACCGGCGGCGGTCGCGCCGCCGCGAATGGCCGCCGCGCCGCCCCGCGCCGCAAGCACCGAGCCGCCACCGGCGACGAGGGCAGCACCCCCGACGGCGAGGCCTGTGCCCGCGGCCGCGCCGGCGCTGAGCTGGGGACCGCCCGAGACAATGCCCGATGCGATGCCGGGACCGAAGATGCCGAGACCGAGCAGCGACAGCGCTGCGAGCACCACGGCCATGGCGTCGTCGATGGTCGGGGTTACACCGCCGAAGCCTTGCGTGAACTGGCTGAACAGGGTCGAGCCGATGCCGATGATGACGGCCAGCACCAGCACCTTGATTCCGGAAGATATCACGTTGCCGAGCACGCGCTCGGCCATGAAGGCAGTCTTGCCGAACAGGCCGAAGGGGATCAGCACGAAGCCGGCCAACGTGGTCAGCTTGAATTCGATCAGCGTCACGAACAGTTGGATGCTGAGAATGAAGAAGGCGAGAATGACCAGTGCCCAGGCGAACAGCAGGCAGGCGATCTGGATGAAGTTCTCGAAGAAAGCGACCCAGCCCATCAGGTCGGAGATCGATTCCAGCAGCGGTCGCGCGGCATCGAGACCCGTCTGCGCCACCTTGCCGGGACGCATTAGATCCTGCACGGTGAAACCTGTGCCGCTTGCCTTCAGGCCAAGACCGGCGAAGCTGTCGAAGATGATTTTTGCGAGATTGTTCCAGTTGGAGATGAGGTAGGCGAAGGCGCCGACGAACAGCGTCTTCTTGACCAATCTCGCCATGATGTCTTCGTCGGCGCCCCAGCTCCAGAACAGCGCGGCCAGCGTCACGTCGATGACGATCAGCGTCGAGGCAATGAAACCCACCTCGCCGCCGAGCAGGCCGAAGCCGGAATCGATGTAGCGGGTGAAGACCCCGAGGAAATCGTCGATGACGCCGCTGCCGCCCATGGGTCACCGTCCTTCGCTGGCAGACGGTGATGTCGGCGTAGGTGTGCGGCCGAGAAAGCGATCGCGGGTCTCGGCCCAGACGCGCAGGCACTCGGAATCCCCGGCCGCCTTCTGCCCGAGCTGCTGGCACCGGCGTTGACCCTCGCGCAGCGGATCGCTCTCCGGCTGGATGGTACGCCCCGACGGCGATGTCGGGGGTTCGTCCTGGCGGGTCAGTTCGATCACCGTCGCCGTGATGGCGACGGCGACGAAGATGACAGCGGCCAGCCGCGCCAGCATCTTGCCGTCCATCCCACCGACCTCAATTGCCGTTGAACATTTGCGCATTGCCCGGCTGATAGCCGCTGCCGGGCGTCAGGAAGCGACGGCGCTGCTCACGGCCTTGCGCCACGGCGGCCGCGCGTTCCGCCTCGGTGAGCGCGCCGGCGCGGCCGTTGGCCGAGATCAGCGCGACCAGATCGGAAAGCTGCTGCGACTGGAGCGCAAGAATCTGGTTGCCGGCCTGTGTCGCTTGGAGCGCGCCGGTCGCCGACTGGCTCTGACCGACCAGTTCGGACATCTGCGTGCGGTTGGTGTCGATGTTGCCGACAACGCCGGCTTGCACACGCATCGCGTCCTGCAATCCGCCGACGGTGTGTTGCCAGCGCGTCCGCGCATCGGCGACAAGCTGCTGGTCCGTCGCCGACATGGAGACATTGCCGTATTGCTGCTGGAAGGCCTGGTCGATCTGCTGCACGTCGAAGGCGATGTTTTGGGCCTGCTTCAGAAGCTGCTCGGTCCGCTGCACCGATTGCTGGATTTGCTCAAGTGCGGAGAACGGCAGGCTCGCAAGATTGCGCGCCTGGTTGATGAGCATCTGCGCTTCGTTCTGAAGCGAGGTGATCTGATGCGTGATCTGCTCAAACGTGCGCACGGCCGTGAGCACGTTCTGCGCGTAGTTCGACGGATCGAAGACGATCTTCCAGGCATGTGCCGGCGTGTTCAGGACAGGTGCGAGAGCAATAGGCGCGGCGAGCATGGTTGCGGCCAGGAAAACGGCGCGCGAGCGGGCGAAACGACGGGTCATGATTGGACCTCCTTTTCGGGCTGGGTGATGAGGGTCGGGAAAGTGGGGAGGAGATCGACCGCCCAGTTCACGCCGCGGGCGTTGAACCAGGCGGCGAGAAACCCTTCGCGGCCGTGGTCGGCGACGATGTTGGCAATGAGCGTCTGGTCGGATTTGGCGGATGCCGCGCAGAGCGCCAGGCCGACTTCCGACAGGCCCAGCTCGAACAGCCGGTTGCCGCGCCGCGACTGGCAGTAATAATCCCGTTTCGGGGTTGCCCGCGCGAGGATGTCGATTTGCCGATCATTGAGGCCGAAGTGGCGGTAGATGGCCGTGATCTGGGGTTCGATCGCCCGCTCATTCGGCAAGAGCAGCCGTGTCGGGCAGCTTTCGATGATCGCCGGCGCGATCACGGAATTGTCGATGTCGCTGAGCGATTGCGTGGCGAAGATGACGCTGGCGTTCTTCTTGCGCAGCGTCTTCAGCCATTCGCGGAGCTGGCCGGCGAAACCTTCATCGTCCAGCGCAAGCCAGCCCTCGTCGATGATAAGCAGCGTCGGGCGACCGTCGAGTCTGTCGCCGATGCGGTGGAAGAGATAAGCGAGAACGGCCGGCGCCGCTCCGGTCCCGACCAGACCCTCGATCTCGAAAGCCTGCACGTCCGAATCGCCAAGGCGCTCGGTCTCGGCGTCGAGCAGGCGGCCGTAGGCGCCTCCGACACAGAACGGCCGCAACGCCTGCTTCAGGTCGTTCGACTGGAGCAGCACGCTGAGGCCCGTGATGGTGCGTTCCTCGACCGGCGCGGAGGCCAGGGAGGTCAGCGCCGTCCAGATATGCTCCTTGGCCTCGGGGGTCACGGGCACGCGCTCGCGCTGGAGGATCGCGACGATCCAGTCGGCAGCCCAGGCGCGCTCGTAGGTATCGTGGATGCGCGCGAGCGGCTGGAGCGAGACGGAGGCGTCGGAGCCGTCGGTCAGGCCGCCGCCAAGGTCGTGCCAGTCGCCGCCCATGGCGAGCGCTGCCGCCCGTATCGAGCCGCCGAAGTCGAAGGCGAAGACCCGTGACCGCTCGTAGCGCCGGAACTGCAGGGCCATGAGGGCGAGCAGGACGGACTTGCCCGCACCGGTCGGACCGACGACCAGCGTGTGGCCGACATCGCCGACATGCAAAGAAAACCGGAACGGGGTCGAGCCTTCGGTTCTGCCGTAAAGCAGCGGGGGCGCATCGAAGTGCTCGTCCCGTTCCGGCCCCGCCCACACGGCACTCAGGGGGATCATGTGGGCGAGATTCAAAGTGCTGATGGGAGGCTGCCTAACGTTGGCGTAGGCATGTCCTGGTAGCGAACCGAGCCAGGCATCAACGGCATTCACCGTCTCGACCATGGCGGTAAAGTCGCGGCCTTGGATGACCTTCCCGACCAGCCGCAGCTTCTCGTCGGCGAGACGCGGATCGGCATCCCAGACGGTGATCGTCGCCGTGACATATGCCATGCCGGCGACATCCGCGCCGAGTTCCTGCAACGCGATGTCGGCATCGGCGGCCTTGTTGGCGGCATCGGTATCGACGAGCACCGATTGCTCGTTGGTCATTACTTCCTTGAGGATCGCGGCGATGGATTTGCGCTTGGCGAACCACTGCCGCCTGATCTTCGTCAGCAGCCGCGTGGCGTCGGTCTTGTCGAGCAGGATCGCGCGCGTCGACCAGCGATACGGAAACGCCAGGCGATTGAGATCGTCGAGCAGGCCAGGCGTCGTCGCGGTCGGGAAGCCGACAATGGTGAGGATGCGCAGGTGCTGATCGCCCAGACGCGGCTCCAGCCCGCCGGTCAGCGGCTGGTCGGCCAAAAGCGCGTCGAGATAGAGCGGGGTTTCCGGAACACGGACGCGATGGCGCTTGGTCGAAACGCAGGAATGCAGGTAAGTCAGGGTCTCGGCGTCACCGAGCCAGGCGCATTCCGGCATGAAGCCGTCGAGCAGCGCGAGCACACGATCGGTGCGGTCGGTGAAGGCGCGCAGGATCTCATGCGGATCGACACCGGACCGTTCACGCCCCTCGTAAAGCCACGCTTCAGCGCGCGCGGCTTCCTCCGCCGGCGGCAGATAGAGGAAGGTCAGGAAATAGCTCGATTCGAAATGCGCGCCGGCTTCCTCGAAGTCGGCCTTGCGCTCGGCATCAACCATGGCCGAGGCGGGATCGGGGAACGTGCTCTGCGGATAGGTTGCGGCCTCGTGGCGCTGCGCCTCTACGAAAATGCCCCAACCGGAGCCAAGGCGGCGGAACGCGTTGTTGATGCGGCCGGCCACGGCGACCAGTTCGGCCGCGACTGCGGAATCAAGATCGGGACCGCGAAACCGCGCGCTGCGCTGGAAGCTGCCGTCCTTGTTGAGGACGACGCCTTCGCCAACGAGAGCCACCCATGGCAGATAGTCGGCAAGGCGAGAAGCGGTGCGGCGATATTCGGCAAGGTTCATCATTGCCGTGCCCTCACACCGCAAGAAAAGCCGGGATGCGCAGATGCCTGCGCCCGACTTCCACGAAGAGCGGATCGCGCCGCGCCGACCACACCGCCGCGAAGTGTCCGATTGCCCAGATAACGAGGCCGAGCAGCCAGAGCCGCAGACCCAGGCCGACCGCGCCGGCGATCGTGCCGTTCATGATGGCGATGGAACGCGGTGCGCCTCCGAGCAGGATGTGCTCGGTCACCGCGCGATGGACCGGGACTGAGAATCCCGGCACGGCGTCGAGCTGTTCGAAAGGCGTCGCCATCAGATGAGCGCCCCACCGCCGAAGGAGAAGAACGACAGGAAGAAGCTCGACGCCGCGAACGCGATGCTCAGCCCGAACACGATCTGGATCAGGCGGCGGAAGCCGCCGGAGGTGTCGCCGAAGGCCAGCGTCAGGCCGGTGACGATGATGATGATGACCGCGATGATCTTGGCGACCGGCCCCTCGACCGACTGGAGAATCTTTTCGAGGGGCTGTTCCCACGGCATGGACGAGCCGGAGGCGTAGGCCGCCGGCGCCATCATCACGGTGATGGTGAGGAATGCGACGGCCGTTGCGAGATGGCGACGGATGCGCAAGGCGGGCTGGATCATTTAGGTTCTCCTTCGGGATTGGTTGTGGTGATGCGGTAGTCGCCGTCTGGGCCGAGCCCATCGACACGGGCGAGTTCGGTAAGCCGCCGTGCCGAGCCGCGGCCGGACAGCACGGCGACGAGATCGATGGTCTCCGCGATCAGCGCGCGCGGGACCGTGACGACGGCTTCCTGAATGAGCTGCTCGAGCCGGCGCAGCGCGCCGATCGCGCTGCCGGCATGGATGGTGCCAATCCCGCCCGGATGCCCCGTGCCCCAGGCTTTCAGGAGGTCGAGCGCTTCGGAGCCGCGAACCTCGCCGATCGGAATGCGGTCCGGGCGCAGGCGTAGCGAGGACCGGACCAGATCGAGAGCGAAGCGACGCCATCCTTCGTCCGCATCGCCACGAGGTTGGGCGCGGCGCATTGCAGCTCGCGCGTGTCCTCGATGATGACGACGCGATCCGCGCTTTTCGCGACTTCGGCCAACAGGGCGTTTGTGAGCGTCGTCTTGCCGGTCGATGTGCCGCCCGCGACAAGTATGTTGGCGCGCGACTGGACCGCAATGCGAAGCGTGGCCGCCTGATCGGCGGTCATGATGGAGGCTGTCACATAGTCGTCGAGCGCGAATATCGCGACGGCGGGCTTCCGGATGGCGAAGGCCGGCGCAGCGACGACGGGCGGCAACAGACCCTCGAAACGCTCGCCGGTTTCGGGCAGCTCGGCCGAGACGCGCGGGCGGCGCGCATGGACCTCGGCGCCGACATGATGGGCGACCAGGCGCACGATGCGCTCGCCATCGGCGGCCGACATTGTTTCGCCGGTGTCGGCCAGGCCTTCGGACAGCCGGTCAACCCAGATGCGGCCGTCCGGGTTCAGCATCACCTCGACGACCGCGGGCTCTTCCAGCAGCCTGGCAATCGCCGGGCCGAGCGCCGTGCGCAGCATGCGCGCGCCGCGCTGGATCGCTTCCTGCCTGTGATGAGTGGCCGACATATCGTCCCCGTTTCAACGGGGACGCAACCATCAGGTCCCCGAATGGGGATGACTAAAAGGACATGAAATCAGGCCCGTTCAACAAGTTTCGGTCGTAGTAGGGACGTAGCGCGCAAATACAGGAAAATGGCGATGGCGTGGATGGCGAGTTTCGATCCGAGAGTACATTCGAGTACGAATCGTTTAGCTTAAGGAGTCAAAGGATGGACGATGCGTCGACCTGACGAAAATGCTATCTTCCAAAATGGTCATTGGGGGGTGCAATGGGAAATCCGCAGCATTTCAGTCGTGATCTGCCACAACGGTGCCAGCAGTTGCTCCGTGACCTCTACTTCGACCTTCCTCACCGCGAAGGCAGCGGGCCGGTGCCCCTGAAGCTGAAGGCAACCTTCCTGCTCGCGATTTCGATGCCGATGATCAATCTTCCTCTCGAGCGGATCAACAAATACCGAGACGACGGCCAAGCCAAACGCCCTGCGGCCGAGCACATGAACGACTTCCAACTGGATCCCAGGGTGGCAGATGCCGTCAAATTGGTAATTGATGAGAATACGCTATTGAAGGACGCTCCATTCTTTAGCGCCGGAGCTTGGCGCTATCACGAATTGGCCAAGGGAAATGGCTTCCCCAACCTCGCGAAAGATGGCCTTCCGAAGGATATCGCTGAAAAACTGCGCCACAATAGCGCCGAGGCCGGGAATGTGGTCAGCACCAAGCTCTTCTGTGAAATCCTTCGCAATTCCCTCGCGCATGGCGGCGTCTTGTTTCTCAACGAGCAAGGGGAGAGCAGCTACGGCGATCCTGTGAGGAAATTTGCGTTTGTAAGCACAAAGGGAATGAACAACCCTTCAGCGCTGCACATCCTGCGAATAGGAATGAAGGAATACCGCACTTTTCTTAACAAATGGGCCGCATGGCTGAAGAAGTCAGGCGTGCAGAAGCAGCTTGAGACGAGTGTTGAGGGCGAGGCGACCGAAATGACCGACGACAAGGCGGCACTCGCAATGGCAGTTGCCGCGGGATAATTCGCACGGAACTGCTTTTGTCTTTGGTTCGCTTCTGAGCAGTCAGGATCGAGGAACCCGTGGCTTGGCCAGGACTCCATTTCATTGCTGCCCATGGAATTCACGTCATCGGACGCCGGCGCAGTCTCGGCCTCCTGGCAGGCCTGCGCTTCAGCGGATGAGTGGCTGCATTGCACGATCCAGCAGCTCCTTGAAGTCGCTATAGTCTTTGAGCGACATACGATATTCAAGCTTGCGTTGCTCGATCCGAGCCCCGCGAGTGAAGCGTGAGCTCGTGAGCACAATACCTGATGTTGCCCGACCTTCCTCGACGACACCGTTCAATGTGCGGACGATCTCCACACCCACCGGTGTGCCCGGAAGGTGTCGCTTGCATTCCACAAAGGTCAGCATGGTTCCAAGGTCGGTTCGCTTGACGATGATCAGATCTTTGCCGCCCTCGTTCGAGGCAGGCGTGAGCGTCACCTCGTAGCCGAGCCGGGTGAACAGCTCGGCGCTAATTTCCTCGAAGCGACGCGGAGGTAGTTGATAGACGATGTCAGGATCGAGTCGCGCCATTTGCATGATCGCCTCGTTTACATCTCGGACGTCGCTAATAAATGTGCGGGCGGGTTGCGACTGGCCGCTCAGCGGCTGACCGTGAATATCGATCAGGCCTGGGCGCCTGAACGAGCGAAGTGACTCGATCAGACTCGGCCAGTCGCCGCGCTTTTGCATTATCTGCGCGATCATCCGCGCCAACAGCGGATTGCCCCCTGTTACTGCGACTATGGATGCTGGCGGCAGGCCCGCATTCCCCGCCTCGCGCGCTATGAGAGTCTCAATCTCGGCGTTGGTCATCGGCCCCAACGCAATACGCTCGAAAGGCGCGAGCTGTGGAAGCGCTCGGGAGGTCAGTAAGACGTGAAGGAATGGGTTCTCTGCCTTGCGGGATTCGAGATACCCAAGAGTCTTTTCGACGCCGATCCACACTTCGTCCAATCCGTCGAACACGAGCAAGGCTCGCTCGTTCGCACTGGCGGGCGTCAATTGGCGATCCGGCTCGCCGGTGCCAGTGCTATATTCTATGCCTCCCGGAAAGGCCTCTCGGTAAGCGCGTACGAACTGTGCGGCCAGTGTGGTTTTTCCCGTACCGGGGCCGCCTTCGAGAACTACAATCCGATCATCGCTGGCAATGACAGCGGCATAGAGAAGCTCAAGCTCGGCCCTTCGCTCGATTGAGCCAGCCGAAATTGTCTTCCATTGCTCTTGCAAAACGCGGGACATCAACGCCTCGTTTTAAGCTGCGCTTATCGAGGAAATATCAAGAATGAACGGCCGCTTATAGGGCTTCTGATTCAACGCACCGAATGTCTCCGCGTCGGTGTTGAGTCACCCCTCGTCGTCTCGCAGACCAGGGTCGCCAATGAGTCGAAGTGTCGCCCTTCAAAAGCGCAAAGGCGATCCCAGTTCAGACGAATTCTCCAGCCCAGATTGTGAGACAACAACCAGCTAGGATTGGATTTCGTTGCCGTCAGTCAGACCGACATCCTCAGCAATCTCCTGCCTGAGCTTCGGTCCTTGTGCCAGGCGCCTTCCTAGCGCGGTAATGAACCCTTCATAGCGTTCGGCAGCCTTAGCGCGTGCAGCCTGTGCTGCCGGTTCGGGAAGCGCGGGGGTGGTCGTTAGCCAGAACCGGACAAACACCGCCAGCGTCTCGACCGCGATGCCCATGTCCCGCTCTAGTCGGGTCATGCGCCGGTCGAGCTGGTCAAGGCGTTTTCCGAACGCTGCCTCGCGCCGCTCGGCCGCGTCCGGCGACAGGAAGGACGCGATGGCGGCCTCGGCGATCATCGACTGCGGCTGGTTTCGACGCGCGGCATAGTCGGCCAGCATGGTCATGACATCCGGGTCGAGATAGGCGGAGATCTTCGTTTTCTTCCTCCGACTGGCCACGGCGCTCACAACTCCATGCCGTCGTTCGGATCGAGCGAGACCTGGCCCGCGATGCCCTGCATGAGGCGGGTCAGGCGGCGATTGCGCACCGCATCGTCGTCATCCCCGTCGTCGCTCGGGTCGATCTCGAATTCGTTCTCGATCGGCTCCTTCTTCTCGACCGGTTTTATGCGATTGAGTTCTGGCTGCAGCCGGCGCTCGGATTCGGTCGGGTCTTCGTCGTCCTGCTGCTGCACGTCCGACTTGCTGGCGGTCGTGGGCTGGACCGGAACCGGCAGCTTGCTCCAGTCATCCGCATGCGACTGCTGCGGCGATGACAATTCCGGCGGCAGCAGGATGCGTTCCTTGAACCGGGCGTCCTCATAGTAGCGCGCCTTCTTTGCCCGGATCGGCGGGATGCCGGCAACCATGACGATCTCGTCGGCCGGCGGGAGTTGCATCACCTCGCCGGGAGTCAGCAAGGCTCTTGCGGTCTCCTGCCGCGACACCATCAAATGCCCAAGCCAAGGAGACAGCCGATGCCCGGCATAGTTCTTCATCGCGCGCATCTCGGTGGCGGTGCCGAGCGCGTCGGAGACGCGTTTCGCCGTCCGCTCATCGTTGGTGGCGAAGCTGACGCGGACATGGCAATTGTCGAGGATCGAGTTGTTCGGCCCGTAGGCTTTTTCGATCTGGTTGAGGCTCTGCGCGATCAGGAACGACTTCAGGCCGTAGCCGGCCATGAATGCCAAGGCCGTCTCGAAGAAGTCTAGGCGACCAAGAGCCGGAAACTCGTCGAGCATCAGCAACAGGCGGTGCCTGCCACGGTTGGCCTGGAGATCCTCGGTCAGGCGTCGGCCGATCTGGTTCAACAGCAACCGGATCAGGGGCTTGGTCCGGTTGATGTCGGAAGGCGGCACGACGAGGTAGAGCGTCGTCGGCTGCTCGCCGCCCACGATGTCTCTGATCCGCCAATCACAGCGCCGCGTGACCTCGGCGACGACGGGATCGCGATACAGGCCAAGGAAGGACATGGCGGTGGAGAGCACGCCCGAGCGCTCGTTGCCGCTCTTGTTCAGCAGCTCGCGCGCAGCACTTGCGACGACGGGGTGCGGCCCTGCCTCGCCCAGGTGCGCGGTCTTCATCATGGCGCGCAGCGTCGACTCCACCGGGCGCTTCGGATCGGACAGGAACTTGGCGACGCCTGCCAGCGTCTTTTCGGGCTCGGCGTAGAGGACGTGCAGGATCGCGCCGACAAGAAGGGAGTGGGAGGTCTTTTCCCAATGGTTGCGCTTGTCGAGCGAGCCTTCGGGATCGACCAGGATGTCGGCGATGTTCTGGACATCGCGCACCTCCCACTCGCCGCGCCGCACCTCGAGCAGCGGATTGTAGGCAGACGACTTCGGATTCGTCGGGTCGAACAGCAGCGCGCGGCCATGCTGCGCGCGGAAACCGGATGTGAGCTGCCAATTTTCACCCTTGATGTCGTGAACGATGGCTGAGCCTGGCCAGGTCAGCAGCGAGGGGATGACCAGCCCGACGCCCTTTCCGGATCGCGTCGGTGCGAAACACAGAACATGCTCCGGTCCATCGTGCCGAAGGTACTCCCGTTCGAAGCGACCGAGCACCACACCATCGGGATCGAGCAGGCCAGCCGCCTTGATCTCGGCTTTGTCGGCCCAGCGCGCCGAGCCATAGGTCGCGGCATGTTTGGCCTCCCGCGCGCGCCAGACCGACATGCCGATGGCGACGGCGATGGCGATGAAGCCGCCGGATGCCGCGATCAATCCACCTTCGACGAAGATGTCCGGCGCATAGGCCTCGTAGAAATACCACCACCAGAAGATGGCCGGCGGATAGTAGACGGGCCAGCCCGCGAATTCGAACCAGTGCGGACCGAGCTGCGCCTGGAACCCCAGTCGCCATGCCGTCCATTGTGTCGCGCCCCAGGTCGTCATCAGCACGATCAGGAAGACGGTGAGGATCTGTCCCCAGAGGATTTTTGTCGCGGACATCGCAGTGGTCCTTTCTGATTGAAGCTAGAGGCCGAGGCCTCGCTTGCGGCCGAAATCCCAATCGACGCCGCCGCCGTCGCGGGCGACGCCGGAGACATGGCGGCCGAGTTGCTTTTCGAGCGAGGGCGACCAGGGCACGAGCTGGAAACCGAGGCCGTCGTCGATCATGGCGAAGCGGCCGGTGGCGAGCGCGAAGCGCTGGCGATATGTCCCAGCGACAAACTCGCCGCTGCCGGCGCGATTGAACGGCAGTCCGGTTTCGCCAGCCAGCTTGTCGCCGAGCGCATCGACTTCCAGATCGCGCAGGGTGTTGAGCAGCCGGCGCGCGAAGACGACGCGCCCACCCTGCCGATCTGCGAGGCCCTCGCCAATCAGGTGCTCGGCGCGCCGATCCATGGCCTGTCGCACCTCGGCGCCGAAGCCGCCGTCCGAGAGCGCGATCGGCTCACGCGCCACGGCCTGCCGGTCGAGCCAGGTCGCTCCGGGCGCGTTGACCTGAGCCTGAATGTCGAGATCGGAGCGGACGGCGATCGCAACGCGACGTTCGCCACGCGCGTCCTCATAAGAGCGCAGTTCGACGATTGAGCCGGGAGCGCTGTCGCCGGCGGCGTCCAGATGCGGCAACTTGATATGATGCGTCCGGCCGTCGACGCCGTCGACCACGGCATAGGCCGTGCCTGTCAACTCGTCATCGAGGCCGCGCTCGACCAGCCGGCCGATGACGGGCACGTCGAGGCTTTCGGCTGCGAGGACGTAGCTGGCCGAGCCGCGATCGATGCCACGCTCGGTCAGAGCGCGATGCATGCGCTTGATGATGTCGCCGCGCTCCCCCAGTTCACGCAGGACCTTCTCCACCTCTTCCTTGATGACCCACTGAGCCGGGCCGACCTGTCCGGCCAGCCCAAGGATTTCGAGGGTGCGGAGCCGGCCGACCTTCAGCGCATGGAATTCATCAGGCCGACGATCGGGAAGCGGTGCGAGATCGATGATGCCGGTCTTGCCGCCATCGCGAACAAGCTGGCGATCGAGCTGGGTCCAGCGCTCGGCCTCGACTTGGGCGGCCAGATTGCGGTGGATGTCGAGATCGGTCTGCTGCCCAAGCTCTAGGGTAACGAGGTCCTGCGCGCGGGCGCGCATGCCCTCCTTGATGTAGTCGCGGGAGATGACGAGGTCCTGGCCGTCGTCGGTCCGGCCGCGCAGGATGACATGGATGTGCGGATTGTCGGTGTTCCAGTGATCGACGCCGACCCAATCGAGCTTCGTGCCGAGATCCTTTTGCATCTGGCCCATCAACTCGCGGGCATGAGCCTTGAGGTCCGTCATGTCGGCTGCGTTCTCGGGCGAGATGATGAAGCGGAAGTGATGCCTGTCCCCCTCGCAGCGCTCCGCGAAGTCCCGCGCGTCCATCTCGTCGCTGTCCGGCCCGAACATCCGGGCCTTCTCCCCATCGCGGGTCACGCCATCGCGGCGGAGATAATTGAGGTGCGCGCCAAGCGGAGCGGACCGCGCGGTGTGGCGAACGACGCGCGTCTTGATGACGACGATGCGCGAGCGCCCGGTGAGAAGGCGGTTGGCCTGGATGCTGGCGCGCTGGCCACGGCCGAAGCGCGAGCGGTTGCCGGGCGTGATCCTACCGGAGCGCGACACGCGGCCGCCGGCCTTCTGCGCAGCCGCCAGCGCCTGCGCGATGAAGGGTCGGGCCTGCTGCGCGCGCGTCGAACGAATGCGCCCAGGGCGGATGCGGAACTCGCGCTCATCGGTCATGGCGCTGCCCTGCGACGTGCAAAAGGCGTCGAGAAATTAACAAGAAGGGCTGTCGGCGCACGTTGCGCTTAAACACCGCAACGTGCGGAGCACCCCAGAAACCCCAGCAAAAACAACCACCCGACCGAGGCGCACGTTGCGCCTTTTTATCTCGCCATCCTCCGGTCGTGGCGCCTGCCGCCACCCCCGGCGCTCTCCATGCCACGCCAGCGCACGATGGAACGCGAATGGCTGCGGAGCCGGTCATGGGACGGCTCCCTTGTCGTCCCGCCCGACGAAGAGACCCTCCGATGCCGGCGCAAGACGTGCTTGCGGTGTCGCCGGAAGGGGCAAGGCCGGTTCTGACGATCGACGGCCGGGCGGCAGGAAATCGACATCGGATGCGTCGCCGTCGCGCACGACGAACACGGCCGCCTCGCGCCAATCGAGAGGCCGCGCGACCGCGAAAGCGATCTTCGAGGGACGCTCGCCGCGCAGCACCGGCGCAAGCGAAGCGACGTAGGCGCGCGTTTCGGCCGGCAACGGACGGCCGTTCGCGCGGTGCTCGTCGTAGCGTGCCGGACCGGCATTGTAGGCCGCGAGCATGGCGGGAATAGTCCCGTATCGGTCCCACATCTCGCGCAGGTACGCCGTGCCGGCCAGGATGTTGTCATACGGATCGTAGGGGTTGCGGCCGAGACGATGGCGGACACGAAGCTCCGCCCAGGTTTTGAGCATGACCTGCATCAACCCCATCGCGCCGGCCGACGAGATCGCGCGCACGTCACCCCCGCTCTCGGCGCGCAGCACGGCACGAATCCAGCGTTCGGGAATGCCGAAGCGTTTCGAAGCTTCGGCAATGTGTGCTGCATACGGGTCAGCAGCAGCCGCGCGCACGATCGGCGCGGATTGCGCAATCGCTACGCTCGCCGGGGTGCCGAGCGAGAGCGCAGCGACCGCCGTGGCAACAACATATCGGAATAGCGCCCTGTCTCCGCTGCGCCGCAAGCCTGCCAGCGTGCTCGCTCCGGTCAAGGGCAAGGCGCAAGCGCCGGCCACAGGCCGCCCTTGACCTGCGCTGCGCGCACCGGCCGTCCTGCGGCCGAGCGGGACGGCGGGATGAGCCGGTCCTTCCGCGAACAGCGGGATGAGGGTCTTGAAAGCTCTGACGGCACGTATTCGCATGGCCGTCAGTCCCGCGCATTGCGCGGCTTCGGACGATTCCAATGCAGCGACCAAGCGCTGTCATCGTCGTCTGAGCGGAAGAGGTTGGCGCGAATCGGTTGCGCCAGTGTCGGGTCGTCGAGCTGCAAGGACAGGTAGTCGCCGGCCTTGTCGCCGGTTTCCTTCCATGCGGCACCGACTTCGGGACCGTCGGCGTCGCCGCGATGGATGCGGAAGTCGGGCGCATTCTCGGCGTCGGATTTCTTCGACGGGATGAGCACCACTTCGGCGTCGATGACGAGCGTGCGGATGCGGCCGGAATAGCCGGTCTTGGTCTTCTGAAATGCGCCGATACTGGCCATGGAACTCTCCTTCGGTTGCGGGATGGTGAGCGGATCAATGGGTGGCGCACGCCAGACGAAGCGGCCGTCGCCGTTTTCGTCGGTCCACAAAGGGACCGCGCGGCCGATGATCTGGCTGGTGGGAGTGAGGCCGAAGTAGCGGCCGTCGAGACTGTCGCCGACCGGCCGGTTCATCAGGAAGACTTCGCCGCTCGGGACGCGCTTGCAGCCCTGCCAGACCGGCAGGTCGCGGCCGGCGCGATCGCGTTCAAGCGCCGCTCCTGCTTCCACGCCGTCGACCGTGATGGCGAGGCCCGTACGGCAGACTGTCTGCCCGGCAACCGCGCGAACGCGCTTCATCAGCGGCACGCCTTCGGGCAGGTATCCGCGATGTGCGAGGAAGGTGGCGAGCAGCGCCGATGGGTCGACGGCGACCAACTCGGGAACTTCGAGTTGGTCGGCCGGCGCGACCGAATAGAGGCCGATTGGCGCACTGGCCGATGCGTTCCAGATCAGCTTCGTGGGCATCGGCGCGAGACCGGGATAGCCGACGCCGAGCGCGGCGAGCGCGGTCGCGGTGATGAGGCCGAGGCGCGTCATGAGCCGGTCCTCCGGCGCTTCAGCCAGGCCTCATGCCGCAACGACGTGTACGCGGACGGCGTTTCGCCGGCGCGCAGCCTGTTGTGGACGTGCCGCCAATGGGCGGGATCGGCGTCAGCTGGATCTACGCCAAGCGCCTCGATAGCGTCGACATGCTGAAGCACCCGCTCGACCTTCGGCCAAGTTTCCGCCTTCAGCAGAATCTCTCCGCCCGGCCGCACGAAGGGCAGCGTCTGGAACGGCTCGCCGCGTCCAATGGCGCGCACGATGTCGATGCGCGAGACGATTGTGCCGAAGTCGTTGGCCGCCCAGCGCACGAAGGCGAAGATGCTGTTCGGCGCGAAGCCAACGACGCTGCGATGGCGGTCGAGGATCTGTTCGTAGCTCTTGCGGCCGAACCTGATCCAGTGCTCGATCTTCCTCTGCCGCCAGGTCAGCTCGACAAGCGTGGTGAAGGGCGCTGGCCCGTCCGACCTCGGACGGCCGCGCATGCGGCGTGCCGCGTCGCCGGTCATGGCTGGTCTCCATCGGTGGGTGGGAATTCGCGGGCGAGCAGGTCGCGCAGCATGTCGGCGACGGTCTCGCCGCGCCGGAAGGCCGCGACCTTGATGCGGCCGCGCAGCTCGGGCGTGATGTCGATGGTCAGGCGGGCAGTGAAGGCCGCGGCCGCATCCTTGCGGCTCGGCGGCGCATCGCCCGCCCTGATCCAGCCGTCGGGATCGCTTGGCCGGGATGCGAACGCGTGCTTGGCAGTGCGCTCCGTCACGACGCGATCCTCCCGATGCCGAGCCGCGCGATCTCGGCCGCGAGCGCCGAGATCTCGCGCGCGGCCGGGCTGCCGTCGTCGATCTCGCAGGCGAGCCGGCCGGACTGCGCCGCGTCGGCGAAGACGACGCGTTGTCCGACCGTGCTGCCGAGCACTGGAGGGTCATGGTCGGTCAGCGTCTCGGCCGTCTCACGGGCGATGATGGTGCGCGCGGCGCAACGATTGAGGACGAAGCGCGCAGCGAGCCCCGGCCGATAGATGCGCGCCTCCGTCAGGAGCGCCAGCATCTCGGCCGACGCCCAGCTGTCGAACGGTGACGGCTGCACCGGGATCAGCACCAGGTCGGCGGCGAGAAGCGCGGAGCGCATGAGGCCGGCGACGCGTGGCGGCCCGTCTATAACGATGTGATCGGCATCGCGGGCGAGTTCGGGCGCCTCGCGATGCAGCGTGTCGCGGGCGAGGCCGACGACGCCGAAGGCGCGTGGCAAGCCTTCGCGACCGCGCTGTTGTGACCAGTCGAGCGCCGAGCCTTGCGGGTCGGCATCGATCAGGGTGACGCGACGTCCCCGTCGTGCCCACTCGCCGGCGAGGTGGAGAGCGAGCGTCGTCTTGCCGACGCCGCCCTTCTGGTTGAGCACGGCGACAATCATGACACCCCTCCCGGCTTGCCGGATCGGGGTCGATTTGAAGTACTCGAAGTATCGTCTGGCGCAGAAGCGGATTTACGGAAAGACGTAACGGGGTTCGGCTGTGTTTCGTGTGGGCCTTTCGTCTTCGCGACGTCGACATCGAGGCTTCTGGCGGTGTTGCGGATCAGGTTTTGCACATCGCGCGCGCGCCCAACAAAGTTAGATTCACTATTAGACTCTAAGTTAAGGGCCGGAATCGTCGTTTCTGGCCAAAGACTTAACTGTGGTTCGTGCGTGCGAAGTCCCGATACCGTCTGCGTGCGAAGTCCCGATACCGTCTGCGTGCGAAATCCCGATAGCGCTGCGTGCGAAGTCCCGATTGCGTCCACAGCCTTGTCCACAGGGGTCGCGGGAAGAATCCTGAGCAGTTCGCGCCGGCCCTCGCGCTCTATACGCAGCCGGTAGCCAGGCAGCGGCTGGCGCAGGACGATACGGCGGAGCTGGAGCGCGAAGTCGGAGAGGCGCACCAGGCTGCCGGATTTCTCATGGAGATGCGGAACGTCGAAGAGCCAGCCGCTTGGCTGGCGGCCGGCGTGCTTGCGGGCGACGCGGTAGAGCCAGCGCTCGATGCCGCCGGTTAGCCGGAAATAGGCCGGGTCGATGGTCAGGACCAGCGAGCGGTCGATGACGCCGCGATAGAACCAGTCGGGGAGAACGAACTCCATGCCCTCGACGCGACCGTCCGCGCGGGTGAGTTCCTCCCATTCGTTGATCCAGGAGAACTGATGCCGCCGCCAGTTTTCGCCGTGGCGGAGATTGGTGCGGATGACGGTAGACTGGAGCCGGGTGAGCGCGCCCTTCAAGAGCTTGTAGTCGCGCGCTCCGGTCTCCCGGCCGATCGCGCTGAGAAGCTGGTAAGGCGTGAAGCGCAGGAAGCGTGAGGTTCGAAGACCAAGATTCTCAGCTTCGACGATCTGGCTGGCTGCCCAGATCAGGATGTCGGCGTCCCAGATGGTCGCCATGCCGTGCTCATGCACGGCGAAGACCTCGACGCGAACGTCGCCCGCCTCGTAGAGGATCGGAATGACGCGTCTGGCCTTGGCCAACGAGAAGAAGGGGCGTTCCATGAGATCGCGCTGGTCGCGCGGCCTCGCGTCGCCGGTCGCCACGACGAAGGGATCGAGCGTGTCGCGCTCGCTGGCAGGGACGAGGCGGTGGCGCGGCATGCCGTGTCCACCTCAGCGATAACGGCGCGCGACGCCATGGGCGGGCGCAACTAGGTTCGCGTGACGCTTGGCCGGAAGAACGGAGCCGCGCGGATCGGAGGTCGAGGTGACCGCGCCGCGATCCGCCCAGGCCTCGAGATCGTCGATGGCGTAGACGACGCGGCCGCCAAGCTTGCGGAAGGCCGGTCCGGTTCCGTAGGTGCGATGCTTTTCGAGGGTGCGGGCCGACAGGCTGAGGAACTCGGCCGCTTCCTTGGTGCGCAGGAAACGCGGCGGGATGGTGGGGATTTGAGGTTGCATGATCGAGCCTCCGTGGCTTTCCGTGTGGCCGCTGATGGGAAGCGGCGGACGGTGACCACGGTGGCGAAGATCGCTGGCCGGGAGGGAGGGGGAATTTAGGGATGCCAAATTCTCACCCCCCTCGCACAGTCGGGATCAGGGGTGGCGGCGATGGCGCAGGAGGGTGCGGTAGCCGCCAGCGATCATCGCCAGCCCGTCCTTGACCAGGGCGGTGGTGGCGTCGCGCAAGGCTGAGGTTTTCCAGTGTTCGGAGGCGACGCGATCGACGCCGAAGATGACGCCGGCGATGTCGCGATAGGTCGCGCCGTTCATGCGCCCGTCGGTTGCCTGCAGCATGTGCCGGTGACGGCGCTTCTGCTGCGGCGTCAGCCGGCGATCGTTGGGAACAGCGCGTCCCAGCAGGGCGCGCAGGAGGCGATCGATCGCCTCGGACCTGTCAAAACCGTCAGGGTCGAGCGGCACGAGCGCCGCCAGCGGAACGTCAGGCGGCACGCCTTCCAGGCGGAGAAGCCGGATCGATTGCCCGCCGGCATCGAACAGCATGTGCGTGCCGTCCTCGTCCTCGCGCGCGGCTGGTTCGCGCAGCGCGGGATAAAGATTGCCGGCCGTCGGCAGAACGATGGGTATCTGCGTGAGCAGCACGGCACTGGTGTCCGCCTCCGCGGACCAGAACACGGAACCCTCTCCAGCATTCAGCGACGGCGGAACGAAAAAACTGCAATCCCCACTTGCGACGCAGTTCACGTTTCAACGAAGGACTATCGGCGCGGGCATAGTCCTTCTGGTATTCGGTATTGCGCCTGAGCCATTCCCAGGCCAGGTCGGGAGAGTCGAGGGCGTCCAGGTAGTCGTAAACCTCCGAGGACCGCCAGCGCGATATGTCGGGCGTCATCGTATTTCCTCGTTGCCGCAACGTGGGGTGGCAACGATGCCAAGATTCGGCTGATTGTGAACCCCTCAATAAAACACCGGGCGATGCTCCCGGCGCACAGTGTCGCGCTAGCGGCGGCCGTTGCAGAGAAGCTGGCGATAGCCGTGCTCGGTCATCCAGCGGGCGCGGGCGAGATGACTATCGTGAACCTTCCGCGCTCGCTCGGGCTCAGCGGCTGGGTCGATCCCGAAGATTAAGCTCACGGCTTCACGCCAGTCGGCGCCATCGGTAGCCGCGTCGAGCACGCGCATATATTCCTTCATATGGGCGCGATCGTAGTCGGTCAGCTCGGCGCTGGCAGGTGGCGAGTCAAGAAAATCCGATCGTGTCATTGTGCGCAATTTGCCCTAACAGCAAACCTATATCGATAGCAATGAGCGTTGTTAATCTTGATCGGTGAAGCGCCGGTGACCTTTCCGTATCACGCATCGGGGCGATTCGGAACTATCGTTCCTAGAACGATCGTTCCGACGCTGGTTCTCGTTCCGCCATGGACCTCAAGGAGGTCATGGCGGTCAATCTGCGTCGCATTCGCCATGACAAGAAGGTGACGCAGGAAGAGTTGGCCGATCGCGCCGGTCTGAGCGCGCGATATATCGGCGCGATCGAGCGCGCGAACAAATCGGCAAGCGTCACTGTCCTGGGGCGGATAGCCGAGGCGCTCGACGTGGATGCAGCCATCCTGATCGAGCGGCCGCGCAAATGATCGGTGCAGCGCATCACGCAGTCGCGTAGGCCATTTCTGAACCGCAGAAGGAATTGAGGACCAGGGTAGCGGGAGATGCTCATTTCTTGTCGTCGGCGCGAAGGAACTCCATCGGATCGACATCGAGTGCGGCTGCCAACTTCTCCAGCAAATCGACGGAAACCGAATATTCCTCTCGCTCGATCATCCCGACATAGTTGCGGTTGACCTGCGCACGATGGGCAAGTTCCTCCTGCGAGACGGATTTCTCCTGCCTCAGGCGGCGCAGATTCTTCGCGACTCTCTCCCGCAAACTCATGCGGAAGGAGTCGCCGTCCACCTAATATACTGCCACCCAATATACTAGTGATTCGCGTTGACGTCACCTGCCGTTGGCCAGTTTGTGCGTGGATCGCGAGCCGGGCGCAGCCCGGCGAGCGGCGGCCGTGCGATCCAGGGCGCGGCCGCGCCGCCGATCCGGGTTCACGGATCGACGAAAAATCGGGACACTGCAAAGCCGGAAAATCGTGGAGCCGGCCTTCCGGCTCCACGGATTGACAGTCAACCCGTCTTGAGGAGCTGCATGCCTTCTGCCAACGTCCAGAGCGCTCGGTTGAGGCTCACATTCTGGTCGATGCCGTTGATGGCGCGGGTCTGACTGCGCCGGATGCGGCCGTCAGCATTGCGCTTCTGGCCGTGCAAGCCACCCTTTATCATATTCTCCTGAATGACATTGAAGGTAGTCCAGAGGCTGCGCCCGTCATCCTCGCGGCGGCGCGGCTGGATGATCTGGTCGGGGCGGACCGGGCTTTCGTCCTCTCCGTAGCGGGCGACAAGGCTTGCCTCGGCAAGCACGGTGCGCTCATCCGCCGACAGCGTGATTTCCTTCATGGTCTCGGTAGCGTCGGTCAGGCGCGGGAAATCTTCCGCAACGGTATAGACGCCTTCGATGATGTCATGCTGGATATTGCCCTTGTGGGGCACGCGGACTTCCTCGAAGCGCTCGCCCGCGATCATGCTGTTGGTGCAGACGAAACGCAGCATTCCCGCGAACATCTGGTAGGCCGAGGTTCCATCGTGGCTGTTCACGATGATGACTTCCGCCGCCTCCGGCTTGCCGATGCCCTCGTCGCGGCGCAGGCGCAGCATATGCTTGGCGTGGCCGTGGCGGCTGCCGTCGCGCGGAATTGCCTGCACCGCGAAGAACGGAAACCAACCCTCTCGGCGCAACCCTTCCACGATGTCGATGGTGGGGACATAGACATAACGCTCCGAGCGGCTGTCATGGGCTTCGCGGGCGAAGATGGACGGGACGTGCCGATAGAGCGCTTCGTTGTCGAGGGCTTCGCGTCCGCTGATCTGGTGGGCATTGCGGCCGAACCGCGTTGCGAGTTGATGATGCATGGTCTTCTCCTTTCCCGTAGTTGCCGGAAGCATGTCCCCCGACATGCCTCCCGGGGGCGCGTGAGCGCGCAGGGATGGGAGGGGACAAATGCCGGCGAGCATGGCCGGCCTGCCAGGGCGAGCGGGACGGATGGAGAAAATCGGAAGCCAGGGAACGCGTGTCCGTTCTGAGAGGCGGCGGGCCTGCCAGTGCGCAGGCGGCGTTTGCGGGGAGAAAGGGGCAAGGCCCCTTGGCTTCCCCCACGATCGGCAAGGCTTCAGCCGACGCCGATCACGACAAAGCGCGCGCAGCGCTCCGTATCTTTAGTGGTGGCGGCGAGCATGAGCATGGCAAAGCCCCGCTTTCCGCGGGGCTCCACCGGTGGCCTGTCCTAGTTGACGGCGCGGCGGCGCGACCAGATCAGCGCCAGATCCTCGGTCTCCGTCTTGACCAGGCTCGCATAGATCGGAGCGGGGAAGCTCGGGTCGTCCAGCTTGACCGAGAGGTAGGTGTTGCCCTTGTCGGACTGCTTCTTCCACGCCGCGCCGAACTCGGTAGCGCCGGCGAAGATGCGGAAGTCGGGACCGCCGTTCTGGTTGTCGCCCTCAGTGGGGACGAACTTCACTGCCTTGACGTTGAGGCTGAGGGTCTTGACCGAGCCAGCGAAGCCGATGTCGGTGCGGGAGAAAGTGCCGATAGTAGCCATGACGTGGTTTCCTTCTGCTGATCGGATCGCGCCCATCGCGATCTCGATGATGGTCGACAGACCGGGGACGATCGGCCCGCACCCCTTCGGGGGCCGGAACAAAGTGGAGGGCGGCCGGCGACGGCTTTTTTGATGATGTGGACACCCCCACCTTAACCGCCGAGTCTGGCGGCTGGGACCAATCAACCGTTGAGAAAGGAATCGGGATGTCCAGGCTGACTATCGGGATCGATCTTGCGAAGAATGTCTTCCAGGTTCACGGCATTGATGACAGCAATCTTGTCGTGATCGCGCAGAAACTGCGGCGAGCACATCTTCTTGCATTCTTTGCGAAGCTGGAGCCAAGTCTGATCGGCATGGAAGCGTGTGGCTCGGCGCATCATTGGCGCGCGAACTGACGGGCATGGGACATGAGGTCAAGCTGATGGCCCCGGCCTATGTTAAGCCTTACGTCAAGCGCGGAAAGAACGACATGGTGGATGCTGAGGCGATCTGCGAGGCCGTCACCAGGCCGACTATGCGGTTCGTTCCAATCAAGACCGCATCGCAGCAGTCGATCCTGATGGTGCACAAGTCGCGTGCCCTTCTCATCCGGCAGAGGACCATGCTGGTGAACGCCTTGCGAGGCCATCTCACCGAGATCGGCATCGTGGCGCCGGTAGGGATCGAGAGAACGGCAGAGCTCGTCGGGCGGGTGCTCGCACACGATCCGACCGAGCCGGACGTTCCGCCGCTCGTGACTGACATCGTCGTATCCTTGGCCAAGCAAATAGACTCCCTGACCGCCGAGGTCAGGACGCTTGAAGCCAAGATACGCGAATGGCATCGAACGAGCGAAGCAAGCCGTAGGCTTGCGACGATCCCGGGCGTCGGCGTGATCACTGCCACTGCGTTATCCGCGACTGTGCCTGACGCGTCGGTCTTCAAGTCGGGACGAGAATTTGCCGCATGGGTCGGCCTCACGCCTCGATCGAACTCGTCCGGAGGAAAGGAACGGCTCGGCAGGATTACGAAGGCGGGGAACAGATACCTACGAACGCTGCTGATCGTGGGAGCCACGGCCGTATTGCGCCATGTCAGGCACAGGATGTACGGGCCGCTCATCGAGTGGGTGAGGAAACTACTGCTGACGAAGTCCGCGCGCCTGACAACCGTGGCGCTGGCGAACAAGATGGCACGGATCGCATGGGCCGTCATGGCCAGACGCACGGTTTACACAAACGCCATCGCATAGACATCGACGCAACAGCGTCACCGAGTTCGGAGGGCCTGCCAGACGATCATGATGAATACCGGTTTTGCCGGGGATCGGGACAACCCGTTCGCGAGGCCGCATCAGCAGAATGCGCTTTTTTGATTGGGACCATGATCCGCGGACTTCATCAAGGCCCGCGGCCGTTCGGCCGATCATCGAGAGGCCGGACATATGCGAGCAGCCAACCGGATTCAGAAAGATCGGAAGAAAGGCTTGACCGAGGGGGGTGTCCACATATGCTTCGCGATGCAAAGCCGAAGGCGGCGGAAAAAAGCTGACGGCGGACGTTGCGGGTTCAAGAGCAAGGCGACGCTTGCGGCGCCGGTCTTCGGTCAGACCTGATCAATCGAGATCGCGATGGGCGTGGTCTGGTCAGCGGAAAAGAAGGAAACCATGTCACGGCTGCTGTCGATCAGCGCTTTCGTTTTTCCCGCGCCGACATCGGCTTCGCTGGCTTGCTCGCGCGCAAGTTCCTCATGATCAATGTCAGCGCGGTAGAGTTTCCCCGCGACCATCAGGAGGCGATAACCAGAACGGCGGTCCCGACTTCCGCATGTTTGCCCCTGACGCGCGACCGTGTTCGGCGTGGCGTGGAGGATGCTGGCCCTGATGACAAGGGCAATTCCTTCCTCTCTCCTTCGGCAAGCTGGACGATACGAGTTTCGCCGTTGCGATCGGCTCGATGCGAGCCTGGCCGAGACGGAGACCGGGTATATGGTGCAGCCCATCTGTTCCCTGCCGATGTGCCGTCAACTATAGCACTGCCACCGGCCGCGTCTCGTGGAAGCGTGGCTCTTCCGGGCGATTGTCCGCCGCCGCCATCCTTTGCGTCAGGAGGCGTCTCGCGCATGCGCGGAGACCCTCAAGGGGCTCCGGGAGCCTGCCGCAGGCGAGTAGCACCCGGCCCGCAGGGAGATGCCAAACCAACCCTTGCTGGAAATCCAACCATTCAGAAGCTATCGAAAGGCGATGGCACGTCAACGACCCTGATCGAAGATGGAGGGATCGGCCAACCTCGCCAGCGCAGAACAGCCGACGAAGATAGCGCCCGCGATGCAAAAGATTTGACGCCAGATCTGGGAGGGGACGGCTTCGCGCGTGACGCCGTGCACGAGGGTATAGCCCGCCACGGCGGCGGGAGCGGCAAAGACAACAGCGACTGCGAGGCGCAGGATCGGTGCGCGCAGCGTGGCGAACAGGAATGCGAGAATGCCGAACGAGGCCACACCGGCAAAGAACCCAACGATGCCCGCGCCGATCCATCCGGCTCCGGTGGCGTAGGCAAGGCGCGTCGCTTCAAGCGTCAGCATGAAGGGTAAGGCAAATGTCGCAAATCGGCAGGCGAGCAGCGCGCTATCCCACAAACGAGCACGATGGCGAGAACAATCAGCATAGTATGATCGGCCTCGCATCCTCTCATTGTCCATCCGACGCGTCGGGCCGACAACGCGCCGGAGCGTGTTTCAGGTGACGATCATGCCGGCATGACGGGCGATCTTCGCGTAGACGCTCAAGCGATGCTCGGCCTTGAAATAGAGGTCGCGTTCGACCGGCAGCCCAAGCTTGTCACGCACGTCCTCTATTCGCTCAGCCTCAGATAGCCCAACTCCGGGCTACCAAGGCCAAGGTCGCAGAGGCCGAACAGCCTGATGTCGGAGCCTTCGGGATAGGCTTAGGTCACCAACCACGTCGCCGCCGCATCGGGCGTGAACAGCTTCACGACCAGGAACGGATCGAAGCCGTCCTGAACCTCGGCGGTGCGACCGTTTTCGATGAGGCGGTCGAGCAGATCGTCAGGGATCGGTGCGGGGAAAGCGCCGTCTCATGACACCGCCTCCCGTTCCGGCTCGTTGATCCGGTGGCGGACACGCAAGGCCGCGATGGCTCCGGTCTGCCGCGCCAGCTTGCGGGACAGCGCATCGATCTCGCCGCGCCGCTCGAAACGGATCGCCGCGAGGTCCTCCTGAAAAATCCGCTCGTCGGTAGAGGTCCACATGCTGTTGGAGCGCCGATGCCTGCTTTGCCGGTACTTGGCCTGGCTGGTCACCGTCATGCGCTCGGCGCGGGAAGCGATCTGCCGTTCAACGATGGCAAGGTGACGCTCCGTCTCGGCGCGCGCCGCCTCCATGCGGGCAAGCCTCGCCCGCTGCTCGATATAGCTTCTCATGATTCTGGTTCCTGCTGTCGTGTGGTCGAGGTCCCGGCCGCGGGGGCGCGGCCGGAAAATCCTCGGTGGTGATCGGGGTCCGGCCGGAACCGCCGAAGCGGCTCCGGCCATGGCGGTTCACTCGGCGGCTTCGTGGAAGGCTTCGTCGTCCACGTCCTCGCCACCACTTTCGGCGTCGGGGTCCGGACTGACCGGGGCCGCCTCCGGGTCGGCAGCTTCGGCGTCAGGGTCCGGCATTTCGGGGGCCATCACCTCGGAGTCGACCGGTTCCACCGCTTCCCGCTCGGCCACTTCCGGCACTTCCGCCTCAGCGTCGGCCTGCGGCGCGTGGAGTCAAGCGCGCTGCTCCGTGCGCAGCAGCGCCGGGAGCCAGCCGGTTCCGGCAAGAAGCTGCTCGGCGGCTTCCGCCATCGGCTGCTTCTTCATGGAGGCGATGCGATCCGCCGCCTCGTCGCCAACGGCTTCGCGCACGGCGGCGACGATGTGCGCCTTGGTGACGCGGCCGAGGTAGGTCCGCACCGTGGGCGACCAGTGGGCCGTCATGTCGAGCGCAACCGCCGTCGCCAGCCTGTCCGCCGTCTCATGAGCGGGAGGCTTGCGCTCCCAAGGCAGCTTCACCGCATTGACGGTCAGCGAGGCGCAATGCGCGAACAGCGCCATGATGCTCGCCTGATCCAGCCCGGCGATGAAGCCCCACAGGTCCGCCACTTTGCGCGGCATGTCAGCCGCCCGTCCGGCATGACGGTCCTCCAACGCCTTCGCCGCCGCCGTGTCCGCGATGCCGCCCGCGTGTCCGCCAAGGTGCGGGCTGCTCGGACGGATTTCGAGGCAATGGGCGTCCACGCCGCGATAGAAGGTCTGCGCGGCAAGCGCATGGGTGACGGCGATCAAGGCCATGTCCGGCTGCTCGCCAAGCGCGAGGCGCAGGCCAAGCGTCCGGTGAGCGGTGAGGTCGCGGATGAGAAGGTCCGACAGCGGCTTGCCGTCTTCCTCCGCTTCCTCGTCCTCGGCGTCGAGTTCGGAAACGTGGTTCCCGTCCTCGTCATATTCGCCGTCCTCGATGACTTCGCCGTCGCCGTTGACGCGAACGCCGTCATCCGCCTCGTCGCGTTCCGGGGCCTCGTCCTCGGGCCGAATGAAACCGCGCTCGATGCGGGCTTCACCGTCATGGGAAAGCGAAACGAACACGCCGCCGCGCGCGATCTCGTCGGGATCGTAGGCATGGCGCTTCGCGTTGATGCCCTCGATCTCGGCTTCAAGCTCCGCTAAACGCTCGTCCACGTCGGGCGGCAGGTCGTCGTCCGTACTCTCCCACTCCGCAGTCAGGCGGTCGTATTCGTCCTTGGCTGTGGCGTAGGCGGCTTCGTCTTCCTCCGACAGGCCCACAGGCTGCGGATAGGAACGGCGCATGCCGTTGCCATGCGGATAGTCGATGTGGGCATCCGACCACTTCCAGCCTTCCGCTTCCTGAACCTGCGCGGCGATGCCTTCCAGCTTCTCGATGACAAGCTGGTCGAGCAGTGCGGCGTCTTCGTAGAAGCCGCCGGGATCTTCCGTGAACAGGTCACGGATGATCGTGCCGCCTGCCTCGGTGTAGGCCTCCGGGCCGATGAAGATCGCGCGCCGGTCCGTCGCTGCAACGTTGGTCCTGGTCAGGTCGCGGCGGATGATCCACGGCTCCTTGTTGTAGCCGAGGCCATCATAGACCTGCTCCTGACGGGCGTGGTCCTCAGTGATGGCGAAGGCCATCAACTGGTCGAGGATCAACCCGCCCTCGCGATAGACCTGCATCAGCTTCGGGCTGACAGCGCCGAGCCGAAGCCGTTGCTTCACCACATGCGCCGAGACGCCGAAGCGGGCGGCGATTTCCTCCGCTCCCCATCCGCGATTTTCCAAAAGCTCATAGAAAGCCTCGAACTGATCGGCGGGGTGCATCGCAGCGCGCGTCACGTTCTCGTCAAGGCTGATCTCAAACGGGTCGTTCGCCGTGTCGATGACGCAGCGGATGGGTTCCGTCTTCCTGATCTCCTTGCGTTTGGCGCGGAGCAGTTGCGCCAGCCTGCGACCTTCCCCGATGGTGACGAAATAGCGGCCGGTCAGCTTCCCCTCACCGTCAAGCTCCGGCTCCACAACGAGGTTCTGGAACATACCCTTGGCGGCGATGCTGGCCGCATAGGCTTCGATTTCCGCCTCGGTGTGCGGGGACTTCCGCGCATTCCGGGGCGACTTCTTCAACCTGTTGAGCGGGATGAAAACCGTCTCTCCGCTTGCGGGAGCCGCTGCGGGTTCCTCGACTGCGACTGCTTCCGCTTCCGGGGCTGGCTGCGCGGCAGCCACGTTCACCAACACGTCTCCGACGCTGCGGATTTCCGCATCCGTCGCCGCTTCCGCGACCGCCGCTTGCGCCGTCGCAGCCTTCGTCTTCGATGTTCTTGCCATTGTTCCAATCCTTTCTCTGTTAATGCCGGAGGCATGTCCCCGACATGTCTCCCGGGGGCGCGTGAGCGCTCGGCAGAGAGGGGGGCGGCTGCCGGCGAGCATGGCCGGGCTGCGCGGCGAGCGAGGCGGATCAGAAGGATTGGAAGGTGGGGCTATGCGTCGCCTTGCGAGCGGGCGGCCCTGCCATCGCGCAGGCGGCGGTCGCGGGGGAGAGATGGCCGAGACCATCTCTTCCCAAAGGGATTTGTGCTTTGCAGTAGCATGTTGGTAACGAGGTGGCTGTGGCTAGCGGAAACCCGAAGGTTCACTGCCTACGGCTAAAGTTTGCGCGTCGCACCCAATCCCCACCAAAGCCGAGTGAGCTTATTTGCTCGCGTTCGACAATTCTGGCGTCATCGGGCGCCTCGTCGCCGAGTCACTATGACGCAGCCACATATTGTGAAAATTGAGCGATTCCAAGGCAATGCGCGTTGACTAATTTTGTTGACGATGCGACTCTGGCCATCCAGAGGGATTCGGCAGCATGTGGTCAGCAGACGCCATTCGGGCCAGGCGGAAGGCTAAGGGATTCTCTCTGACAGACTTGGCCCAGCGCCTCGATGTGACCAAGTCGTATATGAGCTTGATCGCGACCGGCAAGCGGTCGCTGACGTCGGATCAAGCGCAAAAGCTCGGCGAATTGCTTTGCTTGCCGACGGAAATGCTGCTGATCGGTTCAGGCCGTCTGCCAACCGATGTCCAGACAGCGATTGATGCCGATGCGGCAGAAGTCACAGCAGCGGTACGGGCGCGCGCCGATCAAAGCGCGGTTCGGTTTCAGTCGGAGCCGCAAACCATTCCTGGCTCCAAACCTGAGATGGCAATCAAAGCGGCGCCTTCGTCACCGCCGGCAATTGTTGCCGTCAGCAAGGCATCGACGTCGTATCGCGCGCACAGCTATCATACTAAAGTTCCCCCGGCAGCAATCGTGCCGTTCATTGAGGCCTTTACTGAAGTCGGCGATGTGGTCCTGGATTCCTTTTGTGGTTCGGGAATGACCGGCGTTGCGGCGTTGAGCGTGGCCCGGAATGCGCTGCTTTCAGATTTCTCACCTGCGGCGGTTCACATCGCTCGCAACTATACCTCGCCCTGTGATCCGGAGGCATTTGAGCGAGCGTTTAAGAGGGTCGCCGATCGCGTTAAGCCGACAATGAATTGGCTTTATACCCCCCTCCAGGAGCCGGAGTGTCTGATCGAATATACAACTTGGAGTGATGTTTTTTCCTGTGCCGCTTGCGGCGGGCAGATCGTCTATTGGGAGGTTTTCGGTAACAGCGATGGAGATTTCATCGAATGCCGGCATTGCGGGGCAAAAGCTCGCAAGGCCGACCTGATCTGGGTCGGCGAAGAACCCGTCCAATCTCATGTACGTGAATCTGGCTCGAGACGGATCACTGCCCATACGCCGAATTCGCAGGAGCGTGCTCTGATATCAGAGATCGAGGCTGCACCGGTCCCATACTGGATTCCAGACACCGCGTTTGGATCAGATCGTGAAATGTGGCGCGCTTCGCATCGGGCAATGGGCATCGCCGATGCGGCCGGGTTCTATACCAAGCGAAATCTGCACGCTCTGGCGGCGTTGCGACATGCGATTCTGGCCGAGACGAACCTCCGCCTCCGGGAGGCCCTCCTGTTCGCCTTCACCGCCTGCGTCAATCGCGCATCAAGACGCTATCAGTGGAATGCGAAGCGACCAACCAATGTGATGACCGGTACGTTATATATCTCGTCGCTACGTTATGAGTGGAATGTCTGGAGTCTTTTCCGGCGTAAGGCTGCTGATGTGCTTCGCTACTACAGTAGCTTTTCACCGTCAGGTGGAAAGGCTGAGGTTTATCAGCGGTCGGCGACGGATTTGGGCTGTATTCCCGATAGTTCTGTCGATATGGCCTTTGTCGATCCACCCTTCGGATCCAATATATTCTACGCCGACAGTTCTCTGCTGTGGGATGCATGGCTGGGATCTGCGACGGACCAAAGTGCCGAGATTGTTGTAAATCAGCGCCGCTCGCGTCTGGCCGGCGGGAAAGATATCGAGAGTTACGGCGGTCTTCTCGCGGAATCGTTCATGGAAGTGGCACGCGTTCTGCGCCGTGGTGGCTGCGGTGTTCTTGCCTTTTCGAATTCCGACGATCGAGTGTGGACTGCAGTCCAGGACGCAATATCCGACGCTGGCCTTGACGTGCTGAGCACCCACATTCTTGACAAGGGGCAACCATCGATCAAGGGCGTCAAGGGACATCTGGGCCAGGAGCGCGTAACACGGCTCGACCTGACTCTCTGTCTCGGACATCGAACGCGGCCGGCAAAAGCCGAGCGATCGTCGGCAACAACCGCTTTTGTTGATGGTGCCATTGCTCGAGCTGTTGCGGCGGGCCATCAGCGCAATGATCAGATTTACACGGCTGTGCTTCGCGACGCGCTGAAGGCGGACCTCTCCGTGTCGGGAATAACCATGCCGGCAATCGAGAGGCGTCGCTCTGAGATTTCGGATGCGACGCCGATGCTGGAAAACAACGAGCAGGATTTTGTTGCGGGGTATTTATCCGACGGAGCGGACCTGCCGGTATCGCGGGGATCTTCATCGCCGAATCTGCCACCAGCGCAACGGACGGTGCCGGGCGGCCGCAACACTGCCTTCTACATGGCGCACAGCTACCACACGAAGGTACCGCCAGAGGCGATCCGTCCGTTCATCGAGCATTTCACAAAGCCTGGAGATGTCGTGCTCGACCCATTCGCTGGATCGGGCATGACCGGCGTGGCGGCCGCCCTGGCTGGACGTGAGGCGATAGTCAATGATCTATCGCCGGTCGCTGCTCACTTGGCTTGGAATCATACAAGGCCATGTGACGGCAAGACGCTCACCAAAGCATTCAGCAAGGTTGAAAAGACGATAAGCAGCCGTCTGGCGGAACTCTACGTTACCGAAGATGAGAGTGGAAAGTCGGCACAGATCCGCTGGACCATATGGAGCACACGTCATCGCTGTCCCGCCTGCAATCATGTGTTTGCGCTGTGGGATACAATGGATCGAAAAACCGGGCGCCTGGGCCGGGCAACACAATGCCCGCGTTGCCTGACTGAGGCCGATCGACGCCGGTTTGAAGTCGTTGAGAACGTTCCTGCCTGGGTGGCATTCGAACGTAGGGACGGCAGTCTTGGCGAAAAGCCGGCGGACGCTGCCGACATTCGGCATGCCCGTGCCATAAAGATGGATGAGGAACTTTGGTGGCCGTCTACGCCGTTGGGTCCGGATCGGGAGATGTACCAACGTTGTGCCTTGCACTTGCAGGGCGTGAGCACGGTTGCGGATCTTTATACGTCCCGCAATCTGACTGCGCTCGCCCTGATCTGGCGAGAAATTCTCAAGGTGCCGGACGAGCGAATCAAGCGGGCCTTGGCGTTCGCCTTCACCAACACAGCATGGCACGGTACGCGCATGCGCCGCTTTAACGCCAGGGGCGGCCATCGTCCATTGACCGGTACACTCTACGTCCCGCAGCTCTCGTCAGAAGCCAACGTCCTGGAGGTGATGCGTAAGAAAATCAGGCAACTAGTCAAATATTATGACGCCCTAGACGTCAAATCTGCCGATTGTCCGAGGGTCCTGCTTGGCAGCGCGACGATGTTGTCCTCTATTTCGTCGGCGAGCATTGACTACGTGTTTACCGATCCGCCATTTGGCTCCAACATATTCTACGCTGACTGCAATGTGGTGTGGGAATCTTGGCTCGGGCGCATTACCGATCCAGAAGATGAGGCGGTGGTCAATAGATCGCTACCTAAGGCCGACGGCGGAAAGAGCTTAGCCGACTACGAATTTCTGATCACCACAGCGATGAAAGAAATGGCTCGCGTCCTCAAACCTGGCGGATGGGCCACTGTGGTTTTTCACAATACAGATGCTGCAGTTTGGCGCTCGCTACGTGATGCCGCGACTACTGCCGGTTTCGAATTCCATGAGGCCGCCTCGCTAGATCGCAAGCAGCAAAGCCATAAGGGTTACAAAGGGCGAGGCGATGAGGAGGACGTCGCTCATTTTGATGTCGTGATGAACTTGCGCAAGCCGCTCATCGGTGATCTGCCCAAGGCGACTCGCACTGCGGCCCCATCAGAGGCGATTGATTTACCCTCTCTGGTCGAGCGTATCTGGAAAATGCCCGACATCGCAGCGCGCGGCGTTCAAGGCGTGCATGCGGAGGTCATGCGGCAGCTGGTTTCGCTTGGCGGTCGTGATTTTCCTGCATTTAGCGAGGTGCGCACCATATGCGAGGCGTTAGCCGACCGCTTGACTCAAGGGCGTGGTAAACTTACAGCTAACTAAGCTGTTGCATACGTCGCACCGAGCGACGGTCCGCAGCTTAGAAGGCCCATATGGACGAAATCCTAACGATTCAAGATGTCGCGGCTCGGCTAAAGCTCGCCGAACGGACCGTTTATGCCATGGCTGCAGAACGCGAGATGCCAGCGTTCAAAGTCAGAGGCCAGTGGCGCATCCGCCGATCTGACTTCGAGCGTTGGCTGGACGAAATCGCGCTATCGGGACAGACATCGGCGCCCATCAGATCCGAATCCCGGATAGCTGCTGCGGCAGCCAGCTCTGACGTCGACGTTGAAGACAGATCCGACGCGGTTGCCGATTTGCCAGTCGCGGCCCTGAGCGAGCGACGGAGCCAGACAGGTCTCCATCAAAGGTTCATCGATGCGCTCGGCGAGCGGGTAAAAAGCCATTCGCCGATCACGCAGAAGCCGATCGAGCTAGATCTCGCGCCCCCCCTGCCCAGCCGCGTGCGCGTTTACCTGTTCAATGCCACCCGCCCTCCTGGCGGTCGCCCACTCGGCGAACACAAAATCCAGCTTATCATGCCGGGACAGAGACGTGGCCAGCGGGGCTCTCTCGACCATAGCGATGGTCGAATTGTATTCTTGGTCGGATATGCCGCCGAAGAAGATGTCTTCATTCTCTGGGACGCCGGGCTCTATTCAGATTTTGCGTGGTCCCGAAATGTGCAGGTTAAAGCCGAAACCATCGTGGAGGCCTCAGCCGGCAAGCTGGCGATTCAGCAACGTCACTTGCGTCCGAGTGGTGCTGCCCCGGTCACGGAAACCCTAATTGCGACGCCAGCCAAACGTTTGGTCGATGCCCTTCAACGTAGGGTTCAACTCACGCGCGAACGAATGGTGCAGGACTGACGATGTCGGGCCTAGCTGACCTTCCGCTCAAGCGTGCGTATCACAAGCCAGAGGACGATATCGCTCGCGATTTCTATCTGCCAGTGGTCGCTGCTTCGCATGCCTATGACCGGGCAGTAGGATACTTCAGCAGCACGGTATTCCTCCTGGCTTGGCCGAGTCTGAAAGCTTTTGTCGCAAATGGCGGCAAAATGCGCCTGATCTGCTCCCCGGTTTTGTCGGATGATGATCACGAAGCGATGCGAGAGGGCTATTCCGAGCGCGCCGATGCTGCCTACGGCGAAAGCCTCAAGGCCAGCTTCGCGGCAATGATGGCCTCCGAAGGGTTAATGAAACCGGCCGTAGTGCTGGCATCTTTGGTTGCTGCGAGCATCATTGATTGCAAAGTGGCCTGGGTGGGCGAGACTGCCGGTGGGCGGCCCAAGCGATTGTTCCACGACAAGATCGGGCTGCTTGCAGATCCTCACGGACAGAGAGTGGTCTTTAAAGGTTCAATGAATGAAACTTGGCCGGGATTAGCTCTCGACGGAAATCTGGAGTCGGTCGATGTCTTCACGAGCTGGCGTGATGATGGCGAACGCGCCCGCATTGCCGACGAAAGAGATTATTTTGACCGTCTCTGGAACAACTCCTGGCCGGGGGTCGTAACACAACCGCTTCCAGAAAGTGCCCGTGCTGAAATCGTGTCGGCGGCTGATGCGGCACGCTGGCCGGAGTTCGTCGACGAAATTTGCCTGGATCTTGAACGCGCGGCTGGATGGTCGGCAGAGGCTGGAAAACTTGGCGGCCGATCGCCACGACCACATCAAGTTGCAGCCATTGATGCCTGGACCGAGCGCGGCCGGCGAGGTCTTTTCGAACATGCCACTGGTTCCGGTAAGACGTTTACTGCGCTTTGCGCAATGAACGATGGCTTTCGGCGTGGCGAAATCCCGCTCGTACTGGTTCCCAGCGATCTGCTGCTCCAACAGTGGGAGAACGAAATCAAAACGACGTTTACAGAGGCCGGCATCCAGTTGCTTGTTTGCGGCGGAGGTCATTCTGACTGGCGTGACGGAGCGCGCTTGCGGAGTTGGACTCTACCACCAGCATCAGGGCAGCGTCCTCGGGCGGTGCTGTCCACGTTGCAGACAGCCGTAAGCGCCAGTTTCATGGGTCTTTGCAGCGCCGGGACTCATCTGTTCATGATCGCCGACGAGGCGCATCGGATGGGCGCTCTACAAACACGACGCCTGTTCGACCTCGACACAGGAGCGCGCCTGGGATTAAGCGCCACACCTCGGCGAGCGGGAGATCCAGAGGGTACCGCTGCCATTCTCGACTATTTTGAGGGCATTGTTCCCCCGCCCTTTACCTTGGCAGACGCCATTCGCTCAGGCGCGCTGACTCCCTATGCCTACTACGCCCACCCAATCCGGCTTGAACCGGATGAACAGATCGAGTGGTTGGAGACATCGGAGATTTTGCGACGACTCGCCGCACGCCTGCACGGCAATGGGGAATCCGACTCCGCTCTTCAGGCGCGGGTAAAACTCCTTCTCATCAGACGCGCGCGGCTGATCAAGAGTGCACGGAGGAAAGTTACTACTGCTGCTGAGATACTGAAGGACCACTATCGACCTGGTCAGCGTTGGATTGTCTACTGCGATGATCAGGACCAACTTGCACAAGTCAAGGCAGCCTTGCGGAAAGCAGAACTGCCAGATGTCTACGAATATCACTCAGCAATGCCCGGCGATCGTTCCCGCACCCTTGATCTATTCGATCAGCGTGGCGGAACGGTGGTGTCGATCCGGTGTCTAGACGAGGGGATCGATATCCCCGCTGTGTCGCACGCTCTCATCCTTGCCTCATCGCGCAATCCGCGTGAGTTCATTCAAAGGCGTGGTCGTGTGCTCCGACGCTTTCCTGGCAAAGCTTTAGCGCACATCCACGATGTGATCGTCACGCCCGCCGCCCGAGAAGATGGCGCCGAACTCGAGTCCATGCTGACAGGTGAATTGGCTCGAGCCATTGAATTCGGCGGCAATGCCATCAACCCGGCTTGTGTGGCGGATCTCAAACGGCTGGCGGCCGAGTTCGGCATCTCCTTTGAGGCTGCGAAGGGCGGCTTCGAGGACGACGACGAACCAGCCGACCTTGAAAAGGAAACGATGGATGCCTGACGTCGCCAATCAAGCACAAGACAGGTCCTTGTTCGACACCATGGAGCGCATCCGTGCCGAGCAATTTCCGCATATTGATCGGGAACTTGTTCGCGAAATTTTGCGGCTTCATGCCGATCAGGCGGCCACACCCCAGGTGCTCGCACGCGCAGTAGATGAAGCCATCGCTCAACGTCTTGGAGAAACAGCCTGATGCTGCGCTTAACCGGGCTCAAACTGTCTGATTTCGGCCCATTTAAGGGTGACCAGACAATCATCTTTCCTCAGGAAGACGGAGTCAGCGTCTTCTATGGCGAAAACATGCGTGGCAAGACCACTTTGCTCAATGCCATCCGCTTCGCGTTCTTTGGCAAGATCATTGGACGAGGCAGGCGCCAAGGATCATTGCATACCACTGGCAATTGGGAGAGCGCGGAGGCTGGCAAATACGGTTTCGAAGTCACGCTCGAGATGAAGCACGAGGGTAGATCGTATCGGTTGACTCGCACATGTCGCCCCCGGCCTGGCATCACTCCTACCAATGATGAGCACTACTCACCGGATTATTTTCTTGAGCGCGACGGGCACATCATGGGGCCACAGGCGGCCGATGAAGAACTCCGGCGCATTCTGCCCGAGCAGATTTCGCGTTTCTTTCTGTTCGACGCCGAACTGTTGCAGGAGTACGAGGACTTACTGCACTCCGATAGCGACATGGGCCCCAAGATCAGCGGAGCGATTGAACGCATTCTTGGCATTCCTGTGCTCACCAGTGCTCGTGATAGCCTCAAAGCAGCGCAGGACCGCGCTGAACAGCGCCAGGCGCTGGCGGCCCAGGGCGATCAGAAGACACGAGCCTTTGGCAATGAACTAGCTGATTTGCATGCGCAACGAGAAGTGTTCGAGGCAGATCTGACGCGCCAGGAAAAGCAGTTGGAAGAACTGAGAGCGCAGAAGGCCGCAACAGAAGAAGACATGCGTAAGCGCGAACGCACAGCGTCGTTGCTGGACAAACGGGACCGCCTTGAGGCCGACGTGAAGCTGCTTCGCGAACGATTAGTGGTGCAGGAAGCAAGTCTATCGGTCGCGATGGGGACCTCCTGGGCAGCCGTGTTGCTCGATCCCATGACTGCCGCGGTCGAGAGGCTGAAGGCCCGTGAGGCGGAATTGCAGACCGCGGTCATGCGCTCCCATGTGCTTCGTTCGCTGGCCGACGCCGATCACGCTGACTGCCCAACCTGTTTGCAACCGATTTCGGAGGCCGCCAAGGCGCGCGTACGCGAAGAACTTGATCGGAATGGCGGTGTCGCAGGTGTCGATGAGGAACGCGAGCTTACCGAAGCGCGACGGCAAATTGATGCCCTTGGACGGCATGTGGCGGCGGCCAATCCCGAGGCGCTGCGTCTGCTTTGGGACACGTACGAGCAAACCGAACGCGACATTTACGAGAAAACCAACGAGATCGATGAACTGACTCGTCAGTTGACTGGAGGCAAAGACCACGATGTTCGACGCCTACGGGGCGCATATGAAACGGTGATCCGTGAGATTAAGGCGTTGGAGGACGGTGTAGAGGCCACCAAGGGCAAGCTCGCCGAGAACGCGGCCTTCCGCGAGACCATTCAGAAGAAGCTTGATCGACTGTCGGGCGGCAGTTTGGACGCGGAGGGAAGACGGGTGAAACTGGCCGCCGACCTTCATGCGCTGTTCGATGAGGGTGTCACGGTATTTCGCGAGCAGCTGCGTAACCGCGTTGAAAGAGACGCTACCCGGCACTTCGTCGCCTTGACGACCGAACCGGAATATAAGGCGCTTCGGATCAATGATAGCTATGGCCTCACTATCATCCATGAGAACGGCAGTGACATACCAGTACGATCTGCCGGTGCTGAACACGTGGTCGCGCTTTCTCTGGTAGGCGCTCTTCAGAACAATGCGCCGTTGCGTGGTCCAATTATCATCGACTCGCCATTCGGCCGGCTCGACGGAGGTCATCGTGCCCGAATCGTTGAAGCACTTCCCGACATGGCCAGTCAGGTGATTTTGCTGGTCTATGAAGAAGAGTTGCCACCGGCGAGGGCGCGTGCCGCTCTAAAAGGACGCCTTCGGGCCGAATGGAATCTCAAACGGAAATCAGCGCGCCATACGGAGCTAACGCCGCGCACCGGAGAGACGGCATGAACACCGATAAGCGAACCATCGGGGTGACCAACGACAATGAACGCGTGCTGTCTGATCTGGTTGCGAGCGGGCATTTCGGATCTGAGCTCGAAGCGGCAAAATTTGCTATGGCCGTGGCTGTCAGGCGCCAAACGCAGATCGGGTCTGCCGAGGGGGTAGGTACGAAATGGAATGTAGGCACGGTGGATCCCGACGGTACGCTTAAGTCCGTGGTCGAGGCGCTCTATCCCGCAGCTCCAGAACCCTATCGGCTCATCGAGTACCTCATTAATGAGGGGCTAAAGCAAATGGGCAGTACCGATGGATTGCCCCCAAACGTAGCAGGCGTACTATTTGATCCGGCTAAAGGCTAAGCTCAGAAGGGGGATGGGGTGGCAAAGCTTGGTAAAGCAAAGCTCATGGCCGCGGTATTCAGAGGATTTGAAGCTGCCGGTTGTACTGTCACTCCAATATCCTCTCCAGGTACTCATCCCATCCGCTTTGTCATCGAGAAGGGTGCAGTACATCAGACGGTCCGGGTTTATATCTGGAATCTGACACATGGGGGTGGGGCGGCTCGACCCAAACATGAATATCGTATCCAGATAACCAGCGGGATTCGCGCCTTTGATCCTGAGCCAGATGGGGTAACACTCATCTTGGGTTGGAACGAGCAGTTTGGAGTGTTCGCGGCCTTCGACGCTAGTCGCCGGAAAAGTGCCTTGGGCGCATCGCCATCGATTCAAATCTCCGAGGCGACGCTCAACCGGGCACGTGTCATTGGTGCAGCGGTCCAAGATAAGGGCAACGGGGAATTTGCAGTCGCTGTCAGGCCTGACCGCCTACTGGGATATGTTGAAAGCCAATCTCAGGCTCATGCCGGCGATGTCACGGCCATTCTCACACCGTATGGCGAAAGCGGGCCTTCTGAAGACCCTAACGACACGGTTTTAGAGGATGCAATCCGAGGACGGCGGGATTTCAGATTTGGCAGTGCGGAAGAGCTGGCGCAGCGCTCGAACGTCTTAGAACGACTCGAAGCACTGGAGCGCGAGGTTGCGAGTCTTCGTCCTGCGCTGGCCGGTCGAGGGCACAATCGGCCGCCTGAACTTCTCCCCACAGAAACCGAAACGTTGGCTGGACAGATAGAGGAAGCCGCCGGTTTTGCCCGTGACGAGCTACAAAAGCCCGAGCCAAACGTCGCAAAGGTTGCTCGCAGCGCCAAGTTCTTTCGTTGGATTTCCAGAACCGTAGCTGCGGGTAAGGCTGAAGCAGGGAAACTTGGCCAGAAACTGAAGGAGAAAGGTAGAGATCGGACTGCGGAATTCATCGTGGCTGGCGGATTGCTCGGCGGCACAGCTTTGTGGGAGAAAATCTTCCACCTCATCAATTTGGTGACCGGCGAGATGCTGAAGTGGCTCCATCTCCTGTGAGGAGCACGGTTTCTCCTCCGCGCTTGTTAGGACGCCTTTTTTGTCCATTCTGAGCGCAGTGATTCGATGCCATATCGCTAGGGGGGTCACAAATGGGGCTCGAGTATTGGGATACGACACGCCGTAAGTGGATCTTGTATCGCAGCGAGACGCAGCACAGCCTAGATTGCGAGCGGTACCCGTTCGAGGCCATCCCGCGACGTGTATTCCTCGATACGAACGTCGTAAACCTGATGGTGAAATATAGCGAAAAGGTCTTCGAACAGGCTCTGCTGCCCGAAGGACTTGATCAGACACGCGCGCATGACGTGGAGGCGTTAATGCATGTGTTCCACATCGGTGGCCGGGCGCCTTGGGAAATCGTTGTGTCGCGCAAGACTCTGAATGAAATAGGCGAGACGTCGGACACAAGTGTGCGTGAACGGCTGCTGGATTACGCCTTCGAGCTCGTCGACCCAACATCAGATAACAGCGACTATTCCATTAGTCTGGGGCGCCGGCTCATCGACGCGCCGTTCACGGCGGCGTTGCCGGACCCGTCCGATCGCGAGCTGATCGGCAACGCGATCGGCTTGGCCTGTGATGTATTCTGCACCTGCGATCGGCGCACCGTCGTGCGTAAACGCGAGCACTTGCGACTACTTCCCATTCGTATCGTTACACCTGCAGAATGGTGGGCACATATCAAGCCGTGGGCGGGACTCTGGGGATAGGGACGAATCCTCATGAGCCCAGCAAGTCATCGGAGTCATTTTTGTCGAAGGTTTGCTTGCGAGGCAGGCGAGCGCCGTTTTGGCCTTCGATCTGCTTGCTCGGCTGAGATGGGTTGTCGCCGAGGCGGTCGGATCAAGCCCCTGACTGGCGCAGCGGGTTGATGATCTCGACTCCGGTGAAGTCCTTTTCGTTGTCCGTGACGACGACGCAGCCGTTAGCCTCGGCAACGGCAGCGATGATCGTATCGAGCGCGCTTCTTGGCCTGCCTGCCGACTTTCCATCGGACATCAAGCGCGCCCAGATCAGCGCGGCCGCCTCGTCGAAGGGTAGGACCCGTCCCACGAAAAGGGCCTGTGGTCCTTCGGGTCCGAGGAACCAGTCCTCAAGCTCGTCTCTCTGTTTGCCTGCCGGCTTTTCGAGGATGCCACGACGGATTTCGGCCACCGTCAGCGAGGCGATAAACAGATCGTCGTCCCTTTGCTCCCCCATCCAGGCGACAAGGGACGGCGACGGCGTTGGCTTGGTGACGTTGCTGAGGATGTTGGTGTCGAGCAGGTATCGCATCAAATGTCGATCTTGCGTCCCTCATCGCGGGAACGTTTGAGATCGAGATCGGCACCTACTAGAGGCGAGCGGCGGAGGGCGGCCAGTATGCCGCCTTTCTTCGATTCGTCGCCATCCATGGTCTTGTTGACGGTCGCGCGAAGACGGGACGCCTCCGGCGTATCCTCCGCGAGACGTCTCGCCAGAGACCGGATAAGGTCACGATCGGAGTCGCGGCCAAGCACCTCGAAGCGAGCTAGACCTTTCTCATTGAGGCGTGAGCGATAGTTCTGAATTGCGCGGCGCTGCGAGCTTCCCAAGGTTGATCTCCGGAAATGTTTCCAGTAATATAACCGGCGAAAGCGTGACGCGCAAGATCGCGCCATGGCGCGCAAGCGGCCGGTTCGCAAGGAGCAGAATCGTTGGTGGATGTAGAGACGAGAGCGGAAAAGCGTGGTGGGGGATGGCCGCCGATTTCGCGCTGCAACACGCGGGAACTTGCTTCCCCGTGCTTCCCCCCTGCTTCCCCGCGTCGTCTGACAGGGCCGGGGAAGCAGAAAACGCCCCGAAGGGCGCTTTCTAATTGCTTGATTTTCCTAAGGAAAACTGGAGCGGGTGAGGCGATTCGAACGCCCGACCCCAACCTTGGCAAGGTTGTGCTCTACCCCTGAGCTACACCCGCTCGCGCGGCTCAAGGCCGCAAGCCGCGCCTATATGGCCGAAGCGCGGGACGATTGCAACAGGGAAATCGACTGTTTTTTCGCGTTCCGGCACCGCGGGAGAACCGTGGTCTGTGACCGGCCCACTGCATGGTCTGGGCGAAGCGGAAGATGGCCGAGCGCCCGCCATCCGGCAGGAGCGGCCTTGTCTTTGGCGCCGGCTTGCCGCAAAAGCTGCGGCAAGCCGAACGCCGGAGCGCCGCGATGCCCAAAACCGAAGCCGAATTGTCCGCATTTCTGTCGGAACTCGGCATCGAAACGTCCACCCGGCGGCATCCGCCGCTGTTCACCGTCGCCGATTCGCAGGCGTTGCGCGGCGAGATCGCCGGCGGCCACACCAAGAACCTTTTCCTCAAGGACAAGAAGGACAACGTCTTCCTCGTCACGGTGGAAGAGAACGCGACGGTCGACCTGAAGCAGATTCATGCGCTGATCGGTGCTTCCGGGCGCGTCTCGTTCGGCAAGCCGGAGCTTTTGATGGAGCTGCTCGGCGTCGTTCCCGGCGCGGTGACTGTTTTCGGGCTGATCAACGATACGGAGGGCCGTGTCCGCGTCGTGCTCGACGAGGCGCTAATGGAAAACGACACGATCAACGCCCATCCCCTCACCAACGAGGCGACGACGTCGATTTCCCGGGCCGACCTGCTGCGTTTTGTCGAGGCGACCGGACATCGGCCTCTCATCTTGAAAGTCTCGGCATGATCGCCACATTGGATGCGCGGCAAAAGGACAGGACAGGCGCTGCCGGCAAGGCGGCGCGGAAGGGCGGCAGATGACAGAAAACAATCCGTTCGCGACAGGCAACCAGTATTCCATGGGTTCGCCGCAGGTCACGGTCGGCAACGGCGCGGCCGCGCCTGCGGCCGGCGATCTCGTCAAGGACACCTCGACGGCCGCCTTCGCCGCCGACGTCATCCAGGAATCGCGGCGCCAGCCGGTGCTGGTCGACTTCTGGGCGCCTTGGTGCGGCCCCTGCAAGCAGCTGACGCCGGTGCTCGAAAAGGCGGTAAAGGCCGCGGGCGGCGCGGTCAAGCTGGTCAAGATGAACATCGACGAGCATCCGTCGATCGCCGGCCAACTCGGCATCCAGTCGATCCCGGCGGTCATCGCCTTCCGCGACGGCCAGCCGGTCGACGGCTTCATGGGCGCCGTACCTGAAAGCCAGGTGCAGGAGTTCATCCGCAAGCTCGGCGGCGCCGGCAACGGTGCCGCGCAGATCACCGAAGCGCTGGCAGCCGCCACCGAGGCGCGCGGCGCCGGTGACGTGCAGACGGCCGCCGCCATCTACGAGGCCGTGCTGGAGCAGGCGCCGGAGACGATCGAGGCCATCGCCGGCCTGGCGGAACTGTCGCTGGAGGCGGGCGACACGGAAGGCGCCGAGGCAGCCCTTGCCACCGTACCGGAAGCCAAGAAAGATGCGCCGGCGCTGGCCGCCGTGCGGGCGCGGATGGCGCTGGCCGAGCAGGCCGCCTCGCTGGGCAATCCCGCCGAGCTCGAGGAGAGGCTGGCGAAGGACCCGAAGGACCATCAGGCCCGTTTCGACCTGGCCATGATCCAGAATACGCTCGGCGAACGCGACAAGGCGGCGGACAGCCTGCTGGCCATCGTCAAGGCGGACCGCGGCTGGAAGGACGATGGCGCGCGGAACCAGCTGCTGCAGTTCTTCGAAGCATGGGGCATGACCGACGAGGCGACGCTGACCGCGCGGCGCAAGCTGTCGTCGCTGCTGTTTTCCTGAGGCCGGCCCTGACGCCGGCTTCGGACAATCGTTGAGGATCGACCGCAGGCGAACGACCGGCCGCGCGGCTCGTCCCGACAAGGATTGGGAGCGCAATGCAGGCCGGAAACGCGCATTACCGGACCAAAGCGGATGTGCCGACGCAAGTGGCGGTGTTTCCGCTCGCTGGCGCGCTGCTTTTGCCGGGCGCCCGGCTGCCGCTCAACATCTTCGAGCCGCGCTACCTGCAGATGATCGACGAGGCCGTCGCCGGCACGCGGCTGATCGGCATGATCCAGCCGGCACTGGACGGTTCGGCGCGCGCGGACGGCGAGCCGGAGCTGTGCGCGGTCGGCTGCCTCGGCCGTATCGCCTCCTTCACCGAAACCGGCGACGGCCGCTACCTGGTTGCCCTGCAAGGGGTCTGCCGCTTCCGCGTGCTCGACGAGATCGCCGTCCGGACGGCGTTCCGGCAATGCCGCATCGCGCCCTTTCTTGCCGACCTGCCGGAACAGGCCGATGCCGGGATCGACCGCCCGGCCCTGCTCAAGGCGTTTCGGGCCTATCTGAAGGCCAACGAGCTGGATGCCGACTGGGAAAGCGTCAGTCGCGCCGACGACGCCATGCTGGTCAATGCGCTGTCGATGATGGCGCCTTACGGGCCGGCTGAAAAGCAGGCGCTGCTGGAGGCCCCCGACCTCAAGGCGCGCGCCGAAACGCTGATCGCCATAACGGAGATGACGCTGGCGCGCGAGGCCGACGATTTCGGTTCGAGCCTGCAATGATGCAGTTGGGGAAGGCATGACCGTTTTCCGTAGTTCGGAAAAGCGGTGATGCCGAAGACGGATCGGCAAGGGGAGGAACGGACGGATGACGGCGGGACGCGACAGCGGCAGGGACGTCGACATGCGGTTGCTGGAACTGCTCGCTTGCCCGCTGACCAAGGGGCCGCTGGTCTGGAACGCCGAGCGCGGCGAACTGGTTTCGAAGGCGGCCCGGCTCGCTTATCCGGTCCGCGACGGGATCCCGATCATGCTGTCCTCGGAGGCGCGCGCGCTTTCCGACGACGAGAGCTGAAGACCTCGGAGACGCTGCAAAAGCCGCCGCTCTGCCCGGCGCGGCTTTTCGGTTTCGATCGAGTGCGCACCCTTCACTGGAAATTGCGGCCTTTCGGCATCACCTCGCGGGCGCGCCGGGCCAGTCCGTCACTGTCGTTTCGCCATGCGGCGGGCTCGTTCGTGGGATCTGTTTGGTTTGTGCCGGGGCCGGTCCTCGGGCGCGCCTCCTGCCGAGGCGGGGCTTCTTGGGGCGCGGCTTCTTCGAGCAGCACCGTCAGCCAGGGCGTCAGGTCGTCGATGCGGTCGGCGACGATGTGGATGACGCCTTGCTCCGATTGCAGTTTTCCGCTGACGCGGATGAAGCGCGCGCCCATGACGACGGCCCTGTAGCGGTCGAATATGCGCGGCCAGATGATGACGTTGGCGATCGCCTTTTCGTCCTCCAGCGTGAGAAAGATGGCGTTGCCCTTGCCCGGCCGCTGCCGCACCAGGACAAGACCGGCGACCGAGACGCGCCTGCCGTCCGGCACCATGGACAGGCGCTCGCTGGGGGTGACGCCGAGGCGGTCGAGCCGGGTGCGCAGGAAGCCGACGGGATGCGCCTTCAGCGACAGGCCGAGCGAACGGTAGTCGTGGATGACATGCTCTCCCGCCGGCATGGCAGGCAGCGTCGTCGCTGGTTCCTTATCCGTGAGGCGGATCTCGCTGCGGTCGAACAGCGGCAGCTTGCCGGCGCCCTTCGCCAGCGCCCGCACCGCCCACACAGCGCCGCGGCGATCGAGACCGAACGAGCGGAAGGCGTCGGCCTCCGCCAACCTTTCGATCTCGTCGGCATCGAGACCGGAGCGCAGCCAGACGTCGCGGATCGATCTGTAGCCGGTGCCGCGTCGCTCGACGAAGGTTTTTGTCCTGGCCTCGGCAAGGCCCTTGATCTGCCGCAGGCCGAGCCGCACGGCATGGCGTGTGCGGATGACGGTTCGCATTTCACCATGACGCGGCACGATGCGACCGGGATCGAAGGCGGCCGGCTCCAGCGTGCAGTCCCAGCCCGAATGGTTGATGTCGACCGGCCGGATCTCGACGCCATGGTCGCGGGCGTCGCGGATCAACTGCGCCGGCTGGTAGAAACCCATCGGCTGCGAATTGAGGATCGCCGCGCAGAAGACGTCGGGATAGAAAGTCTTGAACCAGCAAGAGGCGTAGACGAGGATGGCGAAGGAGGCGGCGTGGCTTTCGGGAAAGCCATAGTCGCCGAAGCCCTTGATCTGGTTGAAGCAGCGCCGGGCGAAATCTTCCGAATAGCCGTTGGCGGTCATGCCCTGGATCATCCGGTCTTCATAGAGCTTGATCGTGCCGTTGCGCCTGAAGGTCGCCATGGCGCGGCGCAGCTTGTCGGCTTCTCCCGGCTTAAAGCCGGCGGCGACGATGGCGATCTTCATCGCCTGTTCCTGGAACAGCGGCACGCCGTAGGTCTTGCCGAGGATTTCGCGTAATTCCTCCTTGGGATAGTCGACCTTTTCCTTGCCCATGCGCCGGCGCAGGTAGGGGTGCACCATGTCGCCCTGGATGGGGCCGGGCCGCACGATCGCCACCTCGATGACGAGGTCGTAGAATTCCTTCGGTTTCAGGCGGGGCAGCATCGACATCTGCGCGCGCGATTCAATCTGGAAGACGCCGAGCGTGTCGGCGCGGCAGATCATGTCATAGACGCGGCCGTCCTCCTTGGGCATCGTGGCGATATCGACGATGGGACGGCCGTCGTCCTCGCGAACAGGCCGGTAATGGCTGGTGAGAAGGTCGAAGGCGCGGCGGATGCACGACAGCATGCCGAGCGCCAGAACGTCGACCTTGAGCAGGCCGACCGCGTCGAGGTCGTCCTTGTCCCATTCGACCATCTTGCGCTCGTCCATCGCCGTCTTGACGATGGGCACGATCTCGTCGAGGCGATCCTTGGTGATGACGAAGCCGCCGACGTGCTGGGTGAGATGACGGGGGAAACCCATGATCTCGTTGGCGCGGTCGATGACGTGTTGCGACAGGTCGTCTTTCGGGTCGAACCCGCCGGCTTTCGCCTCCCGCTCCCCCAGCGTCGAAGAATGCCAGCCCCAGATGGAGCCCGACAGGGCGCCGCGCACGTCGTCAGACAGGCCCATCGCCTTGGCGACTTCGCGCAGGGCGGAACGGCCGCGATAGCTGGTTACGGCGGCGGCCAGCGCGGTGTGTTTCTCCTGATATTTTTCGTAGACATAGGCCATGACCTCGTCGCGGCGCTCATGCTCGAAATCGACGTCGATGTCGGGGGGCTCGTTGCGCTCCTCGGAAATGAAGCGCTCGAACAGCGTGTCGATCTGGTCGGGGCCGACCGGCGTGATGCCGATGCAGTAGCAGACGACAGAGTTGGCCGCCGAGCCGCGGCCCTGGCACAATATACCCTTGCTGCGGGCGAAGCGGACGATGTCGTGGACGGTGAGGAAGTAACGCGCGTAGCCCATCTTCTCTATCAGCGCCAGTTCCTCTTCGATGCGCCGCGAAACCTTTTGCGGGACCCCGGCGGGATAGCGTTCCGCCGCGCCTTCGCGGGCGAGCCGCGCCAGTTCCTGCTGCGGGGTGGCGCCGTTGCGGGTCGGTTCGTCGGGGTAGTTGTGCTTGAGTTCGCCAAGCGAGAAGCCGAGTTCTGCCGAAAAGTGCAGGGTCTCGGCAATCGCCTCGGGGAATTTATGGAAAAGGCGCGCCATCTCGGCGCCGGACTTCAGGTGGCGCTCGGCGTTGGCGGCAAGCTCCAGTCCGGCCTCGGAGACGGGCGTGTTGAGACGGATCGCCGTCAGCACGTCCTGCAAGGGCCTGCGTTCGCGCGCGTGGTAGAGCACGTCGTTGACAGCCATCAGCGGCATCCCCGCCGCCGCCGCCATTGCCGCCGCCCGCTCCAGCCGGAACCGGTCGTCGCCGCCATAGGCGGGAGCGACGGCCAGCCGCAACGCCGCGCCGAAGCGATGGCGAAGGCCGCGCAGCAGGGCCAGCGTCTCCTCCTCATTGCCGGCAAGATCGGGCAGGACGGCGAGGGAGAGGCGATCCCCCCATTCCAGCAGGTCGGTGCGCTTGAGAAGCGTGGCGCCTTTTTCCGTCTCGTCGCGAAGGTTGGCCTGTGTCAGCATGCGGCACAGATGCCCCCAGCCGGCGCGGTCGCGCGGATAGGCGAGGATGTCGGGCGTGTCGTCGCAAAAGACGAGACGGCAGCCGGGATGGTAGGGCAGAAGAAACGGCCCGAAGGGTTTCTTCGGTTCGTCCTCGTTCTCGCCCTTATCTTCATCTTCGTCCCCGGCCTCGATCCGGATGTATTTCGACGCACTCCAGGCGCGCACCACGCCGGCCACCGTGTTGCGGTCGGCCAGCCCCACGCCGGCATGGCCGAGCAGGCAGGCGGCCACCACCAGTTCCTCCGGCCGCGAGGCGCCGCGCAGGAAGGAGAAGTTCGACTGCACGCCGAACTCGATATAGCGCGGCTCGGCCGGCACGTTGCGGGGCGGCGTGTCGGAGGACGGCTCCGTCTTCATGCGAACAGCCCATGCAGGAACCAGCGCGGTGTTTCCCCGGACAGGCCGTAGAGGCCCTGGCGGTAGAGCCAGTAGCGCCGCCCCTCGGCATCCTCGACGGTGAAATAATCCCGGCTGCGCCGCGCCAGCCTTCCGGCGGCGGCGGCCTTGCGGCGGTCTTCGTAAGTCCGCTCCTTCTCGTTTTCCTCCCTTGCGACGACGGGCAGGCTCTCCCGCCACCATTCGGGTTCGATCCGCTCCGGCCCTTCGGCGTTGACGATGCGGTAGCGGGCGCGGCGCCAGCGGAAATTCAGCGGCGGGCCGTCCGGCACTTCGGCCATGACCTCGACAGGCTCGGGTTGCCTGAGCAGGCGCAGCGGCCGCTCCGGCGTCGTCGCCGGCGCGGCCTCGGCCGGCATGTCCGGTGCGAAGGGAAGGAAAGCGACGGCGCGCTCCGGCACATGGCTGGCCACGGCGACCGGCCGGCGCATAACGGCGCGGCCGAGGCGCGCACCGACGCGGTCGATGAATTCGGACAGGGTCTCGCCGGTGTCGGCAGCCTGCTCGCCAAGATCGACCTGTCCCGGCGGCAGGGTGCCGGCGGTCAGGACCGAAAGCCTGACGAGATCGAATCCGAAACCGGCGTCGAGACCTTGGCCGAGCGCGTCGAGCCGTTCGTGGAAAAGCCTGGCGATCCGGTCCGGCGCGCGTGTCGGGGAGGACAGGCCGAGCGGCAGGCGGGCGACCGCGCCATCGACCCTGAACAGCAGGAGCTGCAGGGCGAGTGCGCCGGCGTCGCGCCGCTCCAGGCTTGTCCGCAAGGATTGCGCCAGGATGAGGACGATGCGTTCGACATCCTCGATCGCCATGATCGGCTCCGCCAGCCGGCGTTCGGCCGAAAGCTCCGGCACCGCCAGGCGCGGCGACAGCGCTTCCTCGATATGGCCGAGCGCCTGGTCGAGCCGCAGGATGAGCGCCTTGCCGAAGCGCCGCGCCAGCGGCGCGCGGGGCGCGGCCTTGACGGCGCCCACCGTGCGCAGACCGACACCGGCGAGCGCGGCGCAGGTGTCCGGCTCCAGCCTGAGCGCCGCCGGCGGCAGCGGAGCCAGCCATTCGGCCTCCATGCCGCCGGGCACCGTGGCGCTGCCGTGGAAGCGGGCGACCGCCCATGCCGCTCCCGCGGTGGCGGCGATCGCGGCGCGGGCGTCGAAACCCTGCTCGCGGAAGCGCCGCAGCATGTCCTCAAGCAGCGCCTGTTCGCCGCCGAACAGGTGACAACAGCCGGAAATATCGAGGAACAGGCCGTCGGCGCCGTCGAGCGCCACCAGCGGCGTGTAATGGTCGCACCAGTCGGCCAGCGCCTCCAGCAGGCGGCGGTCGGCTTCCGGGTCGGCCTCGACGACGTTGAGGCCGGGGTGCATGGCGCGCGCGTCGGCCAGGCCCATGCCGCGCCTGAGGTTGAGCCCCTCGGCGCGACGGTCGAGCGCGGCCAGGCGCTGCGCGTTCCTGTCGCTATGGCTGACGACCAGCGGCGGGAAAGCGGAGCATGCCGTACGCCATGCGTGGCCGAGCCGCTGCCGCCATATCCGCTCCGTGGCGAGATAGGGAAACCAGAGCGACAGGATCCTGCAGTCCGTCTTCGAAGAGGGCCGGGCGGTGTTCGAAACTGAGGGCATCGGGGTTCCATTCCAGGACGAGGCGCGTCGGCGGCGCCAGCCGGTTCTTGGCGAGGGTGACAGTGAAGCCCGGCGGCCCGACCGAGCCGGCAAGGGGCCGGCCGAGAATGCGGCGGGGCGCTGCCGGCGCGGGTGCTACGACGAATCGCAGCGGCGCCGCCGTCGGCCCGGCTTGTGCCGAATGCCGCAGCAGGAAGAACGGCCGGCCGGCGAGGGCGGCGCGGCGGTGCAGGCGGCGCGTCGCATCGAGGTCGAGCCGCTGCGGGTTGCCGGGCAGCTCGAGGACGACCGCCGCCAGCGATTTCAGCGCAGCCGCCTCTTCGGCGATCCACAGCGCGTCCACCGGCTTTTGCGCTTCGGCGAAGAGCAGCGAACCCGCCGCGATGCCGAAAAGCCGGGCAATCCCGTGCAGGTGCGGAAGGCCCGCTTCGGCGAACATGTCGCCGGTGCCGATCCACAGAAGCGGACGGCTCGCATCGGCCTGCTTCATGAGCAGGGCGGCCAGCGCCAGCACGAAGCCGGCGGCGGCGCCGGCTTCGTGCACCTGCCGGCCGTGCACCTCGGTCAGCGCCGCCCTGGGCAGGCCGCCGCCAAGGGCTGCGTCCAGCGTCGGCACGCCGGTGGCCAGCCTGTCGGCCGCGCCGAGCACCCGGCCGCTGCCGCGCACCACCACCGCATCGTCACCGGGAGAGGCGAGCCGTTCCGCCAGCCTCCCTTCGATCCTCGCGATTTCCCGGCGCAGGGCAAAAACAGTGTCCCGCGCCACGGCAGGCGTTGCCATGGCGGTCAGTTCCGTCCGATATGTTCCTGTTATGTTCTTATGGATTCCAGAGTGCGGAATGAGAGTCAAGCGGAGTCTGAAAAGAATTTATTCCTCGCCGAAGGGGAAGCATCCGTCCGCCCTGCCGTGCTCATTTGCCGAGCGCGGTGCAAAAGCCTATATGCCGCGGGACTGAAGGACACAGAATGGCCCGCATCTACAAGACCCGCACCTGGCATGGCGAACTGTCGCCGTCGCTGGAGGAAATGGAATTCCTGGCGCTGGAGGCCTATGCGCACCTGCCGGAGGAGTTCCGCACGCTGACCGGCGAGATCGTCATCCAGGTGACGGAATTCCCGACCGACGAGATCATGGACGACCTGTCGCTGGAGACGCCGTTCGACCTGCTCGGCCTGTTCGAGGGGCGCGGCATCGCCGAGCGGTGGAACCCGGCCACCGGCGAGGGGCCGAACCGCATCACGCTCTACCGCCGCGCCATCCTCGACTACTGGGCCGAGAACGAGGAGACGCTGGGCGACATCGTCACCCATGTGCTGATCCACGAGATCGGCCACCATTTCGGCCTGTCGGACGACGACATGGAGCGCATCGAGGAAGCGGCGGAGTAGGGCTCCGTCATCCTTCGCCGCCGCCATCCTCGGGCAGGGTTCGACCGGAACAGATGCTCCGACTGCGAAGATCTGACCTCGCAGCCGCCGAAATCAAACCTGAGCCAGAAGCACCTCGGCCATAGCCTCGGGTTTCAGCCGCGCTACGTTGTGGCCGCAGTCGAAGGTAATGGTCGTCCAGTCCGGTTCATCGCTCAAGCGCTGGTAGAGGTCACGGAATGGACTGCCTTCCCATCCATGGGCGCCGACGAAGACCTTGCGCGGGACTTCACGCCAACGTCCGGTGAGGTCGATGGATTGCAGGAACGTCCCCATCGGCTGGGGACGACATCGAGGGTCCATGTTCGGGGGCGGCACGCAGTTCAGCCCGTCTGCCTTTGCGCCATCGATGAACATTTCCCGAAATCGGGGCGTCGTCAGCGACCAGACGGAATCTCCGGATTCGGGCACGTAGGCATCGACATAGACCAATGCGCGGAGTCTCGATGGGTCGGCGTCGGCCGCGCCGCTGACGACCATGCCGCCATATGATTGCCCGACAAGGACGAGATCGTCGTGCTGCGACGCCACGAGGCGAACGACCTCCTCGATGTGGGCGCCGAGGTTGGCCGTCGGTGCAGGAACGTCGCCGAGCCCGGACAGGGTAACCGGCAGGGACTTGTGCCCATGTGCGGTCAGAATATCCGAAACCTGCTCGTAGACCCAGCCGCCCTGCCAGCCTCCCGCTATCAGGATGAAGGTAGCCATGGATTCTGCCCTTGGATCGTTTCACCGTTTCAGGAAACGGCGCAACGATCTCCCTCTTCGTTTTGGCCGCATCTGTGCGACGCCGGACGATTCCGTCTGGCTGCAAAATGCTCGAGGAAAACACGGGGCGGATTAGCACAACAATCCTGACCCCCTTCCGTCAGGAGACGTCCGTGAGCAAAGCTCGCGCAGCTCCTAAAATGCGTTCGCAATCATGGTCGCCACGGTCGGTCTCGAGCTTGCCCCGAGGATAAGGGCAAGGCTTCCATGCCGGCAGACGCCGACTCGCAGCCTCTACCAGTCGCCCAGCTTGGTTTCGCCGGGCCTGTATTCCTCGCCGTCGACGTCCTTCACCACTGCCTGGCCGCAGCGCATGACCTTTTCCTTCTTGTCGTAGGCGTAGGTGGGCGAGCCGTAGAGGTGCCAGCCCTTGTTCAGGGCGGCCGTCACCTTGTGGCAGAACTTGGCGTCGTCGACTTCGGTGAGGAAACGATAGAGGCGCATGGCTTGATCCTGTTCGGGTCGGCTGGGTCGTATCCGGGTGCGATCATGCGCCGATGGCAGCCGCCTTCGCCAGCATTTTTTCGGCCCCGGCCAAATGCAGGCGCTCGACCATTTTTCCATTCAGCCCGATGACGCCTTTGCCAGCGTTCTCCGGCTTCGCGAAGGCGTCGTGGATGGCGCGCGCCTCGGCCAGGGCCTGCTCCGACGGCGCGAAGGCGGCGTTGGCCGGGTCGATCTGCGAGGGATGGATGACCGTCTTGCCGTCGAAGCCCATGGCGGCGCCTTCCGCGCATTCGCGGGCAAGGCCCTCCATGTCGCGAAAATCGTTGTAGACGCCGTCGAGAAGATCGAGTCCGCCGGCCTTGGCGGCGAGCACGAGCTGCATCAGCCACGGTGTCAGGTAGCGGCGGTCGAAAACGCCGGTTTCCTTGGCGAGGTCGTTCGTTCCGGCAACGAAACAAGCAAGGCGAGAGGCCGGATCGCGGCCGAGTTCTGCGATGACGCCGATATTGAGCAAGGCCTTCGGCGTCTCGATCATCGCCCACAGTTTCACTTCGTCAGGGGCGGCCGCGTCGTCCAGAACGTCGCCAGCCTCGAGGATATCGCGGGCGGTGTCGACCTTGGGCAGCAGGATGGCATCGGGCGCGCAGGCAAGTGCGGCGGCAAGGTCGTCGGCGCCCCATTCGCTCGACAGCGCGTTGATGCGGATCACCCGCTCGGCTCGGCCGGCGGGTGCGGCGAAGACGGCGGCGAGTTTCGCGCGGGCCGCCGGCTTGTCGGCGGGCGCCACGGCGTCCTCGAGGTCAAAGATGACGACGTCGCAATCGAGGCTCGCGGCCTTGGCCAGCGCCTTGTCGTTGGAAACCGGGATATAGAGGGCCGAGCGGCGCGGCCGGTAGAGGGTCTGGTCGGTCATCTGGTCTTCTTGCCTTTGAAGTCTGGCTCTTGCAAGAGAATGGCACGCGGGCAGTGAAGCGGCGATCTTTTCGCAAACGGACAGGCGGCCATGGCAAGATACGACATCGTGATCATCGGCGGGGCGATCGTCGGCGCCTCGACGGCCTATTTCCTGCGCAAGGAGGGCTTTTCGGGGTCGATCGCGCTGATCGAGCGCGACCCGCAGTTCACCCATTCGGCCACCACGCTGTCGGCGGCCTCGATCCGCCAGCAGTTCTCGATCCCCGAAAACATCCGCCTGTCGCAGTTCACGCTTGGCCTGTTTAGGCGGCTGAAGGAGGAATTCGGCGCTGATGCCGACATCGGTTTTCGCGAGGGAGGTTATCTCATCCTCGCCGGTGAGGAGGGCCTGCCGATCTTGCAAGCCAACCATCGCGCGCAGGTCGCCGAAGGCGCCGACATCGTGCTGGAGGATGCGGCCGCACTCACGCGCCGCTTTGCCTGGCTGTCGGGCCAGGAGATCGCCGCCGGCGCCTACGGCTTGAGCGGCGAAGGCTGGTTCGATGCGCATGCCTACCTCACTCTGTTCCGCAAGGCGCTGAGGACGATGAACGTCGATCTGATCACCGCCTCGGTCACCGCCATCGCGCGGCAAGGCAACCGGGTCACCGGCGTCACGCTGGACAATGGCGAGACGCTGGAAGCCGGCACCGTCGTCAACGCCGCCGGGCCGAACGCCGGCAAGGTGGCGGCGCTGGCCGGCATCGCGCTGCCGGTCGAGCCACGCAAGCGCACGGTGTTCATTTTCGAATCGCGCGACCGCTTCGACGACATGCCGCTGACCGTCGATCCGAGCGGCGTCTGGTGGCGGCCGGAAGGCTCCGTCTACATCACCGGCGGCGCCGAGGTCGAGGACGGCGAGCAGGCCGCCGACCCGACCGATTTCGAGCCAGAATGGGGCCTGTTCGAGAACGAGATCTGGCCGGTGCTGGCGACCCGCGTTCCCGCCTTCGAGGCGATCAAGATGACGCGCGCCTGGGCCGGCCACTACGACTACAACACGCTCGACCAGAACGCCGTGATCGGCCCGCATCCGCAGGTGCAGAACTTCCTCTTCGCCAACGGCTTCTCCGGCCATGGCCTGCAGCAGGCGCCGGCGGTCGGCAAGGCGCTGGCCGAATGGATCGTACACGGCAGCTATCGCACGATCGACTGCAGCGCCTTCGGCTACGAGCGGGTCGCCGAAGGGCGACCGTTCCGTGAGCTGAACGTGATCTGAGGTGCAGCCGCCGTCGCCTACCGCGTCGGTTCGATCAGATCCCACAGGTTGCCGTAAAGGTCGGCAAACACGGCCACCGTGCCGTAGGTCTCATGCCGCGGCGCCTCGCGGAATTCCACGCCACGCGCCAGCATGAGGGCATGGTCGCGGGAGAAATTGTCCGTCTCGAGGAAGAGGAACACGCGGCCGCCCGTCTGGTCGCCGATGCGGGCCGCCTGTTTCTTACCATCGGCCCTGGCGAGCAGCAGCTGCGCGCCCTGCCCACCCGCAGGCCCGACAACCACCCAGCGCTTGCCGCCGCCGAGGTCGGCTTCCTCCACGAGCACGAAGCCTAACTTGTCGGTATACCAACGGATCGCTTCGTCATAGTCCGCGACCACGAGGGCGACGGTGGCCAGGCGCCGCGTGGCGGGATGGCCCATGCCGGCACGTTCCATGGCGCGCGGCCTATTCGGTGCGCAGCGCGAAGCGGCCGACCATGCGCCGCTCGGCCATGTCATAGACGAAGATCGCCCGGCTGCCGTCGGCGAGTTCGGCGTCGATGGCGATGCGGTCGCCGGAAATCGACTGCGAGGCGATTTTCGCGCCGACCGGCAGCACGATGTCGCCGCTGGCCGGCTGGCCGGCCGGCATCGGGATGTCGCTTGCCGGCGCTGACGCCGGCGGCGTCCTGTACGACTTGTAGACAAGGGCGCCGACCACCACCATAAGGGCGAGGAAGATCAGCCCGAGATTGATGCCCATGAAGCGGATGAGCTTGCGGCGCAGCCTGTCGATGCTCGGATCGAGCGGCTTTTCGTCTTCGTCGTCGGGCCTGGCCATGGCATATCCAGCGGTTTTAAAAAGATGAGCGCTCATAGCGAACGGCCGGATGAATTGATAGAGGCGCCGCGCGTGCTGACGGCTGACGCCAGCGCGGCCGGCCAGCGGCTCGACCAGTGGCTGGCCGCGCAGCTTGCGCCTGCCCTGTCGCGCAGCCGCGTGCAGGCCTTGATAAAGCAAGGCGCCGTGGGCATCGGCGGCAAGACCGTCACCGAGACGAAGCACAAGCTCGCCGCCGGCGACGCCGTCACGGTCGAGGTGCCGGAACCGGAGCCGGCCGAGCCGCAGGGTGAGGCCATTCCCCTGGACATCCTCTATGAGGACGACGCGCTGGTCGTCGTCAACAAGCCGGCCGGACTGGTCGTGCATCCCGGCGCCGGCAACTGGACCGGCACGCTGGTCAACGCGCTGATTCACCATTGCGGCAACAGCCTGTCCGGCATCGGCGGGGTGAAGCGCCCCGGCATCGTGCACCGACTGGACAAGGACACGTCCGGCGTCATGGTGGTGGCCAAGACCGACCATGCGCATCGCGCGCTGTCGGAAGCCTTCGCCGACCACGGCCGCACCGGCGACCTGCGCCGCGCCTATGTCGCGCTGGTGTGGGGCGTCCCGACCCCCGCCGTCGACACGATCGACGCGCCGCTCGGCCGTGCCGCCGACCGCATCCGGCGCGCCGTGGTGCCCGAGGCTCGCGACGACGCCCGCCATGCCGTCACCCACTACGCAGTCGAAGAGCGGTTCGGCGAGGGCCGCAAGGATTTCGCCCCGGCAAGCCTGGTCAAATGCCGGCTGGAGACCGGCCGTACCCACCAGATCCGCGTCCACATGGCCCATATCGGCCATCCGCTGGTCGGCGACCGCGACTACGGCCAGGCCTTCCGCACCAAGGCCAACCGCCTGCCCGAGCCGTTGCGCGCCACGGTGCAGGCGTTTCCGCGACAGGCATTGCATGCCCGCCTCCTTGAATTTTCGCATCCCGATACCCATCTGTCGATGAGGTTCGAGGCGCCGCTGCCGGACGATATGGAGGAACTGGTCGGCGCCTTTCGCAATTCCTGAACCCGCCATCAATAAACTTGACTCGCTTTGTTCACTTTGGCGTGACAGATTGTTTCACGTTGAACAAAAGCTGTCTTTTCTGGTTTTGTTCCTTTATAGTCCGGTTCATCGCGCGCACGCATTGCAGGGTGCCGCGTCATAAGCCCGCCGCGTTTTGGGGGCTATCTCACGAGAGGAGGGCGCTAAATCATGGCCCAGACACTACCCAGTATCGTTTCCGGTGAAGGCGGGCTGTCCCGCTACCTGGAAGAAATCCGCCGCTTTCCCATGCTGCAGCCGCAGGAAGAGTACATGCTCGCCAAGCGGTATCAGGAGCATGACGACACCAGCGCCGCGCACAAGCTCGTCACCAGCCACCTTCGGCTGGTCGCCAAGATCGCCATGGGCTATCGCGGCTACGGCCTGCCGATCGGCGAGGTGATCTCGGAAGGCAATGTCGGCCTCATGCAAGCCGTCAAGAAGTTCGAGCCGGAGCGCGGCTTCCGGCTGGCCACCTATGCCATGTGGTGGATCAAGGCCTCGATCCAGGAATACATCCTGCGCTCGTGGAGCCTGGTCAAGATGGGCACGACCGCCAACCAGAAGCGCCTGTTCTTCAACCTCAGGAAGGTGAAGGGCAAGATCCAGGCGCTCGACGACGGCGACCTGAAGCCCGACCAGATCGCCGAGATCGCCACGCGCCTCAACGTCTCCGAGGAGGAGGTGGTGTCGATGAACCGCCGCCTGTCGGGCGACGCCTCGCTCAACGCGCCGATCCGCGCCACCGAGGGCGAGAGCGGCGAGTGGCAGGACTGGCTGGTCGACGACCACGACAGCCAGGAGACCATGCTGATCGAGCAGGACGAGCTCGAGAACCGGCGCGGCATGCTGTCGGGCGCCCTTTCGGTGCTCAACGATCGCGAACGCCGTATCTTCGAGGCTCGGCGCCTCGCCGAGGAGCCGCTGACGCTGGAGGAACTGTCGTCCGAGTTCGACATCTCCCGCGAGCGCGTGCGCCAGATCGAGGTACGCGCCTTCGAGAAGGTGCAGGACGCCGTCAAGGCCGCCGCCAGGCGGCAGGCGCAGTCGCTGCGCACCATCGAGGCGCAGCCGGCCGCCTGAACTTTCTAAGCGCTGATATTGCGAAGCCCGCTTCCGGAAGGAGGCGGGCTTTTTCGCATGCTTTTTGCGAAGAAACTTATCCCCGTCCTTTGAACCCGTCCCATACGCGGCCCCAGCTTCCCGCGCGGGAACACCGGTCATGACGGTGATTGCGTGGCGGGGAGCCGGCGCCTCCGCTGGTCGTCAAACGTAGGCGATTGGCCGGGGAGGGTGAGAAGCCGGTTTCGAGCGCAGCGAGAAAATCATGATGCCAGTGGCATCATGATAGGCGCCGAACGCCCTGAGCCGTAGCGAAGGGCCGTCCAAGG
>Ga0182738_1000406_pt1 | contig 63136 bp, 41 predicted proteins | sample eDN5th30CBELigMG_FD_128876 | JGI IMG/M metagenome (GOLD analysis project Ga0182738, IMG submission 128876) | Enriched Miracle-Growth compost microbial communities from Emeryville, California, USA - eDNA 5th pass 30_C BE-Lig MG (version 2)... ... | reverse complement strand
TTAAACGATAATCGATTTCTCTCTTCTTTCAAACTTAACGACATTGTGGGAGCTAGATGTTATTCTTTTCTTGAGTTGTATTATATTTTTGAATTCAGGGTTGGAGATAATTCATACTCAATAAGTTGTTTGTGACTTTTCGATTAATTAGGACTCAGTATCAGACAAATTACGTGTACTTTTCAGCTATGGCTATTTTTATCTCTTTTATTTGCAAGCGATTATTTATACAATAATATTCTATAAAACTTTTCCAACCTCTCTCTCTCTCTATGAATAAATTAAAACTTTTTCCAATGAAAATTATAACGAGCTTCAGGAAAGAGAATTTCAAGTTTTGAGAGACTATCAGGCATTTTCCGAGCAAAACCTTGCATCAAGTTAATTGTTGTATTCTTGAGCTTAGCAATTTGGTTTGTTAGTTGGAATCTTTCTAGATTCTTCACTCTACTCAGAGTCTTTAGCAATGGCTCAATTTCATTTTCACTAAACATTTTGCCCAAACTCAAATTAATATTCTTGATACTTTTCAAAGGCTCTATCATTTCGCATATTGATGGCTTGCCTTTACCCTTTATAACCGAAGAGTATACCATCTCCAAGCTCTCAATAGTGTCCAATAACTTTAAATGCTGATATAATTCAGCCGCGTGCTCGGTTCTGATGTCGGAATGGAAATGAAGACTGACATGTTTTAAGCTTCGGCTCAGTTTTCTCAAACATATTCCCAAAGATCTCATTTCTTCTTCATGGCCCACTTCTAAAGAGAACTTTACGCTCCTCACAACTGGATTTGTAAAATTATTGAAAAATGCTGATAATGAGACATTGGGTGCATGGTAAGGAAAATTCAGTTTCAGAGTCTTTAAAACTTTCATGTCGCTCAAACCAGTCCCTAATAATTTATACACCTCTGGTCCTGACTGATATACATCGATATCCAAATATTTGAGTTGCTTGTAATGCACCACAGCTTCTACCAAACCCATATTTCCTTTGATGATTGTCTCTGCGGATGAATAAAACATTTTGTCACAATTTACAGACCAAGAAAATTCCTCAATATTCTTGATTTTTCGAATATTCCGCATAAGCTTGGGAGGCATCTCCTCGCGAAAATTGAAGGCTAGTCTTTTTATGCCAACAAGTTCTCCTAATCTTTTTGATATTTCTTCATTTGTCTGGAATCCCCAACTCACATCCAAAAGCTCTAAAACATTACCACGTAAGCCTTCCAGAAACCCCACAATTTTGCTGTCTTTCTCAAATCTGAAGTTTGCATAGAGCCTCAAAAAAGGCAGTTTTCCAATCACACTCGAAAACCTGCTACAAAGTCTTGGTTCCATGTCACATGTTGGCAAATGAATTTTTATGCATTTGAGCTTTGGAAGTCTTTTGAGATTGTTTCTTGTCACATTCTCCAGTTTTTTACTGACTTCCATATTTCCAATTCTACTCTTGTAATTATGCTTGAGCAATGAAACCTGCTCGAGTCTTCTGTGATTCTTCAAGTGCCGCATGATAAATATGTGATTCCTCAAATCTTTCATAATATAATCGTCAATCAAGATTTCCTTCAGAGCTGGACTTGTAACCTTTGGCAAGAAATTTTTGATCCGAAATAAAGATCCTCCTTGAAGTTCAATTGTCTTGAGACGTTTTGAATGCCCTTGGGCCAAACCAAGTTGTTTGATCCGTAATTCAGTTCCTGGCAAACTTTCATATCTACAACATTTCATAAATTTCGTATGCTTCGCCAAAGTTTTCACCCTCATGGTCTTTCTCAATAAAATACTGCTGATGTTGGCATTTTGTGCGAATGCATTCTTTACAAGAAACTTTTTCCAATCTCTTTCTGTTCTTTTCTCAGGATTTTGGTCGATAAATGGCGTATCCCAATACAAAATTGGTTTTATTTGGTCCCTTGAAACTTTTGGAACTTGAATTGGACTTCGCAAAGCTTTCTGGTTCTCACCATTCTTATAAAGCTTTTTTATGTCGCTTAGCTTCATTTCTGAAATTGTCTGACTCAAATAATTTTTTTTTTAAATCAATCTCAGTCAACGAAAAAATTTTTTGATTTTTTTTGGAGCTCATGAAGAATAAACATAGAAAAGTAAACATTATTTACTATAGATGAAAAAAAGTAATCAAGCAAAGTATTCATGTAAAATATCGGGATAGACAACAGGACAGGCTTCTTCTTCAAATGTCCTTTGCGTATTCGGCAAAGAAAAGATCCTTGAAAAACTTGTCACAATTCAATTTTAATGTTGTTGATAAACTTTGTCAAAATTTGTTAAAAAAATATTGTGAGTGTTTGCAGTCTTTGATTTTTCATTTTCAGAACGATTTTTAAGACTGGATTTTTCCAAAAGAGATTTCACATAGCCATGGAAATCATACTTGCTCATTTTTTGTTCTTTGATATTCTTGTCGAGTCTATTGTAATCTCTGCTCATTTGTCTTGAGAATGATCTCATCTTCTTCTGACTTCCATCTTGGGTTGATAAAATCTTGGGACTATGCAATACGCTTCGAATCTCCTGGAGAGTCCTTTGGATTGAGCTCAGTGAGTCAACATTGCTTTTTATCTTGATATTCTTTCTTCTCCGAATATTCCCAGCACCAGCGCTCATCCCTCTTTTTTCTTGAGGCTCTGGCCATCCTAAACTTGAAAAATCGCTTTGATCATTCTGCATTTTCTTATTATTCATAGGAGTCTCACCTCCTTCTTGGATTGTTAGCAAACAAGCCTTTTGGATATCATGAAGAGAAGTATTACTCAGGTTATCATCATCGTGAGGGAGAACAGCAGAAATTTCGGTTCTCTTGGTGCGTGGATCTTTGAATTTTTGATACAAAGACTTGTATTTTGTTGGGTCTTCGTTCAATTTTGACGTTCTGGGGCGCACTCGTAAGTTGAGTGAATAATTCTGATTCTCATTTGACGCTTTGGAAGGTCTTCTAGAACTTTGTGCAGTATCAATGGTGTCTTTTGAGCATGGCCTTGTTTCATTCGGAATATGATTCTTTGATTCCAGAGTGCTTAAAACCTGACTGAAAGGGGTGGTTTCCCTTGACACATCAAGAGCGCTTCGAGGACGGAAAGTATCATTTAAACTATTTGCGGTTGGTGCTTGAGATGTATTATGATCCTTATCCACACTTGAGAGACTTGTCAAATCCTTCTTTACATAAAGACTTCGACCAGCCTTTTCTGAGTTGTAATTTGACTTTAATGATGTCACTGCCCTTTCGACCTTGGGCCTGTTTGGCTTCACAGGAGTGGCTGAAATTGTCTCTTTAGGATTCGACAAAGTCAGATGAGTGTCGATCTTTGGGGGAATATGAGAATACTTGACTCTTGCTTTCATGGCATACTTGAGTCTCTTGGCTTCTCTCAACTGCTCCAGGATCACCTCTTCCTGTTCTTTAGGCAGAGGCATTGACTGATTCTGTAAATCCTCATCATTTTGAACTCTTCTATTCATGTATTTCTGCACCCCAAGCGATGGGTACTTTTTCTCAAGCTTGTTTTGCAGCTTAAAAAGAACATAGGCTTTATGAGCAGGAGGATCGACGATATTCCTTGCTGAAGTGGGGACGAATTGGTTGGCAGTAGCAGGTCTTGTATCTCTCGCTTTCAAGGTTACTGCCGTTGAGGCACTCCCAACTCGAGACCTAATCTTTTGAACATTATGAGAGGTTTCTGAAAGGATGTTCTTTGCAGAAAAGGGAGTCGATATTTCCATAAAATACTGCAGACTGGTTTTTTGCAGAATAAATTACAAATATTCTAAATAAATTTTTGAATTTTCTCTTTATATCGGGTTTAAAAATCTCGGTTGAACTTTCCCTAATTAAACTCTCCTCTCCTTTTCACAAATAAACCTCTGTTCAACTCAGTTCATCTCAAAATGTATCCAAAACATTCTTCTCAGCTTTGAGGGTTTTTTTCAATAAAAACACATCAATTACGTTTTGAATATTGAGCCTTCATTCACAACTTCTTCCTTCACACTATCAAATTCATTCCACTCAAGACAAGAAAACAACTCACCAAGTGGATTTATCTAAATCCTTTCAGAGAGAATTCGACCTATCACGCACGCTAATTTGGAATTTCGCAGGTTTCAAAGAGTGGCTCAAAATTCAAAATTAAAAAACTCTTTTTATTTCTCTCCAATAAAATGTTCAAATTCTAAAACCTTATTTCTTCTTGAGAAAAAACGAATCATCTTTATATTATTGATTTATTGAATAAAATAATAAATAGAATCAATAAGATTTTTTTTACAAAATATGGATTTTCTGCAATTTTTCAATTAAAGAACTTGATACTCGGAATAATTATATTTTTTATCTTTAGCATTCTTGCAGCACATACTTGTGCAATTTGAACACCATTGGAAGCATTTAGAAGGTTTTTGAATAATCTTTGAATATTTACGGCTAATCGTCCTATGCTCATGGTGCTGGTCTTTAAATGTCTCTCCACGGGCGGTGTTGAATGTAAATCTTTCATTTGTTGTTTTTCCTGACAAAAGGTTCACAAAATGCACGTAGTTTAATCCCAACAAAGGAAGCTCAAATAACACTGTGACAACAATTATCAAAATACTTGCTCCATGGCGAAGAAGAACGCGAGTATGCTCATCAACCTTTTCAAACACAATGTTGTAAATATTTACAAAAACATTGTCTTTTAAAGGTGAATTTTGAGAGTTTTGGAAATGAAAGGCGACTGTGATTGCAAGGGATCCTAAACCCAATAATGTTGAAAAGATAAAAATGATAAATGATCCATAGTTCTTTGCTCCGACACAGTTATTAATCCAAGGGCAGTGGTGATCATAAACTGAGATACAACTGTTGCAGACGTCGCAATGTCTCGAACGTTCTGGCTTCAAAATCACGCAGTCAGGACAAATCAGGTGGGGATCATGCTTTTGTAGCAATTCAAAGATATTCCCTTTTTTATTTTTCAACTGACCAGGATTCCTTAACCAGGCGGATAAGAAGCTTAGCCATGCCACTCCCAATAGACCTGCATTTACCTTAATCCAAATCAAAGAGTCTGCAAAAGGGAAAATGAGCAACACTGTTGCAGCCGTTACTGCCACCAGCAAGAAAAGGAAAAACACAAAATTGCGATACTTCTTTTCTCTCTTTACCCCAGACTTTACTCCGAGGCAGCTGAGTAAGCCATTTCCGCCTTTCAATAATTCTATAATTCCTTCATATTCTCCTTCGACTGCAAGATCCAAAGGATCCTTGCCTTCTTTATTTTTTATTTTTGTGTTTGCTCCTTTCACCAATAATCTCTTTACAACTTTAAAGTTCCCTGAGTTTACGCCCAAATGGAGTGGGGTGCATCCAAACTCATTATCTTTTTGGTTCACATTGCATCCCCAGCTTGTCAGATAGTAAGTAGCGTTCTCCATTCCAAAATATGCAGCCCAATGCAATGCGGTGCTTCCATTGTTGTCTGTTGCCAACAAGCTAATACCTTTCTTCTTGAAATACGCAATAGACACAGGTTGGTCTCCTTGTGCTGCAATGTGAACCACGTTCAAACCTCGGTTATTCTTTGCTTCAATATCAGCACCATGTTCTTCCAACAGCTTAATCAAAGGAATATTGCCCTTAAAAGATGCATAATGTAGTGGTCTAAAACCTTCGCTTGTCTTGTTGTTTATCCAGCTCTTTATGTCACTTGGCGAGCTTCCAAGGGCTTTCTCATGATTTATAAAAACTCTACAGATTTCAAGCTGATTATTAAGGCATGCAGTGTGTAAAAGGGAGTATTTCTGAGCATTCTTTATCTTTATAATTGAAAGATTTGGGTTGGCTGCAAGAAACTCCTTGATTTTCTTGATATTATTCGAGATGTTCAAATTCATCAAAATCGTTTGCGCATCCTTCATTTTATTGGCAGATTGTTGTTCTGCATTATTTGGAGTAGGCATTTTCTTCTGCTCCAATGATGAGGGAGATTTCTCATTTTTCGACATACTGTGAATGGGGCTCCTCCTTTCTTTAATTTCTGATTCGCAATTTTTAAAGTAATTAAATAGGGTTAAATCGCCACTGAGAATTTATTTATAACAAGTCATTTTCAACAAATTTGCGAAGAATTCCAAGGAAATACAACAAAACAATCCTCCTTTCTGCGAAACTCCTCAATGTCTTTCTGCTGAAATCAAGATTGCTCTATGTTCCTTTCAAAAACTCTTTTATAAATTCCATGGTGGACTGGCCTCACCTTTCTGCTCTGAGTTAGTTTTCTCTTTAAAACTGTATGAATTAAACTCAAATCATCCAATAAGCATTAAAGTCTCAGGAAAATCTGATAGATTATTATTTTTAATTTATTCTGTCTCGAGAGATATCACTTGCTGAATCAATCTACATCTAAGGAAAACAAAAACTTGCAAATGATCTTGGCTAAACTACGAATTTCCATTTTGCAGCTTCTGCAATGTTACTTCAAAATCAAAACAGACAGAAAAAAGAAAGCTAACTCCTTTTCAAGAACCTTTTCTTGAAACCAAATTGATTGTATTCAAAATCTGTTTTAAAAAAAAATAACTTTTACATTTCTCGAGATGAATTTCAAATAGATAATCAAGCAAGCAACTATGCATCGATTTACGACGAGTAATTTTTTGAAAAACAAACTATCTATGAGGATATCTTTTTGATTTTACGATACAAGAATCCAACAAGGCCGTGGACTCCCATTGTGAGGATACCAATTAGAAGCTGCGAATTTGTCTCCATTTCAAAGAAAGTTTGCTCTTGAACTTTACTTGTGAAAAATAAATCATAGCAAAACTGAACAAGCTTCGAAAACAAGCCCTTAATGTCAAAAGGACTACTATATCCTCCACCACCATAATAGTTATTATACCCACCGAAACCATGATGGTTTCTTCCAAACACGTCATCATAATATTTGTTTCGTCCAAAGCCAAAATCTCCTCGATCATGTCCAAAATCGCTTCGTCCATAAGTAAGTTCATGATCATATTCTTTCCTTTTTTTGGGATCACTAAGTGTTTCATATGCCACATTGATTTTCTCCATTTGGTCTGTCTGTTGAGACTCTTGAGCTTTATCGGGATGATGTTTCTTTGCTAAATTTCTGTAGCTCTTTTTTATTTCTTTTTGGTCTGCATTTCTAGGAACTCCAAGGATTTCATAATAATTCTGCCCCATATATGCTGGAACAAATAAAAGCATGATTACCAAAGCGATTTTTAAATGGCGAAAAAATATCATCTCTCCAGTAATTTAATTCTTTATTTATCAAATTCCGTTGCTACACCGAGAAAAGCGTGTTTTTTCAACAATGAGAATGAGAATAAAATTTTGTGAGTTTTTAACAAATTCACCAGAATAAAATCCTCCTAGCAAGCACTTCTTTTCTTCCTGTGACCAAAAAATTTTCCTTCGACTTTTTTTGTCAACCAAAAAAGAATTCCTCAAAGGTTAAGGCTTAACTTGGAAAAAGATAATAAAGTAAAAATTATTTTAATTTGCCTTGCAGGAAAAAATCATGGCTGAAGAAAATAATAATATTCCCTCGACGTCTGGCAGTGAAGAGGATACACTTGCCAAGAGTTTAAATCCTCTAACTTCAAAATATCTCTCGAGTCAAACTCTTCAATTGTCAGGAAAGGAGTCTTTGGATCAAATCGATCTGAGATATATTTGCGAACAGATCTTACAAGAATTGCTGACTTTAGAGAATGATGCAGCTTTTGATTACCTGAATGTTGAGTTGGATGCGATTGAACTCAGCAAGCAGGCCGATCAAAGTGACTCAATCCTTGCTGAACTTGAACATATTCTCAGAAACTTCAAGAATCATTTGGGAAATATCAAAAATGAAATGGCCCACCTTCAAGAAAAATCTCTCAATATGAATGTCTCTCTGAATAATAGGAGAAATCTCCAAAAATCTTTGGAAAAAATGATCGACTCCATTTTGCTCGATCCACAACTCATCTATGATATTTGCACAAAAAACATTGATGAAAACTACATTGGCTATATCAAAGAGCTGAATGATAAATTAGAGCATATCAAAAACAACAACCTTGAAAAGTATCCCACTGTTAAAGAACTTGAACCAGAATTAAATAAGCTCAAAACCAGAGCCTGCCAAAGAATAAGAGCTTTTATGCTTGAAAGATTTGAATATCTCAAAAAGCCAACCACAAATATCCCAGTTGTCCAACAAACAGAATTCAAAGCCTATTGCGTCTTTATGGAATTCTTGAAAAATCATTTCATTGAAGTTTTTGCTGAACTCTTGAACCTCTACTATGATTTTATGGGAAAAATCATCTTACAGCAATTCAAGGTCTATGTTCAACAACTTTTAAAACTCCAAGTCGATATCTACACCAAAACTGATATTCTCATCAGTGAAAACATTCAAGTCCTCAGAGGAAATTTAACCGCCAGAGCTGAAGGCATGCAAGTGGATCAGCGCTCTATCTTTTCAACAATGAAAAGAGAATCCCTTCTTGACAACAAGGATAACATCTATATCATTCCCTTCCAAGCAGCCCAAGCCAACCAAAAATTCCTCCTCGAATCGATTTTCAAGTCAATCAATACACTTCTCATTGACACCATGAACTCTGAATATGCTTTTGTCTGCGATTTCTTCACCATGAGACCCGATAAATCAAAGCAGGTCTTCACCAAGATCTTTGAAGAAACTCTCGACTTCCTGGCCGACTGCTTCAAAAACATGTTTGCCAACACAAATGATATCTTCGCCGTTTTATTGGTTTCTCAACTCAATGCTCAAAATCAAAAACTTTACGAAGGCAAAGGATTTGTTGTCCTTGAGCAATACTTTATGAAAATCAGCCAATCTATCTGGCCACAATTTGACAGGCTCTTTGAAATTCAAGTCAGTAGCATTAAAAATCTGCCTCTGGCTGCCTATAAAAATGTTGAAAGAGTTTTTGGCTTGAGACAAGTGCTGTTCAGATTTGTTGACTATGTCTTATCTCTCTATAAAATTCACTTTAAGGGAAGTGAAAACTATATGCTTCGGTTGAGAATCTCACAACTGAGAAACCTCATCATCGATTTATTAAGAAAATCCTCCAAAGAAATCCCAGGAGAAATTGACAGTCTCTTGTATTTCATGACTGGGCTTGATTTTATCTTCTCTGATTTTAGCGAAAATAGCCAAGCCATATTTGAAGAAGATTTGAAGAGCATCGAAAAGGAGTTGAATTTGAATATTGAAAAAATTGTCGAACTTGCCCTCAGTGAGAATTTTAAGAGTCTTGTTGATTTTGTCAAGGAGTACGGCGGAGAAGAAAAGCAAAAACAAATCAGAAAATTAAGCAATAGCGGAACAATGGGAGCAGGTAATTATGTTCATGCTAAAAACAACATTGGTGATCAAAAGGGTGATGACCAAGTCAATACATCCTTAATCAAAGACACCAACGCTGAGTTTAAAGAAAACTGGAACAAAAGAGTTGATAATTTTAGGGAAAAATGTGCCAACGCTTTCGGAAATACCAATACCTTTAAAGTTGTTCTCACCAGTTTTCTCAACTCTCTCTTGGCATATTACGGCTTTTTCTTCGATTATGTCAAACAAAAAGATCCTACCTCCTTAGGTTTCCTCTTACCTCTGCATACTGTCATGAAAGATATCCAAAATCATAAAAAGAAAGTTGCCTCATAATATTATATAATTTATTTATTCTTCACATGTTGCAATCGCTGAGAAAAATTTATTTGTTTGATTAAATTAAAATATTCTCTTGTACTCAAAAGATACATGATAAGCCAATGCGGAATTTGAGATCAAAATCGAGCCTTACATAAAAATTTAATATTTTATTCAAAATTATTTTTTAAGAACAAAAATCTAACCCTTATTTCGGAAAAATGATGACCGATATGTCTAAGATCACTTCTCTCGTCACAGCTATCAAGATGGCTGAGAAGGAATTCGAAAAGCAAGTTAAGAAGGAAGAAGAAGCCCGCAAGAAGGAAGACGAACTCAAGAAGGAAAAAGATGAAATCACTGCTAAAATTAAGGAAATCGAAGAAGAAGCCCAAAAGTCTTTACAAGATGAAGAATTCAAGGCTTTGAACGAAGAATTGACTCAACTCGAAAAGGATGTTGAAGGTAAAGCCGAAGAAAAGACCCTTATCGGTGAAATCGACAATCTTGAAAAGAGACTCAAGGACCTCGAAAGAGAAGCCAAGACTCTTTCTGAAGACGTTGAAGCCATCAAGACTGGCGGATACAACTTCAAGTATGCTCAATATGAACTTGAAGGTATAATAATAATTACTTTTGTATCTTGGCCTCTAATTTTCAAAAAAAGACAATCCTGAAGAAAACAAGAAGAAGAGAGAAGAACTCGCCAAGAAGGTCACCATCCAAAGAGATGCCCAAGGAAAATTGACTGTTAAAACTATCCAACAATTGATTGACGGATGCTTGGAGTACTATAAACCCAAATTCATCATCCTTGCCAACAGAGAAAGAAAAGGTTTTGTTTTTCCCCTCTGAAAGTGTACTAATTTCCTCTGTTTAGAAAGAAGAAAGTATATTAACGATATCAAGAAATGGATTGATGTCAGCATGAGCTTGTTCGAAGATATCGACAAGACCACCGACGAATCCCAAAAGGAATTCCTCGAAATCTTGGGCGTTGATTTCAACGATTTCAACAACGAAGTTGAAAACTACTGCAAGGAAGGAAACCACCAAATCCTCCTCCTTATGACCATGATTCCTCAAAGAATGAAGTCTATGTTGAAGCCTAGCAAGAACTTGACTAAGGAACAAGTTAAGGATGTCATGAGATTCCAAATTTCTTTGGTTATCAATGAGCTTCCTCAATTGATCCCCAACCTCCCCATGCCTAACCCTCATGATGTAAATAAAACATTAAGTCTCGCTCCTTATTAACCTCTCAAAGCCTAACTTCAACCCTGAAAAGATTGCTCTTCTCGTTAACAACAGAGTCAATGATCTTATGTGGCAAAAGTTCGCTATTGAAGAAGAGGACTTTATTGAAGCTATGAAGAAGCCATGTATTTGTTCCTTTTTAAAACACATTCTGATTTTTTTATAGCTATCGCAAGTGATATAGAAATCAACCAATTGGCTATGCAAATGGAAATGATGATGATGCAAATGGCTCCCGGCGGTGGTATGGGTATGGGAGGTATGCCCGACATGGGTATGGGCGGCATGGGCGGAATGGGTGGATTCCCTGGAATGCCCGGTATGTTCTAAATACCCCTCTTATGCAAAAACTATTTCATAAAATTATCTTTGAGTAAATACCTATTTTAAACATCCCTCTGTGATTGAAAGTAATTTGCATAAAATCAGACTTTAATTCTGTGATAATATCTGACGTCTATTATCTGATACAGAACCAAACCCAGCTCAATTTATTCCTCGCTTTCATAATTTTTCAAACCGAATTCAAAGTGTCTTTCTGAAAATGAAAAGGATAAAAATATATATTTACTTGTGTTAAATTGATTCTGATGAATTTGAAAATAAAACTCAATCGAAATTTCAAATCAAGCCAAAAGATTACGTTTATCAAATTCAAAATTTTCTTTGTTGAGATTGAGATTGGTTAAATTCGAAACATCAACAATGAAACAGACATCGGAATTCTTCTTAAACTCCAAAAAATTCTGACAAATTTTTTGGGAAACGCAATTACTTTTTTTTTGTGTAATTTCTGAAATTCTTGAATGAATTTTTTTATAATTTTGTTCATTTTTGAATGTCAAGAGAAAAGAAACCAACAAAATTTTTTCTTCAGGGATTTTTGGGAAAAATCCTAAAAATGCAAAAGTTCCAGACCTTCTCAAATCTAAATAGGATTAAAAAGAAAAGTTTTCTCTTTCTCTGCATTTTTTATGCCGCAAAAAAAAAAGTTAAGAAAAGAATTGCCAAACTGTCAGGCATTGAGATTTGAGAGAGACAAAAAGGGAGATTGGAATAAGAATGCTATTCAAAGTTGAAGATAATTCTTGAGGAAATTCATGCAAAAATTAAAATTTGCTCGAAATTATTCAACATCCATCTAAGAAGAAGGTAAAAAATGAATAAATAAAATCAATTCAGAAAAATTAATTCACGAGATCATAAGAAATTCAACTCCCAAAATTAGAAGAAATCATTTATCCAAAATCAGCAGAAATTCTGATAATGAATCAGAGTCAGCTTGTTAATTCTCTTAGAGGGGAAATAGAAGTCTGTGTGTCTCTTTTCAAAGAAACTTTGCTATTTGTCTTCTCCCATCAAGAAAGTTTCTCTCACTGAAGCATCTCAAGAATGAAAAATTTAAAGAGCCAAAAATGATTCTTTTGCTTCGCTCCCCCTCAAAAAATATTCGAATTGAATTGTTTCTTTTTCGCGTTAGTTTTGGTGGCGTATTAAAAGAAATTAAAAATAAAATTGGATTAATTTAAGGACTAAAGGTTTTGGTCTCTCTTCCAAGCCACCGTAAAAAACTTCTGTTCCAATCTTATTCGTTGGCCTAACCTGAACTTCGAATCCATCGGATCAAATCACTTTTCATCTCTCACAAATTTTGAAACGGATCAATTCTTGTATATTTTTGAGAACTCAATTCTGCTAGTTTCCAAGCAAGCAAAAAAGAATATCACCTTCAGAGTTGATGACTCCTAAAGTCATCATCGAATTTAGATTGATTCAACCTAAAAAAAATTCAAAATCAATTTGAAATTAAGAAAAAACTTTGAATAAAACCAACGAGATCATTTTAGATTTTCAGAAAGAAAAAAATTTTCTTCATTGATATCTCAAAGAAAATCTCCGTCTGCCTAATTTTGGAAATGTTGGACTAGTATCTATTCATCCCTTTTATCCTGGCGAGATTTCAATTTTAATCCCAGCTGAGCAGACTGATTAGCGCCTAGAAGTTGATTAGAGTTTTATTTCAGTCTGCGCCTGATTAAATTAATCTAATTACTAATTAAAGGATTTCTTTCAAATCAGTTAGTTTAAGTAAATCAGAAAATGCAAGCTTTAGCTGAGTATATCGTGAGACGTAAGGACCCTTTCTTTGTTCAACAAGCTTATGATCAAATAGCTACAAGACGAGCCTACGATCCTGAAGAGCTAGGCCCCACTTTTTTTACTGTCGACCAGAAATACTATTGCAGAAGGACGGATTTTGAGGTGGGTCTTGACTATAAACCATGACTCAGATTTTTTAGATGCCAAACAGAAGATTCAAAATTTTACAATGCAGCTTGTTCCATCACGACATTAGCGATGATGATGAAACAGTACAGTTTCGCTCTATTATGGAATTAACTGATTAGCGCCACCCTTTGATCGTTTTCTGTCATGGTAACTCTGGGAATAGAACTTATAGTTATGAGATTGTCTCAAAAATGCTTCAAGCTCAGATTTCAGTCCTTACCTTTGATTTTGCTGGGTAATTTGTTGTTTCTGGAATTTCCTTGCTAATTCATTCATAGCTGCGGCCTTTCAGAAGGAAAATTCGTTTTTCAAGGACTCTTTGAGCAATATGATATTGAAGACGTTCTTGAATACTCTATAAAAAGATTCCCTTTCATCGATCCAACAAGGTAATCTCTCGTGAATAAAAATCTTTTTGTGCTTACAAGAAATTCAGGGTCGGGATATGGGGAAGAAGCATGGGAGCTATCGCAGGTCTCTTATTTGCTGCTCATAATCACAACGCTGCTTTTCTGATTATTGACTCGCCCATTAAAGATTTCTCTGACATTATCAATGAATATATGAGTCGAGTCAAGATTATTCCAAATATGATCAGTCAGTACATCTTGAAGCAACTCAGAAAAAGAATCTTACAACTGGCGAGCTTCGACATTGAGTACCACAAAATTTTAGAGATTTGACCTCCTAACCTTTGAAGGGAGCTGAAACCAATTGAAATGATTTCAACTTGTATGACACCTGCATTGTTCCATCACACAAATAAAGATCAAGTCGTTCCTCCACAACATTCTAGAGATCTTTTCAAAGTATGAGAATTTCGCATGGCTTGTTGTTAACTCTTCCCGCTAGGCTTATCCAGGAGAAAAAGAATATTTGGAAACTGAAGGTGGACATAACACTCCAAGACATGATATTTACTATGAAACTGTATTTTCATTCTTCTCACCTTTACCAACTCCTCACATAGGTGCAAAAATTCATAAATAGAATATTTTCAAGAAGAAGAGGGGTTCCTGAAATGGGCATACTTTGCGCAAGCACGCTTCAACCAAATAAAAATCTTGGAGAGGATGATTTTAGTTCAGGAATGAATGAGTCTGATCGCACCATCGAGAATGCTCAATTGAAAACCATCCTCGAAGGCTCTGTGAGTCATCAAGAAAATGCCAAATTCGATGACAGCATAGATGAAACGAATGACGATGAGGTTCTTGATGAAAAATTGCTTGAAAAAATCCTTGAAAACATCAGTAATGACGACGAAGATTTTCATGAAAGATATGATGAGATAGACGAGATCATTGGTGACACTGCGGCGAACGAACCAGATGAACAAGAGGATGATGATGGAAAATATAGTATAAATCAGCAAAGCCCTGAGAAGAAAGGATTCTTGATTATGAATGCAAAAGACGAACTGTTCTCTGCTATGAACAGAGAGAGTCCAGAAAGGAAAAAAATCAACTTGAAAGAAATGAGCCCCGAATTCTCTCAAATCATGAGCGAACCAAACCTTGGCCTTGGATCAATAAAACCCTGGAAAATGCTCAGAGTCAAATCCGCTCAAACTTCTTTTTTCCAAGAATTATAAAAAAATACCTAATTAAATAAATCCTTCCTCATTTTAGATTAAGTTAACGTTTCTCACGACAACTGTCCTTGTACAAAATACTTGTATTAAAAATTTGATTTGTAATCTTGTTTAAAAGTACCTCCATCTGACTTTTGTCATTATGTTTTTAATTTACTTTATAAAATTGTTCATTAATATTAGAAGAAATTTCTTTATCGCTAAAATAGAGATCTTCTTGATCTTAAATTTTATATTTATGCAAAAAATAATCTCAAATCTAGTCATGATGTCCTTACCAAAATACAGATTCTTTGATATTGCTGCAAATTTAGCAGATGCACAATTTACAGGAGCTTATCATGGAAAACAGGTTCATGAAGCAGATCTTGATGAGGTAATCCAAAGATCCCAAGCTGTTGGCTGTGATAGACTTTTGGTTGTTGGTGGATATCTTGAGGATTGTAAACATTCCTTCCAAATTGCTCAGAAAAATGAAAAATTCTATTGTACAGTTGGTGTGCACCCTTGCAGAGTTTCAGAAGTCGAAAACTTTGAAAGCCAAGAAAAGTACATTCAGGAACTTGAGAAATTAATTGCAGAATTTGGAGATAAATTTGTTGCTATAGGAGAATGTGGATTAGATTATGATAGATTGGAGTTTTCTAGCAAAGAAATACAATTAAAGCATTTCCCTTTCCATTTCGACCTTGCTCAAAAATACAATAAACCCATGTATCTCCACAATAGAAATACTGGAGGAGATTTTGTCAAAATGGTTAAAGAGCATCGTCACAAATTCTCAAGTGCTGTTGTCCACTCTTTTACTGGTGATCTTGAAGAAGCCAAACAAATTATTGATTTAGACCTATTCATTGGGATTAATGGTTGCTCTCTCAAATCAAAAGAAAATCTCGATGTTGTCAAGGATATCCCTCTTGACAAAATTATGTTGGAGACTGATTGTCCTTATTGTGAAATTAGAAACACTCACGCAGGAGCTAATTTAATCCAAACCAAATTCCTCAACAAAAAAGCCGATAAATTCGAAAAGGGAGTCATGGTCAAATCAAGAAATGAACCTTGCAACATTATTCAGGTTGCTGAAGTAGTCGCTAAAGTTAAAGGAGTCACCGTAGAAGAATTAACTGAAGCTGCCTACAAAAACACATTGAAACTTTTTAATCTTCCTGATACCGCCACTCCTTCTTCATAATAAATAATGTATTTTGAGCTTTTATTCATTCAATATATAAAAATAATTCAATCATAACAAACATCTTGCAAATCTTGAGCTGAAAAAAATGAAAGCGACTGGGAAAAAAGGATTCGAGTTCTTGAAATTCACATTTCATAAACTTCCCCCTTTTTTTCTTCTTCTAAATCTCTCTATCATAACCAAAGAACTAATCTCAATCTGAAAATCTGGGAGTAATGGATTTAAATGAAGTTTCCAATCTCACCTTCTTTCCTTCCAACAAGGAGGTATCCAGGGTCTGAAGGCTCAAAGGAGCATTTTTAATTAAAATGTCAATAAAAAATGAGAAGAATAAAAAAAAAATGCTTTTTTAAATTTTACACTTTAATTGTTTCCCGAAATCTCGAGCTCAAAATGGGATTTGAACGTCTTAATTTAGGTCAAGACAGTGACCTCACGCCTCATCAAATATCTAAAAGTAAGGGAAAAAACCGAAATAACTTTCTCAACCATTTTATCCCCTCTCATCCAGGACGGGATAAAATTGAAATAGCGCATAATTGACGTTAGGTTAATTTGAGCAGTTAAAAAAAAAAAACCTGATTTGATTATTTTTGAATGAATTTATTTTTAAACATACACACAAACAAAATACAATTTTTAACAGTTCATTGAATCAAGACCAAGATGCACAAAGTAGATCCCCAAAAGTCTTTTAAGCCCATCAAAAAAATTGAAAAGGGATCCAAGGGCTTTGAACTGCGAAAAATCGCCCAAATGACATTAGGAAGTGGGAATATGGACTTGGCTGTAGAGTTGCCAAGAGGAGAAGATTTGAATGAATGGCTAGCCGTCAATACTATTGAATTTTACAATGAAATAAGCATAATCTACGGGACGCTCACTGAATTCTGCTCCGTTAGAACTTGCCCAATCATGTCTGCAGGCCCAAAGTCGTTCTTTTTCCTTTGACTTGAATTAAAGTTTTCTAGATACGAGTATCGATGGGCTGAGGGTCCAAACATCAAGACTCCAATTCAAATGCCAGCTTGCGAGTATATTGATCATCTCATGACATGGATTGAGAATCAACTCAATAATGAAAGACTGTTCCCTTGCCAAGTTGGTAAGAAATTTTTGTTTCCAACTCTTGCTCAAAACCTTAGGTGTCAACTTCCCAGATAATTTCCAGTCTCTGATCAAAATCATTTTTAAAAGGCTCTTTAGAATATATGCCCATATCTACCACTCTCACTTCAAAGACATTATGGCCATGGAACTTGAAACTCACTTAAACACTTGTTTTAAGCATTTTGTTTATTTCATTGATGCTTACAAGCTTGTCGATTCCAAGGACGCTGCACCTCTTACTGAACTAATCCAAGAATTCAAGGCTCGAAAGAATAGCTCGAGCTAATTTTATTACAAGAAAGAAATTTTGACAGTTCACTTTTTGTTTGTCTGTAATTATATATATATAATCTATTTCAGTGCTTGAAGGGGACTGACTGCGCAAAAGTTATTTTTGGTATAGCGCCACCCTATTTTACATTTTTGATATTACTGGATATTTTTTAGTATATATCTATCTCAAAACAAGCCTCTACTCCGATAGTTATTTTCCCCATAATTCAAATAGATTCCAATTACAATTGATTAATTTCTTTAATCTCATTAATTTCAAATTCAAACATTCATTTTGATTTTTTTGGACGCTTTGAAAAATCAATTAGGGGTTCACAAGGGTTTTCATCTTATTGAGAGAGAGGAATTTAGTTTTTTCCTATCTCTGAATTCAAAAACTCCTAAAACGAAAAAAAAGGAAAATTTTATTTCATAAGATCATTTTTTTCTCGATTCAGAATTTCAAGTTATTTTTCTGAAAAAACTTCAGAATAAAACTTTTTGCTTTTTAATTTTACTTATAAGAAAAAAGGTCCTTCAATTTTGACACTTCAAGTCAATTCTATATGAAGTATCAAAAGATGCATTCTTTATTTTTTTCGACTTTAAAATATTTTAATTATAATCACACAAAATTCGAGTTTTGATGACTGAAATCTTCTTTCAAATGAAAATCTGACCTCTTTCAAACCACTTTTTTCTTCAAAAGATTGATTTCACCTCTCATCATGAAAAATATCTGGAAAAAATTCGATTTGATTTAATATTGAAATTTCATAATTTAACTAATAAAAAGTTAATCTCTTATTAAATGATAAACTTTAGCAGTTACATCAAAAGCCTCAATAAGGAGCTAACTAAGGACCAAGAAACCAACATTGTCGAGTCTGAAAAATACGTAGAAAAGCATAAACTTGACCAACTTTTCAATGTACTCTCCAATTTTTGTTTTAGAGTTAACATTCACAGGAATTATTGGCCCAAATCATATGGAAACAACCTGAAGATATCAAAGAAGCCTTGAAACAAGAATTAGAGAATATAAAAGACAACAAACAAATTGAGGGATTTTTTGACGCTAAGGATTTTGAAATTCTTTTTGAAAATTATGACGTCCCAAGACTCGGCTCTATAAAATTTTCATTTGTTGTTTTGATTCTCAAATCTATCGGTATTGATTACGACGCTGAAAAATACAAACAAAGCTTTGGAAAGGATATTACAGATGACACCTTGGTTTCTAAGGCGCACTATCTTGAAATAGTCTCTAAAGAATATAAACAAAATATTAATAAATAATTGCAGCATCTTTCTTGTAAACAGTGCCCATAACTCTATGATTACAAGGATTTTTACTTTCTAAAAAAATATTTTTCCTAAAAAATCTCAGTAGGGAGAAAGATTTAAAAAGTTTATTTTGATTTAAAAATATATCAAATCATATAACCATAAGTTTTATAACAGTTGGCTCCTTTTATTTTTATTTTTGTGCAATGTTAAAGTATGAACGAGGAACACGAAGCTTTTTTAAAAATTTTTGCTTTTTATTCAGGTGAAACTGAAGACCTCGACAAGTGTGCAATGCAAGAAAGAAAACAAAAAGCAACTTTAAATCTATATAGCAATGAAAGCTTCTTGCGCGTAGAATTGCACGTCCTTATCACTATCATTCGACAATTCTTGTAATAATCTAGTAAAGTGAATTAGGTTCCAAAACTTTCAAAACTTTTTGTACGGTTTCACTTGTAAAGAAACGACGTTGCTGTCGAATTTGAGGATCAAAGCCTTGATGATCTTTACGACGACTATTCTTACATTTGGAACTTCATCCTTTCCGTTTTTAAGAAGAATAGGGAGAATCTTTTCATTCACAACTTCAGATGGTAAACTTTGAGCAGCGGCCTTTTAAAAATTAACCTTCATCCAATCCTCATCGCTTACTTTCAAGCAGTAAAGGCCAGTGATTCTGATAAGATAAGTGTTTGCCTTGTTGAGACTATCAACCAATTTTGGTAAGCAGCTGTTGACGAACCAAGTATTTTTATATACTTGAATCAAACTCTAACGGGGAAATTCAGAAACACCTTTCAAAACAAAACTTACGGGAAGCTTTTTAATACCAGTTTCTCTGATAGTATTTGCGCGATCCTTGAGGAAGGTAAAGAGAAGAGGTTCGATTTGTTTGGTGAAAATATCGGCATTCTTCAAAAATTAACTTGATTCGAAACGAATAATTCTTACTTGGTATAGCAAAGCAAGATCAGCCAAAGTTTCATAAGTTGCTTCTCTAACTCTCCATCTCTTATCTTCAATCATGTTCTTTAAGTGAGGGGCCAAAGAATTCATCAATTCAGGGCCAAGAACGCCAGCGAAGTGTGAGAAAGACTTGATGCAGCTAATTCTCACTGAGCTTTCCTTGTCTTCGATCAATTCCAAAAGATAGGGGTAGAGCTTGGAGTAAGAAACGTCCTTTCCAATGATGGGGACAATTCCAGCAATAACGTTGCAAATATCGCCTAAACAAAAATCAGCTCCTTCAAACAAAAATTCACTTTACTTCTCACTTGATTAGAGTTATCTCTAGCAAGGGTTTGAATATGAGGAATAAGAATAGGGAGCTTGTCGATGCTGATGGTTTCGATGAAAGTGACAAGGCTCTGAACTGCAGCTATTCTCACGTCAGTCTCGGCGTCCTTCAACAAGGTAGTGAAGATTTGGATCAAAGAAATGTCGGTGATTTCCTTTCCAAAGGCTTCTGCCAACTACGCAATTTTAAAAATATTTCAGAATTTGGCTTACAGCAGCAAAATTCTTTGAGAGGGCCAATCTGATCTTCCAAGACTTGTCTTCGGTTGCTCCAATAATGATGGGCAAAGTATGAGTCTTGTTTTCTTCTTTGTTAAGAAGCTTTGCGATTTGCTTCAAACTGTTCAAGCACAAAACCTTGACTGAGTCCTAAAAATATGATGCAACCACAGCCAAACCTGGAAACCGTACCTGTTCGTCGCTGGAGAGTTGCTTGAAAATAGGAATGAGTTCGTTAACAACGATATCCTTTGTAACGACAGTTGCGAGGTTGCCGATTCTGCTTGCAACAGCTCTTCTGACCATGGGTGTCTCCTCATTGCAGAGCTCAATAAACTTTCTAAACAACTATCAAGCCAAGCCAGTTTTTTTATATACTGTCTAAGTTTCTCTTTATGTGCGCTTCCTCTTGGATAGATGGGATCGATCAGGTTCACAGCAGAGACTCTGCCAGTAAACCATTCGTTGGATGCCAGTCTGAGAACCTTTCTCGATTAACAAAATCAAACATTTTTCGATACCAATGGAATATAACTATTTTGAATTTCACTGTCGGTCATTAATTCAGAAATCCCGGTTAAAGAAGCCACAGCCTGGGAAAATTTAAAATCGGGCGCTCAGGGACCACTTACTCTATCTCTCACAACAGTTTCTTCAACTGCAGCAAGTGTTTCCAAAGAAGGCAAGAGTGGCAATAAATTTCCGCTCAGAAGAGTGCTATTCCATTGTAAACAAAAACTCTCGCGATATATTATACCTTATTTTTCCAAGTTCCTCAGCAATAGCAAACAGAACTTCATCGTCCTCTTTTCTTACAAGACCTTTGAAATTATAAAGGATTATAGGATAACCAAAAACCTTCAAGATAAGGGAGGATTTGAGTCTTAAAAAAGTCAGCTCCCACCACAGTCACAATAGTTCGCAATCTGTGAATAGCGTTGACTCTAATGGCAACCTCATCGTTGTCCATTTCCTCCTTTAACAGTCCAAAAGGGTTCAAATTGTCAGCCATCCCCTCTACTACTTTGGTCTCAGTCTTTTAGTTTTAATTATTTAATTTAAAGATTTTGGTCTAAACTCTTCAAAATATTATGTTTTTTTAAAGAATTCAAATTTCGAAATTAATTTTTCCTCGTTTTTTCTAATATAAATATTCATTTCAAAAACTGCTCAATTGTTCAAATCCTGAAAAAAAAATTTCCTCAGGAAATTAAAATTCAACCTGAGATTCAACAGAGTGAAGAGAAATTCGCTACCTTTTTAAAATTTTATCTTCCCCTCCCTCACCTTCAGAAAAAAAATTCAAGGGGAATTTTTTTTTTGTTGAAACCAACAATGAGAAATTTCAAAAATTCTCAGAGTTTTCCAAACATTTATTTTTATAAAAATTTTTCTGAAACCCAAAAATTCACAATAAAGATTTAAGTACAATAATTAACCAATTTTAGAGATTCGCCCTAGAGCTTGCTCGATTTCAAAGAAAGTGTTTTCAATATCTTGATTTTGGATTTCTTGACCCAGGAGAGGCAAAATTTTTTCGAGAGTTTTGCTTGCTTGGACATTCTCTCGAAGATTGCATTGTTCTTCAAATTCTTGCGCTTTGTGTTTTGCACTCTTCAAAACGACTTCTGGAAGCCCACTCACTTTTGCTATATTTAATCCAAAACTATTTGAACATTCGCCCGGGATGAGCTTATAAAGGAAAGTTATTTTTTCAATTTCCTTTTCAACCCTTGCAGCCATGTGGTAGAAAGCAATTTTTGCATCGTCTCTAAACTCGTCCAAGAGCACATGATAGTGGGTTGCAAATAAAGTTCGACACCGAATGTCTCCTGCAATATGTTTCAGAACTGAACAAGCTATCGCGAGGCCATCATAGGTTGAGGTCCCGCGTCCAAGCTCATCCATAATTACTAAACTATCTTTGGTTGCATATCTCAAAACATTTAATGTCTCCTCCATTTCAATATAAAAAGTACTTTTTCCTTCCATAAGTTTGTCAGATGCCCCAATACGAGTAAAAATTCTATCAACAATGGAAAGTTTACAATTTTCTGCTGGCACAAAACATCCCAACTGAGCCAAAATAGTCGCAACACAAGTCTGGCGTAAAATGGTAGATTTACCTCCCATATTCGGCCCAGTCAATAGCAGAATTCTCGGATTTCCTATTTCAACATCGTTGGGAATAAAATTTGCTTTGAATAACGAGATGCATGGGTGCCTCAGATTTTTTACTTGCATAAAAGGACCGATTCCCGGATAGACGACATCTGGTCTGCACATCACCCCATCTGAAACAAAAGAAGTAACAGATAAACTGCAGAGACAGTCTAATTGGGCAAGACCTTCAATAAAGCGATCCCAGACTTTGTGATGATTATAGAAAAATCCAAATAAAAAATAAGCAAAGCCACTCAATATTTGTTTGATCTGCTCTTCAACTTCCTCCAAGTGTTGCACTAATTGTGTGGTCTTTTTCGTCACAAATCGTTCCCGACCTTGCCTTTTGGAGGAAAACTCAAAATCTGCTGGCTTTTTACTGCCTGCTACTAATTCAGAAGGAACTTCGATCTCATAACGTTTCTTTGAATGAGCATAACAAATTGTCCTGTTATTTCCAAAACGAGCTTGGATCTCCTTGAGATATTTATCAAACTCGCCCTGGATATTTTCAATCTCTTGCTGAGCCGCATCGTAATCTTTATCAACGCCCTTTTTGGGCCCTGGCTTATCTTGTCCTTGCCACCTTATGAAATTCGATATTTCTTCCAACATAGGCTGGACATCTGGCATGTTTTCCGACTTTCCTTCTAATAAGATGTGATGATCATCAAAGGTGGTCAGTCTTTGGAGAATTTTGGATTTAAATTCACAATTTTCAAAAATCCTTAAAAGCTCTCTCGCTTTTTTCAAATGATCAAGAACCTTCTGAAACTCTTTCAGTTTCGCAGTCGAAACGTCTTCAAACATAACGACATTCTCGTTCTTCTTGACACTCAATTTGTAAATTTTACCACAGAGCCGCTCCAGATCAGGCAACGCTTTGAGCTGATTCAGAAACTTGTTCCTTTTCTCAAAGATTTTTTCAAGATCCTCGACTGCGTCCAATCTATCATTGATCAAAGCTACGCTTAAAAGTGGCGCGCAAATCCATTTTCTCAAGAGTCTTTTTCCATATTTTGAGACTGTCTTGTCGATATAGCTCAACAAAGATCCTTCGGTTCTATTTCGCGTCGAGTATTCGACCTCTAAAATCTCTAAATGCTGCAAAGCTTGAGAATCGAGCACCATACGGGTTTGCTTCCAATTATTCATGTCATAAATCTCATATCGAGCAGTAGATATCACGTTATCCAAGATAAGCATTTTTTCCAGGTAACTCACCATACCTGCGAGACAACCTAAAACCTGATCCTTAAACAAGTCCTTTTCTTTGCTCTCAAATATGCCTCTCAATCCCTCTGGCCAATTTTCAGGATAGCCGTAGTGCTTTTCAAGTTGTCCATAAGCATGGATTTGGTTCCAAGCTCTTGAGTCGTTAACAGGAGAAAATACAGGTTGACTTGAACAGTTTTTCAAGACTCTGATTAACTCTGGACCAACTTCTACAGTCTCATAAATCACCTCTGTTGGACGTATCTGACTTATAAATGTTTTAAATACTGTGTGATTCTCATCATCCTGAAATTGGCCCAAATGAATTTTATTAAATCCGATGTCAAGAAAAGCAACACTAATTAAAGACTTGTTATTTCGTAGTGAAAGCAATATTCGAGCTTCATAATTTGTGTCATTGGGATCAACATATGTTCCTTTCGACATTGCTTGCACCATTTCTCTTTTTATCGTTTTCTCCTCTTTACTCGATTTTTTAAGTCGCTCCTCCATTTGTTTCAGAGTTTCTGTTTGCTCAACTATGCACACCTTGTATCCCCTATTCACAAGTTCCGGAGCAAATCGATCCAAAGCGCCTTCCGGAAACCCAACGTGCATTTTAGTCCCCATCCACTTGAAATCTAGTTCTCTATGGCAAATCAGAGCGTCTTCGAAAAAAAGCTCATAAAACTTTCCAAGCTTAAAAAGTAAAATCTTGTCATAATTCTGGCTTTTGATCTGCCAATATTGTTTCATTGTTGGCGTACACTTCTTTAACTCCTCTGGAGGAACAAATAATGTTGTTGGGTCATAATTTGGGTCTGATGAATGTCTTCCTTTTGCATCTCTTGCATTTTCTTTCATTGCCCAATCTGGTGTTCGATCAGTAAAATCATTATAATCAAGGACTTCTCCTTCATGTTTCTCAACATCAATCAAGACCTCTTCCTCTTCTTGCATACTGGTATTTGACTTTTTTACTTGTTTAAGAGACGGAGGAGTTTTCTTTGAAACACCCTTTTTTGGTTGAATTGCTTGACTTTTTGAATCCGCCATTTTTCTAAACTGCTCCAAGAAAGACACACTCTTCTCACTTGATTGACTTTGTTGGGATTGAGGCAATTCATCATCTTTAAAAGCTGGTGATGATTTTCGAACTCTTTTGAGTTCGATACTTTGGCTCGAATCCTCTTTTATAGCTGAACTTTTGCCACTACCTCCATTTTGAGATTTTGATTGAAAACTAGAAGTAGCTTGTGTTGATTGTGTTCCGTTTGGTGCTGGTGCCTTCTGAAAAAAATTCAACAAAGAAGATTGCTTTTTTATCATAATTTCTGACAGAGTTTTCTTTTTATCTGTTAAATTTTATTTCTCATGTCGGACGAACAAAATATCTACTTTTATAAAATCGTTCTCGAAGATGTGATCTCTCTTTCTTGTATTATGCATTTCAATCCCATGAGGATGTTGGTAAAAATAAATTCTCAATAAGTTCAAAAAAACTCTTCTCCCAAAAAACTCCCTTAAGATGAGTAAAATCGGTTAATAAAAAACGATTAGTTTTTTTTCTCTCTTTAAATTGATGGAAAATAAATATGATGTGATGCCACGTGAATCTTTCGGGATTTCACAAAAAGATCCTGATGACCCAAAATATGTAACACACCCTTCGATTAAAACTCTCATTTTCAAGGCAACCCTGAAAGATTTGTTTGAAGAAAAAGGATTAGAAGATAAATATCTGATTCTTGAAAACGATCTATGGTAAAATCAAATCTTCTGATTCAGTCTCCCTCACAATCCTAGGTTTTATGATGAGATCATCAGAAAAGATCCCGACAACTTTCTTCATTTGATTTTTACCAGAGGCCTCAATCCTGAGGTATGCCCTCCAAAAAATCCCCCATGTTTTAAATTAACCAAGACTCGAAAAATGTCGGTCAAGAGCTATATGGCAGATATCGTTCACACATTGAATGAAATTGATGCCAGATTAAGTTGTTACACAAACATTATTTGGTCTTACAAAAATAGGAAGGCTGAAATCTATGGAGGAAGATCTCCAAAATAGAGGAAAAGATTTGCAACTTGTCCTTGAAGTTATTTATTCGAGAATCTTTGAATCTATAATCTTCTTTCTTAGCAAACAATTGAGCTCGAAGAGGAGCATGCAGTTAAAGGAAACAAATATTCCTTCACACAAAATACAATCGCAATCTGTTATGCTTCAAGCGAAAGAAAATCCTACAACATGCTTAATAACCAAGATCCACTCTCTTATGAAGCAGGACTCTCTTTAACGGATATGAAACCTATTTCTGAAGAAAGAGATCAGGCCACATGTGTCCTTAAAGTCGATCCGACAACTCAATTTATTCATATTAGAGTCTTGGCTTCGTAAATGATACACTTTAATAAATCTTTAGTAATTAGTCAAAATGGACAACAGCAACAAGAAATTGCTATGAAAAAACTTCCAATTGAAGAAGTATATACTGCTCACCATCCAAAGGTTTTTGCTCTTAAAGAAATCCCCCGAGCATATTTAATGTAACTTCACTAAATCACTTGCAAATCCTCTCACCGCTCTCAGAATTCCTTATACTACCGGTGATACAGAAAAAGAAGTCGAACTTCGATTTGAATTAAATCTGACATATGAAATCAGAGTCAAAATCTTGAAACAATTGATTATGACAAATGAAAATCAACGATCTAAAGTAAAATCATGTTTTCTCATTCCCTCACTTCCCTAGGCAAACAAAAAATTTAATGATGCGTTGCAACATTTGAATGCTATGTTAAAGCCCTTTGATAAAAATATTAAATATAAATTCCAAGACGGATTTCGTTGCAGCAAAAAAAAGAATAGAGCATGTGATCAGTGTACACTATTTTAATCTTTCCTATTTTATATAAAAATTGAATCCTCTTATTTTTTGTTAAATAAAAACACACACTTCTAAAAATATAATCAATGCTTTTAATAACCAACCATAAGCATCAACGACAAAAAAAATCTCATGAACTCGACACTTGCATACAATACAACAAATACAGCAGCATCAGATTGCTTAGCTGGAATCTATCTATCCGAGGCTGATCGTTATATCTTTTGGATTGGAGGCTTAATTACAATTCTTGCGACTTCCTTTGTAATTTTCAGCTCCTACAAACACAAAGAGCTTAGAAAACAACCTGGAGACCTTATTTTAGGCATTGTTGCTTCAGATTGGATCCTGGCATTCCATTGGATCGTCACAGCGATATGGTATAAGAAAGTTGATAGCAACCTTTTCTGTATTCCCGTGGGAATCTTGGGAGCTTTCGCGGGCATAAACGAATTCTTGTACAACGTCTCATTCAGCTTATATTTGATCATCACTCTCAAAAACACTCTCAAAGCCTCCAGGGTCCCAAAGAATAGATTTCACATTGTTAATTTGAGTCTTTCTTTCATTGTCCTGATTTTCCTCCTGGCTCAGAGTGAGATTGGAAAAACTGCCACAGGAACTTGCTCTCTCAAAGCAAAATGCTCGGAAGGAGTCACTGTCACCCTCGCTCCAATTCTAGCTCTGATTTACTTTGGCATCGGATCATACACGTATTATTATATTCAGCAAAATGTCCCCAAATGTCAGAGAGTGCACCACAAACGATCAGAGTTTTTATTGTACTATCTTCGATATATTACTGCTTCCGTTGTTATCTATTCAATTATTGCTCTTTTCAACATCATCTACATGTTTGTGGGCACCTCTCCAGAGACGAGAAGAAAACATTCGTGGATGAGCGCCCTGTTCAACATTGCAAAAGTTTGTTCGCCTATTGTCTTATCCTTCATTCGTTTCAACGATCCCATGATTAAAAAGGCCATGATTAAAACGCTCTATTTCTGGAGAAACCCAGAGAGTATCACAAAAAAATCAAAAAGAGGAGAACCTTTGCTAGATGCCTCAGATCAACTTGAACTTGAAAACCTTCCTCGTCTCAGAGGCCGTCTTCCAACCAACAATCCCGTCGTTCCAAGTCTTGGCAACAGATCAAGCATCAACAGTTATAATAGTCAAACTAGCTTGGAAGAATTCGCTGTCAATCAACTTTCTTTAAGCAAGAAAATGGAAATCGCTTATACGCTGCTCTCTTGCGTATTATACACTCAACACCTTGAGCACGATCTTCCCCTGAAAAACAGTCAGCTTTTTGAGCGAAGAAAAAATGCTCCTTACAAGCATCAAGTCGTTTATTTAATGGACGAAAAAGCGATTGTTAACGCCTTACCTGAAGTCAAAAAAGAGCTTGAGAGGACAAAGTATAATATATTACCAGGGACTCTCAAAATCTATTGCCCAGAGATCTTCACAAGTTTTCTGATGGATGACCGCGACTATCTTGATATCGTAGAATCGCTGGACTTCCATAGAAATAGGGAACAAATCAAATCTGCAAGTGAGGGAGCCGCTCAAGGAGGAAAAAGTGGTGAATTCTTTTTCTTTTCGGCTGATAAAAAGCTCATCATCAAAACAGTGCCAGACTCAGAAATGAAAATGCTGGCATCAATCCTTGGCCGCCTTCAGGAGCATTTCCAAAGCTATCCAAACTCTTTGATTGCAAAAGTCTACGGCGCTATTACCTTCGAGAACACAGATGAGAAGCTTCGTTTCAATTTAATCATCATGAAAAACGTTTGCGGGTTCCCAAGCAAATTTGTTGAAAGAGTCTACGACTTGAAAGGGTCAAAGTATGATAGAGAGGTCTTCAAAAACAAAGAAATTCACAATTTCTCTGAATTGAAAAATTATGTCCTGAAAGATTTGGACTTTGCAAGATTTGAAGGAACCCTTAATTTTAAACAAGACATGAAAAAAGCCTTTTTACAGCAAGTTGAAATTGACTCCAAATTCTTTAGAGACAATTACTTAATTGATTATTCTTTCATGGTCTTTTACGTCAACAAACAAAAGTATCGAGACGAAAAGGGAGAATTCAACGACTTTACTTTGCGAAACCCTCTCGCCTCGCTTGAATGTCTCAGTGAGCAAGGAATTTTCTATAACATCGGAATCATAGATTATCTCCAAGCTTACACTCTTCAAAAAATGCTCGAAAAATATCTCAAACGTCTCATCGCCTTTGATTTTAAATTGGAAACAAGTAGCCAAGATCCTCAATATTACTCAGACAGGTTTATCAAATTCATCACAAAAATCTTGGGAATGGAAGAAGGTCAAAATTAAAATATTCTCTCTCTCTCTCTCTTGATTGTAAGAATTATTTACCCCTTTAAAAAAAACTTTATGTATAACTAACAAAACTATTATCCTTGCCTTGAATTCTTTTCTTTCATATTTTTTCAATCAAAATACGAACTCGTATTCTTTTCTTGAATTCCTTCTATTCTCAGGAAAAATCTATTTAAGCAATCCAATTCAATATCGAGGTTGGTTTATGCACATTTCGGTTAATCAAAATCCTCAACGAGGAAATTAAATTCCTTGGATTTTTTAATTTTTAAGACATTAAATTAATCAAACATTTAAAAAAAAAATAGATTCAAGATTTTTTCATTATTTTCTATTTTGAATGAGACAGGTAAAAATAATTGTTGAAATAATTTTTTTAATTTTGAAAGTCAAATTAATTTTTGAAATTAAAATTTATCATTTTTTCTTATATTATCAGTCAAAAAAGAGATGCAAGCTTTAATCATTTTCCTTTCTGTCCAAAGGAGAAATCCTTATTTGAAAAAAAAAAATGCTCACAGCCTTTCTTTCCTCTTGATAATAAAGGACCTGAAAATTTGAAATGAATACCACAAACCCACTAAATGCTGAAGAGGCATCTTGGCAACAAAAATTTTAGAATTATTGTTGAATTATTACGATTTCAATTTGAAATAATGAAATTCAAATTTCCAAATTTAAAAAGCCTTGTTTTGAAAAATTGTCAGATCATCAAATCAAGAACAAGGGACAGGGACAGGAAGAGGGCTTTATCCTGAAATTGTTCCAAAAAAGACAATCTCGAAATCTCGAAAAGCTCTGTAAGAGTTCAAATTTCTTTTATTGGAAGCTTATTTTTGAAGATGTCTCAAACTTTTTTTGGTTTTACAAAATACAAAAAAAAAATAAGAGAATTTGATAGATTTCATGACAAAAAAAGGAGAATTTCACGAAGTTTTGATAGATTTAATCATCACATTTATGAAAGAAAATAGTTCTGGATTTCAATAAGTTCTTGCCCATCATAAGTACTTCTAAGCTCATTTTCACGTGGGTCATTAGACTCAAATTCTCCTTCGTCAATCACAGTCTCTTTTCTTTCAAAGTATTCTTCCATTATGAATGCCAGTCTTTGATTTAAAGCTCCTTCTTCTCTTAATATATTGTTACTAACAGAATTTTATGAAATCACTAGAGATATCTAACTCAAAAAAAAAAAAATTGTTGAAAAGTTAATTAAGACAAGATTTGTTACATTTTTTGGCCTTGCAACGTCATTTTTTTCGTTGCGTTTAAAACAGTTTAAGCTTTACAATATTCACCCCTTTACCTTTTGTGAATTTCACAAAATCATCTCAACTTTCAAAAAAAATTTGTGAATTTCAAGGATTTCACAAACAAAAGTAAAAAATTATTTTTTTGTGAAATGAGAAAATCACGAGAGAATACTGGAATATTACTAAAAATAACGATTTTTGCAGAGAAAATATATATTTTTTATCAAAAAATATCCAAACAGCGAATCAGATAAAACGTGCAGGTCAGATGCTTATTTAAGCGATGCTGATTATATATATATTCAGGTTTCATGAGGTCCTTGGAAAATAAATCTTCCTGCGATGGACCATAGTCCTTCATTGCTTATTTTAATAAGATTTTTAAGGAAAAATTTTTATCAGGAAAAAAAGGGAAATTTTGGTCACCAAAAGTTGAAAAAATACTGTTGAACAGTGATAAAATTCAAAACCATTTTTAGAAAAATTTTATGGATGAATTTTTTCCCCCAGCATTAGACTTTTTACTCACCGATCTTTGTATACCTTGAGAAAACTGATTTCAGGCCAAATTTAAAGGGTCTTCAAAGACTCAAAATTTGTATATGCTTTGTTAATTGATTCTTTCAAAAACGAAATGAAACTATGTTCAGAACAAGAATTCGTTCTGCTCTTGAATCACGGCTCAATGTTTTATTTTTTTCTTCCTTATCAAACTTCAATATTTCGAACACTTGGATCTTCGAGATTAAATTTGAGAGTTTGAGAAAAATCAAACCCTCAGACCGTTGTGAGGGTAAAATATTTTCCAAGCCCCTAAAGCCTTGATTCATGTCAATCTATTTCCCAGAGATTGAAAAAAATTCAGGAAAAACAAGTTCCTTAATCTGGGCCTTCTAGGTTTCAAGAATTTAGAATTATTTCGACTGTTTTAACATTGCTATTAGTTTAGAGTTGAAAAAGTTTTTCATGCTTCTGTCTTTTATCAAGAAGTCTATTTTAGATGAAGCCTGATAGAATTTGGATATATTGAGATCTACCTCCTCATTAAAAAAATCCCCATCGAAGTCTTGGTGTTGGTAAAAGAAAGGAGGGGAAAAAATACTCTAAAGTCTTTCCGAATTGGATCACTTTTTCCCTATTTTTGGGGGCCTTTTTTAACTCTCCAAATTTATCTACTATGTACAAATTAAACTGAGTTTTGAAAAGAAATTATGATGAAAAATCAACAACAGGCTATTTTTTTTTTGAGAAGCGAATCTGCATCTATTTTCATATTATTGTTCAAGACAAAAGTATTCTTGGGATAAATCGGGTCGTTTGAATTTTAACAAAACTTTTTTTTCTTTAATTTCTTCAAATTGAACCACTATCTTGAAATTGAACTGAATTTCAAAAATGAATTATGTTTATTTTTTCTGAGAGTTCAATTTGGAAAGATTTTAGAGTATTCTCAACAATTGCCTCAAGGAAAAAAAAATCGAAAAAAAGAATTTGAACTAAGATTTCTCCTTAGAATTCATATGGGAGATTATAAAATGTCCTAGACAAGTGTTTCTGGAAAATTTTCCCTAAAATCTGGGATCCCAGACAGATTCGAGGTTTTTTCCATCTCTGCTCTTTCCCAACCGTTTCTAAATCGTTTTCGAAAAATTCCTCGTAAAAAACTTAGCTTAATATTCTCAATTGTTAAAATTTCACCGGATATTTTCAGTTTTTCTGAACGAAACCGAGATGATGAAAACGAGAATTTTTCAGCTTTCAGAAAAACTGATTGAGCCCGCGCGCGAAGTTTTTATTTTATACTTGCGGTATGTTGGTTGAATGTCATATTTCTACCTCATTCTCGACTGAGCTCATAAAAAACTCAAGATCTTCAAGACAAATGCGAAACCCTCACAAGCTTTGTCTCAAGTCGAATGCGTTTGAAGTTTTGGTGATCTGAAAAGAAAATCAAACTTTCCTCAGGATTAAATAAATCATGAACGATTAAACAACTTTGAGATTTTGGTTTTGCAGTTTTCCACTTGAAGGAAGATGTGGTGATGTGTTTTTCCCTCTCAACTCTTCTCTTCCTCTTTCCTAAAATTATAAAATTTTAAGAAGAGCAAAAGAAATGACGTGAGGATTTTTTTAAACCTTTTTATAAATTTAATTCAAGGATTTCCTACGGATGAAATCGTGTACCTATTTATTTATGCGCAAAGCTACGTGCTAATAAAAAATAAATAATATCAAAATTAAATTACACCCCATTATGAGCGCTCTCTCTGGATTTTTGAAGCTTGAAGTCGCCAAGTACAAGGACATTGATCACATTTTGAAGAAACTTGAAGATGATGGTGAAATCCAAAATGTTTATGGAGTCTTTAAAAGCATTTTTGACAATGAACTTCAATTTACCGTCGGAGGTTTTCTTCGCACTTTGACCCTGCTTGATTTCATTCAATCATAGAATTAATGAGAATACAAGAAGCCAAAAAAGAACAAATTGACATCAAGAGACAATGCCAAAACAATCTTTCCCTCTTTAAAAACAATTTGGTCCTCATTGTCGAAATGATCAGTACTGAGATGATTAATATTTCCCTGTCTTATACTTCCTTTAGTCGAAAAAGCCTTGAAAAATACTCTTTCTGAAGTACTTCTTGATTTTATTGAAAAAAGAAATTCATCCCCGATAGAACAAAATTAAATCACCTGAAACTAATGAAACCACTTGCTTTACTGAAGAAACTATGGATCCTTTCAGTCAACCCAATAGCTCACAAGCTGTCACCCATTTTGATTTAACTCAATCTCCACCTACCAAGTACAATAATGTTACTTTTCATATTGCTCAATTTCCACAAGCCAACAAACAAATCAATCAGGATCGGGACAAAAGAAGAATTCTGGTAATAAATCTAAAGCCAAGTCTAATCAACGTGAACAACCTCAAACTCTGAATCTGAGCACTGTCTCTGCATCAAATATGCAAGACAAAAAACTCAATTTGTCCCAAATTTCCAATAATAAATTCGAAGCTTCCCCAATTTCTCAAATCTTGCAATCAACCAATTCCCCTCAAGGTGGCAACCGATCTTTCTTGAAGGATAAATCTCTGACTCAAAACCAAACTTATTACACTCCAAGGACAGGAAATCAGTCTTGCAATTCCTTGAGAAATATCGGAGATTCTCTCAACACCTCTTCCTCTTTTGTCAATGTAAACAATGATCCTCACATTTCAGTGTTCTGATTAACTTCCTTTGTAGAGTGAATTTAACCATATCCGAGGCTCAGTGAAATTTTCCCGTAGTCCTAGAAGTCGTGATAATGTTGACTTAAGCCCCGGTCCTGGATCCTATCAAACAAACAGGTCTTCTCTTCGTCAGACGAGTCCAAAAATGGACAAGGCCATGAAAATTTCATGGATCGACACCGTTTCAAAAACCGAATCTCCAGGTCCGTATTTATACCCTTCAAAACACTTTTTATCAAAGTAATTGGAGAGCTATATTATTAAAAATATCCTCGATAATTTTTGTTAATTAATTCATACCTATCTGAAAGACTTGCTTATTTGAAAATGAAGTAAGTCTCTCTTTTATCATTGTTTACATTTACCTATATAGATATAGTATTAGTATGTCTTATTCTTTTTGTTGGAAAAAATAAGAAATCACGTTGCCCACTTTCTTCAATTTGACATCCAACAAGAAATAATATCGTAATTTGAAATTCATTAATATGAATTTTAGTTTTGTCCCTCTGAAGAAAGAATGATTCTCGATATTCCTTATTCTGAAGTCATTTGAGTCCTTTCTACTTTAACCATCGTCTTTTCTTTCTCTCTTTGCCCCATCCCAATCTCACGGTACTCTTTAATAATATCTCGATCTCGAGACCAGAAATTTTCAACGAAATCGATTTCAATTGATTAGGATAAAATTGAATTTAATTCAATGAGAATTTAAATAATTGGAAAAAAGAGAAACAAACTGTGAAAAATTTAAAAATCTCATAACAGTTAGAAATTACTTTAAATCTTGAATTAAAAAACTTGAGTATTCATCTCAAAGACCATCAGTTTTCAACATCTTTGAACTTAACAGTCCACCTTCAAGCCCGCCCCCAAACAACCCTAATCTCTAAAAATGGCCAATGTTCCCCTCTTCAACGAAAAATGCAAGTACATCCTCTCGGATTTTGAATTCCTTCAAGATCCAGCTGACAGAAACTGCAAACTCGGATCAGGTTCTTTTGCTAGTGTCAAATTAGCCAAAGAAAGAAAGACTGGTAATCTCTATGCTCTCAAAGTGGTACGTTAAAACATCCCTTTCCCTAAAATCTCACTCAATTCACTAGGTTCGACTTCATACGAACAAACCTTCATTAGCAAATGAAATCTATAACATCAAAGCAGAAATTTACATCCACAGAAAACTCAATCATCCCAATATTATAAAATTCTATGACTACATCCAGCATGAAAGCACTGTCTACTTGGTCTTGGACTACGCAGAAAATGGTAATCTGTATACATACCTGCATAGGAAAAAATTCCTACAGGAAAAAGAAATCTTCAGGTTCTTCTACCAGACCTGCCAAGCCATAAACTACCTTCATGAGAACGACGTGATTCACAGAGACATTAAACCCGAAAACCTTCTTTTGGATAACAAGAATAACGTTAAGCTCTGCGATTTCGGTTGGGCCACCCAACGAATCAAAGATAAAAGGTAAAATTTATGCGTTTTCTTTCTCTTTAAATCCTCTCAATCATAGAGTTACGTTTTGTGGAACTTATGAATATATGGCTCCTGAAATAGTTCACAAGAAACCCTATGATTATAGAGTTGACATCTGGTCGCTGGGTGTTCTTCTCTACGAGCTCATTCATGGTGAGTCTCCCTATAAAGGTCGCTCTCTTCCTGAAATCGTCAAATCTTTGGCTCGAGGACTCGTCAAATTCAGTTACAACTGTAACTCTGAGGCAAAGGATCTCATCCAAAAACTGCTCAAGCAAAACCCGAATGACAGGCTTAGTCTCCAAGAAATCATGACCCATCCTTGGGTTCTATATCATTTATCCAAAGAAGACAACAGCGTGGCCATGACTCTTCCCAAAGAAAGAATTCTGCTTCATTCGCATAGCTTACCTGCCGAGATTCCAGAGCCAAAGAATGCTGCTCTTACGACAAAAAATGCAAGCGTTTATGAACTCTACAAAGAATCCACCCCTGTACAAAATAAAACTCCTGTGCGAAATGAAAATTGGTCTGAGCTTTATCAAAAAAGACAGTCTGATTATGAAAAAGTCAATACCTCTCTCTACACCCCTACAAATGATAAAACCACCAAAAATTTCCATACCGCCAATGTTGCTCTGAATATCAGTCAATTTGACGACAGTGGTAGAGGACCCTTGCAACCCTGTAGTTCAAATCAAAATCTCCTCAATTTGAATCTCAAGCCTTTCGATGAAAACGGCCTCGCTACCAATGAGCCAAACCGTGAAAGATCTCATTCGCCCATCTCACCTTTCCATCAAAGTGACCAAATTAGAACTCCTCCTGATTCCAAGAATAAAATCTTTGAAACCAACATCTTTTCTCCTTCATTCAAAAATAAACTGACCAATGTCATCAGACAGCTCACCGTTACTGGCCAGCCAAATACGAGAAAAGCCGCCGATAAAGCCATAAATCAAACCACCATCCCAAGCGTGAACCAAAACACTTCTATTGGTTATATTAGTCACCAGGATCGCTCTTATTGCCAGGCAAGAGAAGAGGCTAGAACTTACAGGAAAGAAGAAAACAAGTCCATTGGGATGACTAACTCTCCCTCGGTCAATTCCTTGCAGCCAAGGCAAGAAATTAAACCAACACAGTTGAATCATATGAAAAACCTCAAAGAACCAATTTCTCTTCCCAAAGGGGATGATTTCCCAATTGCTCTCTCCTCCACTTCAACAACCAGGACCAACACCTCTGATATATCATATGGACCAGACATGAGAAGTCCGTCTAATCAGAACGGAAATATCAGATTCCCCGTGAGAAATGATAAAGAGACAATTTGTCTTATCAGCGATCGAACCAGAATGAATAAAGCTACCAATATCTCCACAAATCCCAATCCAAACCTCAAGGATAAACCTCAAGGCAATTTTAATAAAAAGGCTCTTGAGCTCAAAGGAATGCTCGGCCCTGGTATCATTAGGTATCATATCCCCATCACCTTGTCCACCACCAGAAACGCCAGAAATAACAAAGAAAACTTGAGATGAAAGATCTCGAGTTTTTCCCCAGGTCAAACCAGGCCAGGAACAAATTTATAACTTATCAAGATCTACTATCATATTCTATTTATCCAAACTCTGCAGGATGAATAATAAATTTATGTTTATTTTATTGCTTGTTGCATTTTATCATATGATGTTGTTTGTTCTAATTTTTTGATGTGTATTAACTTTATATATCTCGAGATTTGCCTTTTACAAAAAAGAGGAGGAGAAATTTATGCTTCATAGCATCTATCATTCTGCCTTTTCATATTGTATCATTCATGCTTAATTTAATGAGTGGTCTTCCTTCAAATATTTTAAAGTTTCTAAATCCTTCAAAAATTATCCTCTCTCAATGTCACTCTTCTAAAAAATAGTCGTTATTTACGACTTTTAAATTCAAATTTGAAATTTTTTTCAATCGAAAAGAAAATTAACAGAAATCTTGAGATTTCTAATAACCTGATCAAGCAAGGTTTAGACTGACTGAGCCAGTTCAAGGCGCAACTCGACCTGTTGTTAATTTTGGAGAATATTTTCCCAAAAGTTTTTTGTCAATTTCAATATTTCAATTTCTTTATTTTTATTATTTTTCTCTCGGACTTGGCCTCTTATTTCAAGTGGAAATCGGAGGAACAAACAAAGAAAGGCTCCTTCTAAAGTTGAAAATTTTCTTCTTGAAGACAATATTAAAATAAATTAATTAACATGCGATATGTCTTAATGATGTGCTAAGAAACAGAGAGGAGTAGATGATAGCTTACTTTCACAAGTAAGTTTTGATTTTCTAAAATATCCGTCAGTACTTTAAGAAAACTTGTCTGAAATTCGTTGAACTTAAAAATCAAGAGAAAGAATACCCTATCTTGAAAGAAAAAAAAACTAATCAAAAATTTTCTCGGAGTTTCTTATTTTCGTGTTTTAGACAAACAAATTAATTGAACTAAAATTAAAAAAGCAAACAACTTGCATTTCTCGAATTCTTGAATTAAGACTCTGAATTGAACCAAAATATGATCAGAAAACAGGGACGGATAGCAAACAAAATTTTGCTTTAGCAGATAATCTCCATCAAATAAAGGTCCAATGTAGTTTTAAACCTTCGGATGGCAATCTGTTGACACAACTTCATCGACATTCGAACAATCTATGGAGCCAGTTTTTTCTTTGTTTGAGATCCAGGACATATGGGATACAAATCCAGATTTAAACCTTGAATGATGATATCACATTCCATAGCAAATCAAAGATATTTAAAGTTTTATTTTAGTGATTTATAATGCTGGAAAAATTTTCAGATAACAAATAATAGATTTCTAGATTTCTGGATTAAAATCTCACGAAATGTTATCAAGAAATATCTTTAAGGCTTCTCAACTTTTGAGCTTGGCTCGTTTCTCTTCTGCCAAATTCAGCTCTGAAACTACCCCCTTGTCTGGAACCGTACCCAACTTTCTTTTCCTTTGTCACTAAACCATCCAAGGGACCTGCTTATGATGAATCCATCAGAACCCCTATTGCCCAAAGACCCGGAATCAGTCAACCCAGAAAGGTCACTTTGGTCCAAGGTGTCGGTGTCGGTCCTGAAGTCACAAGTACTAGTTCTCTCCCGAATCCCCGGTTTTAAATCTTTGTAGGAGCTGTTCAAAGAGTCTTTGAAGCTGCTCATGCCCCCATTGTTTGGGATGTTATGGATAACTTTGTCCTCACCAACACTTCTTGCAACGAAAGACTTAGACAAAATGAAGCCATCCTCTTGGGCCCCCTCCCCAACAAGCAAAACGGAAAATACCTTGACAGTTCTGATATCTACAAGGACTTGAAGTTATACGCCAACTTGACCTACGGCAGAACTTTGCCCAATGTCGGTACCAGACACCAAAAGGTTGATATCGTCGTCCTCAGAGAAAACACTGAAGGAGAATATTCCGGTGTCGAACACGAAGTTTACCCTGGTGTCATTGAAAGTATCAAGGTCATCACCAAGGAAGCCTCCAGAAGAATTGCTGAATATGCTTTCGAATTCGCCTACCTTTCCGGAAGAAAGAAGGTCACTGCCGTCCATAAAGCTAACATCATGTAACAAAGTCTCACCCATTCTTTGAGTCTCAAACCTCTCTTTAGGAAAATCTGCGATGGTATGTTCCTCGAAGCCACTAGAGAAGTCGCCAACAGATATCCCTTCATCCAATACGAAGAAATGATTATTGATAACTGCTGCATGCAAGTAACAGAGAGACTTGTTCAACTTTGATATTTACCCGAATCCTTAGATCGTCAAGAACCCTTGGCAATTCGACGTCATGGTTATGCCCAACCTTTACGGTTCCATCATCTCCAACGCCGTCGCTGGTATCTGCGGTGGACCCGGTATGACTTGCGGCGCCAACATCGGCCAAAACCAAGTCATCTTCGAACAAGTAAAACTAGTGATTTTCGAAAGAAAGCTGACCAGAAATATAGGCTACTAGACACACTGGTCAAGATATTGCTGGAAAGAACCTCGCTAACCCCACCGGTTTGATGTTGAGTTCCATCATCATGTTGAAGCATCTCGGCCTCAGTAAATTCGCTTTCGATATCGAAAAAGCCCTTGACAAAACTTACAGAGAAGGAAAGGTATTATTTTTAACCTGTTGTTGAATAAATTTAACCACCCTTATTAGGTCAGAACTATTGACCTCGGCGGCACTTCTACCACCGAACAATTCACCGATGAAGTTATGAGAAACCTTGAAAAGACCAGATAATCTTAATCAAGGTTTTTTGCGTTTTTATTTTTTGAAAAACCTCAATATATACACCAAATCTCTATTCCGAATGCTATTTATTTGCTTATATTGCTTACCCATCTGAAAATTTCATTAATATCAAGCAAAATAGATTGCGTATAACAACATAATTAGCTCTCTCTCTCTCTCTCTTGAGATTGTTCTCGAATTATTCTCTTTTATTTAGCAAGCATAATTTCATTTCATTCGCAAGAACTTCTTGTTCATATTATTTTCTTCTGTTACATTATTTTGATATCAACATGGACTTTCCGAAAGATTTAAACTTTGAGACAAAATTTCATTCTCCAAAGATTTTTTTCTTTCAGCATGACTTTCAAAAGATAAGCAGGAAATTTGGGATCAAGAACTAATGATTATAGAATAGATCTATTTGAAATTTTTAATTGTTGAACAATTTTATTTCAAAACAATGAGAAGGCGATATCCTCCATTTTCTCCTGATAGAAGAATTTTTAAAAAATGGACTTGGGTGCAAAATGAAATTTACCAAGAATTCAGTTAGAAGAAGAAGATCAAGAGTGATTTAAGGAATAAGTTAAGTGTCGGGAGACTCCAAGATCTCATGATCTCTCGGAATGACCAAGATGACAAATCGGAGACTAGATGAAAGTTTTAACCATTGAGTACAATTTTGAGACAACAAAAAAAAATACAAGAATTTTTTCGAAATATTCTTTTCACCAATCTCTCTGGAATTTTGCTTAAAAGGAGGGGAAAAAGTTGCTTGACACAGACTTTGGCGAAATTTATGGGCCTTTGAGACTAAGGAAAATCACGTTTCATCAACATTTTCCTTCCTCTCCATTCATACTTTTTTAATTCTTAGCAGATTTGAAAATTGAATGATTTCTTGAGTCTCAGGATCATAGAATTTTCATTCGACTTTGACATAGGCTCTAAGTTTTGTCTCAGACTTTTCAAACAATATTTCCAAAAGCCTCGCTTAAATCAAGTTATCTGATAATTTTTGAAATGTTTTTTCCCTTCAGTTTGAAAAATCTCTAGATTCTTGATTTTTCTCCTAAGGAAATTATCTTTCAGGGTTTATCTAAAATTAGTTTTTTTTTATAACAAAATAATTTATAATTTTATTTCAAAACCTGTGATGTTTAAAAGTAATTTTTCTTTTGATGCAAGGGAAATTAGGTTTTGGAAAAGAAAAGGGCTCCAGAGGTCCTTGAAGGTTCTCTCGAAAGGCAATTTTGTCGAATCAGATATTGTTGAAAAATAAACTTCTTCAAAAAATTTTCAAACTGAAGAATCAATCAGAAGTTTACCTTTTAAATTTTTTCCCCACTTCTTTCTTTGGAGAAACTTCAAAAATATTATAAACAAAAACGATAAACAAATTAACTTTTTAATGAAAAATATTTTTGCCTTTTGCATTTTGCAATTTCGAGAAATTAAAAAGTATCAAAGTAATCTTTTTGCTCATTATTTAATTCTACAACAACCTTTAGAGGACCTTTACTGATAACTTGGGATTTTTATGTCAATTTTTGAAAAAGGTCAACTTGTTTGGGCAAAGGTGAGAGGCTTTTCATGGTGGCCATCAGTGGTAATTTATAAATTTTGGAATCAAAGATTTTTGACGAAATTCATTTCTTTAGGTCAGCGCTTCAAATCGCAGAAAGGACGGAGTCATTGAGAACCAGGTCGAACTTCTCTTTTTACAAGAAAACAAAGTGTAACAAATTTAACTTTCATAATTATCAACCTGAGTTCCATAATCTAGTGGAAAAGTTAATGTAAAAATGATAGTTGACTATGAGGCTGGCTACGAAGAATATTCAAAAGCAAAAGGCAAAGTGCTCGTGAAAGCAATACGGATTGCGCAAGACATGTACCGGAAATCCAAGGGTAAATTTCTCTGCATATTTTGATTTTAGCTAAAGATCTCAGGCAAAGAAACAGAACAACATGATTCAAAGCATCAAAAAAAGGTAAACCTGAATTGAAAATCTTTTAAACTACTAGAGTGGGCACACCAAAACAGAAACAGAGGAAAATAAAAGCCATGAGAATCAAAACAAGTCAGAAACTAAAGTTCAAGGGCGCAAGAGCCATACCAATCTGAACTTAGGAAAACGAAGCTTACAATTAACTGAAGACGCAGCAGTCCAAAATGAGAGCCCAAGGCTCAGCAAAGTTGAGAAAAAACAAGAAAGAAAAAGACAAGAAAAGCTGGGTTCTAATTTTAATCACCTCGAACTCTTACAAAGAAGATCCACCAGAGCCTTGAGCAAAAATAATGAGATCGAGGTGCTCTCAGAGCCAATCATATACTCGGTAAAAAAAATGAGGAAACATGAAAGTCATACAAAAAGAGATTCGAGCCTTGAAGGAAGTATGAATGAGGATTCCAACAACTTTTTGCAGGCTGAATTCTGTGAAACTCACAGTAAACCAGACAACCTTGAAGAGCAAAAAAATTCTGAAGAGAACCCAATGAAGCCACTTTCAGAAAACACTCTAAATATGCTTGCGCAGTTTGAAACAATGAGCAAGTTAATTCGTCAAAATATCGAAAGAAAAGAGAATAAAAACATTTTGGATGACGCTGATCAGGAAAAATTGTCAAAATTATTGAGTGATTTCCAAAGCCAAATTTCCAATCATCATAATGGCAGTATGAATCAAAGCTCTTTTAGAATACTAAACAAAGTCGTCACACTTTTACTAAAAAATCAAAATTTCCTTCAAATCAAAGTATCTCTCAAGAATCTGGCAAAATAACTCTTTTATTTAGGAAGCCATCAAAGATCAACTTGTCAAAATCAAAAATTATTTTTCCGAACATTATTCTAAATCCTGGGAGACTGATAATCCGGAAAATGTTGAAATCAATATTAACTGCAGCGGAGAATTAAAGGGACAACAACATTCAGATAATAATAGTAAAGAAAATACATCCTCAAGTCAAGAGAGTCACATCTTTTTCCGCAAAAGCGTGTGTCAAAAACTAGCAAAACTCTTGGAAGAAGTTTATTGCTTGGAAAAGGATCCTGCACAAGAATTGACCCTTCTTATTGAAGGAAGAATTAATAATTATTTCCCCGACACTCTCAATGACTATAAGAAAGCAATCAAAGCTCTTTATAAACTCATGAAGGTTTTGTGTTTTATTGTGATCATTCTCTCACTCAGCATAGGTTAAACTGCTCACAGTTGAAGAATTGGGAAGCATTGTTAATTTGAAGCCCGATGAATTCAAATCATGGTTGAAGCTCAAAGTCCAAAAATTCATTAATAATCATAAACAATCTGATGATATAGAAATAGAAATTGAACAAAATTCAGCTATGAACTAATATCTTTTTCTAATTTATAAAACAAATTGTATTATTGATATTTTGATTTTGTTTTGTCTTTCCATTCTGATTAATTGATTATCTTTGAATTTTTAATTGTGAGGGAGTCATGATTATTGAGCGGAAAATTAGATAAATCTAATTTAAATATACGGATCACCTCATAATTTTAACCAAGATGAACATATCTAGTCTTAGCAGTGGTCCAATCACCCTGGATCAAAGAACTCCCAATGTTCTCAAAAAGACGCATAGACTTGGAAATAATCAGTCTTACAGCCAATTGGGCCCTCGACAAGAGTACAGACCTTTTGGGAGAGATGACAGATCTTTTCCCCAATCATCATTTGTTTCCGAGGCTCCTTCTGGACTCGGACGCGATGCTCCCTACTTTACCAACCCTCAATACAGCAACGACTCTTCCTCTTTGCGCGACAAAAGTTTCAACTTGCCAAAACAAGAAGAGGACTATACTCCACAATACACCAAGAGATATGAACCTTTACGCAGAGTCGAAAAATCAAGATCTCCCTCCTCCAACGTTTATCCCCCCAGCGCCTTTGAGGTATATCAGCCTCGCCCACTCGCTCTTCAGCGCATAGTCAATGTCTCTTATTACGTCAATGGCATCATAGTGTTTTGTGCCTCCCTCTTGTTCCTTTACATCAACCTCGGCTTTATAAATCTCTGGATCGATAAGGAGGAGCTCTCAGTCTACAGTCTTGGATTTTTAAAAATCTTGATGATTCTTTGTTTCATCCTGTTTTCAAAAGCTTTGATGCTTAAGCCCTATGATCAACATGTCAACTGGATCGACAGAGCTAGAGCCCTCGTTTCTCAAGTTTCGTTGGTAAATCTCGCATTATTTTTCATCTTTATTGGATTGGTTGCCTTCACTTATGACATCTTTGTCTTTTTAAAACATGTTGTCGTCGAAGCCGAAATTGAGCGCATAGTTGTCATTTCAGTCTTAAACAGGTACGGTATTCTCGAAAGGATAGTTAAATTAATAACTCTTAGCATTTTGAGTCTCGGTAGATATTTGGCAAAAAAGGACTATCTCCTTAATACTCTCTCTTTTGAAACGAATAGATCATTTTTGTCATTATACCATCCCAGAAATCTCTCAGTTATTGCTGTTGATGTAAGCTTTCGAGGTTGATTGACCTGTTATCTAATTCTCACATTAGGCTGTTAAATTTAGTTTTTGCGTGAATCTCTTGTCAAGTGTTCTTTGCTACTCCGGATTCATCAGCTTGGTTTTCGAAGACACTCTTGAAATGTATATTGATTTTGTTAATTTCTGGCACAATTAAACCAAAACCAGATTCCAATATGGAGGCATGGGCTACCCAGGATTTCTGAGCGCATTAGAAAGATTCTCCAGAGATTTTGTTATTGTTTGGTGCGCAAACTTTATTGTTGAAACCCAAACTCAAATCCTCAAAAAAGTTTGGATCAGAGTAAATTTCACTTTCTGTCTTCAATGAATAATCTTTTCTCCAGATTCTCAATGGAATTGGCAGCACTAGGTATTCTCTTCAACCTCTCTACTATTTCAATGACCTTGCTGAAGGAGATGAAATCCTTTTGGTAAGAAGATTTTTGAATTAAAAAAAAAACTCATCGTTCCAATTACTAGAGTCATTGCTTGAGATTTTTGGATACAAAAATAAGATATGAATGCAGAAACTCCCTTTTGCTGAGACAGAATCCTGCTGATTCAGAATCCAAGACTGTTTGGCATATTTTCATTGATGCCACTCTTCAACAACTTGAGAAAATAAATTTGGATCTCCAAAGACTCAAGGCAGCAAGGTTAGTCCTGACAGGCAGCATTAACCCAAGAACTTCTCAAGACAGATTTTTACTTATGCTTGAACAATTCTTCACTTCTTCACATGAAGTTAAAGGGTTAAAGAACCTCTATTATGAAATAAATAAAGCAACTCACCAATGCAGAGTCATAAGCAGAGTTTTCAGGGAAATCAAAATCCTCAATTTGGATCTGGTTATCAGAAACTTTAGTGTAAACTTGCAAACCTATTACAGAGGACTCACCAGTGCCCTCCTTGCTATTGATCACATAAAACAAATCAACAAAAGCATTTATGTCAACACCTTCCTTCAAAATATTCATCCCTTCGAAGAAAGTAAGATTTTTTATTCCTCATCAAATTATTAAAATTTCTTAGGTGTCAAAGACTCGTTGTTGATGTTGAATAGATTTGTTATTACTCAATAAGGAATTTATAAAGTGTTGTTTACCTACCTACCTGTCTGTCTGTAAATATAAAAATGTGGTTAGTTATATTCCTCTTTTAAAAAAAGTAATACTTATCTATTCCTGATTTCAAAACACCATTTATTAATCAGTTCCAATTTACAAAATAATTAAGAAATTCATAAAAATGTTTAAAGATTCTTCTGATGAAGGAATCAAGATAGAACGCCAAATAATTCATGCTCCATCATCGGAAGATTATCCCAATATTTATTTTGCTCTGAGCGTAACTTTCCTTTCTTGTTGTGTCTAAGATTTAAAGCTGTTTTTCATCCTGAGAGGAGTTTTAGTTCTCATTAAAAAATCAGATGATGTTGTTGGAATATATTCGGGATGCTATCTCGAAGTTCTTTTTAATTTGTTTGGATGCATTGTGAGTATATCGACTGTTTTGCGTAAACAAAGTCAATTAAGAGATCAAACCCAGCAACACCTGCTCATATTAAATTTCATCTTGTTTGGCTATTTGCTCTTGCATGTCATCAGAATCTTTAAATTATTTGAATATGACCTTTGTGACCGTGTTCATCCAGATGATAAAGGTTATTGTTCGAAATATCTCAGCCTCGTGAGGGTTTTATTGCTGTATGATGTAAATGGGCTCGTAATCAGTGGGATGGCAACCTTCCAAGCTTTAAAAATTTTGGCAATTACTCTGTCTCAAAACTACATCAAAAATGAAAAACGAGAAAATGAGAATACTGAAAAGTCGGCTTTTCTTCATGCTTGATTTGGTGGAAAGTCTTTTGTTACTTTATTTTCATCATGTATTACTGTGTTTACAAGTAGTTTTTATTTGCTTGAATATTCAAGATATATTTTTCTTTTCAATCAAGGTATTTTATAGAATTACAAAAATAATATCTTTTTGGTGACAAAACAGAAAAAAATTTAAGGTTCAAGATTAAAACTACAAACGCCCATAGCAAGCCAGCAAGCAACAAGGAAAAGAGGATAGTATTTGGGTTCCTTCCAGACTTTTTCACTTTTGATCTCATCTGATAACGAGTTATTTTCCATCTCAATTAACTATTATTACGCATTTGCAAAAGTTGTTGTGTAGTTGATAAGTTCACATTACTCATAAGCTTCATCTTTTGTTTCAACAATTCGTGTAAGTCAGTCTTGAAGAAATTTAGAGTTTCAGCAAAAAGAGATATTTACTTGTTCAGCATTTGAAAGATTATCAAAATCTCTGATTTTTGCAATAACTAATTTATGATATGTCTGTTCAATCAACTTTGTTCTCACCTTCGAAAAGAAATGAATCAATCAGTATTGAAAAATAGGAAAACAAAAAAATCTATCCTCAATATCAATCACGAAAAAAATACGAACCTCTTTATTTTCCAGATTTTGAGTCGACAAGACTTTAATATTGTTGATGTAGGCGATATAAATTTGTCTGACATTAGAAGTTGGAGGAATCCTCATAATTTGATAATCAGTCTCTGTAACAACGGAATCTTGAAGAGGAGCGAGTTGGTCTTGAAGCTTATAGTCGACAAAAATCTTTCCAAGCCATTCTTTTTTCTGGGGATCCATAATTTGAGAAAACCATCTCGATTGGACTGCGGATCTTTTCACAACACTTTTATTGATCAACTTTGTTAGCATTCCTCGAAAATTTAAAATCTTTATTTGATTTAACTACGCTGAATTCACAATTTTCAGCCCTAAATGATAAATTAATTCGATTTCTCGTAAAAAATCTTTCAAATTTTTGTTCCGACATCTCACTGAAAAAAAAACTTCTCTTTCGGCTGATTTGAAGAAAAACTTTTTTCTTTATTTTCAAAAATCATCCTCATGAAATAGAGTTGCAAGTCAAATTTTGGATAATTTTTGAGTTGGAAAAACTTCTTTGAAAACCAAACTTCGATCTTGGCTCTTGAAATTTTTGAAGATAGTTTGACAGATTAAAAAAAATGAATTCAAAATCCATTTTATTTGAAAAGAAACTATTTAAAAATAAAATGAAAATTGATAAAGAGGAGACAAAGAAAAACATAACAAAATCGTCAATAATTTTGGAGAAAGTCCGCTCCTATTCTTTTTTCAAATAATTTTTCTTTCCAGTTTTTCTAAAATTCTATCGAAACAAAAAAAATCAATCATAAATTTCTCAATAAAGAAAAAATTCTTTCTCAAACACAAGATAAAGATGGGAATTTGCAAAATTCTAATTTCCTGGAAAACAACAAGTTTCCTAGCATAGCTTGAATATTGTTGAGAAAAATACGAATTTTAATCTTTTTCAAATGATTCTTTGCATCTCTAAGAAAAAGTGTGAAAACTCGGTTTTCAGGATGAGACAAAGTCAATTTGTTCAAATGTAATCAATGAAGATCTTGATCTTGATCTTTTTTTTTATTTGAGTGGAACAAAATAAAATTTCAAGAAAATTGGTGGCATAACAAAATTTACTTCTGTATTTATTTACTCAAGTCGTGGCTAGTGAAAATAACATTATGCCCTAGAAAGCCTCCTCCCTTTCAAAAACTTTCATCCCCTTATACAAGCAGCACTTTTCACAAAACTTTTCTTTCAAGCCAATTTTATAAAATGAGGGTTAATTTTTCTTTTTTGGTGATTCGAACTATCCACGGATAAAATTTTTTATCGAGTTTAATAAATTATTTCAGTGATAATACAGAAGTTATTCTTTATAAAGAAGAATCTTCAAAAAACTCAATTTTTCCAAATCGACAATCCCCAATGTCTATACATGCAGTGGAATTACAAAATAGCCAAAACTCTCTGTGCGTAGAGCATGAAACAAACCATACATCCATCTGTCTTTCTGATGGATGCCAAAATAGATGGTTATGTCACCGCTGTCAACTTTCCCACTCAAAAGGTCACATTCAAAGCATTTTCTCCTTGGATGATATCAAAACTGGCGAATTCTTGAATAAAATCAATCAAACCTTTTCACAAAAACAAGAAACTTTGCAGGAAAAGCTAAATAATAAAGAAAATCTTATAGCGAGTATAAATAAAGCATTCATTGACGCGCAAAACGAAATTGAGACTGTCCTAATCGAAGCAAAAACTCAAATTATCCTGCAAATAGAAAAGATCTACCAAGGACTCAGCCAAGACTATGATGAGAGATATTTCAGCCAAATTAATGAATATCTTGTCTCACTGGGACAGAAAATGAGGATTGAGGATCGGTTCAGAGCGGCAACGGATATTGAAAATTTCTCTGGAATCTACTCGAAAGTGCTTTTCGCTCTCAATGATGGCATCGAAACAACGACAAAGCTTGAAGAAAATAATATTGATTTCAGGCAGATGCTTGAGGATGTGAAAGGCACATGTAATAAATTAGTTGCGGCTCTCTTCAAGGAAGTTCCTGCTGAGCTCCCTCAAAAAGGCTTTTCCAAAGAGCAAACCAAGTTGACCCCTCAAGAAATAACTTGCGTGACACACTGCCCTGAATATGGACTCTTTGTAGCAGGAGGCCATCATGGTTTATTGACTTTGTGGAACGATAAAACATTTGACTGTGTCTCACAAGTTCAGGTTTATGATGGCAGCATCACTTTAGCAACATACCTTTCTTCAACCAAAACAATCGTCACAACTACAAAAGATAGCATTGGGCTGACGAGAATAAGCCCTGACGGAAGCTTGAGTCACTGGAACAAGATTAAAGTTCATAAAACTCTTCAGCATATTGTTACCATTGATGATGATGGTCAAATAGCTACCATTTCTCAGTTTGGCGCAAAGGTTCGTCTTTGGAAATCAACTGAGCAGGCCTTGGACTTTGTGGGCGGTATTGACGTCCCAGCTGCAACAAATTCGACGAAATTGTTCTACCTGAAACGCCTCAAACAGATCGGAGTTGTGTATGATGACAATATCAAAATATTTTCGCTTTCAAATGGAACACTTGTTGCTGATTTGTATCCCCAGCAATTCTTTATGCAAAAAAGCAGTCTCAATGATTTAAGTGCGCAATTCCGTATAATATCAACGTGCTTCGTTGAAACCACTCAGACTGTCCATACGATTGTCTCCCAAACGAATATGAAAACAATAAAATACTTTGATGTCGTTTGGGAGAAAACAGCTGAGGACGACTATGTTCTTGTGGACAGCATCGAGATTGAAGACGTTAATGCATGTGGTCAGCCTCTCGAGTTGATTCCAAGCTCTGATATCATTCTTGCTGTCTTTAAAAATGCATTCAAGCTATATAAGGCTCATAATTCAACCCGAAACTCATGTCCCTCCCAAGTCCTTCTTACACACAATTCCTCTGGCCAAAATCAACAGCCAAGCTTACTTCTACATGATGGAACAAAAGTTATTATTACTGATGGAAAAAATTCCAAGAAACTTAAAATCTTTGCTTAATTAGAAAGAAGTAAAAGAGTTTTTTGGAGCTAAAAATAATTACGGTATATATTAATGGGATTTTTTCCCTCTTCACAAGCAAGAGAATTGTTGTATTGGGATTTTCCAACATAAAATGTAATTTTTAAAAATACGCTTTTTTTATGAAATTCATTAATTCACTCGCTCATTCATTAAAATTTTTCTCAACCAATCCGTTTGATTTCGTACTTTTCCAAAACTTGAAATTTTTCTTTTTTTGAAGATTCATATTTTTTGTCAAGCCAAAGCTTGAGAAAATTTTGTAAGCATGAAAGTCAACATTTTTTGAAAAAAAAATTGACAAATTTTTCCAATTTTGTTTTTTTTGTCACTTTCTTCCTCTTTTTGCAAAAAAAAATTAGAAAAGGGTATCAAAATTCAAAGATCCAGCAACAGAATGCGCAAAAATGTGGACAAGCCTGGACTCAAATGAGTTCTAAATAATTTTCGAGGTGAACCTTTTTTTTTTCTCATTTGAGGAGAGAAGCTGTGCAAGGAGATTATTGAAAACAGTTTTTTGTCACGTTGCATGAGATGAAATATTTTGAATAAAAAAATGGTGAAAATACTTTAAAATCAACAAACAGAACCTCCTTCAGAAGTTGAAACTGCGAAGGAATGAGATTCATCTTCTTTGAGGAAATTTTTTCCTAAATTTATTTCAAATCCAAAATCAAAGAATTACTCAAAATGAAGAAACTCAATTTTTCAGTCAGAAAAAATTTTCCAAAAAAAGAAAAAAAATGATCAAAAAGTTTTTTAGAGTTCTTTTTTCTAAAGAATTATTTCTCAAAAAGTGTTTTTCTGAGCTCAAGTCGATGATGATTCGAACAAATAAAAAAGTGAAAAAAATTTCAGATTTTGAAAGGAAGGAAAATTCCATTTTCTTGAATCGTCCAATGCTTTTTGAAAGACCAATCTTGAGCTGAGAAAGAATAAGAGTTGATTATTCAAAATTTGATATGTTGCAGTACTTTTTGAAAAATGTGTTTTATTTCTCTTTTCAAATGTTGTCTTTTTGAGGAAGTTTTCTGTTGGGATATTTTTGTCATGTCAGAGTCCTGATCCTGGCTCTTTTGTGTTTTCAAGAATTTTCAATTTCGTAAATTTTGGAGTGTTTTTGAAGAATCTCTTTGAAATTGCAATCCAGAGACCAAAAAATAACGCTTCCTTTGAGAAGAAAAGTATGTTGCAGGTTTCTTGATGGAAGATAAAAACCGGTCTCTTTTCATCAACGACTCTAAAATACTTCGTTTGAAACCAAAATTTTAAACAAAATTTTCTCCGTAAATAATATGAAATTGACTTTATTGATAGGCTTGGTTAGTTCATAAATATGCATGCAACAAACAAAAGTAAATTTTATTTTTCAATTTATATCCAATTTATTTGAGAAATCGAAAGAGAAATATGTTTTTACTGATTTCTCAATTTTTCAGAAAAAATCCATCTAATCATTGGAGTTGGTTGGATTTAAACCAAAAGTGATATTTTTGCCATTTGCAGTCGTTAAAAGATCGAGGATTTGGGCAATTTGTTTATCCAGCCTTCCGACTTGCTGGTCAACATCCCTTTCAAAAGTCTGGATTCTATCTTCTTGTTTGTTTAAATCAGTTTCGAGCTCCAAAAGCCTTGCATGCATTGGCTCGTAGTGCTTCTGCATCTCATTGCTAATCACTTTTCTCACTGTTCCAGCTTTACCTTCCCATTCATTTTCTTTTTCTTCACTCGCTCTGCTGGTTACTTTTTCAGCAAAAAAGAGGTATCCTCTTTGATTGTTCGCCGCTTGCAAAGGATTTCTTCTTTGGCAACACCTTGTGATTTTTCTGAATGCTCTCTTCACAATGACTGTTTCAAGAATCATGTAAACCCTTTCGAGCCCATCTGTCAGGTCATTCATCACCTCGACACGTTCATAGGTTCCGGTCATGATAGCGATCAACAAGTTTAAGAGCACGACTGAGAGCATGACAGTGACAACAATCAAGTAGATGATTTGAGAGAGACTAAATCCAGTCGTATCAAATGAAGCATAAACTAGAGCGTAAACAAAGAGCAGCCTGTCACCATAACTGGTTGATTCGTCATCAAATTGGAAGAAAATCAGAGAAGATCCCATAATAATAAAAGTCAGAATTGCCAGAAAACTTCGAATATCTTTGATAATTTCAATAATAATTCGAATGAGTTTTCCTAAAAGAAATTAAGAGTGGTAAGGTTACAAGGGCTTACTCGCTTGGTCAATGATTCTAAAGAATGAGATCCACTTTGCATATGACATGAATAAGGTGATGGACATTAGCCAGTCTCTTCTGAGTTCCTCAACGTCTGACCACGTGAGGAAGATTGAAGTGATGAGACAAACATTCCCAAGAACATCAACAAAATTCCAGATTTCTGCAAAGTAAATCATAAGGCCTGCGGAAACCATTTGCAAGAGTTCATACCCAAGGAAGCCAAATCCAAAAATGAGTAAAACCACTTCGAGTCCTGTTGATCTTTCATCTTTTTGCTGGGTCGAGTAAATTGAAAGAATGACAATCAGCACAGTATAGACCAGCTCAAGGCCATAATGGTACATCCTTGAGGCGTCCCACAAGTAATCAATCAACACTGTGATGGCCTTTGACTGGAAAATCTCTTCATTGTAAATGTCTTTGAGGGCGAGCAAGAGCCTGAGAACCTCATCTGAATAGAGATCGTAGTTCATATTAAACAGCAAAACTTTGGTTGAAAGCAAATCATTTCCCTCTTCATTCAGAAGTTGTTCTTTGATTTCAGGAGTGAAAATTGTGCTCTGGTAGGGGATAATCCTCCTTGAATCTTTGCCGACAATCGAGCCAAATCTTGGGATAGCTTCGTTCTTGTAGCTTTGAGGATTTGCTACCGCTAACTTGAGAACGTTCAGAACCAATTTAGGGCTGAAGTTGAGAATTTTTGGAAGATCGCGAGTCAGGTCTCCCATCATCTTGTAATATTCAGAGGAGTCTTTTAACCGATAAAAGTTTTCAAGGACCAAATTGATGTTGGTGTAGTTGATTTGCTGGGCATGAAGGATGTAGTGAATCGGTGTACGGCCTTCAACGTCTCCAGTAAAGGGAATGCGGTTATCAATGCAGTATTTGATCAGGTTGAGAGTTGGTGCAAAGACAGCCACGATGTGGAAGAGGTTAAAAGAGTAAGGGTAGGCCAATAAGTCTGGATATTTTGACAAGAACCTTTGTTTTCTGGTTGGCTCATTCTCTTGTAAAAATGTTTTTAAAATAAACAAACCATAGTAGCTGTAAGGCGATATGGAATTAAACTCTGAAATGGTTGCATCGGGATTAAAGTACGGATTTGAAAAGATCTTGATTGAGTTGTCATTATAATCTGCTGAACACGATATGATATATTTAGCATCAGCTGATACTGCCACACATGTTACTTGCTCTTAAAAGGGGGAGATTATTGCATGGAAAAAGGGAGGAGATATTTCTTACTTTCATGGGCTTGGTCGATAACATGAAGAGGACGTCTGTTTTCCAAATCAATGATCAAAATCGAACTGTCATCAGATCCCGATATAATATATTGTGAATCGCTTGTCACTGCTAAACTTAATACTGAACCTATGGATGATAAGAGGAGTGCTCCGAAATAATTTCTACTTTTGTGGAGTCCGGCAAAACTATAAACAAGTTCTCTTTTTTCAAAATCGAAAATTCTGATGGAATTGTCTTTGGACCCAGAGATGATGTATTTATCGTCCTTTGTAACATCAAGGCATGTGACGGAATCCGTATGAGCTTTTTCAAAGACATGAATGAAACCTCCTTGATCTCCTCGCGTTGTGAATATTCTAATGGAGTTATCATCTGAGCCTGTGATAATATAGTTTGTCAAAGTGATCTTCAAACATCTTATATTTTCTTTTTAAAAAGAGAGGTCAATTATTTGTTTAATTCAAGAAAAATACTTTCGTGAGCTTTTTGATATGTATGGATCTGCTCTCTTGTGACGAGATCAAAGACTCGAATATTATCACCACCAGCTGAAACGAGGTATTTGTCATCATGCGTAATACCAAGAGCATTCACCCAATCCACTATAGTGAAAAGATTTAGATGATCAAACTATGAATGACTTTCTTACGATGATGCACATTTTCCAAAACATCTGGTTCCAAATCAGGATTCTGAGTATCATAAATCAGAATCGAACTATCATCAGTTCCAGCAATTGCCCATCTGTTATCTGATGTTATCGCAACAGATTTTATATTCGCTATGAATGTGAGATGACGAGGAAAAATTTTAACAACTTCCTTCGGAACTCTTGAACGTAAAACTTGGTAGGCGAGTCTCAATATCAAACAATCTCAATTGACCATCATATGATCCAGATAAAATATACTTTTGATCTCTTGTCACAGTCAAAGCATCAACTCCTCTTGTGTGAGCGTTTTCAATGATTCCAACTAAATTTGATTTTTCCACTTCATAGAGTTTTACAAAGCCATCATTAGACCCAGAAGCAATATATCTTCTATCTTGACTCACAACAATTGATGTGATTGGTCCTTTATGAATTTTTTCAAATGTATGAATTTTCTCTCGTTTTTGGATATCAAACACTCTCAGAGAACCTCCATAAGACCCTGTAATGATGTATCTATCGTCCGATGTAATCGCAAGTGATGTTATTCTCGCTTGAGATGTGTGGTTAGGTGATTTTGTCGGATAAAATAAGATTTACTTTCATGGAACCCTTCAAATACAAAAGCCATTTCTGCTTTTTCTAAATCAAACAAAATCACAGATTTGTCTTTCAAACTCGCTGCAATAAATTTGGAATCTCGAGTAGCGCAAACAGAAAACACAAAATTCTTGTCTAAAATGATTTTTTTTTTTGTTATTATTTCAAATATCTAACAATACTACCTTCATGTTGATAGATGCTTGTAATTTTAGGCATTTCAAAAGTCTGTTTTAAAGTTCTGGTTTTGATATCGTGGACTTTGATTATCGCAGCATCGGAACCAGAAACAACGTATTTTTTATCATATGTTATGGCAACACAATTTATCCAATCTATTCATTGAGGATGAATCATTGAAACCATCTTATCTGACTATACCTTGGTGCGCATTTTCTATTGTACCTTTTTGATTTCGGTTTTGGATGTCAAAAATTTTTAGATTCTTGTCTTTAAAGCCACCTGAAATCACAAGCTGATCATCAGAAGTCAAAGCCAAACATTTAACTCCATCTAAGAATCAATTAGCAACGCTTTCTAATCCTTCCAATTACGTTCATGAACACTTTTAAACTTGTGAGCAGCTTTCTTTTGAGGTAAATCATAGACTAAAATACCACCATCGCTCCATCCTGTGATGAGGAATTTCTCATCCGAAGTTACGAGGATTGCTTTAATTTCTTTCTCAATATCCACATTGCAGTCAGTCAAAGAAATCTTTTCTTTTTCATTTGAGCTGACGTTAATCATCCATAAAGAGCTTGATCCCTTTGAAGGATCTTTATTCTCTTCTGTTTTAAGATTCTGTGGTTCAGTTTCGGTAGCACCAGCAGGTTGTGCTTGAGATAAAGTGTAAGATGCAACATATAAATGTTTTGAATCTTTTGAAGCACACATGGCAGTGACTTTTTCACCAAGCTGAAAATCTATTTTTCCTTGATCTTCAACAGCCTGGACGAGATCTTGGAGGATTTTCTCGCGGACTCTGGTGGTGTAAGTTTTCTTTTTTGATCTTCGTCCTTTTTTTGCAGTCACCTTTGCTCGGTTTTGTGGAGCTTCCTCTTCTTCCTCATCAATAATTTTCTCCATCTTTCCTCCCAGGATTCGACCGATAATACTTTGCTTGCCTAGGAAACTCTTTTCTTTGGGTAAGCTTGCATTCTCATCTTTAGCTTGCTTCTTCTGAAGCTCTAACGCCTTCTTTTTTCTTTCATTCTTTTTGAATACTTCAAAATGAAATAGGTAGCGTGATAATTTTCTCTTTTCCGCTATGGAAATGACTTCAGCTTGATTGTACTCAGAACAAAAAATCGATACCTCTTGGTGCAGGATTCGCTTCTGCCTGAAGCATCATCCTAATGTTTTCGACGACTCCTTCAAGTTCGTTTGCTTCATTTGGGTCAACTCTTGATGTCTCTCCTTTTAAAGCTGGAAGGTAAACAGCTGCAGGTCTATTCTCATTCATATCTATATTTTTTTCTGAAGTAGCTCAGGAAATTGTCTTTATGTCTTCTTGAAATTTCTCCCCTAACGAGACGAAATTAGTATGCTATTTTTTAAGTTGTTGTTACACTTGATTGATCGATCTATTTAAAAAATACTTGATAAATGGCGAAGTTCTATTTTCGTGAGAAGGAGGTCGAGCTCTATTTCGATCAAAGAAATTTGGAGATTTTTTCTTCTCAAAGACTCTTTCTCTGAGGTGTATGAATTTCTTCCGAATTTTTCGTGGAAACGGAAAACAGAAAATGAGCTTTAAAATACTTTCAAGCTATTCGAGTGTGAACATAAAATTTAAGAGCAGAGTCAAAGAAAGAATTGATGTTCATCATCCAGAAGATCATATTTTTCCAAATTGATTCTGAATAAAAATGATACATTTGAGAAAATTATATTTGAGTGATCATCATCATCAGCTCATAAATTTGCTAATTGAGAAAAATTAGAATGAAGTTAGTTTTTTTCAAAGTCTATTCCCAGCGTTTTTGAGCCGTGGATCTTTTGATCAGTCATATCTTTCGGAAATGGACATTGAGCTGAAGGGAATTCTGAGTCAATATTTCGTTGACTCTCAAAAAGCGCATCTTCCATTCTCCATTTTTTTCATCAAATTTCTTCTTGAAAAAAATAACCTTGATTTGAATAAAAAAATTGTGTTGGTTTTTTTGTGAGTTAAACCTTGAAATTTCTTTTGTCCAGCCTCGTCCAAGATTTCAAAAAGTATCAACTCTCTCACTTCAAAATATTGCTCCTCTTTGCATCTTTCATTTTCAACCCACCCAACTCACAAAATATGTTGTTCTCTGAGCGAGATTTCCAAGTACTTGACTGAATTGAAATATCTCAGTTTTTTTTTTCTCCTTTTCTATGTGAATTCGTGATCTTTGTTAATCGTTCTGGAATTATTCTTCTGAAAATTTTTTCTCTCATTTGAGGAAAAATCTGTTTCATTCAAGGCATTCTGAATTTGATTTAGAAATGTAATTTGATACCTTTAAATCTAAAAAAATTGCAAATTTAGGAAAAAGAAATTTGCCAGCAGCTTCCTTTCGAAGTTCCTTTTCTTTCTTCCTTTCACAAATAAAACACAATTTTGACTCCTTCACCATGCAAGCAAGCCTCTCACAGGTAAAAAATTCTAAAATTTTGAATCCTAAAATAAAAAAAAAGTTTAAATATTTTCATTATAATAATAAGTCAGAAAAAAACCTTGTTTATTTTGAGTCACGGACTCTTATAAATAATTTGCGATCCGAAAAATCAATTGAAATTGAACAAAAGAATTTCGGATCGCAAAAATGGAAGGAAATCCCTTTTTCTCAAAATTCTAGTCAGGTTGAAAAAATCGTTGAACCCGAGTTCATGGTCAATAAAATGGAATCTTTATCTCTCAGAATTCAATTTAAAAAGAAGTTTGAGAAATATGAAATCAGGTCATTCTCAATAGAGAAGCCAAAAACGCAAGTTTCAACCTGAACACATCATAATCTCACAAAGTTTTAATGAGCGTTATTCAATTTGTTATTTTCTGGCAATCAGTTTTTCACAAAAAATTCTGATGATAACGTCCAGTTTGCGGTTTTCGCCCCACTTAGCGGCATATTTGTTGTACCATATATTTATTCCTTAATGAAACTCCAAAAATACAAGTCGAAAGAAAAATTATTTATCTAAAAAGGCGGGCGGGCCTTGAAATATATTTCAATGAGCACTCTTGATTTCCATACTCTTCAGAAAGAAAGGGAACAGCTGATTACTTCCAACGCCTGAAACTTTGAAAATTTGGAACGAAAAATCCTTTCCCCAAAAATATTATCTGGCGGGAAATCATCAAAACAGCGAGTGGAAAAGTCAAAATCAGTTCCTGCTCGATATTGATAGAAACTCTCCTTTTTTTCCCTCTGGTTCCTCCTCGTGCAGGAGTTCTGGCATGATTTTGAATGACTGTTGCTACTTTTGAAAAATTATAATTGTGTAATTTTTATTCAACACAAAAGTTTTTTTTTTTTCTTCCATGAAACCTCAACGAAGGTTGAATGATCATTCCTTTTGTGGAAAATGAAGCAAAGCAAAGAGCAAGGAATTTTTTCTCATTTTCCAGACGATATTTTTATCTAATAGATAATTATCCCTCGAGTTTTAGTGCCAAAAATCATAATTTTCTTTGAAGCACAAACAAAAGAAACAGATTTTTCGAGAAGAATCGATTGGAATTCACCTTCAAATGTTCCTATTTATTTCTTCTAAGGTTTTGTTTGAAGGACAAAACTTTATTAATAATTATTTAGACTGTCTATGTATCTTTGAGAAATTAAACTGAATCCATTACACATTATTAGTTTAATTCAATTTTATTTGTCTGGGAGTCACTCCATTTTTAGTTTTAAAAAGTAGTTCTTCTTCTCCATCTTTCGAATCCTTCTCAGGTCCACTTTGAGATTTTTATTTGAGCAGACCAAACTCTTTGATTTAGATTCTCTTCAATGATAATCTCATCATTCGAGTTTGTTTTCTCGAGGTTTGTCAAGACAACTTGGTTCTTTGAATAGATAGATATTCTCGAGGTGAGAGGAGGGGTCTTTGAGATCCCAGGACTGAGAATGATCTATGAATATGTATCCTATAATCTTCTCAAAAAGGCTTTCTTGAAATATCAATCATCATTTTGATTCTTCAATCATTTTCTAAATATTCTGCCATTCTGGTCTTTGTTCATGATGTTACTCATATCTTCTCAAGTGTATTATTTCATAAATATACAACTTCAGCACACAGACTCAAGGAGGCACCATAGACGGCAAATTTTAATTTAAATATTGGCCTCCTTGAGACATATTTTTCAGAAATACCTGGACTAATGAGGTTTACCACCCCTTTACTCTTCTCGACACCTTATAATTTCATTCTGAGGCTTGCCAGGAAACAAGGCTTGTCTATAACTAAATGATCATAAATATGGGATCAAAATTACCATAAATTAAGTTATAAACCCATAAATTTTAATACAATTTTTCTTAAAACTCACGAATCGGCGCGTAAATAATTTATAAGAAATTGTGGCAAATAATGTATGGAATCACTAAAGTGTCTGGGAAAGCAAAAACTCCCAAGGAAACTCATTTTCATGAGTTTGACGGTTTCCTAAATTACGAAATAAGCCAAACTCGGGTCAGTCATTTTTATTTTGCAAGGAAAGAAACTCGACGAGCTTCTCTTAAAACCCTGGATTTTTTTCAGAACGATTAATGAAGCCTGGCCTCTGATAAAAAAAAACCCAATCGTAGGATTTTCTCCTTGCGGTCGTAAAACGAAGCGAAAATAATTGCTAAAATAAATCCCTGATTGGTCAGAATCGCCGCTTTAAACCTTGAGTGACAAAATAAAAGGATTATTGAGTTTGCTCGAATTAGAATTGGCACGAATAAAACTAAATCGGGAATCGAATGAATTTAAAGTATAGTGTTTCCGAATTACAAAATTAAAGAGCCCAACAAAATTTGGTCAAATTAATTTTAATCGGATCAAGGTTTAATACTCTGAGGCGTTATTGGTCGAAAGAATTTTTATGCTCACCCATTAATTCTGTATTTTAGTAACAAGTTTGCGCCATGCGTGCCCTGATTTAAATCATCTATATAAGCAGGAACAATTATAATCAATTTCTAATCAAAACTTAATTGACTATGCAAGTCCCCAACCAATTCCAATTCCTTGAATCCCAGCTTTTAGCCGGCGCTTTGAATCCCTTCCAAAAATTAGTTCCTCAAAGACCTGATGTTGTATCCCTCGTTTTTGGTCTCCAACAGACTGTCGCCAAGCAACAAATGCTCCTCAAGCTTCTTATGTTGCAGAACCAAGCCCCCCAAAACTGCTTCCCTCAAGTCGAACAAAACTTGCTCTTCGCTCAACCCCAATTGAACCTCGAAAGACCCTCTGTTATCTTCCCCAAGTCCCTCCACCCCTTCCAAGCCAAGGAAGAGACTGACGTCCAGAAATTGGTCGAATTAAACCGCAATATGATGGTCAAGCTCGAGAGCGCCGAAGGCAAATTCTTTGCCGACGATTTGTGTGCTCAAAGTATCCACGGCAGCGAGGGCTCCACCAGCATGGAGGAAAGCGGAAGCGACGAGGAAGAGAACGTGAAGAAAAGAGACTTTAAAATCATCAGAAGGAACGGATTCAAAGCTCAAAGAAAATTCAAGGAAGAGGAAACCTCTGACAGTGGAGAAGAATATCCACGAAAGAGCAACAAGATGATCATCCCCAAAAGACCCCCTTCAAAGGCCAAGCATTTGTGGATCAACTACGGCCGCAAGATCATCGAGTTTGCTGTTAATCACACCAAGGACGATGTCCAAAACCAAATTAAACAATTAATCGGAAAGTTGAGTTCCAAGAAGGACTTTGAAGACGTCTTCGGAGTCAAGCCCGACGACTCAGAGTCAGACAAGGCCTTCAAGGTCTTGTTTGGCAAACTTGCTTTGTATTTCGTCAAGTTCAAGGCTGATGCCGCTTTCGAAGGATCAAAATACAAGGACCAAATGATCACTCAAAAGAGCATCGTCGCATCATGGATCTCAAAGCTCATTAACGAACAGATCTAATTGATCTCAGTTTATTATACCTAAATTAAAAGCTCCCCTTGTTTCCCTGGCAAAGCCGGGAAGCCATTTTTATATTTTTATCTTGATTTTTTATATTTCCCCCTCTGATACCATCTCATAGTTTTTTATCATTGTGTTGTGCACTTCAAGTGCTCGCCCTAACCCTTTCGAGGGTGCGTGTTTTGTATGTTCAAAAGTTTAACTTTATCTTATAATTAAATAATCCATAGATATTTATATACATATCTTTAGTAAGCAGCAGAAGGACTATCAAGCCTTCTTCCTTTTATACAGAAGAGTAAAAATAATTAGTTAAAAACCGTTTTAAAAGCAGAATCACTTCTCGCTGTCAATTCTCAGGTGGGATAATCTCTCATTAAAAAATCACAAATTTTAATTAAACGATTCATGGTCCCAAAGTTCTTGGGTTTTAAAATCCGTAAAATAAACGTTTCCTTTTCAAAGCCAATTGAAAATAATATCTCATCATGAATTCCGCTGGGATTTTAACACCTCGTCCAAATATGGAGATCTTTTAATCGTCCTTCATCGAGCAAAGTTCATTTACAATTAATCCCAATTCTAAAAGAATCTGATATACAAACGCATGATGGGCTCATTTCTTGAACTCAATTTTCAAACCGATCGATCGAGCCGATCCAGCTTTTGAGGCTCATGAGACAAGTACGAAACAGGTTTTTCCCACTTCCTCTGAAGGAAGAAAAAAAAACAATCTTCTTGTATTTGGGAATGATTTGCTCAGAATTTCATTGAGCGATAAAAATAATAGGCCTGGTCGAAAACCTCATGCATCAATTCTCATAATGCTTCTCCTTAATCTAAAAGTTTCATGAATGATTTTGCTTCAAGGTTTAATTGTTAAATTTTGAATGTTCAACAAAAATTTAACAAAACTATTTCGACTGAACACCGTTTCTTTTCAGAAAACCTCGTACTTTGGGTACTTCCCTTCCCTTCAATGAACAAAACTTCATGCTGAATGAAACCTCTTTCTGAAATCCTTCTTCGGAAGATTTCTTTTCCTAACTCACAAACCAAATAAAATGATCAAAAAGAATCATTCCATTCTAAAATCAGAAAGAGTTTCTCACAGAAGCTGTTTCAAGCTCCTCTCCTGTTCATCAAACTCACTTTCAAGGCCTGCAAAGTGAAATATTTCTTTTCATTCTTGTTCGACAGATAGCTTCTTGATTAAAATTATAATATTATGTGGAGTGATGTGATGATGTCTGAATATACATACTTTGCTTGACTTTTTAAAAATTTTTTACGCTCATACCCTTCCCACAAACAATGAAAAGAAGAGAGATAGCAGTTGAACGAGGAAAAAACCTTCAAGAATGCTTCGTTCAGGATAAAATAAATCTCAATGAGTGGTGGGATTAAATTATACTTGCCGTTTGCAAAGAAACTGTTCTAAAAAACCTTTTTCTCAAGATAAAAATAGCCGAAAACTCGTTCTCTAACGCTTTGCCACTTCTTCCAAGGAAAAAAGGGAGAGAAAGGCATGAGGATGGATGACGAAAGTCATTGAATCTGAATTTGGATGTTTATATACCTTGAATAAAAATAGATTTCGACTCTTGAAATTTTAAAGGACTAATTACAACTTCTAAATTTACGATCATCCTTCGGGATCTGGGTTCAAGATCCTTCAATGGAGCTTTTCCATTTCATTCAGAATTACTCTTTGACAACAAAATGTACGTTTCAAATAAAATACTGTGATATTTTCAGATTGAAGGATGGTTTAAATGAGGTCTATTTTGAATCTTCCATTGCTGGGAGAAAAGCGGATCTTTCCATTTCTTGAAGAAAAAGGAAATCAGACCATTATTCTTGAAGTCTTGAGAACTTCTTTCGGACTCAAAGAAGTGATTTTTGCAGTTTCAAGACCAAATCCTCAATTTGAAGATTTTGAATGTTTGAAAAAAATTTCTCAAATATTTTAAATTCAAGGACTCATTTGACAGAAACTTTTCAGAGACAAACTTATTTGCTCTTTTTGATGTAGTCACACAAAAGAAACATTTCGAACCAAGTCGTTATTCCAAAAACATGATTGTTTGTTTTCACTCTATGAAAATGAGGCAAATTTTTATATCAAAAATTATTAATTTAATTTATTCATCCATCACTCAGCAAAACTTCTTTTGCTGACTTGGCCCAATTTCGACCAAAGCATCCCCACGATCAAAAAAGAATCCCAAAAAAAGTTTTCAGTCAGTGAATTCAAAGAAAACGTCATCACACTTCAAGAAACATAAGAGTTTTAAAATTTCGACAAAGAAATCCTTTTTTGTGTTGAGCAGAGGGAGATTGATTTCTTTGGAGAAAATCTGAGCTGAATAACCGAAATGCCTGTCCCAAGTTCACTCTTTTTTTGAATAAGTAAAAATAATAAAATCATTCATTTTTCCAGCAGAAATCTCAAAATTCAAAAACTCATTTCGCCAACTCATCTCTTTGAATTTTGGCGAAAAAATTCTTCATCATCCACAAAAACTTTTTTCATAGCTGAAGACTGAGCAAAAAAAGTGTGAGTTCTCGAAATAGAGGACAAATGAAAATTTTTTGGAGGGAGTCCAACAATGATTTTGAAAGATGGCTTAAGATGGTTTATTTTGAGAAGTCGGAATAGATTGAACCTTTTTATTTCCCCAATTCTCTCTGGGAGAAAAAATACTCAAGCAAAAAAACAACATTTTTTTTCCCCCTTTCAAAATAATCAAATTTGATCACAAAACTGAATTTTTCAAGACAAATATTCAACTCAGAACTTCAGAGAGATTTTATAATAATGTAGATTCTGTAGTCAAACTCCCTTTTTTTTGTCTACAGAAAATTCGAATGAAATTCACACTCCTGCTTGGCTTTGTCAAAGGTCGAAAAAAAAGGAGCATCAAAAGTGGATTTTGAAAAATGCAGATTTTAATTCTGAGAAAGCGAAAATCGAAATCAAGTTTTTCAACTCCATTTGTTAAAAATTCTTTGCTGATCTGGGAAATGTCAGAGATCCATTTTGTTTAAGATTGAGAGATCAAGAACCTTGATTCTCTTAGAAAATAATTTTTCACTCAAATCGCATCAAATTTGACAAATT
>Ga0182738_1000405_pt1 | contig 63208 bp, 60 predicted proteins | sample eDN5th30CBELigMG_FD_128876 | JGI IMG/M metagenome (GOLD analysis project Ga0182738, IMG submission 128876) | Enriched Miracle-Growth compost microbial communities from Emeryville, California, USA - eDNA 5th pass 30_C BE-Lig MG (version 2)... ... | reverse complement strand
TGGCTTCGATAACTTCGCCGCCTTCCACCAAGAGCCGCGTGCCGGTGCTGGCCTCGGTTTCGCGCGTGATGAGTTCCAGTTTGGAAACCGCCGCGATGGAAGGCAATGCTTCGCCGCGGAATCCCAGCGTTTGCAAGTGTTGCAAATCTTCCAGTTGCGCGAGTTTGGATGTAGCGTGGCGTTGCAAAGCCAGAACAGCATCGGCCGCGCTCATGCCGCAGCCGTCATCGCGCACGCGCAAAAGTACTTTTCCGCCCGCTTCCATTTCCACCACGATGCGGCGCGCACCAGCATCCAGGGCATTTTCGATGAGTTCTTTGCAGGCGTTGGAGGGACGTTCCACCACTTCACCGGCGGCAATGCGCCCGGCCACTTCGGGCGGCAGACGGTGGATGCGTCCTGTTGAATTTGTTGGCACGGCCTATAGTGTAAACGGTTCGGAGAGGATTGTGGCGGGGCGGTTATACTCATAGGGTGAATTGCAATGTGACGAAGTGATGTTCCATGATTGCATAAAATTCTGCGGGCAAAGGTATATGATGAAATTCCTGTTTAAAAATCGCAGCCAGGATGACGATCTTCCGGAAACTTCCGGGGAATTAGCGGAGACGCCGGAAGCGAAAGAAAGCGAAATCGCTCCTGATGATGCGGCGCCGCAAGATGCCGCCGTGAATACAGATGAGGAAATTGCCTTGCCCGAAGCGCCGGAAGTGCCGCAGCCGCGCCTTTTAATTGCCGGCTCGTTTTTACATGATCGCTGGGAAGTGCTTGATGTGGCGCGGCGCGGCGTGGTCCATTTCTATGCGGTTGCCGATGATCAGGCTCCAACCGAAACGGCGCAACTGGCGCAGCAGCAAAGTAGCGATTCTTGTTTTAAGGAGCAATTGGAAAGCGCGTTGTGGCGGCCCATCGATATTTTTACGCAGGACGATTGCGATTATGCAGTTTTTGCGGGCGGAGAGTTCAGGCCTTTAAGTGACTGGCGTGAGGCGCCGCGGGATGAGTTTTATCTGCGTATTCTTGAAGATTTGGTGACCGGCTTACAGGAATGGCGCGCCAGAGGATTGGCGCCCGCCGAGGATGGAATCTGGGGCGCGGATGCGCGGCGGCAGTTGCGCTATTATGGATTTTTGAAACAGGAGCCACAGGGCCAGCAGGATGATTATGACGAGTTGTTGCGCGACATTAATTTGCAATTATTGAGGCGGGTATTCGCGTCGTCGGCCACCATGCGCCTGGGTGATGCGTGGAGCGCTTTGCCGTTTTGCGAGGAAACCATTGCGCTGATTCGCGATATGCAGGAAAACAACCTTTCCCTGGATGAAAGCGCGCGCTGCCTGGAAGCGTTATCGCCCTCAAAAGTACTTTTAACGGATGTGGCGTTGCAAACCGATGTGGGCCAGGAACGCGAATTAAATGAAGACAGCGGCGCGGTGTTGCATTTGCAGGATGTGGGCGAAAACCGCCAGCATGATATGGATCTGTGGGTCATTGCCGATGGCATGGGCGGTCACGAAAGCGGCGAAATAGCTAGCCATCTGGCAGTAACGACATTGCAGCAACAATTGCTGGCGCGTTTATCTGATATTGATTTCGCCAGTAATGCCAGTGTGCGGCAGGCACTTTTGGAGATCGCCCAGCATGTCAATAGCCAGGTGTATGCGTTGGGCGCGTCCACACACACGCGCACTCCTCCCGGCACCACGCTGGTGGCGACGTTGCGGGTGGGGCGGCGTTTGTTTGTGATCAATGTGGGCGATAGCCGCGCCTATTTGTGGTCAGAACAAGACGGCCTGCGGCGCATTTCGCGGGATCATTCCTATGTGCAGGATCTGCTGGATCGCGGCGAAATCAGCCCGGAAGAAGTTTTCGGCCATCCGCAGGGAAATATCATCACTTCCAACATTGGCCTCAAGCGCTTGGAACAATGCGATATTTATCTGCGATGGGCGCAGCCGGGCGATAAACTGCTGCTGGTGTCTGACGGCGTGACGGATATGTTGCGGGAGCCGCAAATTACCGATATCGTCGCGGCAAATGATACATCCTCGGCATGCCGGGAATTGGTCGATGCAGCAAATAATGCTGGAGGCGTTGACAACATTACAGCGTTAGCGGTGCATTTTATGCCGCAGGAGTTGGTTCCGGCGGATACTGTTAATGAGGAAGAAGAGATAGAAATCCGTTAGGGTAATCTCTTAAAAAATGATTCGTCATTCCGGTGCAGGCCGGAATCCAGTCATCGGGCATGCAGTGTTTACCGGCCTACGCCGGTATGACAGGTGACGGTAATGGATAGGTGATTGTATAAAAGTACTTTTGAGAGATGTCTGTTAAACGTTTCTGAATAGTTACTGGCAAAGGAGAATGATTATGGCAGATGTGCTGTCTATCCGCACAGGTTTAGATAAGGAATTCCGCCCCACGCGCGGCGATTTTTTGCAGACCCTGATGATCGAGCTTTCACCGGGCCGCGGCATGCGGACTTTGCCGCTGAATCTCGGGATATTGCTGGATGTTTCCAGTTCGATGCAGGGAGCCAAACTGGAAAATGCCAAAAAGGCGTGTATCTTTTTGCTGCAACAGTTGTCGCCGCAGGATCGCGCCACCGTATGTACTTTTTCATCGGGAGCGCAAACCGTGGTGTCGCCCCAACTGTTCAGCGAAAGCGTGCAAGTGGCATCCACCCAGGCCATCGAAAACCTGCGCTGCACTGGCGCAACGGAGCTTTTGGCCGGGTTGGATCAGGTCTATAAAGAAATCGCTCCCCACCAAAGTGCGGAAGTCACTTCATATATCATTTTGCTATCGGATGGGGAACCCACCGATTCGCAGGGATATATCGATGACGACTATGCCAAGTTTCTGGATCGCGCCGGAAATGAATTTGAAAAAAGCGGCATTTCGCTTTCCACCATCGGTCTGGGATCGGCTACCGATTTCAACGCGGCTTTTTTGCGCGATTTGGCTGACCGCGCTTCGGGCAAGTTTTTGATGGCGCCGCGTCCCGAAGATTTGCAGGAAACCTTTGAAGAAGAATTTGGCCGCATTCGCAGCACGGTGTTATCGGAAGTAACTATTGAGATCAATCGTCTCAACGGCCGCGTGCGGCGTTTTTGGCGGGTGGTGCCGGATAAGAAAATGTTTGATCCGCCCAAAGAAAATAACGGCAGCATCACCATTCCCGTGGGCGCATTGCAGCTAGATCAGCCGCAGGCCTATGTGGCGGATATCGTGACGCGCGCGCCTGACGAGCCGGTGGAACGCGGATTGCTTTGCCAGGTGGCCGCCATCACCGAAAACGATGGCGTGTCCCAGCGCAGCGAAGGCAATGTGTTGATTTCCTATTCGGATAACGAAGTGGAGCTGTCGCAGCGCAATCAGGAAGTGGTCCGGCTGTTGCAGGAAGCCAATGATTATAAATTGCAGATCGATCTGGAAAGCGCTGTGCAAAGTGGCGACCGGCGCAAGATGACCGGTATTCTGGAACGCAAAAAGAAGATGACGCAGCGCCTGGGCAAAACCAGCGCCACCAAAGTGCTGGAAAACATGGAAGATACGCTGGAAAGCGGCGGTCATATTTCGCCTGATGATCTGGCCGTTTCATCCATTGAGACGAAGAAAACCAAACGCCTGGCTTGATAAAAAGTACTTTTGTAAAAGTACTTTTGCGGTGAAGATAGAAATTAATTACATCCGAGGAGATAGCTAATGCCAAAATGTCCAAATCCGGAATGCGGTCACGATAACGTAGACGGTACGCAATTTTGCGAGATGTGTGGAGAAGAGTTAGAGCAGGATGCCGCCGCTCCGGTAGTTGTTGGTGACACCGTTTTTTGTCCCAAATGCAATGCCGCCAATGCCGCGGATAATGTGGCCTGCGAAGCCTGTGGCGCTGATTTGCCGCAATCAGATGCTCCGGACGCTGATGTTGCCAGCGCTCCCGCGCCGGAGAATGAACCCGCCGTGGCAAGTGCGCCGGATACGGCAGAACCGCAAAGCGATGAGGATGACGCAAGTCAAAATCAAGTGGATGCAGCTCCCGTGCCGGATGCGCCCGCCGGGCCCAAACTGGAACCCGGACAGGTGAAGTTATCGGTGGAGCAGGGCATGGTCACCGGCAAGCAGTATGTGTTGGGCGATCCGGAAATGCTGGTGGGGCGCGAGGATGAGGACGAAGAAATTTATCCCGATATCGATCTGGATGATCAGGATGAAGGATATGTCCACCGCCGCCACGCCACGCTGAAATTTGATGATGGCCAGTTGACTGTAACTCATCTGGGTGGCGGTAACAAAACCCGCATCAATAATCGCCCCATCCCCGACAACGAAGCGCAACCGCTGAAACTGGGCGATAAAGTTTCGTTTGGAAAAGTGGTCTTGCGCGTATTGCCGAATGCTTGATGAAGGAAGGTGGATCTAAAAGTACTTTTATCGGCGCAGATGTTTCATAATGGGTGGTAGCGGCAGCGGCAGGCCGCTGCGCGCTTCTGTCCGCATCTGCCGGGGCGATTTTTGATAGACCGCCAGAAAGCTGCGCGAGAAGTGGTTGGCTTCGGCATAGCCGCAGCGCAATGCAATTTCTTTCAGAGGATAATTGGTGCGCGCCACCAGTTGCAGCGCTTTTTCCAATCGCAACAATCGCACTGTTTGCAACGGAGATAAATCCAGATGCAGCCGGAATAAACGGCATAGATGTTCCGGCGACACATAAGCCTTGCCGGCAATGGCCGCTAAGGGCAGCGCGACGGCGGGATCATCGTGGAGCGATTGTTCGATGTAATCCAGCGCATCCTGCACCGGCGCGGGTAGAGGCGAAGGCGATGGTTCGCTGGCATGGCCGCGCCCGCTCACAAATGCCATGAGTAATAACTGCGCGGTCAGCAGAGTTTGCGCGGCATCGATCTCTTCGCCGCCGTGGAGTAAATGCGAAAACAGAGGCCGCAACAAATCGCCGTTTTCCGGCAGCTTGCGCAACGGCCAGTCATTTGTAGGCGGCCATCCCGCAGGCAGCTTGTGAATTTTAAAATGGAAATAGGCGTGATGGGTGAACCGCCTCTGATCCCACCGAAAAAAATCCGTGCCCGGCGGACGGCATAATATTAATGTGCCCGGCGGCGCTTCCACCACTGTGTCATTCCACTGGTATTGCACATCGCCTTCAATGATCCACACCAACTCATAATCCAGCAAATGCCGCGGCCCAAAAGTGGCTCCGGGCGGATAAACCGCAATGGAAGCGGGAATACTTAGTTGGATTTGCGGGTGTTGGATGGGCATAAATAGGGGAAGGCAGATATTTCATTCTACATTTGGAGTGCGGGAACTTGCTCCTGATATCATAACACACGCTAATAAATTGCCTCGCACGATTGGGAGCAAGCTCCCGCACTCCAAAAGGAACGACCGAAGCAGAGAGGTTTTTCAAAAGTACTTTTGGGAATCCATGCACCTTTCCCTCACCCCAGCTCTCTCCCAAAGGGAGAGGGAGCAAAACGTCCATTTATCTTATTCCTTTTCCTTTTGCGCCTCTTCCACCGCTTTGCAATAGCGCAAATACACGGCCTGCGGAGGCGGTTCGGTGCCTTTCCAGGCGTAAGGATCGGCGCCGGCCACGGGAATGATGCTGCGGAAATCACTGGTGGCGCCGGTTTCGCCCTGGCGCAATTGCCAGGGTAGCAGGCTCCAGGCGTTCATATAATGATTGACCAGCACGCGCCGGTAAATATCGCTGCGGTTTTTGCGCGAGCGGTGCAGCAAATGGCCATTGAAAAAGACCACGGCGCCCGATTTCACTTCGACGGGAATTTCGTTGGTATCATCAAAACCATAACTTTCCGCGGAAACATCAAATTCATCGGGATTATTGTGAGCATGTTGCGGATATAAATAGCCGGAACGGTGCGAGCCGGGGATCACCCACAAACAGCCGTTTTCAATGGTGGCATCATCCATGGCAATCCACGCGCCACACAGCGAGCGGTCACGCGTGGGGATATAAATCTCGTCCTGATGCCAGGCCTGTCCTTGAAAACTAGGTGGTTTGACGAAAAGCATCGACTGCATACATTTCACCGAGCCATCCCAATGCGCCAGATGCGCGGCCACGATTTGTGACAGCACGCCGCAAATTTTCGGATGGCGCACATACTCTCCCATCACTGGCGAAATATAATGCGGCTGATGAATGCAGAGGATGGATTGCAGCAATTCCGCATCGCTTTGCGCTTCGGGCGCTGATGCGATGCTTTCGTTCGGATATTTTCCGCGCGCGATCGCAACGGTGTCGGCTTTCAATTCTTCGATTTCCTGCGGAGTGATCAAATCGGGCACCACCAAAAAACCGTCGTTCACGAATTGCGCAATGTGCGCTTGATCCAGAATTTTCGGTACCTCAATGCGCGGTTGCAAATGTGGAGATGCGTCCAATTGATCTGTGGATGGAGAAGTATGTGTGCTCATGAAAGGCTCCTTTGCTCATAACAATAAGGCTATTATGACTAAAAGTACTTTTGTGAGGGAAGGGGATGAATTGAGAAAAAATGATCTGGAATTGATCTTTTGGAGATTTCATAAAATCGTGATTGAAAGTCTCCCAAAATAAATGTTTAAAATCTGAAGAAATGGGGTATAATATTGTGAACCTTTGCGGTAAGGTTGTAGTTTTATTGAAGTAAGGAAGGTAATGCCACAGGAAATGGGAACTCGCAAACCGCGCACGAAGTATCAAAAATTGGTGGATGAACTAGAGACTTCCATTCGCAGCGGCGCGTTGCAACCGGGCGACCGATTGCCCAGTTTTAGTGAAATGCAACGTTTGCATGGTGCTGCAACAGCGACAGTGCAGCGCGTTTATGCGGAATTGGAACAGCAAAATCTCATCGAACGCCGCAATGGCAGCGGCATTTATGTAGCGGACGCGCAGGCGCAAAAATCGCATGTCATCGGCGTGCTGGCGCGCATCGGGCCATATTGGAATCATCCCTACCATCATCGTTCGATCAGTTCGTTTTTTCAAAGTGCGACGGAAAATCGCTATGAAACACTGATCCTCAATCCCACTTCATCCATCGCCTGGGAGCGCATGGATGGCGTGATGAACATGCACGGCGATACCTATCGATTCGAAGACAAGCTGCCGCCGCTGATGCCGTTTGTGTCGTTAATCGTTCCGGTGCGCGGGCATTGTTCGGTGATACTCGATGAAAGCGGCGGCGTGCGCCAATTGGTGGAACACCTGCTAAGATTAGGCCATCGCCGCATTGCGATTTTATTACCGGATCATGGCTATTCGCTTCCGGCGCGTTTGGCAGGATATGAAAGCGCGTTGCAGCAAGCAGGCATTACGCCGCAGCCGCAATGGCAAAAGACTTTGTTTAATGATGACAGTCGCAACTACAGCAAATACGGTTATCTCACCATGCGCGAGTGGCTGCGGGAAGATTGGCGGGAAACCGGCTGCACGGCGCTCATCACGCAAAATGATGACACCGCCATCGGCGCTATTCGCGCGCTGCGTGAGCATGGGCTGGATGTGCCTGGCGATGTCAGCGTGACCGGATTTGACGGCATGGAAATCGGCCTGCATGTAGATCCCGCGCTGACTACTGTGGATATTCCTCTCGAACAGGCAGGCAAAGCAGCTTTTGATTTATTGATGCAGCAGATCAACAGCGGGGAAATAACTCCGCAAACCATCACGCTGGACACGCAAATTTGCGAACGCGCCTCCACCGCGCCAGCGAAAGTTAATGTGGAAATATAAAAGTACTTTTGGAGATGAAATGTATCAGCACAAAAAACACCGCATCGGATTCACCTTAATTGAACTTCTTGTTGTTATAGCGATTATAAGTATTCTCGCTGCGATCCTTTTTCCCGTCTTTGCCCGCGCCAGAGAAAACGCGCGCCGCACCAGTTGCCTGAGCAACCTCAAGCAAATTGGTTTGGGAGTCATGATGTATACGCAGGATTACGATGAAAAATATCCTTTTTCTTATCCTTCGGCGGCGGCCCAACGAACCAAGCAAACCGACACTTCCATGCCTGGTTACAAATTTACGACCAATTTAGGGTCGGATGCTCACTGGGTGACCTGGATGGATCGCATCTATCCCTATGTCAAAAGCACCCAACTTTTTGTGTGCCCTTCAGCATCAAGCACTGTGTATCCCAGCTATGGATATAATAGAGTCAGCGTTTACCAGGGCATTTCCATGAGTGAACTGGAGCAAGCGTCAAAGACAGTTTTGTCCATGGATATGAACTCCAAATATGCCGCTTACAGCATGAATTGCGGGGAAGGTGGTGTTTGGCTTGCAAGTAAGACCAGTTCGCATCATAAAGAAGTGGCGCTTCATCTGGACGGCGCCAATTTCATGTTTTATGATGGTCATGCAAAATGGTTGTCCTATAACAACGCTGCCATCACAAGCGGCACTTGCTCAGCGGCACGCGTTTCCACCAGTGTCTTTTGGAATCCGCAGGGAACGGTGGATTATTAATTGGCGTAAATGCGATATAAATGTTGGTTGCATAAAAGTCCTTTTAGACCAATGCGTATGAAAAGATTCTCTTTCTTTGCCGCCCTGTTCCTGTGTGTTTCCATCACGCATTGCGCTCAAGCCGCATCGTTAACATTAGCCCAAAATGGCCACAGCGATTATTCGATCGTATTGCCCAACGGCGCCATTCCCGCCGAAAAAACTGCCGCGCAGCAATTGCAAAAGTACTTTTTGCAGATGACGGATGTTTCGTTACCCATAAAAACGGAATCCGAAACCGCTGCCAGCTCGCCGCAGATTTTGGTGGGCAATAGCGCTCGCGCAAAAGTACTTTTGCCGGATGTCGATTGGAATCATCTGGGCAAAGATGGCATTTTAATCCAGACGGCGAATAAGAATTTAATACTTGCCGGAAACCGTCCGCGCGGCAGTTTGTATGCGGTTTTTCAGTTTCTCGAAAACGCCGGATGCCGTTTCTGGTGGCCGGGCGCGTATGATATTCCGCATAAAAGTACTTTTACAATTGATCCTCAAAAGATACATTATATTCCGCCGTTCGCCTATCGCCAGAACAGCGCGCACGAAACATACACCAACGAAGAATACGCCACCATGCTGCGTGAAAACGGCAATCGTCAGCCGCAGACGGAAGCCTGGGGCGGGCATTATGAAATCCTTGGCTGGGTGCACACTTTTAGCAAATTGCTGCCGGTGCAAAAGTACTTTTCGCAGCATCCCGAATGGTATAGCGATCCAGCGAACGGCTATAAACCGGCGACGGCATCATCCAAAATGCCATCCGCGCAAAAGACGGATTTGTGTCTGGGCAATCCGCAAGTGCTGGACGCGGTCACCGATCAGGCGCTGGCGTGGATTAAGCAAAACCCCAAAGCAGGTTATATTTCCATCTCGCAAAACGATAATACAGGCAGCTATTGCCGCGATGATTACGCGACGAATCTCATCGAAAAAGAAGGCTCGCCAGCGGCGCCGTTATTGGAATTTGTGAACAAAGTGGCCGAACGCATTCACCAATTATATCCTGATTTTCTGGTGGAAACGCTGGCTTATCATTACAGCGAAAAACCGCCCAAAACTATCCGCCCCGGAAAGAATGTGCTGATCCGCCTGGCGCCCATCAGCGCTGATTACGGTCATCCGCTCAATAGCGATCAAAATGCCGCTGCGCGCGATAATCTATTAGTGTGGGAAAAGATTGCGCCGGAATTATTTATCTGGAATTACACCACCAATTTTCACAACATGCTGATGCCGCATCCCAACCTGCGCGATCTCGGTGGCGATCTGCGCTTTTTCGCCGCGCATCATGTGACCGGCGTTTTTGAACAGGGTAATTCTTCGACAAATAACGTGGGCGATTTCGAGCCGTTGCGCGCCTGGCTCATCGGCAAATTGATGTGGAATCCGGCGCTGGATCAAGATAAATTAACGGATGAATTTTTGCATGGATATTATGGAAATGCCGCGCCGTTTTTGAAACAATATCTGCAATTGATCGAAGATGCGTATCCGCGCGGCACGCAAAAATTATCGACGTTCAATAATGACTTTTCTTTCCTGACATTGGATGTGATGAATCGCGCGACGCGTTTATTTGACCAGGCCGCGGCGGCGGTGAAGGATCAAAAAGTACTTTCGGAGCGCGTTGCCAAAGAACGGTTTTCGCTGGATCTGGCGTGGCTGATGCGGTACAACTATTTAAAATCGATGGCCGATCACGGCAAGGGCGAATTCCTCGGCCCGCAAGATCCGGAGCAGGCGCTGGCCGATTGGAAAGCCAAAGCCGAACGTTGGGGCGTGACGGCTTACGGCGAACATCGTCCGATAGATAAGTTGCTGCAACAACTAAAAGGCGGCATCGCGCCGCCGCAGCCTTTGCCGGCTTTCGCGCAGGGACTCGATCCCAAAGATGTGATCGATGTTCAACCAGCACAACTGGAATTTTCCGCGCCCTACAGTTCGCAGGTGACGGATGCAGCCGCTTCGGGCGAGTCGGCAGTGAAAGTGCAGGGCGATCATAACGGCTGGAGCGTCAAAGCGATGCTGGGTAAAATTACCGGTTCGCAGGTGCTGGGAAATGATTTCTGGAAAGTGGTGGCGCTGGTGCGCGTGGAAAAGAAGCCGGATGCAAAAACCAGCGGCGACGCCATCGGTTGCGGCATTTATGATGTCACCAACCGCAAGAATATCAGCGGCAAAAGAATCCCCTTATCGCAACTGGCCGATGGCAAATATCACGTCATCGAAATTGATAATGTGCCGTTGGACGCAGGAATGTATGTCTGGGTAGGCCCGGTGGGAAATGCCAATGTGGCGGCGGTTTATGTGGATCGGATGATTTTGATGCACGGCTGATGCGGCGTTTCATGCCTGCCACGCGGTGCCAAATAACATCCACACGCAGGCGGCCATGGCCAGATCAAATCCCGCCATAATCTGCATGGCCGGCCAGTAGGTGCCGGCGATATTGGTGGAGAAACAGGCGCTGGTGGCGCTGGAAGCGCAGACCAGCAATGGCAGCAAAACCGGAATTGCAATAGCGGCAAAAAGCGCGCCGCGCGAACGCGCCGAAGCTGCCAATGCTCCCAGCAATGTGCTGGCGATGGCTAGTCCGATATCGCCCAGCAGCAGCGAAAGCAGGAGCAGCCACGGTTCGGTGAGTTGCACATTCAGCAAAATCAGAAAGAGCGGCACCGCGAATAACTGCATCAGCAGCAACAGGCTGAAGTTGAAGAGCGTCTTGCCCAGCATCACCGCATCGGCCGGAAAATGCAGCCGCAGTAGCCATGCGGTGCCGTTTTCTTCCTCTTTGATGAAGGCCCGTGAAAGCCCCAGCAGCGCGGCGAAGAGCAATACCGTCCACAGCAATCCGCCGATCACTTCGGGCGTCATTTTTTGGCGCACCAATGTGAAGGAGAGTGCGATGGGCGTAGCCACCGCGAATAGCGTGCTGGTGGATAATCCCGCTTTGGTGCGCCATTCGCTGCGCCAGTCCTTTTCGAAAACGGCCCGTGCGGCACGCAAGGTTTTCATAATTGCAATGCCTCGTCGCAACGCGCCGCCTCGCGCGCATCATTGGTGGCCACCAATGCAATGCCGTGATGGCGTTGTTCTTCCAGAATTTCCCACAGGAGCGAATGGCCCGCTTCGTCGAGATTGGCGGCGGGTTCGTCCAGTAAAAGTACTTTGGGAGATGCCAGCGTGGCCACCGCCAGTTGCAATCGGGCGCGCCAGCCGCTGGAAAGATCGCCCGCCAGATCATCGCAGCGCGCTTTGAGATGAAACCGTTGCAGCGCCGTTTCTACGTCTTTGGTGGAACGGTGAAAATAATGCTCCGGCCCAAAGAACTGCAGATTTTCCTGCACCGTCAATTCGCGGTAAAGCGGCGCATCCGGCGCGGCCAGGCCGATGGAAGTATGTGGTGCTAAAAGTACTTTTCCCGCGCTGGGGCGAAGCAGGCCGGCGATGATGCGCAATAACGTACTTTTGCCCGCGCCGTTGCGCCCCGTGATGGCCACGATGCGGCCGGTTTGCACGGTGGCATTAACGCCGCGAAATACCTGCCGGTAACCGTAGCGTTTGGTGAGGTTGGTCAAGGTGAGCATGGGGCAAAAGTACTTTTGAGATAGATTATTCCCCCCTTACAAGGGGGAATAATACGAATGCGGAAGGTGAGGTTTAATGATCGCGCGAAACGATGTAATCGGTGATCTTTTCCAGCAAATGCCGCGTCTCGCTCTGTGGGAAATCGACTAACAATTGTTTGGCTTTATTGGCGTAATCCTGTGCTGCGGTGTGGGAATAAGCGATGGCGTCGCTGCTGCGGATCAGTTCCAGGGCGCGCTGCACGTCGGTTTCGCTGATATCGGAGTTTTCGATAATAGCCCGCAATTCCTTGCTATCTTCGGGCGAGCATTGCTGCAACGCGCGCAGCATGGGCAATGTCACATCGCCTTCGCGGATATCGTGGCCGACCGGTTTGCCCAATCTGCCGGCATTGGCGGTGAGATCGAGCACGTCGTCGATGATCTGAAACGTCATGCCGATATAATGGCCGAACTGGCCCAATCGGCGGATGGTTTCGGCATCGGCATTCATCGATTGCGCGCCCAGATGGCAGGCGCATTCGATCAGCGAAGCGGTTTTGAGCGCGATGATCTGGCGGTATTGCGCTTCATCCAGTTCGGGTGAATGGCGCATCTGCGTTTCCTGCAATTCACCGGCGCACATACGCGCCGTGGCCAGGGCCAGTGGCTGGATGAGACCAATATATTCCGGTTCGGCCAATGTCACGAAAACCTGTGCAAAGAGATAATCGCCCACCAGCACGCTGGTTTGATTGCCCCACACCGAATTGGCGGATTGCCGTCCGCGGCGCGTGGTGGCTTCATCCACCACATCATCGTGCAACAACGTCGTGGTGTGGGTTAATTCCACCACGGCGGCGCTGGTCAGAACGTGCGGTGAGGGAGTTTCGGGTGAATCGCCGCAGAGCTGCGCGCTCAGGATGGTGAGCGCTGGGCGCAGCCGTTTGCCGCCAGCCTGCAAACTGTGTGCGGCCACTTCCGCGACCACTTGCACTGGCGTGGTGACCAGTTGCGCGATTTGATTTTCCACGGCGTGGAGATGGGATGCCAGCGGCGATAGAATATGCAGATTTTCATCCCGTGCATTACAGGCCGCGCTCACTTCGGGGGTGAACGATTCCGTAAAAAAGGGAGAGTCGCTGCCTCTCCCCTGGCTATCACTCTGATGCAGTAATGCCACATCAGCTAAATCCTGTATTACCTGCGCCGCCGTGATGGCCTGCGCTGCATGATGGTGAGAATGGTTCTCTTCCACTCCGGCGAGAGCCTTGCCTTTCATATCAATGTTTAAATAACTGTTTCCTTCAAGTTTCCAAAGTTTATCTGATGCCCGGAGGCTTAGCTATCCGCGCCACTCATTAAAAGTACTTTTACGCCGTTGTGCCGCGCGGATTGCTATAATTTCCTCCTGTGAGTCTCTATTTTTCCCAATTCAGTGCGATCGATCTGGGTATGGCGCCGGCGGGGTATTACATCATCAACGTAGCCTTGCTGCTGCTGGTGATTACCTGCATGATTACTGATGCCAAATTCCACAAGATTTATAACAAAGTCACCTTCCCCATGATGGCCGCCGGCATCTTATTGAATGGCATTTTTGCGGGATGGCATGGATTGCTGTGGGCGCTGCTCGGTTGGGCAGTGGGCATGGCGATTCAGTGGGTGCCGTTTATGCTGGGATTTGCCAAAGCGGGCGATGTCAAATTGCTCGCTGCCGTGGGAGCGCTCAAAGGCTGGTTCTTTTGTGTGTTCGGTTTTTTATATGGAGCGATCGCGTTTGGCGTGTTAATGTTGCCGTGGCTGATTCGCGATAGACAATTAAAATCCGTCGGTGATAACATCAAAAATTATATAGAGCTAACCGCGATAACACAGAAGAAACAAGATATGCCGCAGCCCACCGTGGAAAAAAGATATATGCCGTGGGGCGTGGGACTGGGCATTGGATTTTTGATTGCCCTGGTGCTGGAATTGTGGCTGGGGCAGGCCTTTTGGATTCGTTTCTGAGCGTGATTTGTATTTGTAGGCATGACGCACAAAAGTACTTTTAAAGAACGAAAGTACTTTTCCTGGAGAAAAAGTACTTTTGAAATGTTCCTGCCAATACAGCAAATATTAATTTCCGCGAATAGCGTCGCGCCGCGTTTTTATTAAATCCAATACTTCATTCGGTACAGCTTTGCCGGTATTAGTAATGCCTAATTTGACATCTGGTTTGGCGGCGCCGTGGAAATCGCTGCCGCCGCTGCCGATGATTCCGTATTGCTGACACATTTGTTCGGCCCATCGGGCTTCTTCGGGTGTGTAGCGGAAATAATAAACTTCGAGGCCGTCCAATCCCCATTCCACCCAGTCACGCAAACGTTCTTCCAGCTGCATTAAATTGAGCTTGCGATTGAGGGGAGGATGGGCCCAGATGGCAACGCCGCCCGCCGCGTGAATGGCGGCGATGGCTTCCTGCGGGGAAAGTACTTTTTTGGGGATATAGGCCGCGGCGCCGTCGGCCAGATATTGATCGAAGGCCTCTTGCAGCGAACTCACATAACCGCGTTTCAGCATGGCCTGCGCAAAGTGAGGCCGACCCAACTCGCCGTCGTCGCGTCCTGCGATGGCGCGCACTTCGGCTTCCTGCAGGGGAATGTGGAGTTCTTCTAAACGGGCGAAAATCTGGGAATTGCGCTCGCGCCGCGCGGTCTGGATTTCATCCAGCACGGTGATCAGCTCTGACTGAGGATCCACATAATATCCCAGCAGGTGGAACCTGCCGCCGGAATAGGAAGTGGAAAGTTCCACGCCGGGCACTATTTCCATGCCCAGTTCCGCGCCGGCCTGCAACGCTTCGTCCCAGGCGGCGATGGTGTCGTGATCGGTGACGCCCACCGCTTCGAGGCCGATTTCATGCGCCAGTTGGACTAACTGGCGCGGTGAAAAGGTGCCATCGGAAGCAGTGGTGTGGGCGTGCAGATCGATCATGAAAGTACTTTTTCATCGGCAACTGGCGCGCCAATGAGTTCTTCTTTTTCGAGATAATCGAGGATCTGACGGAATGATTCCTGCACATCCTGCTGTTCGCTGTCAATCTCGACTTCCGGATTTTCGGGGGCTTCGTAAGGATCGGAAACGCCGGTGAAATTCTGAATCTCGCCGGAGAGTGCTTTCTTATACAAGCCCTTGACATCGCGGCGCACCAGTTCATCAAGAGAACATTTGGCATATACCTCAACGAAAGGCGTTCCGTGGCTTTCCACCAGAGCGCGATTTTCGCCGCGGACTGATTGATAAGGCGAAATGGCGGCCGAAATGGCGATGACGCCGTTGCGGCTCAGCAGGTCGCAGACAAAACCAATGCGGCGAATGTTGATATCGCGATCTTCCTTGCTAAACCCTAATCCCTTGCTGAGGTTGGTGCGAACCACGTCGCCATCCAACACCTCAACCTTGTAGCCGCGCTTTTCAAATTCCTCGGACAGCAATTCCGTCAACGTGCTTTTTCCTGATCCCGACAAGCCGGTGAACCAGAGAGTAAATCCCTTGTGCATCTTCTTAAACCTTCAACGTGTATTATCCTACCAAAGAGGTATAGATTGATAAAAAGGATAGCGCATTTTCGTCCCATCGGCAAGTTTTTGGCAGGGGCGGCGTTACGGCGATACACTCTCAAGGCAGAAACAGGAACGCGTCTATGAATCTTGCGCTCGTGTCGTTCGAGAAAAAACAACGTCTGATGCAAAATTAGTTTTTCATGATGATTTCGTCCTGGCCACCGGCTCTCCGCAGATTGCGTTTACAGATCGCGTTCTGGGTGTCGGCTCTCTTTTCCCCTTATCTGGTAATTCCGCTGGGCACAGTGGCGCTGGTGGCGTCGGTGACGCGGACGCGCGAGGATTTTTTGTTGTGGACATCGCTGTGCATTTTATTCACCACGCTGATCCCGGTTTTATTTGTGGTGGTGCAGATTGTGCGCGGCAAAATCACCGATGTGCATGTCATGGAGCGCGAGCAGCGCAGCGGGCCGTTTTTGGTGGCGGTGCTTTCGGCAGCCATCGGCGCTTTTGTGATGAAGTATAATGGGGCGCGCCTGGAAATTTGGGGCATCGCGCTGGTGTTTGCCTTCAATGGATTGGTGCTTTATTGCATTTCCGCCTGGTGGAAAATATCCATTCACGTGGCGGTGCTTTCGGCGGCGATTTTGGCTGGCGCGGTGATGATTCCCAACATGAACTGGCGGCTCGTGGCGTGGACCCTGCCGCTGATTATCTGGGCGCGCTGGGTGCGGCGGCGGCACACGGTGTGGCAGGGATTGCTGGCCATTATCGTGGCGGTGCTGATTAGTAGCGCTTCCATGTTCCTCTTATACAGGTTATATAACATCTCCTTTATGGCCGTGGTGCATCAACGGCTGCTGTGAAGAGTTGCAGCATTTCCCACGCGGCGCGTTTCCAGGTGAAAGCGCGGGCAAATTGCGGCCCCTTTTGCCGCGCCTGTTCGCGTGATAGCGGATTATCCAGCAGGCATTCCATGGCCGCCGCGATGGCGCGCGGAGAATGCCCAGAAACGATTTGCGCGCATTCATCAATTCCCTGAATCGGCACGGCGCGGGTGGTGATGACAGGAGCGCCACAGGCCAGCGCTTCCAGAACCGGCAATCCGAAACCTTCCGCCAGAGTAGGGAAGATAAACCCCGAGCATCCCGCATACACCGCCGGTAAATGTCGTCGCCGCACATAACCGATTTGATGGATTCCGGGATGTGCCGGAATAGATTGATTCTTCCAGGGGCGCGTTCCACCGGCCAGCACCAGCGGCGGCACTTCGGGACGGCGCGCCGTCAATTGCAGATAGGCATCGATTAATGCCGGTAGGTTTTTCTTGGGTTCTTTGTTGCCGATGAATAAAAAGTACTTTTGCGGCAATTGATAATGGCGTCGCACCGCATCGTTTTCCATTTGATCGCGTGTGCACAGAAAGAAAGGCTCTAATCCGAGCGGCACGGTGTGGGTTTTGTCCGCGAGCGCATTGCCGAAATAGTGTTTAATGTCGCGACGCACCGCATCGCTGGGAACCGCGATTTGTGTTGCATTCCTGAGTGAAGGCGGCAAAAGTAAGCGGTAATGCAAACGATTGGCGGGCGTGGCAAATGGAGGATGTTTGATCGCAATCAGATCGTATACCGTCAATACCACCGGAACCGCAACGCGGAGCGGTGCCACATAAGTCGGCGCATACAATACATCGCAATGTTCCTTTTGCAGCAAAGCCGGAAGCTGCGTTTGCTGCCACCAGATGCGTTGCAAACGGGAGTTTCCCGGGAACGGCAAAAACCGCCATTGCCAGGACGCGTTCATCATCCGGCGCAGCCGCAGCGGCGGCCCATCGGCGGGAACGAAAACGATATATCGATGCGCGGCTTCTTCGTGGCTCAGCGCATATAACAAATTCCACAGTGCATACTGCACACCGCCATATCGTCCGTATAACGCCGTCGCGTCAATTCCAATGCGCATGATTTTGAGAGTAAAAGTACTTTTATCCGCAACACTATTATCATGCGCCCTTTCTGCAATTGCAATTTAGGGGTAATGTGATAAAAGTACTTTTGCAAGAGGTGCTTATGAAATTTTATATTGTTACTGACCTGGAAGGCCCGGCCGGAGTGAATTTGTGGGCGCAAACCCGCGAAGGGCCCACTCCCGCTAACCATGCGGCCAAGCAGCTGCTCACCGCGGAAACCAATGCTGCCGTTGATGGCATTCTGGAAGCGGCGCCGGGTAGCGAAATAGTCGTTAATGACGGTCATGGCAGCGGTGGATTGATCTTTGAGGAACTCCATCCGGCCGTGAAATCGCTCATGCATGCCGTTAATGAAGAACGCGCCAATACCTTTGCGGATGCGGCGTCGTATGATGCGATTTTATTTGTCGGCCAACACGCCATGGCGGGCACACCCAATGCGCCATTGTGCCACACCTTCTCCTCGCGCAGCATCGAATATTACAAGTTAAATGGCCAATTGGTGGGAGAAATCGGTTGCATTGCGGCGCGCTTTGGGGAGTTGGGTGTTCCGGTGATTTTCCTGGCCGGCGATGATAAAGCCTGCGCGGAAGCGCGGATGCACATTCCCGAAATCGTCACTGTTGCCACCAAAGAAGGCCTCGGCATTCAGCGCGCATTGCACCTTTCTGCGATTACCGCCAGGCAACATATCCGCGAGGGAGCAGCGCGGGCTGTGCAGAAAATGAAAGAGATCAAACCCTATCATATCGATCCGCCGTATGTCCTGGAAATCCGCGTACTGGAAGGCATCAATATCGATAATTGGGCGAAACGGGGCGATTATGAAGTGGTGGATTCCCGCACCGTGCGCCGCCGCGCGGCAAGTATCAATGGCTTGTTCGCGTTGTAGAAATTGTATGTTGGCAATGCAAAAGTCCCCCTTTTTAAAAGGGGTTTAGAGGGATTTTAAATCTGTAAAAGTACTTTTAGCACTAAAAGTACTTTTACAATTTTTCCCAACATTTCCGTTCTCATGCCGTCTGTGGCACACTAAGAAACATGCACAATAAAGGAGATACGATGACAAAAACGAAGAAATGGTTTAGTTGCGCAGGCATTCTGGCGTTGATGTTAATAGCATTGACACCTGTCTGGGCGCAGGATATTCAGGTGACGCTGAGTGGTGCGCCGTTGAGTTTTGGCGCGGTGCCGCCCGCCAACGTGGGAGGCCGCGTGTTGGTGCCGCTGCGCGGTGTTTTTGAAGCATTGGGTGCGCAGGTCGATTATCAGGCTTCCACGCGCACTGTGCTGGCATCGCGTGGGGCAACCAGTTTGAAATTGCAAATCGGTTCCACCACCGCCTATGTGGATAACAGTCCGGTGAAGCTGGATGTTCCCGCGCAGGTTGTTTTGGGGCGCACCCTGGTGCCGTTACGTTTTGTATCGGAGGCGATGGGCGCGCAGGTGGCATGGAATGCTTCCACGCGCACCGTTGCCATCAACAGCGAGACCGGCACTTCCAGCGGTCAAACGCAAACAGTGACCGGCAGCGTCGTCAAGCTGGATACGGTTGCGCCAGCCACCATCACCGTTAAAAGTACTTCCGGGACGCGCACGTATCAAATCGTATCCGGCGCCACCATTCAGCGTCAGCCCGAGCTGAATGATGGAACAACGGGGAAGACATCTTCCATTGCACTGGGACAGATAACGGTAGGCGAAAATGTTAAATTGACAGTGAATGACAATAATCAGGTGGTGCGCATTGTGGCGCAGCCGTTAATGATTCCCGTCGCCGTGCGCAGCATTAACGGCAAAGTGCTCACGCTGGATGACGATGCCAATACGCGTATCACCATCGGCAACGATGTCGCTTATATTAATAAACAAGGTAACCGCACCAGCAATGTGGATGCGCGCGCCGGCGATCAAGTGGCGTTGTTTATCGCGCAGGATACGCGCCTCATTTATCAGGTGTCCGCCGCTTCGGCTGATGTGAACCTGGCGAATGGCGGCAGCGATTTGCCTTATAATCCGCCGAGCAGCGGTGACGTGCCTCGCATTGAATTGGTGCAACATGATGCCGTCAATGCTGTGAAAGCGGGCGATGTCATCAAAGTGACGGTGCGCGGCACCGCTGGTTTGAAAGGAACGTTTGATATCTCGCAGGATATCACCGGTAAGCCATTACGCGAAAATCAGGCCGGTGTGTATACCGGTTCTTATAAAGTGCGCGCTGGCGATGATGTGTATCAGGGATATGTCACCGCACGCTTGAGCAGCGATAATGGCTATACGGTGACGCAGCAATCGCAGGAACCGTTTACCATCGACACCAAAGCGCCACTGGTGGTGGGCACCTTGCCGCGCAACGGAGCCACCGTGGATGTGGCGCAGCCGAACATCATTATCTATACCGATGATCAGGGCGGCAGCGGGTTAGCGCCCACTACCATCACATTGATTAATGATGGCAAAACCTACCAGGTGGATGCCACCGTGGCGCCGCCGCAGTCGATTCGCGCGGTGGTTCCCAATACATTGGATGGAGCTGTAGAAGTGAAAGCGGCGGTCAAAGATAATGCCGGCAATGTGACCGATATCGATTTCACCTTCACTGCTGAGGCCAACGCCGGCCCCATTAAATCCATCAATCATAATGCGGCTCGCGCCCTGTCAACAGGTGACGCGCTGACCGTGGATATGACGGCGCCAACCGGTGGCCGTGCTTCTTTCGATCTGGTGCGTGAAGATGATCCCGATGATGTGGTGGTGCAGGGGATTCCGATGGTGGAAATTGAAGCGCGCCATTATCGCGGCGCTTATAATGTGCTGGGCACGCGTGATGAAGGTACGCTGATTGTGGTGGGCCGTTTCCGCGACAAAGACGGCGCTCTCACCGTGAAAAATGCCACCACGCCCGTCGATATTGTCAGCCAGCGTGGCACCGATGCGCCGGTAATCAATACTCCCAAAGATGGCGCCAAAGTCACCTCGCCGCTCACCATTCGAGGTAAGGCTTCGCCCCGGAATACCGTGCAGGTGAATGTCCGTGCCACCGGCACCCAATATTACATTTTGCCTTACGAGCAGGATCTGGGAACATTCAATGTAACGGCCAACGCTAAAGGCGCGTGGCACACTGATCCCATCGAAATCCCTAATCCCAAAGGCGTTTCCGGGCTCAAGCTCATCATCACGGCAGTGCAGGAAGATGCGACAGGACAAACCTCCACGGAAACCACCATCACCGTGCAGCCGCAATAGCCAGGGGGTTGTCAATAAGTAACTGATGTTACGCGGAGAGTTTTTTCTCCTTGAATTTTACATCGATGGACAGGATGTTTAGGATAAAATGCCGATTCAAAATCCTGCTTATCTTGTTCATCGATGTAAAAATAAAAGTACTTTTACCGCGTAATATGAGTAGGCAAAATAATCCTCCTGAAAAAAAGTACTTTTCAGGAGGATTATTTTTAAAAGCCCTTGAAGTTAAAAAACGAAAACCATCGCGAAAGCCGCTCGATCCATCGCGATTCTTCTCGGGTGTTATAAATCAGCCCGTCCATCATCACGCTGGCTTCGGTGGGATCATGCACCTTTTTTAATCGCTCCGCCATCTCGCGTTCGCGGCGCGATTGCAGCCACGGACGCACCACCAGCAATAGCAAAATCAGAAAAAGCAAAAGCACCAGAATATACATTGCAATCATTCCTCCTAATCGAAAATCTGGTTAACTACAAACCTCGCCAGTGCCAGCAAAATAAGAAACCCCAATATCTGCCCGAATGGCGTGGGCAACGTCAGATGCCATCCCAGATACCGTTCCGCCGCGCCCCACAAAAAGACAAACGCCACCACGCCAATAAGCGCCAGACAACCATTGCCCCATTTGGGATCGGAAAATAACATGATCGTGTAAAGAGTTTACTATGAGGCGAGAAGTAGGTTGAAAAAGTACTTTTACTCATGTAACGCGGTATCAATAATTCCGTCATTCCGGCATGTCGTTGGCCGGAATCCAGTACATAAAAGTACTTTTACGTTCTGGATTCCCGATAACAGCATGCGGGAATGACGCTACAGAAAAAAAACATTCCCACTGCGTAACATGAGTAACTCATTTGCATTCCCCAAAATAGACTCTGGAATTGCTAATTCATAAGCCAGGCATCTGTTGTCATACATGGCAGATTTTGTGCTTAACGACTGCTATCAATAGTTTTGCGTATATAATTTGACTTTATATTGTATTTGTGGCACCATAAGAAATAATAGAGAGATGACACACTGTAGGAAAATGCTTTTAAGAAAACATACATTTCATGCAGGTTTAGCCATCGTGTTGGGGATGTGCATTCAAGGGGGTGCCACTAATGACGGCACTGTAATTACGGTAACTGCCCATGCTGATGATCATAATGCGACTGATTATCCAAATAATTTAGGAGATGATGTTCCTGATGGAGACTCGGGGGAACGCGACGATGATCCCATAACATTAAGCTTCAAAATCAAGATTAGTAAAGATCCAGGCATTCAATCGATTGAATTAACACCAGAAAACCCCATCACTAGTGGGTATCAAAATAGTCCGGCAGCTTCGCTGGATTTCAATGCGAAAATATCTGATCCAGAGGATAAAGTTACCAGCGTACATTGGGATTGGGGAGGCCAAACACATGTAGGCAACCCATGGCATATTGATGCTGTTCCTTATGATAAACAACATGGCTCGCAAAGCGTCACTTGCACTATCTATTGGGATGATAACGGCACGCAAAAAAGTGATTCGGCCAACAAGGATTTTAAGTTGTTTTTCGATCACAGTGGTCACGACGAATCGAATGATACTTCTCTTGGCACGAATGGCGTAAATCCCCCCAACTGGTTTGATGACACAGCAAAGCATTGGGGAGACGTGATGGATGATAAAATATCAGGTTTAAGCGCGCTCAAAAGCTCGGGTAGGTTTTTCTATACAAATAGCGCCGGCGGCGATCATTCGGGAATTGTTCCGACATCGATTAGCAATTCGTATAGCGTTCCCGTTGGCAGTGTTTTGATTGCTCCGGCGGCAGGGGGGCCTCTCTTCCCACAACCAGGCTATGTATATACTCAGCAAACTTCCGGCATTGATAGTTTTGGCGCGGTGATCCTGCACGAAATGCGGCATAGATGGCAATTGCAGCAGTCCTGGGGGATTGCTGATGGTGACAACGAGCAAACATTGGAATCCAAGATCGGGCCGAATGGGACGTGGATTAAGGATGGGAATATCTATGATCGAGATGCGGATGGGATGAAGGATAGTTGGGAGAGGTTAGTTTGGAATCAACCTGATATTAGCAAATTAGGTCCTGACGATGCTCGTGAATATGCATTTTTAAAAAACCAGCAATATGACGGCAACTCCTTCGAACAAGATAACGAGTTTGATGCTGATGTGGAAGGAGCAAGAAAGTGGAAGATTGGAATCGCAGATGATGCCGATTGGGCAAATACTGGAAAACAAGCAGATAAAGGATGATGATTATGAAACAGGTTAAATATGTGATTTTAAGTTTGTGTGTAATTTTTTGCATGTTCGCCGTCGCCCATGCAGACGAAACAACTGAAGTTAGCTCTCCGAAACCAATCGAGATTGCTTTCCCGTTGCCTTGGCGTTTTCAGCGTTTAATCGCAGACTCGATGAACCCGCAGATGCCACTATCCGATATCCGTGCCATGCTCAAAGACGACGATTCCAGTGTGCGCCTGGAAGCAGTGCGCACATTAGGTGAGCGCGGCTCGCAGAATGATTTGCCTGAGTTAGAGAAGCTGGCCAGCGGAAATGATAGTAGTGCAGCAGCAGCGAAAGTTGCTTCTGCGTGGATAAAGGCAAGAATGTATGCAGGTGAAAACGTGGAAAACAAATTGTCAATATACCTTGAATCGAAAAATTCACGGGAGCAACTGGAGGCTATAATCGCACTGGGACAAATTAACACGCCGGCTTCAACGCAGTATATGATTGCCTACCTAAAGGGATCAAACATTTCTCCTTATAATGCTTTGCGATCCCTCTTAATTGTTGGTCAACGAAATTCGCCAGAAACGATGGCCTTAACAGAAAAGTTCTTCTCACAGCAAATACCTTTAAAAACTTTGACGGGTGGTTTGGGACGAGAACACGTCGACGGTTCTGCGGATGTGGATTTAGCGAAGGCTTATTGGAATACACGATTAACTGGCATTTCTGCTCAGGAAAAGATAACTATCTTCAGCAACAGATATAACGCAGAGTTGGAGCATTCGTCTGCGAAAAAGGGTGTACCAATTTATGGGATGGAGAAAGTTTTAGCAAATTCTGGAACGGGTATTGTTCCTATGCTCAAAAACATTGTTTTAGATGCAAAGCAATCTGATTTTATCAAGCAGGCTGCTATTCGGATATTAAATGCAAATAACACTAAGCTTGCTAATGAAAGTTTAGTGGATTTATCTAATAACAAATCAATTAATGCACAATTAAACGGGATGGTAAGACAAATATTGGCTGTTAAAGGTAACGCAAAGTTTTTATCCCAGTTGTTTTTGACTCTTCGCTCCCACATTGGTCAAACTATCCAAGGAAAAAACGGCCAATTGTCTGTGATTGACGCTGCATGGACATTGAGCGATGCAGCAAAGAACAATGTTGTGGAAGACAGTCTCGTAGAACATGCCATTTTGCCATATTTAAAATTAGCAGATTGGGAAAAAGGGAGTTACCTGGCTGCGCTGATAGATCGACGAGTAGGTGGAACGGAATCCGCAGAGCCACTTATTAATTTGATTGAGCACGGGAAGATTCCCGACGATCAAGTGGCAGTTCTACACAACTCTTCCATTACTACCCTGGGCTACGTCGGTGCCCGCGTCACCGATAGCAAAGTGCGCACAAAGGTACTTTTCTTCCTTATCCACCAATGTTACGACAAGGATCCTGTGACCCGCATCGTGGCGGTGCAGGCGTTGGCGCGAATGGCCGGCGCGGAAGGAATTCCGGTCATTGTAGACATGGCAAAAAAAGAAAAAGACGGCGCGGCCATGCGCTTTGAAATCAGTGGCATCTACAAAGCCGGCGGCCCGGATGCAGTGACGGCGTTAGAACAATTGCGCCAGTTTGCCGTTGATAGCAAAAATGACCAGATGCAGGAATTGTGCGAAGAAGGCCTATTGCGGCTGAAACGTGAAGGGCGTGACAAAGAAGTCAAACCGGTCACCTATCCCGGCGATAGCGGTGGGATGTTTGATTAAGCATAAAAGTACTTTTGGTGGAATATCATGTTGCGATCATTACGTGTATTATTAATTTTAGCAATCGTTTTTACGTTCGTTAAAAGTACTTTCGCACAGCCCGTTGCCATCGCTTTTCCCCTGCCCTGGCGCTATCAGCGTTTAATCGCAGACGCGATGAATCCGAAAACGCCGTTATCTGACATACGCGCGATGCTCAAAGACGGCGATTCCAGCGTGCGATTAGAAGCTATACGAACATTGGGAGAACGCGGTTCTCAAAATGATTTACCGGAGTTGGAAAAATTAGCATCTGAAAATAATGTAATTGCAGCTGCGGCAAAAGTGGCATCAGCCTGGATTAATGCAAGAATGTATAAGGGAGAGAATGCGGAAGAAAAGATAATTGCGATTTTACAATCGGACAGTTCTTTTGAACAGCAGGAAGCTGCCTATGCTCTGATAAAGCTCAACAGCTCTGCGTCCACGGAAGCCCTATTGCATTATGTGCAATCCCACATCGCGCCGACACGTTTTCAGGCTGTGATCTTACAAGAATTGGCAAAACGAAGCGTGAAAGAGATTATTCCAATGATCGCCAATTTTAGTGGCGTCAATCAGAGTGAGATAGTAGGGGGGGTAGGGTCAGAAAAAATTACCAATCAAGATTTTGACAATTTAATTGTTTGGTATTGGAAATTACAATTACAAGGGTTAAGTACAGCTCAACAGGCAAGTTTTTTCGAGAAAACGCTCGAGGCAGGTCACGTTTTTGGAGGTATCAAATTTCGTGATGCGATTCAAGGTATTGGAATCTCTTTATTACCGTACTTAAGGAAATTCGCTGCTGATGAAAGCTCGTCATTAGCAGTGCGGTGGTGGTCAATTGATTTGTTGGGATTTTTACATGACAAGAAGTCTATCCAATTATTACAAAAAATATACGAAGATAAAAAATTAGATAAGGAAGTTCGAGAAGCAGCTTTTACTTCGTGGATATTAACTGGAGATCCCAAAGCTATAACTACATTACAACATAATTTAGTTGTTATTTTAAACAGTGAAGAAATCGATCAGTATGTATTAGTTTGTCAGTTATGGGACGTGCAGTACATGGTCAAAATGACAGGCGCAAATTCTTTAGCAGAAGATATGATATTACCGTCTTTGGAATCTGCTAAATGGGCAAAGGGCGCTAATGTTGCTGTTATGATAGCCCGTTCGATTGGCAATGTCAAGTCAATTGAGCCTTTAATTAATGTTGTTAACAACGGCATTGTTGAGGAAAACACAGGATATAGTCAGATGCAAAAACGGATGCTACATTCATCCGCTGTCACCACCCTGGGCTACGTCGGCTCTCGCGTTACTGATGAGAAAGCACGCCAAAAAGTCCTTTTCTTCCTCATCCACCAATGTTACAACAAAGACCCTGTGACACGAATCGTCGCAGTGCAGGCGTTGACGCGGATGGCAGGGACGGAAGGTATTCCCGTCATGGAGCAAATGGCAGAACAGGAAAAAGACGGCGCGGCGATGCGGTTTGAGGTCAGCGGCATCTACAAAGCCGGCGGGCCGGAGGCTGTCACCGCGCTGGAACAATTACGCCAGTTTGCCATTGATAACAAAAAGGACCAGATGCAGGAACTGTGCGAAGAAGGCTTATTGCGGCTGAAACGCGAAGGGCGCGATAAAGAAGTGAAACCGGTCACTTATCCCGGCGATAGCGGCGGATTATTTGGATAGGAAAAGTACTTTCAGTGAAACATCATGTTACGATCATTGCAGTTCTTACCGATTTTAGCAATCATTTTTGTATTCGCTAAAAGTACTTTTGCACAACCTGTTGTCATCGCGTTTCCACTTCCCTGGCGTTACCAGCGTTTAATTGCCGATGCGAGGAATCCGCAAACGCCATTATCTGACATTCGCGCAATGCTCAAAGATACGGATGCGAGTGTGCGTTTGGAAGCAGTGCGAACATTGGGGCAACGCGGCTCACAAAATGATTTACCTGAATTAGAAAAGTTAGCTTTGGGCAGCGATGCAATTGCAGCAGCGGCGAAAGTTGCTGCTGCTTGGATAACAGGAAGGATGTATCCAGGAGAAAAACCAAAGGTTAAACTTTCCGTCTTTCTTCAATCAAATAATCCGCGAGAACAATTGGAAGCTGTACTGGCATTAGGAGAAATCGGAGCTAATGACGTTCTTGAACAGTATGTGAGAGAGGGAGAAGATCCTTATAATTTACTAAGGGCCATTTTATTACTGCAAAACAATGATAGAAAATTATCAGAATCCGCCTTTGAGAGACTTCAAGATAAAAATACAATGCGTTACCTCGGAGGAACTGGACGAGAGAGAGTATCAAGTAAGGATATAGACAAACTTAAGTCACTGTATCTGAAAAGCAGGGTAGATAATTTATCCTTGCAGCAATTGATTGATGTTTTGACGCATCGTTCCACATCAGAAACGCCAGTGGCCCAGTATGTCATAGATAGATTAGCATCAATGGATGGAGATGCAATTAAGCCATTGATGAGGATAATTACCAATAAGACGAATTCATTATTAACTCGTCAATTTGCCTTAAGTGCTTTAATGAAGATAAAAAGCGATCTGATAGAGGATGATCTAAAAACGCTCCTAAACAAAAATGAGAGTAGTCCAGAATTTACAAAATCGATTTTTCATGCTTTGGCATATAGGAAATCACCTATAGCTATTACCTATTACACAAAAATATTGTCAGACGAAAATAGTACCATCACTAATAGAGTAGATGCACTTTGGACATTAAAAAGTATGGCCGATTCAGGCTTAGACAAAGAATTAATTGAATCAATTATTTTGCCTATCTTGAATTATGCTGATTTCAAAAAAGGAAGCTTTGTAGCAAGTGATGTGGCTCGAATAGTCGGCTCCGATAAATCAATCGACCCATTGATAAAAATTGTTAATACGGGCAGTGCTCCTGACGAAAGTCGTTTAAAAATGCTTCGCAACTCTGCCATCACCACCCTCGGTTTTGTCGGCTCCCGCGTCACCGACAGCAAGACACGCCAAAAAGTACTTTTCTTCCTCATCCACCAATGTTACGACGAGAATCCTGTGACCCGCATCGTGGCGGTGCAGGCGTTGGCGCGAATGGCCGGCGCGGAAGGAATTCCGGTTATTGTAGACATGGCAAAAAAGGAAAAAGACGGCGCGGCGATGCGGTTTGAGGTCAGCGGCATCTACAAAGCCGGCGGGCCGGAGGCTGTCACCGCGCTGGAACAATTACGCCAGTTTGCCATTGATAACAAAAACGACCAGATGCAGGAATTGTGCGAAGAAGGCTTATTGCGGCTGAAACGCGAAGGGCGCGATAAAGAAGTGAAGCCGGTCACTTATCCCGGCGACAGTGGCGGCTTGTTGGAGTAACTCATGTTACGTGGCGAGAAATGTTATCTCACGGGAAGCCGCGAAGGGCGCGAAGCAAAAACATACATCGATATACAGCATAAACAGGATTTGGAATCGGGCTTTTATTCTATTCGTTCTGTTCATCGATGTATGCATAAAAGTACTTTTACTTTCGTATAAAGCCGGACTCCTTATTCGCGGCTTCGCGAGGCATTATTTCTGGGCGGGCATGACAAAAAGGAGCGGGAACTATCGCTCCAACACCACAACATCTTTGGGATCGCACTGTAAAAGTACTTTTTGTTCCACCTGCGGCGCGTTCAGTCCGGGATTGGAAGCCAGGACTTTGAGAAGGCTCCAATCGGTATCTGGCTCGCTGCTCTCCAGTTGCACGCGGTATTGATCGCTGCTGCCCATATACATAATTTCCTGCATTTGCGCAGGAAAGAGATTGATTTTGGGAGATGTGGCATCGCTTACTAATTGCCAGGCTTCGGGACGGATGGAACACCAGACATCTGTGCCGGGAGCGGCGTTCGGGGCAACGGCGGCGATGAGATCACCGGCGGCGGTTTGGACGCGGCATTGATCGCTTTGTTTATCGATTAGTTTGCCGGGGATGAAATTGGTTTCGCCGATGAATTCTGCCACAAATCGCGAGCAGGGCTGGCGGTAGATTTCGCGTGGCGTTCCCACTTGTTGCAACACGCCATCTTTGAGCACGGCGATGCGGCTGGCCACCGAAAGCGCCTCTTCCTGATCGTGGGTGACATATAACGTGGTGATGCCGGTGGCCTGGTGCAGGCGGCGGATTTCGTGGCGCATTTCGAGCCGCAATTGTGCGTCCAGATTGGAAAGCGGCTCATCCAGCAGCAACACATCGGGACGAATCACCAGCGCCCGCGCCAGCGCCACGCGTTGCTGCTGGCCGCCAGATAACTGGTTGGGATAGCGATCATCATAACCCTGCAAGCGCACCATTTCCAGCGCGCGTTTCACTTGCTGCTGCCGTTCGGCGGCGGGAATTTTGCGGACTTTCAGCCCATATTCCACATTGCCGCGCACTGTGAGATGCGGCCATAGCGCGTAATTTTGAAAGACCATTCCGGTATTGCGCTGGTGTGGTGGCAGGGCAGTAAGGTCGCGCTCGTTAAAGCGGATGCTGCCGCTATCGGGTTCTTCAAACCCGGCCACCATGCGCAGGCTGGTGGTTTTGCCGCAGCCGGAAGGGCCGATGAGGAAAAACAGCTCGCCGTCGTTGATGGTGAGGGACAGTGAATTGACCGCGAACGTCTGGCCGAATTTTTTGCTGATGGCGTCGAAGATAAGACCGTTCGGCATGATAAAAGTACTTTTATTGAAATAATGCGATCAGCGACCAAACGCCTTTGCGGCTCCCTGCCGCCAGGCGGCGATTTGTTTCTGGCGTTTCACCGGATCGTTCCATTCTGCCGCGAGCTGCTGCACCTGCGATTCGCTGGCGGGGATATATTTTTGGAGTGTCGCCGTGCTGGCTTTGCGCAGGGCATCGTGATTATCGATCAATGTCGCGCCCAGCAAATCGGAGAGCACATGGCGGCGCTCGGAAGCTTTGTGGGCGTCATAGGGACGGGTGTTTTTGGCCAGGAAAGGATTGGATTCGATGGTGCTATCTTTGGGCATGGGCGAATAAACGGCGGGCAGGGCCGGAGCGCGAAATAGCGTGGATTGCACTGGGCCGCCGGGCGCGCCTTTGCGCAGCATCCAAATCTTTTGCCCTTCCGGCGAAAGGACGAATTTGATGAATTCCTGTGCCAGTTCTTTGTGCGGTGCGCCGCGCAAGATGCCGATGGGATCGGGCGTGACCACGCGCTGGCCTTCGGGTTCCACATAGCCAAGCTTGTCGGCTCCTGCCTGTTCGATGGCGGCGCGGGCATAGAAATCAATGGCGGGCACAGCGACGGCTTCGCCATTGGCCACGTTTTGCAATAGCATGGAGCTGGAGCTGATGAAAGTGCGTGCGTTGGCGGCCGATTGCGTCAGAATGTGCCAGCCTTCGTCCCAGCCATTGGTTTGCAGGATAATTTCATAGGCGGCGTAGGCGGAGCCGCTTTGCCGCGGATCAGCCAGCGCGATGCGGTCGCGATAGGCAGGATTGGCCAGATCGGCCCAGGTTTTGGGAACGGGCAAATGCTCGCGCGCCACGATCGCCTTGTTATATAAAATGCCGAAACCAGAGAGATTTCCCGCTACCCAGGTGTTGTGCCGGCCGCGCAGCGGCACGCCGTTGAGCGCGGCCGGAACACCATATTCTTCGGGCAGTGATTGCAACAAGTTGTTGTCTTCCAATTCCAGAAATGTCTCGGGACCGCCGCCGAAAAAGATATCGATGCCAATGCCTTTGTCTTTGTCAGGCTGTTTTTCAAACTGTGCATCGGCGAAGCGTAAAGCGGTGGAACTGCCGCCCTGATCGAGCCATTGGATGGAGGTGCCGGGATGTTTGGCCAGGAAAGCGCGTTCAAATTCGGCCTGAATCTCGCGGCCGTCCGGAGAGAGAATGACCAGCGTGTTCTTAGAAGAAGGCCGCGACGCGCAACCGGCAATCAGGCAAATGGCGAAACAGGCGGAGAGCAGCAATGCAAGTTTTTTCATGATAGTTGTTGTATAGCCTTGTGCAAAAGTACTTTTAGCGCGTGTTGCGTCTTCATTGTTGGGTGCCGTTCCGGTGCGGGTGAATCCAGCAAGGGCATGACGCGCCAGGCCCTTGCAATAACACCTTCGTGGTATCCAGGCAATAACACATTTGGTGCAAAAAAGTACTTTTGATGATTATATAAAATTTTTCCAGTTGCAACCGAAGTATGCAACTGGAAAAAAGGGTAGGGCATTGAGTTGGAAATAGAATTACTTTTTGAGATTAAATTCTTTCTCCGCGTGATCGATCAATTTCCTGGCATTTTCGACGCTTTGGCCGTGCGGAAATTCCTTGATGTATTGCTTCCAGACGTCGACGCCTTTTTGCGGCTGATTGAGCATCAGCACATAAACCGCGCCCTGGTTAAAGAGGCTGTTTTCGTGTTTGGGATCTTCTTTGTGGGCGCGCTGATATTCTTCCAGCGCTTTTTGCGCATTGCCCGAAAAGCGATATGCGCTGCCCAGATCAGTGCGGATGTCGGCATTATCAATTCCCAGTTTGATAGCAGCTTCGTATTTTTCGATGGCTTTTTTCCAGTTTTGATGATCAAAATACCAGTTGCCCAGCGTCAGCGCTGCTTGTGGAGCGGGCATATTGCCGGCCAGCATTGGCGGTGGCTCGTCGCTGGTGGAAGGCGTGGGCGGGGCTGTTTTGCTATCGCCCGGCTGGCCGGAAGTTCCATCGGTGTGTGCCGTGTCAGCTTCGGCATTCATGAAATTGGCGGTGGGCGGCGTTTGCGTGGCATTATGGCGGCTGGTGATAAAAAGGGCGACGCCGCTGCCAACAGCGCCAGCCAGTGCCAGCACGATGAGATAATGCACTAAGTCGCGACGGGGAGGGAGTGATGACATTTTGAATAAGTCCTTTTAATGAAGTTTGGTGGGGGCGTCCTTGGCGCGCACCACAAGTAAGGGAATATTGATGGAATGGCGGACTTTATCAATGGTGGAGCCCAGCCAGACATCGGCAATAAAGCGGTGGCCATGCGTGGTCATGGCAATCAGATCGCAATGATGCTCTTCGGCAATTTGCGGAATTTCCTGCGCCGCGTTTCCCCGGGAAAGATAATATTCGGTCTGAATCCCTTCCCGCTGCAAAGCGGCCGCGGTTTCCTGCAAATAGAGCGTGTCACGTTGCACTTCCTGCGAATCCTTTAAATTCAATTCGTTTTGCCATTGCGCCGCCCAGCCATCCGCCACATGAACCAGCAATAACGCCGCTCCGCACAGGCGCGCCAGTTGACTCACCTGCGGTAAAAGCGCGGTATCGGCGGTGGTGTGATCCAGAGCCACGAGAATTTTTTGATACATGGCAATATCCTCAGATAAGTTTAACAGTGACGCGATGCGAAAACTGGCATTATCTATTGAGTTAATCCTATATCATTAACAATAAATGTACTTTTATGTTAAAAGTACTCTCATGTCCAAACGCCCGAACATCCTGCTCATCACCAGCGATCAACAACATTACGACACGATTGGTCTGACCAATCCGAAAATCAAAACGCCCGCGCTCGACCGATTGTGCAACGAAGGCACGCGTTTTTCCCGCGCCTATTGCCCCAATCCCACCTGCACGCCGACCAGAGCTTCGATCATCACCGGAATGTATCCGTCGCTGCATGGCGCGTGGTCGCTGGGCACGAAACTCGATGAGAATGTTCCTACCGTTGGCGAGTTGTTGAAAGAACAGGGCTACGCCACGAGTTTAATTGGCAAAGCCCATTTTCAGCCGCTGGCTTCCGCGCCGGATCAGACTTCCATCGAATGTATGCCGCTGCTGCGCGATTTGGATTATTGGCGCAATTTCAAAGGGCCGTGGTATGGATTCGATCATGTGGAAATAACGCGCAATCATGCTGATGAACCAATGGCGGGCGCGCATTATGGAATTTGGTTGGAAGAGCAGGGCGTCAAGGATTGGCAAAAGTACTTTCGCACCTGGCCAGAAAATAAGCAGACGCGTATCCACAAATGGGACTTGCCGCAGGAATTGCATTACACCACCTGGACGGCGGAACGCACCATCGCCGATCTCGAAAGACACGCCGATGCGGACGAGCCGTTTTTCACCTGGGCGTCCTTCCACGATCCGCATCCGGCCTATCTGGTGCCGGAGCCGTGGGACACCATGTATGATCCGGCGGAGATGGATATTGGCGAAAAGCAGCCGGTGGAATTTGAAAACATGCCGCCGCAATATGCCTTGACGCAGCAGGAAAAACCCGATTTCAGCGAGTATCAGGAAACGCCGTTCGGCAATCATGGATTCAGTTCGCATCTGATTCCCGAAGAGCGCCGCCGCAAGGACATGGCGGTTTATTATGGCATGACGTCGTTCATGGATCAGCAGATCGGGCGCATTCTGGATAAGCTGGATGAACTGGGAATTGCCGAAAATACCATCGTCGTCTTTTCCACCGACCACGGCCATTTGATGGGACATCATGGGTTGACGGCCAAAGGCGCGTTTCCCTACGAAGATTTAATCCGCCTGCCTTTCATCGTGCGCTGGCCCGGCAAAACTCCAGCGGGACAAAATAGCAGTGCCTTGCAATCTCTGGTCGATCTGGCGCCCACATTTTTGAAAGCAGCCGAAGGCGACATTCCCGGCTGGATGCAGGGCGTGGATCAGAGCGAGGTGTGGAATGGTCAGAAAGACGCGGCGCGCGATTCCGCTATCTGCGAATTCCGCCATCAACCGACAAAAGTACAGTTGCGCACCTATATTGAAAACCGCTACAAGATGACGATTTATCGCGATCAAACTTATGGCGAATTATTCGATCTGGAAAGCGATCCGGGCGAGTTGCACAATCGCTGGGATGATGCGGATTATGCGGAAGTGAAAAGTCAGTTGATGCAGCGATTTCTCAATGCGGAATTGCAGCGCGAGCCGATGCGCTATCCGCGGATTTCGGGCGCGTAAAAGTACTTTTGCACACACATTTATTTCACAGGAGATCTCATGAACAAGACCACCAAAACCTTACTTAGCGCGGTGCTTTTTGCAACCCTCGCAGCACCGGGAATTACCCCCAAAGCTCATGCGGGGTGGGGGGATATTTTCGACCGTGCCGCTGACCGGCAAAAGGATAAGGCGAAGCGAGAGACCGAAAAAGAAGTGAATGAAACTATCGACGAAACTGTTGATGGAACGATTAATGCGGCGAAAGGTAATAAGGGAGATGCGTCCGATAGTGAACAAGGATTAGCTATCAAGACGCGCCGCGAAACGGTGCATTTCCCCCAGGGAGAGATTTCCTTTGCGGATCAAGTAGTCGATTATCAAGACGCGGAGTATATTTCCAGAAAATATGCTGATCCTCAGGCGGCTTTGGGATTGCCCGATGGAAAGCAATATGTGACGTTGGGCGGGCAGCATTCATTGACACTGGAATTCACCGATAATTATCTGGTGGATGTTGATGGCGTTGATCTGTGGATTTTTGAGGCCGGATCAAAAAACGAACCCGTCCATGTGGCAATCTCCAAAGACGGTACTAATTGGATTCACGTTGGCACGGTGGAAGGCGGCACATCTGGACTCGATATCAGCAAAAAGGTGCAGCCGGGAGACCGTTTTTCATACGTCAAATTAATCGATGGCCACACGGATAGCAATCGCAGCGGAGCAGGTATCGATGCGGTTGGCGCCATCGGTTCCATCGCGCGCACCAGCGAACCTTCGCATGCGGAAAATGCGCCCACCGCAGCCGCGGATTCCTACAAATTGCGCATCGAAATGAACAACGGCACTGTCTATTTAGTCGGCCTGGATGAGGTGAAAGTCATCAATACACAACCGGCGGGAAATGGTGATAAGTGTTTCAATTTGCGCATCGAATTAAAAAGCGGCGGAGTGTATTTAATCGAGCTAAGCAAAGTAACGCAAATGACGCCGGTGCTGGCGGGATAAAAGTACTTTTATTGGTTAAGAAACCCTGCCGCGTTCCCGGATGTGGCAGGGTTTTTGTGGTGTGAGGCCTGGACACAGAGCCTTGATCAATTCTTCCAAAAGTACTTTTGGAATGTTTTCGTGTGATCATTATGTGGTGGGAATCGAACCCACGTTAATCATCGACCGGCGAACGGTTTATGATTCTTGCCGTTCACGCCCTTTTTTCTCTGCTAATAATTCCTCTCGTGTTGCTAACTTGATGGGTTTGCCATTCCCCTTTTTCACGATAGTCATGGCACCTGGTGGAAGCTCGAACCGATCATACGAACTGCGACGTTTTTTCATGGGGTCATTCATCATTTATCACCCTCACTTTCATGTGATTATACTCTTCTTTTCTCTCAACGCCAAGCACCTTAAATTTAGTATTATGAGGCAAAAGAGATATTGCAGGCAAGGAGTTTTGGTCATATCCGGTTTGGCTGTAGGATCATAGAACTATCAAGCCGTCCAAAAGTACTTTTGATAAGATATCTTCCAATGAACATTCGCGAACATCTCTTGGAAGGGCAGGTCATTCCGGCGTGCCCGTTGGCGTTAGACGAAAACCGCCGTTTTGATGAACGGCATCAGCGGGCTTTGGCGCGGTATTATGTGGCGTCGGGCGCGGGCGGCCTTGCGGTGGCGGTGCATTCCACGCAGTTTGAAATCCGCGAGCCGGAACATGCCTTGCTGCGGCCGGTGTTAGAATTGGTGTCGCAGACCATCGACGAATCATTGGCCAAAGCGCCGCGGCCTTTTCTGAAAGTCAGCGGCGTTTGCGGAGGCACGGAACAGGCTGTTGCAGAAGCGCAGCTTTCGCGCGAGTTGGGATATCAGGCGTCGCTATTGAGTTTGGCAGCGCTCAAAAATGCCAGTGTGCAAGAAATGCTGGAACATGCGCGCATTGTCTCGCAGGAAATCCCCATTATCGGATTTTATTTGCAGCCGTCGGTGGGCGGGCGCATTTTGCCATATGAATTTTGGCGCGAGTTTGCCGAAATCGAAAATGTGGTGGCTATCAAAATGGCGCCGTTTAATCGTTTTCAAACGATTGACGTGGTGCGCGCCGTGGTGGAATCCGGCCGCGATGACATCGCGCTTTATACCGGCAATGATGACAACATCGTGATCGATTTGTTGACGCAATGGCAATTTGAACGCAACGGCCAGAAAGTGACACGGCAGATTGTGGGCGGACTGCTGGGACACTGGGCGGTGTGGACGCAGAATGTGGTTGGTCTTTTGGAAGAGATCAAAACCGCGCGCGCCGATTCCACGTTGGATGCAAAATGGCTGACGCGCGCTATTGCCGTGACAGATTGCAATGCGGCATTCTTCGATCCGGCGCATCAATTCGCTGGCTGCATTCCCGGCATTCACGAAGTGCTGCGGCGGCAGGGATTGTTGAAAGGCACCTGGTGCCTTAATCCGCACGAAGTACTTTCGCCCGGACAGAGCGAGGAAATTGATCGCGTTTACGCGGCGTATCCGGAATTAAATGATGATGCGTTTGTGAACGAACATTTGGATGAATGGTTAAATTAAGCAGTATTAGAATAAAAGAGTGGGGGCAGGCCTCCGTGCCTGCTTAGATAAACATTTATTCCTTATTGCCGTTTTAAAAATATCGAGTCAGCAGAGCTGACATTTGATGAGCAGGCACGGAGGCCTGCCCCCATTCAGTCTGCGGGATGCTTCAAAAGTACTTTTATGCAAGAATTACAAATTACCTCGTCGTTGGATGGCAGTCAGGAACCAGTCTTATTTGTCGAAGGCAAGGCCGGCGCTCCGTTGCTGGTGATGTTGCATTCCTGGAGCGCTGACCGGTTTAATCATGAAAAGAAAGTTGCGCTGGCGCAGAAGCGCGGCTGGCATTTGTTGCTGCCGGAATTCCGCGGGCCGAATCTGGTGAATAATCCGCGCCGCAGTGAAGCCTGCGCTTCGGAACTGGCGCAGCAGGATGTGCTGGATGCGGTGACGTTTGCGCGCGCCCATTATGATGTGGGCGAGTATATCTTTTTGCTTGGCGGCAGCGGCGGCGGGCACATGTCGCTAATGATGGCGGCGGCTGCGCCGCAGTTGTGGACGGCGGTCAGTTCGTGGTGCCCGATTACCGATCTGGCGAAATGGCGTTTGCAAAATCCCAATTACCGCCCGCACATCGAAGCCTGTTGCGGCGGCGTTCCCGAAGATAGCGCGGAAGTGGCGGAGCAATATGCGCGGCGTTCGCCGATGTCGCATCTGGCGCAAATCGCCCAGGCCACGGTTTATATTCATCATGGCAAAAACGATCCGTCGGTTCCTTCAAGCCACACCTTTGAATTGTATCAGGAGATATTTACCAACTATCCCGATGCGAAAGTGTATAGCGAGATTTTCCCGGGCGGGCACGATTTTTACCCCGAACGGGCAGTGCAGTGGTTTGAAAGTTTTCTCTCGAACGATGCGCAAGGTTCGGAAATTACAGGGTAAAGAAAAGTACTTTTATGGATGCCATCATTTTAGCCGGCGGAGCCATTCCGGACGGATTGCGCGAATCGCTGGATACGGCAACGCTGCAATTGGCCTGTGATGAGCGCGCCTTGTTGCCGGTAGGCGGGCGGCCCGCCATCGCCTGGATCGTGGAGTCGTTGCGAAATGTCAATGCCATTGATCGCGTAACGGTGGTGGGCGAAAAGAAAACATTGGAATTGTTGCCGCAATGGATGCCTGATGCGGTTGCGTTGCAGGCACAAAAGAATCTCTCGACCAATGTGTTGGCCGGATTGGATGCGGCGCGAAGTGAATCGGTGCTGGTCATGACTTGTGACATTCCGCTGGCAACGGCGGAGACCTGGGAAGCCTTTCTGGCACAAAGCCGCGCGCGCGGATTGGAAGCCGCCTATCCCATCGTGGCAAGCGAAACCATGGAAAGTACTTTTCCTGGTGGCAAGCGCACCTATGCGACGGTGACGGATGGCAAGTTCACGGGTGGCAATGCTTTTTTACTGCCGAAGTCTTGCCGTGGCCAATTGGAAAAAGTGTTAGAAACGGCGTATAATGCCCGCAAGAATCCATTGAAACTGGCTGCGTTGCTGGGCCCGGGTTTTATTTTTAAAGCGACTTTGCGGCGTTTAGCGATTGCGGATGCCGAGCGGAAAATCAGCCAGATATTACGCTGCAAGGCCGGCGCCATCGAGATGCAGGACGCGGCCATCGCCTTTGACATGGATAAAGCGAGCGATTATCAGGCTATTCAAAATACGTTTACAAAACGTGGTAAAATAGGGGAAAGGGACTAATTATGCAAACAAAAAGTATCGTTGCATCGCCAGAAGCGCCACCGGCCCTGGGGCCGTATTCGCAAGCTGTCAAAGTGAATGACACCGTTTATGTCTCCGGCCAGTTGCCCATTGACCCCAAAACCGGGCAATTGGTGGATGGCGGCATTGAGGCGCAGACCGAACGCGTATTGCTCAATATCCGCTCCATTCTGGAAGAAGGCGAAGCATCCTTGCAGGATGTGGTCAAAGTCACCATTTTCCTCAATGACTTGGGTGATTTTGCCGCGGTGAATCGCATCTACGAGTTATTTTTTCCCACCAACGATCATAGCAGTTCGCTATTGCCGGCGCGTTCTACGGTGGAAGTTTCCCGTTTGCCGCGCGGCGCTGGAATCGAAATGGACGCCATCGCCGTCATCGGTGGCAGTTATATTGATTCCGAATTATATTAAATGGAGTGCAAAAGCAATGATTAAAGCGGGAAGGTAGATCCATCCCGCTTTGTTTTTTGCGTGTAAAAGTACTTTTGCAAAAGTACTTTTATTGCACCGTTTTGGAACTTATATTATAATCTCACGTCTTAATATATGTTTTCCGGGGACGACCGGTTTCGACGGGAAGACGCGCAGCAGTCGTTGCAGGCCGAGTGGCTCAGACTCGTAAAACGGGGCACAAACTTTAATTGCCAACACTTACCAGGAACCCCTGGCCCTGGCTGCGTAAGCAGCCATGTTCTTAAAAACTTTGTCCGCCGGGTTTTAGGAACATCGCTTAGACGGACGTCATTGGATTGGGATGTCTCCACCATGAAAATGGCTGGCGCCCGCAAGGGAAAACGGAAACTCGATGTGCGTTTAGTGTGTCATGCTCTGGCCGCGCATTTAAATTGAATCATGACTATGCCTGTAGACGCGGTTGCCGGCCGCTTCGCGGACGCGGGTTCAATTCCCGCCGTCTCCATTGAAAAGCGCGTAACCTATAGAGGTTGCGTGCTTTATTTTTTATTCGGCATCAAAAATTCTGGAGCGTTTTGTATTCAATTTTGTCGTTGGAAATATTTTCCTATCACGTGTTTTGGGCAGCGAAGAAAATATCGTGTGTTTAGGGTATATCGAACGAATCAAAAGCTTCAATGTACAACACATCTTTCTTGTTATTATGATCTTTAATAAGGAACGAGACCATGAATTTATAATCATCAGTCTGAGTTTTGATGTCCCCGTAAAAATCGCTTTTAGTTGGCTTTGGATTGTCCCAACCTTGAACATTTTCATGATTATCTAAGCCAATATACATTTCGTTCATCTTTACGGTCTTATTCTCTTGGATCCAGTCTTTGAATTTTTTTGAATCTTCCTTTGATATATATGCTTTCAAATATTTAATTTCAGATTTCAGAGAAGAGAAACTTTTCCAAACAACAACATCCATCTTCATCTCCGGTATTCCTAATTGTTCAGAAACGGTTTCGACTTTAGATGTACAGGATAAGCACATGGAGACTAAGCATATCATTATAAAGCTAATTAGCCGGTGGCCTCGAATCGTTATTTTTTTCATAATTCTAAACCTAGTTTATCTGAATTGTGCAGACTTGGCGGGTGAGTTCTCACGCAGGATGGAATGCATTCGGAATCGTTATAAAATTCCGACGAGTCTGCGGTAAAAGTACTTTTGCTTAACAAGTATTATTATATACGAATCCGGTAATGCCGAACGTATTTAAAAACAATGCATAATCCTCGCCATCATGCGACGCCAAATGTCCGTTTTGCTATAAAATTACTTTTGGATTATTGGACAATACCATGAAAATTGTTATTCTGACGGATTGCGAAGGTGTGGCTGGCGTGGTCAATTGGGCGGATTATGGCTCGCCTGGCGCGATGTATTATGAAACCACCAAACGCCTCACCACACTGGAAACCAACGCTGCCATCGAAGGTGCGCTGGAAGCCGGTGCGACGGAAATTCTGGTGGTGGATGGCCACGGCCACGGTGCATTGAATCTGGAACTCATTCATCCCGCCGCTACTGTGCTCACCGGCAGGCCGGGATTGAAATATCCTTTTGAAGTGGACGCAAGTTTTGATGCTGCCATGATTGTGGGGCAACATGCGATGTCCAATACCGATGGCGGCCATCTTTGCCACACCGGCAGTTTTGAAGTGGAAGAGTCGCATCTCAATGGCCGCATGGTTGGCGAGATCGGTGCGCTGGTTTTTTGCTGGTCGCATTTCGGTGTGCCGCTGGTGATGTTGTCCGGCGATGCGGCGGCCTGCGCCGAAGCGCGCGATTTGATTCCCGAAGTGGAAACGGCAACGGTGAAATGGGGCATAAAGCGAGGCAGCGCTGCTGGAATGGATGCGCGGACGGCAGTCACTTATAATAGCGTTGCCATTCATGTAGCGCCGCAGCGCGCGCGGGAGCTAATCCGCGAAGCCGCCAAACGCGGTTTGCAAAATCGCGATCAGGTGAGTTTGTGGAAACCGCCAGCGCCTTACGAACGCACGCTGCAAATGCGCGAAACGGTGGACGCGGGGCGCCGGTTATTGACCTATCGCAGCGATGATCCGATTGAGTTATTTAATAGCCAGCCGGAAATAATTTATCTGGACGAGGTAAAGGAGCAATAGCAATGCGCAAAGTAAAACTCTTTAAATTTGGCACCGGCGAAGTGCACAACTTGAGCTATATGTCTCAAGCAATAAATGATTGGGCCGAAAAGGAAAAAGTACTTTTAGTGCAGGTTTCACCAGCGGTGGATTTGGCGGGGTTTTTGATTGTGAGTGTGTTGTATGAAGTGAAGGAATAAACGAATAGAACCTGGTCAGTTTAAAGCCCGATGCACGCAATCATGCATCGGGCTTTAAAAGTACTTTTATGTGCTTAACATCGATACACAGGATAATCAGGATAGGAGCTTTCTCTATATCAGTTTTATCCTGTGTATCGATGTTGAAGACAAAAGTACTTTTAATCTTCAATCGTCGAGATATCGCCGGGGTCGACGCCCAGTTCTTTCGCTTTCAACATGCGGCGCATGATTTTGCCGCTACGGGTTTTGGGCAGTGAATCAACGAATTCCACTTCTGCCGGCACCGCTATGGGGCTGAGTTCGGTGCGCACGTGCAGTTTGAGCTGGGCAAGTAATTCGTCGCTGGGCGACTGGCCTTGAATCAGGATGATGAAGGCTTTGATGCTTTCGCCCTTGATTTTATCGGGCTTGCCGATGACGGCGGCTTCGGCCACGGCTTCGTGGCTGACCAGTGCGGATTCCACGTCGGCGGTGCCGATGCGATATCCGGACACATTCATCACGTCGTCGGCGCGGCCCATGACGCGGAAATAGCCGTCTTTATCCTTGGTGGCTACGTCGCCGGCGGTGTAAAAACCGGGGATGGTGTCCCAGTAATGATCATAACGATCGGGGTCGCCGAAGATGGTGCGGAACATGGCGGGCCATGGCGTTTTGATGACCAGGAAACCACCTTTTCCGGGCGGAACCGGATTGCCCTGTTTGTCCACCACGTCGGCCACAATGCCGGGAAGGGGCACGCCCGGTGAACCGGGTTTGGTGGGCACGGATGGCATGGTGGAAATCATGAACATGCCGGTTTCGGTCTGCCACCAGGTGTCCACGATAGGCGTGTTGCCGCGGCCGATATTCTTGTGATACCACAGCCACGCTTCGGGGTTAATCGGTTCGCCCACGCTGCCGATGACCTTCAGGGAACTGAGATCATACTTGGCGGGGATTTCATCGCCAAAACGCATCAAAGCGCGGATGCCGGTGGGGGTGAAGTAGAAAATATTGACTTTGTATTTCTCAATAATGCTCCACCAGCGGCCCGGATCGGGGAAATCCAGCGCGCCTTCCGCCATGATCATCGAAGCGCCGTTGATGAGCGGGCCATAGACGATGTAGGAATGACCGGTGACCCAGCCCGGATCGGCGGCGCACCAGTAGATGTCATCGGGATGGAAATCGAAACAATATTTGTGCGTATAGCTGATGCCGACGGAGTAGCCGCCGTGCACGTGCACCACGCCTTTGGGTTTGCCGGTGGTGCCCGAGGTGTAAAGGCGATAGAGCGGCGTTTCGGAATCCACAATCAGCGCTTCGTTTTCGGTGGATTCTGCGTCGAATGCAGTGTCATAATCCACATCGCGCTCGCCCAGAGGCACATTATTGCGGCGATGCACCACGACATGTTCCACAAAGTCCAGGCTGGCCACGGCTTCGTCGGCAATCTGTTTCAAGTCGATGGCTTTGCCGCGACGGAAACCGATATCGCTGCAAATAAGTACTTTTGAGGTGCTATCCACCATGCGCGATTGCAACGCGGGAGCGCTGAAGCCGCCATATACCACGGAATGAATGGCGCCGATGCGCGCGCAGGCCAGCATGGCGATGGGCAGTTCCGGGGTCAGCGCCATGTAAATGGTCACCACGTCGCCCTTCTTCACGCCCAGCTTCTTCAGTGCGTTGGCGCCCTGGCTGACTCGATCCAGCAATTGTTTGTAGGTGAAACGGCGTTCTTCGACTTTGCCGTCCTTTTCTTCGCCTTCCCAGATAATGGTCGGCTTGTCGCCCAGGCCGTTTTTCACGTGGCGGTCAAGCGCGTTGATGGTAATGTTGCATTCCGCGCCCACAAACCATTTGGCGGAAATCGGCGGCGTATTTTTCCATTCCAGCACTTTGTCCCATGGCTTGGCCCATTCCAGTTCCTGTGCCTGTTCGGCCCAGAAGGCTTCGATGTCGCTGATGGAACGCTGGTATAAAGCGTCGTAATCTTTGGTTAGAGTGCGATCTAAGGTTTCCTGCGATGGCTTGAATACGTGGTCTTCTTCTAAAAGGGAAGAAAGATCTTCGGACTGTGTCGATGCGTCAGACATGAATTGTCACCCTCACTTTAATTAATAAATGAAATATGTCCGCCAGTTTATCACAGCTGGCGCCAAGTGCCATTGTGACATAAATCAGACGGAGAATAAAGGGATTAGGAATTTATTTCGTGGCTCCAGCGTCCCTGCCGGAGGATAAAAGTACTTTTTAGAGGAATTGCTTCCAATATCTTTCCAACGCACGTCTTGCTTGATTTTCGGGTAAATCATGATGAACCCTGTTCTTTTCATTTGTTTGCCAGGCAGCATCAATCCTTTCTTGAGAAATTCCTGCATCAAGCCTTGATCGTTGATACTCTCGTCTGTATTCGCTGAGATACGCATCTTCCCTGTCTTGTTCGAATTCCAGAAAATGGGCTATTGCTTTAGATTCTTCTGGAGTAAACAATTTGAATCGGAGAATTTCATGTTCATCCAAATCACCACTATGAAGCGCGCCCAAGGCATTGATGAGAGAATCAAACGTATTTGAACCGCAGTCAGGAACGTCAATAAAACGCAAATACCAAACAATATAGGCAGGAAGATAATAACGGAATCCTATTTCGTCCATAAAGTATAGGCAGGAAGCGCCATTACAAATATCTTCATCCGGCACATCCTGCCAACGCGTTTCAGTATCTTCTTTCCTGGCTTCAGCTCGTTCTTCATCTGAACCGTAATTATCGATCACCCAGGCCTCGCTCAAGGAAACGCCGCCTTCACGCGAAACGCCATCAAAGGCTGCGGTGATTTCTTCGATTAAATCTTGTTTTCTTTGTTCGTAAGGCATGACTTAAATCGGTGTTTCCCATTAAAAGTACTTTTATCCGAAAGCCGTAGGATACAGATTATTGAATGGGGACTTCTATTTGCATTACCTTAATTTGAGAAGGTGGGGTTCTATTAAGCTTTGGATCATAGTTATTATATCGCGCCTTGAAAGTTGATCGAATCGCGATTTTACCCGGCGGTAAATACGCTTTATTATAGAGAAATGACACAGTGAAAGGTGACGGAGAAATAGCGGCATCTATATGCAATGCTGGTTGCTGAGGGAGTTTTTTCACGTCGGCTCCGTTAATCGCTATCAAAACAGGAAACGTGCAGGTAACGCTACTGCCCGCATTTTTATACAGAGGTTGTTCTCTGCCGCTCGGAATAATAGTAATGGCAACTTTTGAGTCATACCCTTGTTTTATTTTCCGGCTGGTGGCAGAAAGAACTTTGATAGATTGCACCGAAAACTCATTTGTTGGCGCGCGGTGCCTGCGGTAATTCAAGATTGCTGTCAGGCTAACCAAAGCGGCGAATGCCATAAGAATCCCGGTCAAAAGTACTTTTTGTTGCAATATTCTTGACATACGAATAATTATACCTTCTATGATCTGAATAAAAGTACTTTTATTCCAACAACAAAAAAGCCGGAACACGCATTACGCGCATTCCGGCTTTGGGATGAAGTCAGCTTTTACTCATCGCCCAATAACGCGGACAGCTTTTCGTCGTCATCGCTGCCTTTGTCATGCGCCGCCACAGCGGCAGCCACCGGCTCCGGTTGCGGCGCTTTTTCATTGCTGAATGTCATGACGCCGTCTTTGGCATCGACATGAATCGTGTCGCCGGCTTTGAATTCACCCATTAAGACTTGCTCGGCCAATGGGTCTTCGATGAGCCGTTGCACGGCGCGGCGCAACGGACGCGCGCCATAATTGCGGTCATAGCCTTCTTTGGCCAGCAATTCCTTGGCGGCCCGCGTGCACTCGATGGTGAGTTCGCGCTTGGTTAATTCCTTTTGCACCTTGACCAGAATCAGGTCCACGATCTGCAGAATCTGATCCGTCGTCAGATGATGGAAGACCACCACTTCGTCCACGCGGTTGCGGAACTCGGGACGGAAGGTGCGGTTGAATGCATCCATCACTTTCGATTTCATCATCTTGGCCGCGGCTTCGTCGTCGCCTTCGATGCCGGTTTTGCGCAGGCCCAGCGCGGTTTGCAAATCGCCAGTGCCCACGTTGCTGGTCATGATGATAACGGTGTTCTTGAAATCCACCACGCGGCCTTGCGCGTCGGTGAGGCGGCCATCATCGAAAATTTGCAACAGCGTGTTGAAAATTTCGGGATGCGCTTTTTCAATTTCATCGAACAGCACGATGGAGTAGGGTCGGCGCCGCACCGCTTCGGTGAGCTGGCCGCCTTCGTCATATCCCACATAGCCGGGCGGTGAACCCAGCATGCGCGACACGTTGAAATGCTCGGAATATTCCGACATGTCCAAACGCACCAGGGCGTTTTCATCATCGAAAAGATATTCCGCCAGCGAGCGCGCCAGTTCGGTTTTGCCCACGCCCGTCGGGCCGACGAACATGAATACGCCGGTGGGACGCTTGGGATCTTTCAATCCGGCGCGGCCGCGGCGCACGGCTTTGCTGACGACCTGAATGGCGGCGTCCTGGCCGATGACGCGGTTGTGCAGTTCCTCCTCCATGCGCAGCAACTTCTGCGTTTCCTCTTCGGTGAGACGGCGCACCGGCACGCCCGTCCATTCGCTGACGATGTGCGCGATGTCTTCTTCGGTCACAATCGGCTGGCGCTCATCTTCGCTGCGCTGACTTTGCCAGGCGGCCTGCGCCGCTTTGAGCCGTTCTTCCAGCTCGTTGGCCTTGTCGCGCAGTTCGGCGGCTTTTTCATATTCATCGTTATTGACGGCGTCTTCCTTGGTTTGATTCAGCTCGTCAAACTGGCGTTGCAATTCGCGCAATTCCTTGGGCGGCAAGGCCAGTTGCAGCTTGACGCGCGATCCGGCTTCGTCGATCAAGTCGATCGCTTTATCGGGCAATTGCCGCGCCGCGATATAACGCTGCGACAGATCCACCGCATCGCTGAGGGCTTCATCGGTGATTTTGACGCCGTGAAACTCCTCATAACGCGAACGCAATCCCTTGAGGATTTCGATGGCATCTTCAGTGGTCGGTTCGGGCACCAGCACCATCTGGAAGCGCCGTTCCAACGCGCCGGACTTCTCGATGTATTTGCGATATTCATCCAGCGTGGTGGCGCCGATGCAGCGCATCTCGCCGCGCGCTAAGGCGGGCTTGAGCATATTGCTGGCATCAATGGCGCCCTCGGCTGCGCCCGCGCCGATGATGGTGTGCAATTCATCGATGAAGATGATGATCTTGTTATTGGCGGCTTTGATTTCCTGCATGATGCGTTTCATGCGTTCTTCAAACTCGCCGCGATATTTTGTTCCTGCAACAACCGTTGCCAGGTCGAGCGCGATGATGCGCTTTTCCAGCAGCGGTTCGGGCACATCGCGATTGACGATGCGTTGCGCCAATCCTTCCACGATGGCGGTTTTGCCCACGCCCGCTTCGCCCACCAATACAGGGTTATTCTTGGTGCGGCGGCACAGGATTTGGATGGCGCGATCAATTTGCACATCGCGGCCAATCACCGGATCCAATTTGCCATCCAGCGCCAGTTGATTGATATCACGTCCAAATTGATCCAACGCCGGCGTTTGTGAACGGCCGGTGCGGGATGGCGTTGAGGGATTCGCCGGTGCGCCGGGCGGAACCGGTTCTTTGTCGGCACGGCCGGCTTCGGGGCCCAGATATTCCAGCACCTGCATGCGCACCTTTTCGAGATTCAAATCGAGACGATGCAAAACCGCCGCCGCCAAACCTTCCTTCTCGCGCAACAGCGCCAGCAAAAGGTGTTCGGTGCCGATATAGTTGTGATGCATGCGCCGCGCTTCATCGGCCGCAAGTTCCAGCGAACGCTTGGCTTTGGGAGTCAACTTGGGTTCGCCACTGGGCGGTCCGTCGGGATGCGCATCCGCTTCCACTTCCTTGCGCACCCGCTCCAGTGAAACGTTCATTTTTTGTAAAACCTGCGCTGCTACTCCCTCGTTTTCACGCACCAGGCCGAGCAGCAAATGTTCAGTGCCCACATAGCTGCTTTGCATCTTGGCGGCTTCTTCCTGCCCTAATAAAATAACGCGCCGTGCACGTTCCGTAAATCGTTGCCACATCAGATAATTGCCTCCTTAGAAAGTACTTTCCAACAACTACCAGATATATAGACGCAAAAGTACTTTTCAGGTTGTCTCTTTTATGAAAAACACGAAAGAAACGGATACGACATAAGTATGCCATATAATGCAAGGGGAAATTGGCGTGCGAAGAATGATATTTATAGTGGAGGCAGGCCTCTGTACCTGCTTAAAAAATACCTGTTCTGCTGATTCCTCATTTTCGAAAAGAGTAAATAAGGATATATCCTTATTTAAGCAGGCACGGAGGCCTGCCCCCGCTGACTCCGTTGGGAAATAAAAAAAATGCAGCCGCAGATTATACACAAAAAATCGTCAATCGCTTTGGCCCGTGCGCGCCTAAAACCAAAATCCGCTCGATATCTCCGGTGCGGCTGGGGCCGGTGATGAAGGAAATCGTGGTGGGATAATTTCTTGCATAGCGCTCCTGCAATAATGCATAAGCCGCTGTGAGATCAGGTAGCAATTGTTCGCGCCGTGCTATTACCACATGATGCGGCGGCAACACTGATAAGGCGCGGCCGCCGGCGCTGTGCGTTGTTATCAGCACGCTGCCGGTTTGCGCGATCAGCGCATCGCATCCGGTGATGCCGACGTCGCAGCTTTCCATGTCGTCAATGGCATATCCGCCATCGGTGAAAACGCGGGGTAATGTTATTTCTGAAAGTACTTTTTCCCTAAAAGTACTTTTGGGCAGAGCGATCTTTTTCCAGCCGCATGCGGTTTGTAAAGCAGTTAATTTTTCGCGTAAATCATCTTCGTTTTCACACGTAATAAATTCCGCTTTCAGCGCTTCGGCATTGGCGGCGAATAGCGCGATTTGTTCTTCCTGGCTTTCGCCCACCGGCGGTAGCCATTGGCGGTAATTATTGATGACTGGCAATTCATTTTCCATTCCCGGATGCGCCGGTTTGGGCGCTGGCGTTTTGAGCGCTTTGCGAATTCTATGCAAAATTTGTTTGCGGTCGCCGTGAGAATACGTCATCGTGAACTCCAATAATCTTTAAACGAGCGCGCTGCCACTTGCGGAAATTCGCGCGTTCCTGTCCACGGCAACAGCGGATCCAACTTGCTGCCTTTGACCAGCGGATGCAACCGTTGCAGAACGCGGCCGGCGCGCAGCATTTTGCGATAGAGCGTTGGATGATTCATCAAAAACGCGAATCCGCGAAACGCCATTTTTTCCCATGGCGCTGGTTTTTCTTCCATCGCATCGCGACGATTTTGCAAGAGATGATGATGCAAATCAATTTTCACCGGACAGGCCTGCGTGCAAGCGCCGCACAGGGAAGACGCGTATGACAAATGTTTCCATTCCTGCAAACCGCGCAGATGCGGCGTGATGACCGAGCCGATGGGGCCTTGATACGTCGTGCCGTAGGAGTGGCCGCCGACGTTTTTGAAAATGGGACACACATTCAAACACGCGCCGCAACGGATGCAATGTAGCGCGTCGCGTTGCTCGGCGTCGGCCAGCAATTCCGTGCGCCGGTTATCCAGCAACACAATGTGCATTTCTTCCGGCCCGTCGTCCTCATCATTCTGGCGCGGCCCGCCGATCAGCGTGTTGTAACACGTCAATTGCTGCCCCGCGCCGGCCGTGGCCAGCATGGGCAGAAACAGCGCCAGGTCTTTCATTTTTGGAAGTACTTTTTCAATCCCCACCAGCACCACATGCACGCGCGGCAGCGATGTCGTTAATCGCGCGTTGCCTTCATTTTCGGTGATGGAAATCATGCCGGTTTCGGCGATCATAAAATTCGCGCCGCTGATGCCGATGTCCGCTGTGCAATATTTATGGCGCAATTCGCGCCGCGCGATCATCGTTAATTCTTCGGGATTATCGACTTTTTCCGAGCCGAGTTTTTCATGAAAAATATCGCTGATCTGCCCGCGCGTTAAATGCATCGCCGGAAACACCAGATGATAGGGTGGCTCGCTGCGCAGTTGCACGATGTATTCGCCGAGGTCAGATTCGGTCACTTCAAAACCAGCTTTTTCCAGCGCGTCGTTGAGATGAATTTCCTCGCTGGTCATGGTTTTGGATTTGATGATGCGCCGCGCGTTTTTCTCGCGGATCAATTGCACGATATAATTCTGCGCCGCCGCGCCGTCCGATGCCCAGAAAACATGCGCGCCGCGCGCCTCGATTTTTTCGGTGAATTCGGTGAGATATTGATCAAGATGATTGATGGCGTCCCATTTAATTTCCGACGCGGCATCGCGCGCGTGTTCCCAGCTGTGGAAGACGGATTTATATTCATCGCGCTTTTTCTCATAGCCGCGCAGCGCGCCCTGAATGCGCGTGCGATGATCCAGATCGCGCGTGATGCGTTTGGCGTTGTCGATGAAATTTTTGGCGGTGGTATACATAAAAGTACTTTTATCCCTCCACGCTGTCCAATACCTGTGCCAGATGAATGGTGCGAAGCGGTTTTTTCTGCCGGTCCAGCAAACCCTGAATATGCATCAAACAACTGGAATCGTTGGAGACGATATAATCCGCGCCGGTTTCGATGGCCGAGGCCGATTTCACTTCGCCCATCGCCGTGGAAATGGCCGGGAATTTCGCGGCGAAGGTGCCGCCGAATCCGCAGCAGCTTTCGGCTTCCTGCATTTCGATCAATTCCAGATCGCGCACCTTTTCTAATAATCGCCGCGGTTCGTTTTTGATATTCAATTCGCGCAATCCGTGACAGCCATCGTGAAAGGTGACTTTGGCCGGAAAACGCGCGCCCAGATCGGTCACCTTTAACTCATTCACCAGAAACTCGGAAAACTCGTGCGTCTTCGCGCTCAAATTCAATGCTGCCTGATGCTGTGAAGTGTCTTTGAATAAATCGGGATAAAACACTTTGATCATCGCGCCGCAGGAGCCGGATGCGATAACCACCACATCTGCTTTCTCCAAAATCTCCAGCACCCGCTTTGCCACGGTGCGCGTTTCGTCCCAATAACCGGAGTTAAACGCCGGCTGACCGCAACAGGTCAAATCCATCGGATAATCAACAGTGTGTCCCAGCCGTTCCAGGATATTCACGATATGCACGCCGGTTTGCGGGAAGAAGGTATCAACGAAACAGGGAATGAAAAGAGAGATTTTCATGGGCAGGTTGGGTTGTATTATCGGATAAAAGTACTTTTACTTCAATGTAGGATATATCGCAAATGGGGATGAAGTATCTCAAAAGAAGATGTTTCTGCTGTGTTTTGCGCTGATTGCACCGATTTGGCTTGTGCCATGAGTTTTATAGTGATAAATTAGTGAATGCAGATTGAAACACGAGTAAAAGTACTTTTATGATTAGCAATCAGATTACCGGCCCCGGCCCGACGATGGGAACGGTGCCAATTAATAGTAGTGGCGCGGCGAATTATGTGATTCCGCCACAGGCTGAAACGGCGCTGGAGAAATTGCAGGAAAAGTTCCCTGACACCTTTTTTGAGGCGCGGCGTTTCCGCGATGAATTGACGGTTTATGTGCCGCGCGAGAATATCGTGGAAGCCGCCACGTTTTTGCGCGATCAATTGAATTACAATTATCTGGCGGATCTGACCGGCAATGACTGGCCGGATCGCGATCCGCGTTTTGAAGTGATTTATCAGCTTTATTCGCTGGAACATCACACCAGCCTGCGCCTCAAAGTGCGCGTGCCGGAAAATGATTGCACCTGTCCCAGCGTCACCGGCGTGTGGGGCGCAGCCAACTGGCACGAGCGCGAAGTGTTCGATATGTTCGGCGTTACCTTCAGCGGCCATCCCGATTTGCGGCGCATCTTGATGCCAGTGGAATGGGAAGGCCATCCGCTGCGTCAGGATTACGCCATCGGCTGGGAAGAGCCGGAATTCACCGTGCGCAAAGTGCATCGCGATTACGCCAAAGGCTAAAAGTACTTTTGTATTATGTCCATCACAACGCAACAAGATCCCCGCAAAATTTACGATAATATCCGCTCCGACATGGAGCCGGTCGAAGCCATGATGAGCCGCGAGGCGATGGCCGCGGCCTCCAAATTAACCGATCGCGTCAGCATGGAACGCCTCGTCGAGGGCGACCACGCGCCCGGCGACAGCGAACGCATGGTCATCAACATGGGGCCGCAACATCCTTCCACCCACGGCGTGTTGCGCCTGGTGCTGGAGCTGGACGGCGAAACCGTGGTTAAGGCTGAACCGGTCATTGGCTACCTGCACACCGGCATGGAAAAAACCATGCAATCCAAGAATTACCAGCAGGCCATCGTGGTGACCGACCGTTTCGATTACACCAATGTCATGGGGAATAACCTGGTGTATTGCCTGGCGGTGGAGAAATTGCTGGGCGCGGAAATTCCCGAACGGGCGCAGGTGTTGCGCGTAATTATGGCCGAGCTGGGACGCCTTTCGGCGCACTTGGTGTGGCTGGGAACGCATGCGCTTGACCTGGGCGCGATGACGGTTTTCTTCTATTGCTTCCGCGAACGCGAGATGATTTTGGAATTGTTTGACATCGTCTGCGGCGCGCGCCTGACGGCTTCGTATATGCGCGTGGGCGGATTGGTGAACGACGCGCCACCGGAATTTTTCAGCGGCCTGGATGAGTTTTTGAAGATCATCGACGAGCGCATCAGCGAATATGATTACGTGCTCAATAACGAAATTTTCAAACGACGCACCAAGGGCATCGGCGCGCTGACGCAGGATGAATTGATCGATCTCGCCGTGAGCGGCCCGGTGCTGCGCGCCGGCGGCATTAATTATGATGTGCGCAAGGCCAATCCCTACACCGGATATGAAAATTACGAATTCGATGTGCCGCTGGGAACGACTGGCGATGTCTATGATCGTTATCTGGTGCGTGTGGAAGAGATGCGCCAGAGCGCGCGCATTTTGCGTCAGGCAGTAAAGAATCTGCCGGACGGGCCGATCAAATGTCTGGATCGCAAAATTTCGCTGCCGCCGCGCGAGGAACTGGCCACTTCGATGGAAGCCGTCATTCATCATTTCAAGCTGGTGACGGAAGGATTCCATCCGCCCAAAAATCAGGAAGTCTATGTGGCCTGCGAAGCGCCCAAGGGTGAGATCGGTTTTTATATCGCCAGCGATGGCGGCAACAAGCCGTATCGCTGCCATTTGCGCGGGCCCAGTTTTGTGAATTTGCAATCGCTGCCCAAAATGCTGGAAGGCCGTATGGTGGCTGACGCGGTAGCGATTATTGGTTCCATCGATATCGTGTTGGGAGAAGTGGACCGCTAAAAGATGACGTTTCCTGAGCGGAGCCGAAGGGAACGGTGAGCGCTTCGGCTTCGCTCAGCGACCGGAATGAGAAATATTGAAATCATGAAAAGTACTTTTATGGAGAACGGAAAATAATATGCTCAGTGATCAGGCGGTGAGCCGCATCGAGACGTTGGTCTCGCACTATCCCCCGGGCAAAAGCAAATCGGCCGTGGTGCCCGCGCTTTACGTGGCACAGCGCGACAACGGCGGCTGGCTGTCGCGCGATGTGATGAACGAGGTGGCAGAAGTATTGGAATTGCCGGAATCGCATGTCTATGGCGTGGCCTCGTTTTATTCGATGTTTTACCTGAAACCGGTCGGCAAAAACGTGGTGCAGGTTTGCGGCACTTCGCCCTGCCGCCTGCGCGGCGCCGGTGAAATGATCGAATGTCTGGAGAACAAGCTCGGCGTTAAAACCGGCGAAACCACCGAAGATGGCGAATTCACGCTGATGGAAGTGGAATGTCTGGCGGCCTGCGACAAAGCGCCGATGGCACAGATCAACGAGGATTATTACGAACATCTGGATGAAGCCAAAGTGGACGAAATTCTGGAAGCCCTGCGCCGCGGCGAAAAGCCGCCGTATGCGGAGTTTGAAAAGTACTTTGGCAACGCGCATCCAATCACTTTGACCGATGAGGAATTGGGAATTTCCGTAGAAGGCATCCAGCCCGCGCCGCCGGTGGAGAAAAAACAAAAGCAAGCGGAGCCGGCAGAGGCATAAAAGGAACACAAAGAACCAGTGGGGGCAGGCCTCCGTGCCTGCTTATAAAATGTCAGCTTTGCTGACTCCTTATTTTTGAAAACGGCAATAAGGAATAAATTTCTATTTAAGCAGGCACGGAGGCCTGCCCCCACTGGTTCATGAAATGATAATATTCATTACGCCGGACTGACAAGGAAAAGTACTTTCATGGCTTACGAAGACGAACCCAAAATTATCCATCAGCACATCAACGTGCCGGACATCAAAAAAATCGATGTCTACGAAGCGCATGGCGGCTACAGCGCGCTGCGCAAGGCGCTGAGCGAATTGGCGCCGGGCGATGTGTTGAATGAAGTCAAAAACAGTGGCCTGCGCGGACGCGGCGGCGCGGGGTTTCCGACCGGCATGAAATGGTCGTTCATGCCGCCGGATCTGTTTCCCAAATATCTGGTGTGCAACGCCGACGAATCCGAGCCGGGCACATTCTCTAACCGCGAAATCATTCTCAAACATCCGCACATTTTGCTGGAAGGCATGATCCTTGGTTGTTACGCTATCGGCAGCAATCACGGATTTTTCTATCTGCGCGGCGAATTTTTCAAAGGTTTCGCGGCCTTGCGCCAGGCCGTGGCCGAAGCCAGAGCGCGCGGCTATCTGGGAAAGAATATCCTGGGCAGCGGCTATGATCTGGACATCACCATCCACACCGGCGCCGGCGCCTATATTTGCGGCGAAGAAACGGCGCTGCTCAGCTCGCTCGAAGGTGATCGCGGCCAACCGCGCCTCAAGCCGCCGTTCCCGGCGGTGGCGGGATTGTATGCCAAGCCCACTTCGGTCAACAATGTGGAGACGTTATCCAATGTGCCCTTCATCGTGAACAACGGCGCGGACGCCTTTCGCCAGTGGGGCCCGGAACGTTCGCCCGGCATGAAAATCGTCAGCGTGTCGGGACATGTCAACAAGCCTGGCAATTACGAATTGCCGATGGGCACGCCGTTCCGCGAAATCATTTATAATTACGCTGGTGGCATTCGCGGCGACAAGAATATCAAAGGCTTTTATCCGGGCGGTTCGTCCACGCCGGTGTTTGGCCCGGATAAACTCGACGTGGCGATGGATTTTGATTCCGTCTCTGCGGCAGGAAGTTTGTTGGGAACTGCGGCGCTGTGCGTTTTCGATGAAGATACCGATATCGTGGCCGTGACGCATCGTTTGCTGAAATTCTATAAACATGAGTCCTGCGGTAAATGCACGCCGTGCCGCGAAGGCAATGACTGGCTGGTGGCGTTGCTGGAACGCCTGAAAAACAACCAGGGCCGTGAGGGCGATCCTGATACGCTGGTCGATATGGCGAGCAACATCGCTGGACGTTCGTTCTGTCCGCTGGGCGATGCGGCATCAACACCCGTCAAGAGCGGCATTGCCAACTTCCGCGAAGATTTTGAAAAGCGTGTCACCAACCCGCCAGATCAGAAGATTTTTATCCCGTTAGAAAAAACTGGACACTAACATATATTTTAATAAACTAAGGAAAGGCCAGCGTGCCGAAAAGAGGAGAATACAATGGCATATGTAATTGCAGAGCCGTGCATCGGCGTGAAAGATAAAGCGTGCGTAGAAGTTTGCCCGGTGGATTGCATCCACGAAGCCGAAGATGGCTCGTCGGAAATGCTCTACATCAACCCGGTGGAATGCATCGACTGCGGCGCGTGCGAACCGGAATGCCCGGTAGAAGCGATCTACGAAGAATCCGCCCTGCCGGAAGAATGGCAAAAATATATCAAGATCAATGCTGATTTTTTTGAGGATCAGTAAAACGATGAATGATAAATATTGCAGAAGCGCCCTTGTCTGGGGCGCTTTTGTTTTTATGGGTTCAAATAAGCATTTGATATAATATGTGGCCATGCAAAGTAAGATCAAGGTAGGATATTTTCCAGATTGGAGTGACGATCCAACGGTCCTGTTCTCTACCGAGCGGCCGGCGCTTCTTGGTGAATTCGAACATTTGCTACAGAATCTTGCGGATGAGAAAATTCGTGAAATTGCAATTCACCAATTAAATTTTATTGAGCCTCATCACCATATAAAAATAATCGCACGCTTGTCAGAACATGATGCGGGAATGCAGAGATTAAAAGATGCGGATTCTTTCGTTTGGGCAACTACCTGTAAATACTGGAAGGAATTTGCTGCAATGCTTTCTGTATTACGACAGGGCGATGAAACAAAAGGTGGGCATCAATATCTTGACTCCAGTCTAACGGATGATATACAAATCATCGTATCACTAAACGAATATCCTGCTGATTTCTGGACAAAATTCGGCTAAAATGAGACAGCGCCGTGACATAAGGTGCTGTCTTCGGCCTTATGACCCTTTAGTGAAAACGCAAAAGTACTTTTACCAATAAATTTCTCCATTATGAAAATGATGTATTGCTGGCGTTGTCAAATGGATATGCCGATGCTGGATGAAGATGAATTTAAGATCATTAAAGAATTGTGGTCTGATGGCTTTCGCACTACAAAAGAGATCCGAGAAAAGTATAACCTGACGTTGGATGAATGTCCGCCGATACAAGAACGATTCCAGCCACTTTTGCGGAAGTACTTTGAAATGACAGGTTTTGAAGAAACGGTGCCAGCTGCAATTATGCATCACCGCATTTCACAATACGGGCCGCCGTGCAAATACTGCGGTAAACCCTTGCGGACACCACAAGCCACCTTTTGCGCCGCTTGTGGTCAATCTGTTTTATAATCAAAAGTACTTTTACTTCCCAAACTTCTTCCGCCACATATCCCGCCAAACGCCTTGCTGATAATATCCTTTCCACAATTTTAACACTGCAGCTCCGGCGCGTAGGCCGATGCCGAAAATGGCAAATGGTGCGAGCAGCCAGCCGAAACCTTTGGTGTAATGCGTCAGGTAAAAGCGCAACATGGCGCTGTGATGCTGGCGGATCATGGCGCCTTGTGCCCAGTCGCTGGAGCCGCCGATGCGGTGCGTGATGGTGGCGCCGGGAACATACCAGCGTTGCCATTTGGCGAGTTTGAGGCGATAGCACAAATCCACATCCTCGCAATACATAAAGTACTTTTCGCTCCAGCCCTGCATTTCTTCCAGCGCGTCGCGGCGCAGCATTAATGCCGAACCGGAAAGCCAATCCACCGCGCCGGCTTTGTCGTGCGCGAAATCACTCATCATATAACTTTTCGACCACGGATTATTGGGAAACATGCGCCCCAGAAAGGTGTTGCGAAATATACCCGCGCCAAACGAGGGAAAGGCGCGGCAGGAGAGTTGCAGGCTGCCGTCGGAATTTAATAGTTTCGGCCCGCAAGCGCCGATGCGATCATCCGCATGTTGATCCATCCAATCAATTAAAATATCCAGCGCGCCGTCATGAACTATCGTGTCAGGATTCAAAAAAAGTACATAACGGCCAGAAGATTTTCGCCATCCGATGTTATTGCCGGCGGCAAAACCGATATTAGTGGTATTTTCAATCAGCGGGATTTGCGGAAAAGTACTTTTAACGGCGGCCACTGAATCATCGAGATGCGATGCATTATCGACGACAATTGTTTCGATGTTATGCCGCCAGTTTTGCGAGGTGATCGAACGCAGCGCATCCAGCAAGTATTCTTTCGCGTTCCAGTTGAGAATGATGACGGAGAGATCAACGGGCATAGATGGGAATAAAAGTACTTTTAGTGCAACGAGAATTCCTCTTTACAAGGCTATCGTGTCTCCATGTCTTCGTGAGTGTGTCATTTCGACCGAAGCGAGGAACGAGCGTAGTGGAGAAATCTTGCTGTTGGTCTTGTGAATACAAAACGGCAAGATTTCTCCACTCCAAAATTTGCTGAGACAAATTTTTCCGGTCGAAATGACACACAGCCAGACTCGTGGGGACACGGTAGCCTTGTCAAGGGGGAAATGACGTTTGACCAAACTATTTTTCTCTCGGCGCGCTCCAGCCTTCGGGTTTTTCGGCTTCTTCGATTAACATAATGGGAATGCCATCCAGCACTGGATAGGCGAGGCCGCACCTGGTGCAACGCAACTTCGAGGCGGCTTCATCTTCGTTCAATTCGCCATGACAGGCGGGACAGACTAAAATCTTAAGTGCGGGATCAATCAGGCTCATGGAATCCTCTGAATAAAATAATACGTATTTAGGTTATCAAAAGCGGCGCTGCGGCGCGAAAGTACTTTTATGAATAATGAAAACGTCTTAATGCAAAAAATTCGTCACATCGCCGAAGCGGCGCGGCAGCGGGGCGGGCGGGCGCTGGTGGTGGGCGGTTTTGTGCGCGATCAAATGCTGGGACATTCGCCCAAGGATGCCGACATCGAAGTCTATGGAATCGAGTCGTCCGACCTGCGTCAGATGCTGGATGGGTTTGGCCGCGTCAACTGCGTGGGCGAAAGTTTTCAGGTCTATAAATTGTCATGGCGCGAGCGCAAAGTGCGGCATGAATTGGATATTTCTCTGCCGCGTTACGACCGCAAAATCAGCCGCGGCCATCGCGGTTTTGAAGTGCAGGGTAATCCCTTTGCCACCACCGAGGAAGCGGCGCGGCGGCGCGATTTCACCATTAACGCCATGATGCTTGATCCGCTGACAGATGAATTGATCGACCATTTTGGCGGGCGCGAAGATTTGCAGCGGCATCTCTTGCGCGTGGTGGATGAGCATCATTTTGCCGAAGATTCGTTGCGCGTGTTGCGGGCCATGCAGTTTTGCGCGCGCTTTGAATTGAAGGTGGAACCCACTTCGGTGGATATTTGCCGTGGTGTGGATTTGTCGGATTTGCCGCCGGAACGTTTGTGGGGCGAGTGGGAAAAATTATTAACCAAAGCGGATCGGCCATCGCTGGGATTGCGGGCCGGGCAGGAGCTGGGCATTTATGAAAAGCTCTTTCCCTGTCTGGAAACGGCGATGCAGCGGCATGGTGCGCCCATGTGCGAAACGATTGACCGGGCGGCGGCGCTAAAAGTACTTTTGCCGGAATATCCGCGGCGCATCACGTTGATGCTGGCTGCGATAGGCGCTTTTTTGTCGCGGCCCGAACGCGAAATGTTGTTGCAATCGCTGGGAATTTTCACGATGGAAGGTTACGACGTGCGCCGAAAAGTGCTGGTTTTATCCGGTGAACGCAAGCGTGCCCGCGATTGGTTTGCACAGCGCGAGACCATTGAAGATAAAGAATTTCGTTTTCTGGCGGCGCGCCTGGAGCCGAAACTGGTGTATCTGCTGGCGCGTGCCCGTGGTGATGACGCAGCGGCGGACTGGTTCTGGGAAAATGCCCGGCGGCTGGGCGTGCCAGAAAAAGCGCCTGATCCCTTGCTGCAAGGCCGCCACTTGCTGGAGCTGGGGTTATCGCCTGGCCCGCGCATGGGAAAAACGATCAACGCGGTTTATTTGCGCCAGCTGGAAGAAGGATTCACCGAGCTGGATGCTGCGCTGGCTATTGCTCGCGGGTTGATTGAGGAAGGTGCGTGAAACGTTCTGTGTAGCCTAAAAGTACTTTTAGCAATTTCCGTATTTTGTGCAGTGTCATCTCGAGCGCAGTCGAGAGATCAATTTCCAGCTAACGGCAAGATTTCTCCATTCCGCTCGTGCCTCGCTACAGTCGAAATGACACGGTTATTCCTGAAGTTGGTACAAATCCTGGATGTGAGCCAAAAGTACTTTTACGGCACAATCACGGTTCCGTCAAAATCTCCGGCCCGTCCGACAAGATAACAATACTGTGCTCAAAATGCGCGGAAAGGCTGCCGTCTCTGGTGCGGTAGGTCCAGCCGTCCTTATCTTGCACCACGTCTTCGTGGCCGGCATTTACCATGGGTTCGATGGCGATGGTCATGCCGGCTTTGAGTTTGGGGCCCTGGCCGGGATTGCCGTAATTGGGTACCTGCGGATCTTCCCACATTTGCCGCCCCACGCCGTGGCCGCACAATGGGCGCACGATGCTGTAACCGTGCGATTCCACATAGCTTTGAATGGCATGGCCGATGTCGCCGGTGGTATTTCCCACCACCGCGGCTTTGATGCCGATGACGAGGGATTCTTCGGTGATGCGCAACAGCCGTTTGGCGGAATCGGAGACTTCACCAATTTCAAATGTATGGGCATTATCGCCCACGAAGCCGCGATAAATAGTGCCGAAATCCAACGAGATAATATCGCCATCGCTGAAAGGTGCGTCGGTGGGAATACCGTGCACGATGGCATCATTGGGCGATACCGTGATGGTGGCGGGGAATCCGTGATGGCCCAGAAAGGCGCTTTTGGCGCCCGATGATTTCAGTAATTCCCTTGCCACTTGATCGAGATCTTTGCCGGAAACGCCGATTTTGGAAGCTTCGCCCAACTCGCGCAAAATACGTCCGGCGATGCGTCCGCTTTCGCGCATTAATTTAATATCGTTTTTCGATTTAAGTTTAATAGCCATATTTATTTGCTCAAAAAATTATTTACTCAGGGCCGCACTTTCCGCATCCAAAGCAAATAGCCGGTTGTGGTGCAAAATCCAGATGGGACATTTCAGCCCATACTTTTGCCGTGCCACTCGCGCGGCTTTTTTGACTTCCGCGGAACGGTATCGCCCAGAAATATGATACAACACCAGCGCTTTCACGTGTGCGGCAGCGGCGACTTGCACGGCTTCATCGAGTGTGGAATGCATCTGATTGGTGCGTTCCGCGGCGTCCAGCAGCGTCGCTTCGTGCAAAAGAATTTCCGCGTCCGCCACATCGCTGACACGCAGCGGCAGGCCGTCGCCGCCGAATAAAAGTACTTTTGCTTGATAGGTTTCGTTGAGATTGGCAACGGTCGCTCTGCCTTCGCGCCGTGCTATTTGAGCAATATCGGCCTGGCTCAGATGCGCGAAATCCGCTTTGAGCCGCCGCCTTCTTTCGACTAATCGATAACCCAGCGTGAGATTTTTTTCGCTGTGCCGCGTGCGGAAAGTTTCGATGGCACGATTGCCGCGCAATGGAATGCGGGCGTTTTCGTCCAGCGCGATCCACTCCAGATGATAGGGCAGGTGATAATGACTTTTCTGGAGATATTCCTGCATTTGCAGCACGAATTGATCGCCCTGCGGATAATAAATTTGCAGCGCTTTTTGAGTGTCGCCCATTCCGGCGGCACGGCTGCCCAGCAGCACGGGAAGCCCCGCGATGTGATCCATATGGCCGTGCGTTAAGAGTACTTTTTCGATGCCGTAACCGCCATTGCCCAGCGCCGTGGCGACGCCCTCGCCGCAATCCAGCAGCAGGTGATCGGGTTTATAAAATACCCAGGTGGAATAAAGCGCTTTGGAAAATCCAAATAAAAGATCAGAAATCATCTTGCTATAAAAAGTACTTTTATGGCGTTTAATCGACGTTGGCTTCGGGCATCAACACGAAACGCCATCCCTTTTCGCGTGCCTCGCGCACGATGGTGGGCAGGGCCTGCGCCGTGCTGGTGCCAGCGTCATGCAGCAACACGATATCACCTGCGCGCAAGGTCTGCCGGAAATGCCGCACAATGGCCCAGGCCGGCATGGGCGCCCAGTCGCCCACGTTATTGCTCCACCAGGCCAGCGTGATTTGATGGCGATGCATATAACGCAAAGCGCGCCAGTCCAGCCCGCCGCCGGGCGGCCGGAAAAGATGCGTGTTGCCGCCCAGCTTCCGGATCACCTCAAAACATCCCTCCATTTCCGGCCCCTGTTCCGCGGTGGTCAGCGTGGTGAGATTATGGTGATTCTGCGAATGATTGGCCAGCTTGTGGCCATTGCTGATGATATCATGCGCGAGCTGTGGATACATTTCCAGATTATCACCCACCGCGAAAAACGTCGCTTTCACATCGGCGGTGCGCAGGGAATATAACAACATCGGCGTGGTCAGCGGATGCGGCGCATCGTCAAAAGTCAGCGCCACAGTTTGGGAGCGTGGATCGAGATGTTCCACATGCGTCACGCCCAGCAAAAGCTGCGGCGGGCGCCAACAGAAATAGCTACCCCAGATGGCAATACAGAACGCAAGGAATAAAAGTACTTTTGTGGCCGGTTGTTGCAGGAGACGAAAGAGGGATGACATAGCGATAAAAGTACTTTTGGGCTTATCCGCAAAAAGTACTTTGGGCAGCGCGTCAATAACGCTGGCCGTTGACACCTCCCTGTTGCAAAAAATCATCCACCGGAAAGATTTCGCTGGAGGGCAGAATTTGCGGGTCAAAATAGAGCAAAGATCGCGCGCGCAGCCATAAGCCGGGATTGACATGCGGAGCATTGAGCCAGGCGCGATCATCGTGCAAAATCAAATCATCGCGATTCACCGAAGCCGTGAAAACCGGTGTGCCGCCTTCGTTATAGAGCGAATGTTGCAGGCGCATTTTCATGCCGAGAATATCGATGTGATTGATGCGGGCGTCGGCGTGGAAGGCGGTTTTCAGCAATCGCACCGCCACCGCTGTGACGCGCTGGCGTTCGGCATTGCCTTTTCCGGGCACTTCAAAACGAATGGCCGCGCAGCGATAGGGAACTTTCCCGGCTTTGACCTCGGCTACGTTGACGCCCAGCAACGGCATGCCAGTGCGCTGTTTTGCCAGCACGCGCCGCAGGTAATCTTCGGCGGCGGGCAAATAGCCGTCCTGCCGCACCGCATCGGTAAGCAGCAGCATTTCGCGCGGCTTCTGCGTGGCATCATTGGAACTTTTATCATTGCTCAAAGTACTTTTTTCGGGCGTTGCTGCGGCCGCTTTTGCTCCATGCAGCCAGTTAAATAGCGGCGGGAAATGCCGCGGTGAGCGCGCCAGCGGCCCCGCCACATACAGTACGCTGCCGATGAGCAGGAGCACCGAAAATGCCGCTTGAAAATGCGGCCGCCAGCGCAGGTGTTTTTGTTGAGGCAATGGAAACGTTAGCGAAATGCCGCAACAGGCCAGCGCGATGGCCGCGATGCCCAGCCCCCACAAAAGGCCGATTCCCACATCCACGCTGTAATTGGAACCGCAATAAAGCCGCGCCACTGCCAGCAGTAATGCCACGATCCAGCCAGCCAGGCCCACTCGCGGCCGCGCCGCCCAGAGCAATGTCGCCAGCGCTGCCGCGAACATCACTTCAAAACAAGGAAAACTGTTATTGTTGGGTTCCATCACCAGCGTGGTGACAAAATGCGTCAAAAACGGTCGCCGCGATAGAGGCGCTCCGCCCAGGAAATAATGTTCCAGCAGATGAACGGCGCAGATGCTGAGAATGCCCAACGCAATGGCAATAGCGCCCGCCAGCAAATAGCAATAACGCCGTGGCGCGCGGGGCGGCATCCAGGAACGCGGAGCGCCCACCACCCAGGCCACAAAAGCTGTTCCCAGCACAGGCACCGCGGCGATATAAATCAGACGCATGATAGCGTCCAAAAGGGCGAAGCGCCCGGCGCATCCATTGATCAGGTAGAAGATAGTCACTGGCAGGAGGAAATTATATCAGGGCGTTGGCGGGTTCCGGTTAAAAGTACTTTGGAGATACTTTCCTGCGGAAGGCCATCACTTAATCACACAAAAGCCGAAAGTACTTTGGGAAAAGTACTTTCGGCTTTGTGTGAGAATATCGGTTTAAAGTTCCAGCGAAACGTAATCCGAAACCTGGCTTCCCACCAGCGGGCGCAGCCAGCTCTGGAAGGCATCGGAAGGACCGAAGCCGTTTTCGGCGATATACTCGTCCGGCAACTGGCGGGGGGCTTCGTCGATTTGATCGAGGCGCACGGTGCCATCCACGGATTTGTAGCCGCCGCGTTCGCTGCCCAGGCCGTCGCGCTGTAGCGCGGCAAAATAGCCGGAGCAATCATCAGTGGCCAGACGCACCAGCAGCAGGCCCAGATGATAGGCTTCTTCGGTATCGGCGCGAGTGGCGCTGATTTGCGAGCTGCGCACCAGGCTGCTGATGCGCTCAAAGCGGGTGGGAACGCCGATCTGTGATCCCAGAACTTCGGCCAATGCGGGGCCATCCAACAGATCGCCGGAATTGCTTTTGACGCCGCTCGTGGTGATGGCCAGGGCATAACCATGTTTGTGATAGGCGCGGCGCACTTCATCGACAATGGCCTCAATGGTCTTGGGCCGTTCGGGCAAC
>Ga0182738_1000404_pt1 | contig 63230 bp, 53 predicted proteins | sample eDN5th30CBELigMG_FD_128876 | JGI IMG/M metagenome (GOLD analysis project Ga0182738, IMG submission 128876) | Enriched Miracle-Growth compost microbial communities from Emeryville, California, USA - eDNA 5th pass 30_C BE-Lig MG (version 2)... ... | reverse complement strand
GAGTAGTGACCATCGGTGTCCCAAGGTGTTTACCATCGACGGATGAGTGACCACTGGCCTTTGACGGGCCGGAGGGAAGAACTTCAGCTGGTCAGCGAGGCGCTTGCCGACACAGAGCGGCGGGGTGTTCTGATCGCCGGTCAAGCCGGTGTGGGCAAGACCAGGCTCGCCCGCGAGGCCGCCGAAGCCATGGCCGCGGCGGGCTGGGCGGTCAGCCGGCTGGCCGGGACGGCAACGGGGCGCTCGGTGCCGCTGGGCGCGTTCGCCCACTGGGTCGACGATTTCGACGCCAACCCGATGGCCATTGCGCGCCAAGTCATCACCGAGCTGCGGTCCGGCGCCGGTGAGGCGCCGCTGCTGGTGGTCGTCGACGATGCGCACCTGCTGGATGATCTGTCGGCGCTGGCCGTGCATCAACTGGTGGCGCAAGGTGTCGCCACGGTGATCGCGACCGTCCGCAATGGCGAACCCGTCCCCGATGCGGTGTCGACGCTGTGGAAGGACGGCGTACTGCGGCGGCTCGAATTGCAGCCGCTGTCACGCCCGGAATCCGAGGAGCTGCTGGCCGCGGCGCTCGGTGCGGTGAGCCCGAACTGCCTGACGCGGATGTGGAAACTGACCCGCGGAAACGCGCTCTACCTGCGCCATCTCGTCGAACAGGAACGCGCGGCGGGCCGGCTGGTGTGCGAGGCTGGGCAATGGCGCTGGACGGCCGGATTGTCGATGTCGCCGACCTTGGTCGAACTGGTCGAATCCCAGATCGGTGCGGTTCCCGATGATGTCCGCGATGTCGTCGACCTGGTGGCGGTCGCCGAGCCCATCGACCGGTCTTGCCTGATGGTGTTGGCCAGCGCGAGGGCCGTCGAGATGGCCGAGGAGCGCGGGCTGATTCGGGTGTCGCCGAGCGCCGAGGTGGTGTATGTGGGCCACCCGCTGTACGGGGAGATCCGACTGCAGCAATGCGGCCCGCTGCGGCTGCGCCGCTTGTGCGGCGACGTAGCGACTGCCATGGCGCGCGAGCCGGCCCGGGTGGACCCGCTTCGGCTAGGTCTGTTGTGGCTGGAATCAGATCTGCCGGCCGACATCGCGGTGCTATCGCGGGCCGCCAACGTCGCGCGCTCGCGACTTGACCTTGTTTTGGCCGAGCGGTTCGCCCGGGCCGCCGTCGACGCCGGCGGCGGCGCGGTGGCCAAATTACTGCTCGCCTACGTGCTGTTCATGCGCGAGCAGGGCGCGGAGACCGAGGAGATACTGCGCACCATCGACGCACCGGCGCTGCCCGCGGCGGGATTCGTCACTCCGGTGATCCTGCGCGCCGCAAACCTGCTGTGGGTGCTGCAACGTCCCGAACAGGCCTGGGAAGTCACCGAGCAGGCGCTGCGCGGCAACGACGATGCGGCGCTGCGCACGTTTCGTGCCGTGCAGCTGGTGTTGGCCGGCCGGCCCGCTGAAACCATCGACGCGCTGGCCGGGGTCGACCTCGGCCAGCTCGACCCCTTCGGTCAGACCCTGGGCCGGTGCGCGGACGTCATTGCGCTGGGTGACCTGGGACGGGCGAGTCGGGCCGCGCAGCAGGCCGAAGCCGGGTACGCGGTGATCGCCGAATCGCCGCAGGACAGTTTCCAGGGCAGCGGGTTAGCCGAATTCCACGCCTACGCGCTGCTGGCCGCCGGCTACCTCGAGGACGCGACGGCGGTCGCCGAGGCCCGCCACCGGCTGTGCGCGGAGTTGCCCGGGCTGGTCGCTGCGATGGCGACCGCGGTACTGGGCATGACCGCGCTCGGCAGCGGCGATCTGCCCACCGCGCTGCGTTGCCTTGGTGCGGCCGACGCCGGCATCGGCAGCTACGGCGAGATCAGCGGTATCTTCTACCGCTTCAAGATCTTGCACACCGAAGCGCTGGCGCGCAGTGGGCAGGTCGACGCCGCCGTCGCGGCGTTGCGGGCTACCCGCGACAGCAGGCACCCGGCCTACAGCTATGTCGAGTCCGGCTACCTGCTGGCTTCTGCGTGGGTGGCGGCGGTGCGCGGAAGGTCCGGTGAGGCTCGCCAGAGTGTTTCTGCCGCAGCTGAATTCGCTCGCAGTCATGGCCAGTTCGCTCGCGAGGTGATGTGCCTGCAGACCGCCGCGCAGTTGGGCGACGCAGGGGGCGCCGACCGGCTGGGTGAATTGGCGGGCATCGTCGAAGGGCCTCGGGCGCCGGTGGCGGCCCGTTACGCACGGGCGCTGGCCGACGGTGACACCAGCGGCCTGGAGGCGGCGTCGCTGGATTTCGAAGCGATGGGCGATGTGCTGGCCGGGGCTGACGCCGCCGCGCAGGCCGCGGCGAGTTATCGGCAGGCTGGCCTGCGCGGCAGCGCACTGTCGGCCGGCGCCCGGGCTCACCAACTCGCCCAGCAATGTGGCGGCGCCACCAGTCCGGCGCTGGCGGCGGCCAAGGTGACCCTGCCGCTCACCGAACGGGAGCGCGAGATCGCCCTGTTGGTAGCCCAAGGCCTATCGAACCGCGACATCGCCGAGGCGATGTCGTTGTCGGTGCGCACGGTCGAAGGCCATGTCTACCGGGCGACGGTCAAGGCCGGTGTCGCCACCAGAGCCGAATTGTCCTCGATGGTCAAGCAATTCGATCCAGCTGGGGCCGGCTTCTCTCCTGCGCCGGTAGGGGGACGCCATGCATCGCGTCAAGATGCCCGCGAAACCTGATGGACAAGCGGGCTATCGTGTCCGTACAGTGGTACGGACGTAGGAGGTGGGGTTATGTCCTCAATGGCTTCTGCTCGCCTGGAATTTCGGATCCGCCCGGATCGTAAGTCCGAGATCGAGCGTGCCGCAGCGCTCGTCCACGAACCGGTCAGCGAGTTCGCCCGGACCGCAGCTGAGGAGAAAGCCGAGCGGGTTCTTCGCGAGCACGAGGCGACGACGACCGTACCCCCGGAGTTCTTCGACGAGATGCTCGCCGCGCTTGACGCTCCGCCGTCGCCGAATACCGCCCTTACCCAGGCTGCTCAGCGCGCGCGCGATGTCGTGATCCGCGACTGACCGGGATGCCCTTCCGCTCCCAACGCTTCGATCCGGACCGGCACGATGTCAGCGGCTTTAGCTGCGGCGAGCCGTCTCTGGACGCCTGGTTGCGCGAGCAGGCCGCCCCGGCGAGCGTTCGGAACACCGCTCGGACCTGGGTTTGGGTGGATCCGCCCGGCGCGGTCGTCGGCTACTACGCTCTGGCGGCCCATAAGGTCGCACGCGCGGCCGTCCCCCGCCGAATTGGCCGCGGCGGGCCGGTCGAGATCCCGGCTGTTCTGCTCGCCCGGCTCGCGTTGTCCACGTCCTTGCAAGGACAAGGGCTGGGCGTGGTCCTGGTCGCCGACGCGCTCGCCCGTGTCGTCGAGGCCACCCACACGGTCGCCGCGAGACTCGTTGTGGTGGACGCCCTGCACGAGCGAGTCGCCCGATTCTACGAATCGCTGGGTTTTCGCCGCGTGCCGGACAGCCTCCTGCTCGTCCAAAAGATCGCCGACATCGACGCCGCGCTCACACCACCGACGTGAGATGGCCCGCGTCGCGAGTCGACAGATTCTCCCTGCTGTGAACGGCGACGGTCAAGGCCGGTGTCGCCACCAGAGCCGAATTGTCCTCGATGGTCAAGCAATTCGATCCAGCATCGGCGTCATCGGGCTGATTCGAGACGGCGGGCCGCGATCTCGGCCATGATGGCCCTATGGAATTTCGCTACCTGGGCAACTCCGGCCTGCAGATCTCCGAGATCACCTACGGCAACTGGCTCACCCACGGATCGCAGATCGAGAACGACGTCGCCACCGCGTGCGTGCACGCGGCGCTCGATGCGGGCATCACCACCTTCGACACCGCCGACGTGTACGCCAACGGTGCCGCCGAGGAGGTGCTCGGCGCGGCGCTGAGAGGACAGCGGCGCGCGGCGCTGGAGATCTTCACCAAGGTCTACTGGCCGGTCGGGCCGGCCCCATTGGGCCGCAACGACACCGGCCTGTCCCGCAAGCACATGATGGAAGCCATCGACGGGTCGCTGCGCCGGCTGGGCACCGACTACGTCGACCTGTACCAAGCGCACCGCTATGACTCCTTCACGCCGCTGGAGGAGACCATGCAGGCCTTCGCCGACATCGTCCGGGCGGGCAAGGCGCTCTACATCGGTGTCAGCGAATGGACCGCCGAACAGATCCGCCACGCCCACGGGATGGCCCGCCAACTCGGCATATCGCTGATCTCCAGCCAACCGCAGTACTCGATGCTGTGGCGCGTGATCGAGCCCGAGGTGGTCCCGACCTGCCGAGAACTGGGTTTGAGTCAGATCGTCTGGTCACCGATGGCCCAGGGCGTGCTGTCCGGCAAGTACCTGCCGGGACAGCCGCCGCCGGCCGGCTCGCGTGCCACCGACGACAAGGGCGGGGCGAACTTCATCAAACGATTCATGACCGACGACGTGTTGACCCGGGTACAACAGTTGGCGCCGATCGCCGCGGAGCTGGAGCTGACGACGGCACAACTGGCCATTGCCTGGGTGCTACAGAACGATAACGTCGCCGCCGCTCTGGTCGGGGCGTCGCGCCCGGAGCAGGTTGCCGAGAACGTCAAAGCCGCCGGCGTGCGGATCCCCGAGGCGCTGCTGGCCCGCATCGATGAGGTGCTGGGCGTCGCGGTGACCAGCGACGCCGAAGTGGTGGCTCGCTCTACCCCCGCCAAGCGGTTGATCTAGGCCGTTACACCCGGCACAGGATCTGGCTGTGCGGGATCAGCAACCAGCCGTCGGGATGATCGGCCCAGTCGCGCCAGGCCTGTGAAATCGCTTGCAGCTTGGTCTGATCAGCGGCAGCACTGTCGAGCAGCTGCTTGGCGATGGCCGATTGCAGGATCCGGTCGGCCCACATGCCGCCCCAGTGCTCCCGGTCGGCGGGTGTGCCGTAACACGTCGCGCTCGCCGTCGGGGTGATGTCGGTGAACCCGGCCGCGTGCGCCCAGGCCAGCAGATGCCGGCCCGCGTCGGGTTCACCGCCGTTGGCTCGCGCGGCATCGCGATACAGGCGCAGCCAGTCGTCCAATTCGGCCGATGCCGGATACCAGGTGAACGCCTCGTAGTCACTGTCGCGCGCCGCCACCACACCGCCGGGCCTGCACACGCGGCGCATCTCGCTCAGCGCGGTCACCGGGTCGGCGACGTGTTGCAGCACCTGATGGGCATGCACCACGTCAAAACTGTTGTCGGGGAACTGCAATGCGTGCACATCGTCAACCACGAAGTCGATGTTGTGCTGCCCCCGCTCATGCGCGTAGTCGCGGGCCAGATCCAGTGCCTCGGGGATGGGCTCGATGGCGGTCACCCGGCCCGGTGCGACGAGGGCGGCCAGGTCCGCCGTGATGGTTCCGGGGCCGCAGCCGACGTCCAGCAGCTGCAAACCCGGCCTCAGCGACTCCAACAGATAGGCCGCGGAGTTCTGTGCCGTGCGGGAGCGGTGCGCGCGCAATACCGATTCGTGGTGGCCGTGGGTGTATTTGGGCGCGTGAGAATCCGTCACACCGGAAACGCTACGCGGTGGTCTCGACGCGCCGCTCAGGACGGCGCGGGCTGACGGCCACGTACTAGCCTGCCGGGCCGGGCAGCGGTGGGTTTGCCGTTCTCGGCGATGATCTCGCCGGAGACGATGGTCGCGACGTAGCCGTCGGCGGTCTGATCCAACCGGCGTCCACCGGCGGGGAGGTCATAGGTGACCACCGGCTTGTGCAGCCGCAGCCTCTGGTGGTCGATAACGTTGAGATCGGCCTTGTAGCCCACCGCGATGCGACCCCGATCGTCGAGTCCGGCGATCCGGGCCGGCGTGGACGTCAGCTCGCGGATCGCCGCCTCAATGCTGAGTCGTCCAGATGCGCGGTCCCGAGCCCAATGGGTCAGTACATAGGTGGGAAAGCTGGAGTCGCAGATCATTCCGTAGTGCGCCCCGCCGTCTCCCAAGCCCAGCACGACGTCGTCACGCCGCACCAGAGCGCTGACGGTGTCCAATGAGTTGTTCTCGAAATTGGCCAGGGCATCGAGCAGGATCGCGTGCCCGCCGTCGTCGAGCAGCCGATCGTAGGCTTCCTCGACCGGGGAGACGCCGCGTGCTCTGGCCCGTGCCGCAATGCTTTTCGACGGGTCCGGTTCATAGTCGGGGTCATCGCCGAGCGGGAAAGTCCACTCCCAGGACTGGGCCAGGTAGGCGAGCGGGTTGGTCGGGACGATCGTCGGGCGGTCGGAAAGAATCTCTTGCCGCACCTCCGGTTTACGCATCTCGGCGACTCGCTCCACCAGCGGCAGGCGAGCGATCTTCTGGTAGCTCGGGTACAGCACGAACGGATGGATGCTCAGGTCCAGTCCGATCATCAGCCCGATCGGGCGGGGAAATATCTGTGCGGTGATCGCGGCGCCGGATGCGTTGGCCTTCTCCACCATGTCGATCGCGTCGCGCCACAGTCGCGCACCGGCGTTGCCGATCAGCAAACTGAACGTGACGGGCAGTCCTGCTTCGGTAGCCGCATCGAAAACCTGTTGCAGCACAGGCTGGTAGGTGCCTTCGGGAAGATCCGGGACGAACTGGATCAGCCCGCCCCCGCCGTCAGCCAGGCCGCGGCTGATCGCGAGGATCTCGGCGTAGGAGGCGTCGTAGCTGGGGATCTGGGTGCCGGTCTTGGTGCGGTGGGTCATCAGCCGTGAGGACGAGAACCCCAGTGCGCCAGCCTCTGCGGCCTCTTTGGCCAGTCGGCGCATCTGCGCCAGATCCTCGGGCGTAGCCGGTTCGCGGTCCACCCCGCGCTGGCCCATCACGTAGACGCGCAGCGGTGAATGCGGCAGGAACGCCGCGACATCGATATCGCGCGGACGCTTGTCAACGGCATCCATGAACTGCGGAAAGGTCTCCCAGGTCCACGGCAACCCGTCGGTCATCACCACGCCGGGAATGTCCTCGACGCCGGCCATCAGATCCACCAGCACGTCGTGATCATCAATCCGGCACGGCGCGAAACCGACCCCGCAGTTACCCATCAGCGCGGTCGTCACGCCATGCGCCGAGGAGGGATTGAGCCGATCCGACCAGATGGACTGTCCGTCGTAGTGGGTGTGCAGGTCGACGAATCCCGGTGCGACCAGCAGCCCGGTCGCGTCGATGACGTGGGGGGAATCGCCCAATATCTCGCCGATCTCGGTGATAACGCCGTCGCGGATCGCAACGTCGCCGACGTAGGGTTGCCCGCCCAGTCCGTCGACAATCGTGCCGTTGCGGACCACGACGTCGGGGCTCATCTAGTTAATCTACGACCCTGCGGTTCCTCATGCCAGGATGTATTCGTGATCGACCATGTGGGCATCAACTGCACCGACTACGCCAAATCGCAGAAGTTTTACGACGCGGTGCTCGACGTGCTGGGCTACACGCGGCAGTTAGATGTCGGTGTGGCTCTCGGCTACGGACGTGATGGAAAGCCGACGTTCTGGATCGCTGACGCAGGCGCGGGTGATGCCACGGGCCCCAACCGCGAGGTCCACGTCGCGTTCAGCGCCGCTGACCCCGAGCGGGTGCAGGCGTTCTACGACACCGCCGTGCAGCTGGGTGCCGAGTCGTTGCACGCGCCGCGGCTATGGCCCGAGTATCACCCCGGCTATTTCGGCGCCTTCGTCCGCGATCCGGACGGCAACAACGTCGAGGCGGTCTGCCACCAGGCGTAGCGTCGGGCGGTATGACGGAGAACGACACAAACGCCGCTCTGCAGGTGCTGCTCCGCGACGCATTCACCCGGCTGATCGAGCACGCCGACGAACTCACCGACGGGCTCGCCGATGAGGTGGCCGACTATCGGCCCACGGCGCAGGCCAACAGCATCGCGTGGCTGCTATGGCACAGCGCACGGGTGCAGGACATTCAGGTTGCCCAGGTCGCCGGCGTCGAGCAGGTGTGGACCCGCGACGGCTGGGTGGATCGATTCGGCCTGGACCTGCCGCGTGATGACAGTGGCTATGGACATAGCCCCGACGATGTCGCCAAGGTTCGTGCCCCGGCAGACCTGCTGGCGGGCTATTACCGCGACGTGCATCAGCTGACCCTGGGCTACCTCGATGGAATCACGGCCGACGAGCTGGCTCGGGTCGTCGACACCCATTGGGATCCGCCGGTGACGGCGGGGGTCCGGCTGGTCAGCATCATCGATGACTGCGCCCAGCATCTGGGGCAGGCCGCCTACCTGCGGGGCTTACAAAGCTAGGGTTCTCCCCGGACTTGACACGTGTCGAGGCCCGGTGCGATCCGGGTCACAGCTCGGACTAGCATGGCGCCATGACCGCCACCAACTCAGTTGCCGCCTTCACCGGCACCGGAACCGTGTTCAGCCCCGCCACCGGGGAGACTGCCGGCGAGGTCCAGTGGACCGACCCTGCTGACGTCGAAAAGATCGCGGCCGGGCTGCGCACCGCGCAGCGGGAGTGGGAGCACCGCGGCGCCAAGGGCCGGGCCAAGGCGCTGGCCCGTTTCGCCTTGTGGCTCGGCGACAACCGGGATGAGATCGAGAAGCTGCTGATCGCCGAGACCGGCAAGTCCAGCACCGACGCCGCGCAAGAGGTGCCCTTGCTGATCATGATCCTGTCGTACGTGATCAAGGTGATGGAGAAGGCGGTGGCCCCGGAGACCCGGCCGGCATCGCTGCCGGTGATGAGCATCAAGAAGATCGCCATCCATTACCGGCCCCGGCCGGTGGTCGGTGTGATCGCGCCGTGGAACTACCCGGTGGCCAACGCGCTGATGGATGCCATCGGCGCGTTGGCGGCCGGCTGCGCGGTGCTGCTCAAGCCGTCCGAGCAGACCCCGCTCACCGCGGAAGTCCTGCGCCAGGGCTGGCTGGCCTCCGGTGCGCCGGACGTCTTCGCGGTGGTGCAGGGTGCGCGCGAAGTGGCCGAAGCGGTGATTGACAACTCCGACTACGTGCAGTTCACTGGCTCCACCGCCACCGGGCGCAAGGTCGCCGAGCGTGCCGCAAGCCGGCTGGTACCGGTCAGTCTCGAACTCGGCGGCAAAGACCCGATGATCGTCTGCGAGGACGCCGACATCGACCTGGCCGCGCACGCCGCGGTGTGGGGCGCGATGTTCAACGCCGGGCAGACCTGCGTATCGGTCGAGCGGGTGTACGTGCTGGAACCCGTCTACGACAAGTTCGTTGCCGCGGTCGTCCGCGATGTCGAGGCGCTGCAGATGGGCACCGGCGAGGGCAAGCACTTCGGGGCGCTGATCAGCGACCAGCAACTCGCCATCACCGAGCGGCATGTCAAGGAAGCCTTGGCCGCCGGGGCGCGCGCGCTGACCGGTGGGGAACGCGCAAATGGTCCGGGCAGCTTCTACCCGCCCACCGTGCTGGTCGACGTCGACCACTCGATGGCCTGCATGACCGAGGAGACCTTCGGCCCGACCCTGCCGATCATGAAGGTCGCCAGCGTCGATGAGGCGATCCGACTCGCCAACGACAGCGCCTACGGGTTGAGCGCCTCGGTGTTCTCTCGCGACGTTGCGCGGGCCAAAGACATTGCCCTGCAGTTGGACTGCGGAGCGGTGAACGTCAACGACGTGATCTCCAACCTGATGTGCACGACGGCGCCGATGGGCGGCTGGAAGACCTCGGGCATCGGGGCGCGCTTCGGCGGCGTGGACGGCATCCGCAAGTTCTGTCGGCAGGAGACCGTCGTCGCGCCGCGCACTAACGTCGGTGCGGGCGGGAACTTCTACCACAATTCGCTGAAGACGCTGGCCCGAAGCAACCGGCTGATCACCAAGTTGGCGCTGGCGCGGCCGCGTCGCACCGCCAAATAGTGCGCGTCTTCACCGCGACGCTGTTCTGGCTGCTGGCCACCGCAACCCTTGCGGTGGCGCTGCCGACGGCATGGGCGCAGTACAACCTCATCGACGCCGACGGCTACGCACGGTTGGCGGCCCGTGCCGCGGCTCAACCGGACCTGCAGGACGCGGTGGCGGCTGAACTCAGCGCTCAGACGGTGCAGCTGATCCGGGGGAGCGGCTTTGGCATCGACCCGTCGGAGGTACGACAGGCCGCCCGCCAATACACCGCCGGTCCGTCGTTTCCGGCGCAGTTCGTCCGGGTCAACCGGGACGGGCACGCGTGGCTGCTCAACGTCGGCGATCCCGGTCCCTGGGAGATCGACGTGATACCGATGCTGCGCGACGACGCGTTTGCGCCGCTGTTGTCCGACTACCCCATTACGTTGCCCGCCTCGTTGACGGTGCCACTGACCTCCACGTCCACCGAGGTGATGCGTCCCGGTGGGTTGCACCGACTCGCGGTATGGGGGCCGTTGCTCACCGTCGTACTGGGCGCCATGGCCGGACTGTGTGCGATCCTGACGCTGATCGCGGCACGGCACCGTGGCCGGGCCTTGGCGAGCCTGGGTGTTTCGGCGCTGCTGGTGGGCGCGGTCGGCTGGTCGGGCGTCGAAGTGGCGCGGCGCCTGCTCAATCAGGTGCTCAGCCAGGCGACCGGCGACATTCGCCGGATCACCGATGCCCTGGCCGATGTGGCCGAAGGGAGCCTGCACCTTTGGCTCAATCTGACTCTGGCGACCGGTGCGGTCTTGGTGCTGGTCGGGGTGGGAATCGCGCTGGCGGGCGGCCTGCGCAAGTCCTGAATATCGACCGAAACGTCAATACGGTCGACTCTGGCGCGCTGTCGTAAGATCGATGAACCGGCGGCGATTGGGCGGGTGGTCGATCAGATGAGCGGGTACGACGAACCACCTCATTCGACGCCCTCAATTCTCCTTCGCCCCCATCATGCGCTGTGCGTCCTGGCTGGGGTGTGGGTTGTACTAGCGCTGTTCACCGGGCCGGGCGTCAGTTGCTGGTTGGTCGCCGGGGTATACGCGTCGGGGGCGTGGTACACGCGGGCGCGCCGGATCGACTGGCCTGCTGACGTCGAGGAGTACCTGACCGAGCGGGGCTGGGCGCTGCGGAGTGAAGCGCGGCGACCCGTTCAGCCTCAACCCCCCATACCGTTTCGTCCCATGACCATTCCCGAGTTGTTCAACGGCGCCTTCACGATCATGCTGCGGAACTGGCCGACAATGGTCGGCGTCCCATCGGTCATCCTCACCGGGATCGCGGTGCTGCTGGCTGCAGGTATGTATGTGCTCGTTCAGATCACGAGTTCGCCGCAGCTCGTGGACTTGTTCCTGGGCGACGGCGTTCTCCGGCTCGGCGCGGGCCCGCTGGTGCTGATAATGACCATGCTTCTGATGTTCTGTGCGGTCGTATTGCCTGGCGATGGGCTGCTGATCAGCCTGGGTGTGCACGCCACGGACAGAGCCGTACGCGGTGAACGGATCCGATTCGATGAGGTCCTGCGCCGGGCGAAGCAACGCAAGTTGGCGGTCTGCCGACTGGCCAGCCTGTACTACCTGGCCGGGGTAGCCGTGCTGCTCATCCAGATCGGCGCCGTCTTTACCGGCTTCTATACCGCGTTGCTGCCGACCATGCTGGTCTGCGGTATCGCATCTTTGGTCATGGGACTTCTCTTGAGCATGTCGCCGGTGGTCCTCATTGTCGAAAACCGCGGGCTCGCCGACTCATTCCGGCGTTCGATCGAGCTTTGCAAGCCCGCCGTCGGAAGGATTTTCGTGATCAACCTGGTGGCATGGATGGGTTGTGTCACATCGGTGCTGATGCTTTCCATGGTTACCTGGGTAGTGGCCGTCCTCGCCTGTCCGGTTGTGTTAGGTCTGATCCGCTGTCTGCCGATGCTCATATACGCCGACCTGCGGATGCGGCAGGGCAACTACGGGCAGGAACTGCAGACCCAGTGGACCCGCAATATGGACGTCGGGTAACGGTCACCCCTGTGTGCCCAGCATTCGCCACAGGAACGAAAAGCTCAGCGCTGACTTGAACGCCGCCTGCGCGTTGTCGGCCGCGCCGCCGTGCCCGCCCTCGATGTTCTCGTAGTACCAGACCCGATGCCCGGCGTCTTTCAGTGCTGCTGTCATCTTGCGGGCATGCCCTGGATGCACGCGGTCATCTCGGGTGGAGGTGGTTATCAGCACCGGTGGGTAGTCGGCATCGGCCGAAATATTCTGGTACGGCGAGTATTTACTGATGAAGTCCCACTCGTCGGGGTCGTCCGGATCGCCGTATTCGGCCACCCAGGACGCGCCCGCGAGCAGCAGGTGGTAGCGGCGCATGTCCAGCAGCGGTACCTGGCACACCAGCGCGCCGAACAGCTGCGGGTAGGCGGTGAGCATGATGCCCATCAGCAGCCCACCGTTGCTGCCGCCCACTGCGCCGAGCTGCTCGACACGGGTGATGCCGCGGTCCACCAGATCGGTTGCCACCGCGGCGAAATCCTCGGCCACCAGGTGCCGTCCGGCGCGCATCGCCTGGGTGTGCCAGCCCGGCCCGTACTCGCCGCCGCCGCGGATGTTGGCCAGCACGTAGGTGCCCCCGCGCTCCAGCCATAGCCGGCCCAGCACGCCGTCGTATCCCGGGGTTCGTGCCACCTCGAATCCACCGTAGCCGCCCAGCAAGGTCTCGCCGGTTGCGTTTGCCGGGCGTACCACGAAGTACGGGATCGCGGTGCCGTCTTTCGAGGTGGCGAAGTACTGGCGGACCTGCAGTCCGTCGGCATCGAAAAACGCCGGTGCGGATTTGATCTCGGTCAGCGTCCCATCTACGGCGCCGTGCAACAGTCGTGACGGGCGGTCGAATCCGCTTGAGTCCAGGAAGATCTCGTCACCGGTATCGTCGGCGGCCGCGATCACGGTGTTGGTGTTGGCCGGTACCTCGGAAATGGGTCGGCGCTGCCAGTCCCCCGGTGTGACGATCTCCACCCGGCTGGCCACGTCGTGCAGGGTGACCAGGACCAGGCGATCGCGGGTCCACGCGTAGTGATGCAGCGCGGTGTGGGCATCGGGTTCGAAGATGACGCGGCATTGCGCTGTGCCGGCAAGGAATTCGTCGTAGTCAGCGGCCAACAGCGAGCCGGCCCGATACGACACGATGCCGGTGTCCCAGTCCGTGCGCAGATCGATCAGGATCCACTGCCGATGTACCGACACCGAGGCGTCGGTAGGCGCGTCGATGCGGATCAGCTCGCCCTCGCGTAGCTCGTAGACTTCGTCGTTGAAGAAGTCGATCGCCCGCGACACCATGGTTCGTTCGAATCCGGGGGTGCGGTCTCGGCCCGCTGCGACCACCACATCGGTGACCGACCCGGTGAACACCGTCTCGGCCTGCGTCAGATCCTGGCCACGGCGCCACCGCTTCACCATCCGGGGATACCCGGACTCGGTCAGCGAGTCGGCGCCGAAATCGGTGCCCACCAGAACGGTGTCGTCGTCCTCACAGCCGATCCGCGTCTTGGCCTCGGGAAGCTCGAAGCCCTGGCCGTCCGGGCCGATGAATTTCCTTGTTGCCATATCGAATTCGCGTACCACTACGGCGTCCGATCCGCCGCGCGACAGCGATATCAGTGCCCGGGTGTGGTGGGGTTCGATCACGTTGGCACCGCCCCAGACCCAGTTCTCGTCGTCGGCGCGGGCCAGCTCATCGAGGTCGATGACCACATCCCATTCCGGGCTGTCGGTGCGGTAGCTGTCCACGGTGGTGCGCCGCCACAACCCGCGCGGGTTGGCGGCATCGCGCCAGAAGTTGTAGAGGTACTCGCCACGACGCCGCACGTAGGGAATGCGGGCGTCGGTGTCGAGCACCTCGCGCGCGGTGGCACGCATCGCCTCGAAGTCGTCGCCGGCGAACTCCTCGACGCTTCCGTCGTTGTGAGCGCGCACCCAGTCCAGGGACTGCTCGCCGGTAACGTCCTCCAGCCACAGGTACGGGTCCGCGATGTCTTCGGCAGGCATGGAAGTCATTGTGAACACGACGGTAATGTGAGTTGAGTAACACCCACGTCTAAGGAGCAGCATCGATGACCGTTTTCGCACGTCCGGGTTCTGCAGGCGCGCTGATGAGCTACGAGTCCCGCTACGGGAACTTCATCGGGGGCCAGTGGGTGGCACCGGTCGGCGCTGAGTACTTCGAGAACACCACACCGGTCACCGGTCAGCCGTTCTGCGAGATCCCCCGTTCCACGGCGGCCGATATCGACCTGGCCCTGGACGCCGCACACGCCGCCGCCCCGGCGTGGGGCAAGGCGTCCCCGGCCGAGCGGGCCGATGTCCTCACCAAGATCGCCGACCGGATCGACGCGCACCGCGAGGAGCTGGCGGTCGCCGAGGTGTGGGACAACGGCAAGCCGGTCCGGGAGACGCTGGCCGCCGACATCCCGCTGGCCGCGGATCACTTCCGCTACTTCGCCGCGGCGATCCGCACCCAGGAGGGTGCGCTGAGCCAGCTGGACAACGACACCGTCGCCTATCACTTCCACGAGCCGCTGGGCGTCGTCGGTCAGATCATCCCGTGGAACTTCCCGCTGTTGATGGCCGCCTGGAAGCTGGCGCCCGCCCTGGCCGCCGGCAACGCGGTGGTGCTCAAGCCGGCCGAGCAGACCCCCGCTTCGATCCTGTTTCTGATGAGCCTGATCGGTGACCTGCTGCCGCCGGGAGTCGTCAACGTTGTCAACGGATTCGGTGTCGAGGCGGGCAAGCCGCTGGCGACCAGCAACCGGATCGCCAAGATCGGCTTCACCGGCGAGACCACCACCGGGCGGCTGATTATGCAGTACGCCAGCCAGAACATCATTCCGGTCACCCTGGAGCTGGGCGGCAAGAGTCCCAACATCTTCTTCTCCGACGTACTGGCGGCCAATGACGACTTCCAGGACAAGGCCTTGGAGGGATTCGCGGGATTCGCCCTCAACCAGGGAGAGGTGTGCACCTGCCCGTCGCGGTCTTTGGTCCAGGCACCCATCTACGACGAGTTCCTGGAGCTGGCCGCGATCCGCACCAAGGCGATCCGTCAGGGCGATCCGCTCGACATCACCACGATGATCGGGGCGCAGGCCTCCAACGACCAGCTGGAGAAGATCCTGTCCTACATCGCGATCGGCAAGGAGGAGGGCGCCACCACCGTCACCGGCGGTGAACGCGCCGAGCTGGGCGGTGAGCTCTCCGGCGGCTACTACGTGCAGCCGACGATCTTCGCCGGTCACAACAAGATGCGCGTCTTCCAGGAGGAGATCTTCGGCCCGGTGGTGTCGGTGACGTCGTTCACCGACTACGCCGACGCGATCTCCATCGCCAACGACACCATCTACGGGCTGGCCGCCGGGGTGTGGAGCCGCGACGGCAACACCGCCTACCGGGCCGGCCGCGACATCCAGGCCGGCCGGGTGTGGGTCAACTGCTACCACGCCTATCCCGCCCACGCGGCGTTCGGCGGCTATAAGCAGTCCGGCATCGGCCGGGAGAACCACAAGATGGTGCTCGACCACTACCAGCAGACCAAGAATCTGCTGGTGTCCTACTCCCAGACGGCACAGGGTCTTTTTTGATGGGCCCGTACTGATGGAGGCACCGGCCTGATGGACGCACCGGACCGGGTGCTGATCACCGACGCGGCCGCCGAACTGGTGGCCCGTCTGGTGGCGCGCCACGGTCCGGTGATGTTTCACCAGTCCGGCGGCTGCTGCGACGGGTCGGCACCGATGTGTTATCCCGACGGCGACTTCATCATCGGCGACCACGACGTCCTGCTCGGGGTGCTGGATGCGGCCGGCATCGAAGTGCCGGTCTGGATCTCCGGTCCGCAGTTCGCCGCATGGAAGCACACCCAGCTGATCATCGATGTGGTGCCGGGCCGCGGCGCCGGGTTCAGCCTGGAAGCCCCCGAGGGCATGCGGTTCCTGACGCGTGGCCGGGCCTTCACCGCCGACGAGAACACCCTGCTGGAAACACTCCCGGTGATCACCGGGTCGTTACCACGCTGACCGGCGCCGACGCCGTAAAATCTGGTGGTGTGATTCCGCTGCCACGCCCTTGGTTGTTGAGCAGCGCCATGCTGGTCGGGGCTGCGGTCGGCATCTTGGCCGGGATCGGCTTGAGCCTGGTCATCACCGCTTCGCTGCGTCCGGACGTCGCGATCACGCTGGTGCTCGGAGCGCCCAGCATCGCGGGGCTGGTGCTGGTGTTCGTCTCCTCGCGTCGATGGGTAACCGCCCTGGGTGCGTTTCTGCTCGCGATGGCGGTCGGGTGGTTCAGCGCGCTGGCCGCGATTCAGGTGGTGTCGGGTGTCTGAGACCACTGATACCGGGTCACTGCCCATGACCGAGCCGCACATGGCTCCGATCTTCGACACCGGGCCGCATCCGGTACCGCTGCCCGGACCGGAGGAGGCGCTGGACGAGCCGGTCACCGGTGACGAGCCGATTCCGTGGCCCGAACCGGAAAGGTCTGCGGCGGCGTCCGCGTCGTCGCCGGCCAAGCCGCCCAAACCGGTGGTCCTGACCGGCCAATACCAATTCCTGAAGTGGTGGCAGCTGGCCCTGGTGCTGTTGGCGGTGTGGATTCCGGCGGCCGGGATCGGGCTGGGACTGTTCTCCTGGTGGTATTCGCTCGCCGACAAGACGCCGGCCGTCTTCGTCGTGCTCGTCTATGCGGTGGTGTGTGTGGTCGCCGGGCTGATCGTGGCGATGGTGGGGGAGAAACCGCTGGTGTCGGCGGTGGCAATCGCGTTGATGTCGGCGGTGTTCGCTGCCGCGGTCGCCGCGGCGCCGCTCTACGGGCACTACTACTGCCAGCATGTGAGTCGCTGCGTTGCCGGGATCCTGCCGTACTGAGCTGACGGTGGGCATGCCACCTCCATGGCGAATCGATTCCTCAACCATGCGAGTGTGTTTCTTTCTGAACACCGCGAAAGCGCCGGAGTCCTATTTCTGGCAAGTGAATTGGCAGACGTCGGTGTTGCCATTTCGAAACAGCTCGGCGCAGCCGGTGAGGTATTTCATGTAGCGCTCGTAGACCTCTAGGGACTGGATCGCGATCGCCTCGTGCTGGTGGGTTTCCAATGCAGTTGCCCAACTGTCCAAGGTGCGCGCGTAGTGCAGTCGCAGCGGCTGAACCCGGGCGACACGGAAGCCGGCCGCGGTCGCGTGCCGCTGCACCTGTGCCACCTGTGGCAGCCGGCCCCCCGGGAAGATCTCTTCCATGATGAATTTCACGAATCGCAGCAACTGCATAGTCAACTTCAGCCCGCGGGCTTGAAACTCTTCATTGCTGGCCGCCACGATCGTGTGCAGCAGCATCAGGCCATCGGCCGGCAGTGCCTCGTAGGCGAACTTGAAGAACTCGTCGTAGCGGTCATAACCGAAGTGCTCGAAGGCCCCGATCGACACGATTCTGTCGACCGGTTCGTCGAACTCTTCCCAGCCCTGCAGCAGTACGCGACTGCTGCGCGGGCTGTCCATCGCGTCGAAGGCTGCTGCTACGTGGACGGCCTGGTTCTTACTCAGGGTCAGCCCGATCACATTGACGTCGTAACGCTGCACGGCCCGGCGCATCGTGGCACCCCAGCCACAGCCGACGTCGAGCAGCGTCATCCCAGGCTGCAGTCCGAGCTTGCCCAGCGCCAGATCGATTTTTGCGAGCTGAGCCTCCTCCAGGCTCATGTCGTCGCGTTCGAAATAGGCGCAACTGTAGGTCTGCGTCGGATCCAGAAACAGCTGATAAAACTCGTCGGACATGTCGTAATGCGACTGCACGTCCTCGAAATGCGGTCTCAGCGAACTCGTCATGAAAATGTTCCCCCCAAAATTGTTCACGCGGTCGGTCAGACCACCGATCGCGTCTTCCCCTCCTGGCTCGGCGACGCCGAGCTATCTGTGATGCATGCCCACCCCGCAGCAACTGTTCGAATCTGACGCCGGGTCAGACGTGCGCCGTTCCTGCGAAGTCCGGCGCCGGAGTACCCCGGTGCCGCGACCGGGAAACAACAGGCCCGTGGATGCGACAAGGTCCCTGTCGATCGCGAGCCGACGGCGACTTTCCCTCGGCCGCCCGCCGACTCCTCGCCGGAGGCGGCCGATGGCTGCGGGGCCGGGCGGCGAGCAGTCGCTTCCCGCTAGGGTGAAGCCGTGACCCACTATGACGTCGTCGTTCTCGGAGCCGGCCCTGGCGGATATGTCGCGGCTATTCGTGCCGCCCAGCTGGGCTTGAACACCGCCATCATCGAGCCGAAGTATTGGGGCGGGGTCTGCCTCAACGTCGGCTGCATTCCGTCCAAAGCGCTGCTGCGCAACGCAGAGCTCGCGCACATCGTCACCAAGGAAGCCCAAACCTTCGGGATCAGCGGCACGGCGACGTTCGACTACGGGGCGGCGTTCGACCGAAGCCGCAAGGTTGCCGAGGGCCGGGTGGCCGGCGTGCATTTCCTGATGAAGAAGAACAAGATCACCGAGATCCACGGCTACGGCACTTTCACCGACCCGAACACGCTGTCGGTGGCTCTCAATGACGGTGGTACCGAGACGGTTACATTCACCAACGCGATCATTGCCACCGGGTCGAGCACCCGGCTGGTGCCAGGCACCTCGCTGTCGGACAACGTCGTCACCTACGAGCAACTGATCCTGAGCAGGCAGCTGCCGAGCTCGATCATCATCGCCGGCGCCGGGGCTATCGGCATGGAGTTCTCCTATGTGCTGGCCAACTACGGCGTAGACGTCACCGTGGTTGAGTTCCTGCCCCGGGCGCTGCCCAATGAGGACGCCGACGTGTCCAAGGAGATCGAGAAACAATTCAAGAAGCTGGGCGTCAAGATCCGCACCGGAACCAAGGTCGAGTCCATCCTGGATAACGGGGCCAGCGGCGGAGCTGTGACAGTCACAGTCAGCAAGGACGGTCAGACCGAGGAACTCAAGGCCGACAAAGTGTTGCAGGCCATCGGATTTGCCCCCAACGTCGACGGCTACGGGCTGGAGGCGGCTGGCGTCGCGCTGACCGAGCGGCGCGCCATCGGTGTTGGCGAATACCTGCAGACCTCGGTACCCCACATCTATGCCATCGGTGATGTCACCGGCCTGTTGCAGCTGGCGCACGTCGCCGAGGCACAGGGCGTGGTGGCCGCCGAGACCATCGGTGGGGCAGAAACCATGTCGCTGGGTGATTACCGGATGATGCCGCGGGCCACCTTCTGCCAGCCGCAGGTGGCCAGCTTCGGGCTCACCGAGGAGCAGGCCAAGGCCGAGGGCTACGACGTCAAGGTGGTCAAGTTCCCGTTCACCGCCAACGGCAAGGCGCACGGTGTGGGCGACCCGAGCGGGTTCGTGAAACTGATCGCCGACGCTCGCTACGGTGAGCTGATCGGGGGTCATCTGATCGGCCATGACGTATCCGAGTTGCTGCCCGAACTGACTCTGGCACAGAAGTGGGATCTGACGGCAAACGAATTGGCCCGCAATGTGCACACGCACCCGACCATGTCGGAGGCGCTGCAGGAATGCTTCCACGGGTTGACCGGACACATGATCAACTTCTGATTCCCTCGGCACGGCGCTCCCGGCGCGGGTGTCAGCCCTTGACGAGCGTGAACTGGGCGACATAGCTGACATTGCGTTGAAAGAAATCTGCGCAGCCCAGCAGGTACTTCACGTACCGCTCGTAGACCTCTTGAGAGGTAACTGCGATCGCCTGCTCACGGGCCGCCTGCAGCCTGGTCGCCCAGGTGTCCAGAGTGCGTACGTAGTGCGGCGTGAGATCTTGGCGGCCGGTGATGGAAAACCCTGCGGTGCCTGAGAATTCGACGACATCGTCATCGCATGGCACCGATCCGCCGGGGAAGATCTCCTTGGCGATGAAGCGCATGAACCGCAGGTCCGTCATCGTGATCGGGATGCCCATTTCCGGCCAGCGCTTGAGCGGGTGGCCCATGATGGTCTGCAGGACCATCCGCCCGTCGTCGGGCATCAGGCGATGGCACAACTCGAAGAACGCGGCATAGCGCTCTTTGGGAAAGGCCTCGAATGCCTCGATGCTGACAATGCGGTCGACCGGTTGGTCGAATTCCTCCCAGCCGCACAGCAGAATCCGGCGGGAGCGTTCGCTGTCGACGTCGTCCAGCAGTCGTTGGCCGAGGCTGCACTGATTTCTGCTCAACGTCAGTCCCACCACGTTGACGTCATAGGTTTCGATCGCCCGCTGCATCGCCGATCCCCATCCGCAGCCGACATCGAGCAGCGTCATCCCCGGTGCGAGATCCAACTTGGACAAGGCGAGATCGATTTTGGCGAGCTGCGCCTCTTGTAGCGACATCTCCTCGCGCTCGAAGTAGGCGCAGCTATAGGTCCGGCTGGGGTCCTGGAACAAGCCGAAGAAGTCGTTGGAGATGTCGTAGTGAGCCTGCACATCGTCGTAGGCCACCGCCATCTTCGGTGCACCGCGCGTGCTGTCGCCCATCCGCCTTACCACCTATCGTCCCCGGTGCGGCCGGAAGACTCGGGCGAACCCGGTCATGCGGGCGCCTTCTCGCAGGTGAACTGGACGACGTCGGTATAGCCGGTATCGAACAGTTCGGCGCAGCCGGTGAGGTATTTGTGGAACCGCTCGTAGACGTCTTCCGACGTGATGGCGACGGCCTCGTCCTTCTTGGCCTCGAGATTGGCCGCCCAGGTGCTCAGGGTGCGAACGTAGTGCGGCTGCAGGTGCTGCTCGCGGGTCACGGTGTAGCCGGCCTTGGCCGCGTGTTCGGTTACCTGCGCGGCCAGGGGAAGGCGTCCGCCGGGGTAGATCTCGTCCATGATGAACTTGATGAACCGCACCCGTGACATGGTCAGCGGCAGCTTCTTGGCCTTGATCTCCTCGTCGCTGGGAATGACGATGCTGTGCAGCAGCATCACCCCGTCGTCGGGCATCCAGCTGAAGGTCTTCTTGAAGTAGTCGTCGTACTTGTTGAAGCCGAAATGCTCGAACGCGCCGATCGACACGATCCTGTCGACCTGGCCGTCGAACTCCTCCCAGGGCTGTAACCGCACTTCCATCCGGCGCGTGCTGGTGGAGTTCGCGAATACGTTGTCCTCGATGTGCTGTTTCTGGTTCTCCGAGAGGGTCAGACCTATGACGTTGACGTCGTAGTGCTCGGCGGCGCGCCGGATCGTGGAGCCCCACCCGCAGCCGATGTCGAGCAAGGTCATCCCCGGCTCCAGGCCCAGCTTGCCCAGTGACAGGTCGACTTTGGCCAGCTGCGCTTCTTGCAGCGTCATGTCAGCGCGTTCGAAATATGCGCAGCTGTAGGTCTGGGACGGGTCCTGCCACAGTTTGAAGAAGTCGTTGGAGATGTCGTAGTGGAATTGCACTTCGCCCTTGTCTGATCCGCGAGTCTGTGCCGCGGACTGCGATAGCCACTTGGACTTGGCTTGGGGCCCTGCGCCTGTGGAATGTGCCACCGTGGGGTCCTCCCGGGAGAGACCTATCTCAGAGAAACGACGTGCTGGTGGCTCAACACTTGGGCCGACACTACGCCCCCCGAGGTAGGAGCGTGCTGTGAGTTTTTGGCACCTAACGGGCGCCACGTTCAGGTAGCCGGTGCTGAGTGCCCGCGTGTGGGGGTACGCAGGGGGTGCGGTGCGCGAGCGGAGCACCGGCGAAGCCCGAACAATCGCCGGATTAGCCTCCGAGAAGCTCGAAAACCCCGAATCCCACCACCATACCGGCCAGATTCGCGCAGGCGTTGACCGCGTCGTTGACCATCCACCGCCAGCCGGTGGACGCTGTTGTCTGCGTACCGCAGTGCAGGGCGTCCTCTACGGTGGCGCCACACGTCGCACAGACGAAGCGCGCCTGCACGGTCGCGCCGATCAGGGTGTCGACCAGGGAGCCGGCGACTCCGGCCGCCAAACCCACCGGCACCATCGCGAGCCCGCCGAACAGGGCGCCGAATGCGCCGACGGCCAACGCACCCAGCACCGTCGCGCCCGAACCCAGCGGGGACACCGCCCCCGAGGTGCCCTTGGGCACTCGCGCCCAGGTGCGCAGCGACAGCGGCTCTCGAAAGGAGAAGCGGCCGATCTCCGAGGCCCAGGAGTCCGCGATGCCGGCGGCGATCCCGCCGATCGACACGGCGTACCAGAGCGGGTCACGGGTGAACGCGTAGCCGATCACCGGAACCAGCACCGGAAGGCCGGCGTTCACCGCGACCTGGCTCATGGTGCGCATGCCCCCGCCCCGGACGGGGCGGCGGTACGCGGTGAGCAGGCTGGTCAGCGAGAAGAACAGCGCGGCCGGGATGATCCACCCCCACCCGCCGAGCCCGACGGCCACCGCGGCGATCAGGCCGCCGCTGAGTGCGCCGGGCAGATCCAGCCACCGCATCCGCAGCATGAACGGCACGATGGCGCAGCCGAACACCACGGCGGCCAGCCACCGTAGCGCGTCGTCGGTCGACAGTTCCCGCGCCACGTGCAGCAGTAGCGCAACCCACGGTGTGATCAGCAGGTTGTCTGCGGCGGGCAGCACCAGAAGTTCCACGGCAGCGGTGGTCATCGCGACGAACAGCGAAACCGACACCGCCATAAACGTATTCAATTCAAGACCGACCCGGCAGAACACCCACGAGACGGCGAACGCGATGACCACGAAGGCGACCGACCCCTCCAGTGAGCGCACCCCACCGCCGGCTTCGACCCGGTGCCTGCCGTAGCGGTCCCCGATCAGCGCCGCACCGGCGTCGGCCAGCCCCAGCACCACCACGCCGGCAGCGATGGCGACCCGATCCGGCCAGAACGCCAGCACCGCGACCAACGCCCCGGCGGCGAAGCCCACCAGGCCGTAGTCGCGCGACCGGGTGCCGTCGAAGACGCCGGGAACCGGGATCAGGCCGCGCTCCACGATGACCGTCAAGCCCACCGTCGCGGCGGCCAGCACGCCGGCCACTACCACTCCGTGCGAGAGCTGGAAGGCCGCCAGGGCGGCGAACAACCCGCACAGCGCGTGGGGGATCTTGCGGGTGATCAAGGGGCTGGCCCCCCGTCGTGCCAGTGCGCGCCCCACCACGATCAGGACTGCCGCGATCAGCAGGACCCCGCCCCCGGCGACGGCCAGGTCGTGGCTCACGGTAGCGGTCACGCAGGACTACTCATCGAAGTCCAGCGGCACCCGCAGTGCGCTCAGGGTGGCGGCCAGTGCGTCGTATTGGCTGGTCAGCATGACGAATTCGATCAGCCGGGGGCGATCCAGATATTCGGCCAGCCGTGCCCAGGTGGCATCCGAGAGCGTGCGGGTCTGAACCAGTTCGTCGACTCCGGTCAGCAATACCCGCTGCCGGTCGGTGAGTCCGTCGGCGCTGGGGCCTTCGAAGATCCGCTGCTGGGTGGCGTCGTCGATACCGACTGCCCGGGCCATCCGGCGATGGTGCTGCAGTTCGTACTGGCTGTCGCGCAGGTACCCGACTCGCAGGATCACCAACTCGGTGTCACGGTTGGAGAGCTTGCCGCCGCGCATGAGCACCCCGCCGAACGGCAGCCAGGACCACATCAGCCGCCGGTGCTGGCCCAGGGTGGTGAACAGGTGCGCCCGGGGCACGTGCTGGCGCAGGGCGACGACTTTGCAGACCAGCCAATTCGTGACACCGAGGTCGCGCAGGCCGGGGGAATCGGGGATACGAAGAGTCACCGCTGTTGCTTTACCAGATACGGCGAGACGGTGCTGCGATGTTCGTTGAGATCCAGGTCACGGCCCAACGCGGGGAAGGCTCGCTGCGGGCAGTTGTCGTGGTCACAGACCCGGCAGCCCACCCCGATCGGCGTGGCCGGGACGTCGTGGCCGGCCGCCAGATCCAGGCCTTCGGAGTAGACCAGCCGGTGGGCGTGGCGCAGTTCGCAACCGAGCCCGATCGCGAACGTCTTGTCCGGCTGGCCCCATCGGGAGGCGCGGCGTTCGACGGTGCGCGCCACCCACATGTACTTGCGACCGTCGGGCATCTCGGCGATCTGCACCAGGATCTTTCCCGGGTTGCCGAACGACTCGTAGACGTTCCACAGCGGGCAGGTGCCGCCGCTGGAGGAGAAATGAAAGCCGGTGGCTGACTGTCGTTTTGACATGTTGCCAGCCCGATCGACCCGAACGAAGGAGAACGGCACACCCCGCATCGACGGCCGCTGCAGGGTGGACAGCCGGTGAGCGATGGTTTCGTAGCTGACTCGGTAGAAAGCCGAAAGTCGTTCGATGTCATAACGGAACGTCTCGGCGCTGTCGTGGAATTGCCCGTACGGCAACACGATCGCCGCCGCGAAGTAGTTGGCCAGTCCGAGCCGCGCCAGCGTGCGGGAGTCCTTCGAGGTGAACTTTCCCTCTTCCACCATGGCCGAGATCTGGTCGTCGAATTCCAGGTAGGCCAGTTCGGCGGCCATCTTGAACACGCGCTGCCCCCAGGACAGATGGTTGGAGATGTCCAGGGTGCGGGTTTCCGCGTCGTAGCGGTGTAGCACGGTCTCGCCCAGATCAATGCGGCGGTTGATGTGCACCCCGTGCACCTCGGTGAGCCGATTGGCCAGCTCGACGGCCAATTCGCCCTGGTGCCTGCGCATCCGGGTGGCCAGATCTTCTGCGGCGGTGTCGAGTTCGTGCAGGTAGTTCTGGCGTTGATAGAAGTAGTCCCGGACCTCCTCGTGCGGCATGGTGATCGCGCCGGTGCCGCTGCCGTCGGAGAAACGCTCCTCGGTGGCCGCGGCCAGTTGGGCCGTGGTGATGCGGTAGCGGCGGTGCAGGTTGACCATCGCGTGGGCCAATTTCGGGTGGGCACTGACCATTTCGGCTACCTCGGCCAGGTCCACGTCGATGTCGAGGTCGCGGTCCATGGCGACCTCGCGCAACTCGGCGACCAGCCGGGTGTCGTCCTGGGAGGCGAAGAAACTGGCGTCCACACCGAAGACCTCGGCGATTCGCAGCAGCACCGCGACGGTCAGCGGACGAACATCATGCTCGATCTGATTGAGGTAGCTCGGTGAGATTTCGAGCATCTGGGCCAACGCAGCCTGACTGAACCCGCGTTCGCTGCGCAGTTGGCGCACCCGGGCGCCGACATACGTCTTGGCCACCTCATCGAGCCTACCTGTTGCGAAGGCGGCATTCGCATTGTTGGCATGGCATGATCCGCTCAGGGAAAGACCACGGGAGCAGCGATGCAGCAGACGCAGGAGTCGACCGGCCTGGCCAAGGCTTTGATGCCGGTACCCGACCCACATCCCGACGTGTTCGACCGGCAGTGGCCGCTGCGGGTCGCCGACATCGACCGCCTGGGCCGCCTGCGGATGGACGCGGCCGCCCGCCACATCCAGGACATCGGCCAGGATCAGTTGCGCGAGGGCGGATATCAGGAGACCCACCCGCTGTGGATCGTCCGGCGCACCATGATGGACCTGATCGCACCGATCGAGTTCCAGGACATGCTGCGGATGCGGCGTTGGTGTTCGGGCACCTCCAACCGCTGGTGTGAGATGCGGGTCCGCATCGATGGCCGCAAGGGCGGGCTGATCGAATCCGAGGCGTTTTGGATCAACATCAACCGCGAGACGCAGGGGCCGGCGCGGATCTCCGATGACTTCCTGGCCGGGCTCAAGCGCACTACCACTGTGGACAGGCTGCGCTGGAAGGCTTACTTGAAGGCCGGTGGGCGTGAGGACGCGGACGAGATCCACGAATACCCGCTTCGGTTCACCGACATCGACCTGTTCGACCACATGAACAACTCGGTGTACTGGAGCGTGGTCGAGGACTACCTGTCGGGTTACCCCGAGCTGCTCGCGGCGCCGCTGCGGGTCACGCTGGAACACGACGCGCCGGTCGCACTGGGCGACAAACTAGAGATCGTCTCCCACGTCCACCCCGCTGCATCGACTGATCAGTTCGGACCCGGACTGGTCGATCGCACTGTTAGAACGCTCACATACCTGGTGGGCGAAGAGGTCAAAGCCCTTGCCGCAATCTTCCCGCTGTAACACGTTCTAGTCAGTACGGGCGTACTGCTAAAACGTGCGCTGACCAGTGTGAATATGTTACCGGCCGGTAGCTTTTGGTCTGATTTCTCGACGAGGTATCCGTGCGGTTCTTCGCAAACTTTGCAATTTGCACGCGATGCATGGCTGAAGTTGGCAATAGAAACGGCTGGACCTGGGGAGATGTCCTGTGTCAAGGTCGCATTAACACACCAGTGAATCGATCGGGGTGTTAGCAAAGCCGGGAAGCAATTCTCGGGTCCGGCGACCCCGACCGATCGAGAACGCAAAGGAGCGCATCCTATGTCGACCGTTGGCACGCCGAAGAGCCCCGAGCAGATCCAGCACGACTGGGACCACAACCCGCGTTGGAAGGGTGTCACCCGCACCTACTCCGCCGAGGATGTCGTCGCGCTCCAGGGCCACGTCGTCGAGGAGCACACCCTGGCCCGTCGTGGCTCCGAGGTGCTGTGGGAGCAGCTGCACGACCTGGACTACATCAACGCACTGGGCGCTCTCACCGGCAACATGGCCGTCCAGCAGGTTCGGGCCGGCCTAAAGGCCATCTACCTGTCCGGGTGGCAGGTCGCCGGTGACGCCAACCTGTCCGGCCACACCTACCCCGACCAGAGCCTCTACCCGGCCAACTCGGTGCCGCAGGTGGTGCGCCGGATCAACAACGCGCTGCTGCGTGCCGACGAGATCGCCAAGGTTGAGGGTGACACCTCGGTGGACAACTGGCTGGCCCCGATCGTGGCCGACGGCGAGGCCGGCTTCGGTGGCGCGCTTAACGTCTACGAGCTGCAGAAGGCAATGATCGCCGCCGGTGTCGCGGGCTCGCACTGGGAGGACCAGCTGGCCTCGGAGAAGAAGTGTGGCCACCTGGGCGGCAAGGTGCTCATCCCCACCCAGCAGCACATCCGCACCCTGACCTCGGCCCGTCTGGCCGCTGACGTCGCCGACGTGCCGACCGTGGTGATCGCCCGGACCGACGCCGAGGCCGCCACCCTGATCACCTCCGATGTCGACGAGCGCGACCAGCCGTTCATCACCGGTGAGCGGACCGCGGAAGGCTTCTACTACACCAAGAACGGTCTGGAGCCGTGCATCGCGCGGGCCAAGGCCTACGCGCCCTACGCCGACCTGATCTGGATGGAGACCGGTACCCCGGACCTGGAGCTGGCCAAGAAGTTCGCCGAGGGCGTCAAGGCTGAGTTCCCGGACCAGATGCTGGCCTACAACTGCTCGCCGTCGTTCAACTGGCGCCAGCACCTGGACGACGCGACCATCGCGAAGTTCCAGAACGAGCTGGGCGCCATGGGCTTCAAGTTCCAGTTCATCACCCTGGCCGGCTTCCACGCGCTGAACTACTCGATGTTCGATCTGGCGCACGGCTACGCCCGCAAGCAGATGAGCGCCTATGTCGAGCTGCAGGAGCGCGAGTTCGCCGCCGAGGAGCGGGGCTACACCGCCACCAAGCACCAGCGCGAGGTCGGTGCCGGCTACTTCGACCGGATCGCCACCACCGTCGACCCGACGTCGTCGACCACCGCGCTGGCTGGCTCGACCGAAGAGGGCCAGTTCCACTAGGCCATTAGGCCACTGCCTTGCCGCGAGCGTGCGCAGTTGTACGCCCTGACACGGCGTGTCGACGTACAGACATGCACGCTCGCGCCAAGGAAGAGGTTTCCCGGGGTGGAAGTCGGATTGCACCGCGGGGGAGTTGACAGCGCAGGCCCCGCCCAGCCAGCCTGGGCGGGGCCTGTTGCTGCCGCTGAGGCTGAGAAGGGACCCGAAAGGAACATGGTGTCGATCCAACGAGTAGGTGTCATCGGAGCCGGGCAGATGGGCGCCGGAATCGCCGAGGTGTCGGCGCGTGCCGGCGTCGAGGTGAAGATCTTCGAAACCACCGACGCACTGGTCACGGCAGGCCGCAACCGGATCGTCAAGTCGCTGGAGCGCGGGGTGAGCGCCGGCAAGATCACCGAGCGTGAGCGCGACGACGCCGTCGGCAACCTGACCTTCACCACCGACCTCGGCGAGTTGGCGGACCGTCAGCTGGTCATTGAGGCCGTCATCGAAGACGACACGGTCAAGTCGAAGATCTTCGCCGAGCTGGACCGGGTGATCACCGACCCGGACGCCGTGCTCGCGTCGAACACCTCGTCCATCCCGATCATGAAGATCGCCGCTGCCACGCAGAACCCGCAGCGGGTGTTGGGCCTGCACTTCTTCAACCCGGTTCCGGTGCTGCCGCTGGTCGAGCTGGTCAGCACGCTGGTCACCGACGCGAGCGCCGCCGACCGCACCGAGGAGTTCGCCAGCGCCGTGCTGGGCAAGCAGGTGGTGCGCTGCTCGGACCGCTCCGGCTTCGTGGTGAACGCCCTGCTGGTGCCCTACCTGCTGTCGGCGGTTCGCATGCTCGAGTCCGGGTTTGCCACCGTCGAGGACATCGACAAGGCGATCGTCGCCGGCCTGTCGCACCCGATGGGCCCGCTACGGCTGTCCGACCTGGTCGGCCTGGACACGCTGAAGCTGATCGCGGACAAGATGTACGAGGAGTTCAAGGAGCCGCTCTACGCCGCGCCGCCGCTGCTGTTGCGCATGGTCGAGGCCGGCCAGCTGGGCAAGAAGTCCGGTCGGGGCTTCTACACCTACTGATCCCCTAGTGGGTGGGGCTCACGCCGAACGCGAACCAGCACGGTTTGCCCTCCATGGGCGAGTCGAACGGCGTTGCCGTCCGGGCCAAGCCCTCCGGGGGAATGAGGGTGGGAACCCCGTTGAAGATGATGCATTTCGTGCTGGTGATGAGGTCCTGTGGCGGCCGGTCACCGGGCGAGTTGGTTTGGCCGTTCTGGCCGGCAGCGCGGGCTGCCTGGTCGGCGGCGCTCTGGGCCTCACCGATGGCCCGATTGGCGATACCGGCGCCGCATGCCTGCGGGTCCTGCGGTTGCTGGCCCTGATCGCCGCTGGCGCAGGCTTCCTGTCCTTGCCCGCCCGGCTGATCCGGGTTGTCCGCGCTGGCCAGTGAAGGACAGCCGAGGAATGCTCCGGCAGCGATCAGTGCCGACAGGGCCGCTTTGGCGGCCAGCCTGTAGCCCGTTGTGGCCATGGTGAGGCACCTGTCTTTCCCCCGATGGGACTTCGCGTCACAACTGGTCGGTTCCGACGACCCGGCTCCGGCGGTAGAAGATTCAGCCGTCGAGAGATACAGAGATTTCCCTGGTAATCGGCAGGTGCCTCAGGGGCGAGTCGAGGTCAACGGGCAGACCGCGCCTACGCGTCGGCGGCTCGTCGCCACGGCAGCACGGGCGACGGGTGCGGGCCGGCATTGAACTTCTCCAGTGACCCGCCCACCTCGACGATGCCGTACAACGCGCTCCAGGCGAACATGGTCAGGTAATCGATCAACTCGTCGGCGGTCATCCGCGGGCCCAGCAGCCATGAGTGGGTGGCCAGCTGCACAGCGCCGACGATCATGTAGGACCATGGCTCGACACCGCGGGTGTCCATCCCGGCCTGGTTCATCCGGATCCGCAGCATCACTGCGAGCATCCGGGCGATGATCCGTTCGGAGTCGGCGATCACCTTGCTCTTCGCCGCGGAGCTGTTGGCCATCACGAACCGGTACGGCTCGGGCTCGGAGGCGACGGTGTCGACATACACTCGGATGATTTCGCGGGTCAGGTCGAAGCCGTCCAGATTCGACGAGAGTGCCTTCGTCATGTTCGGGATCAGCGTGGTCTGCGTGAAGCGCATCATCACCGCGGTGGTGAGGTCGTTCTTGTCAACAAAATACCGGTACAGGACCGTCTTGGACACGCCGATCTCTGCAGCGATCTCGTCCATGCTCACATAGCGGCCGCGACGCCGGATCGCCTCGATCGTCCCGTCGATGAGGTCGTTGCGGCGGTCGACCTTGTGCTGGTGCCAGCGCCGCTTACGACCGTCGGTCTTGGCGGTGCTGGCCTGGAGCTGCTCTGCCACTATCGCGGATTCCCATTCCCTAGACGCAATAGATAATACGGGCTGGTCCAGCAAACTTTGTGGTCCGGTAACAGATACCGGTGGTTTAGCGAGGCTCGCCGGAGGCGAGGCGAAGCTGGAACCGCCGCATATACCCGGCCGCGCAGATGGCGGATGATGGTGGGGTGGTGCATCCAGAGAACCAGTCGAGTTGGCCGGGCGCCGCGCAAACCATGCAGTCGTTGGCGGAGTCGTTCGCGGGCGCCGATCCGGACGCCGACGCGGTCCGATTGCGTGATCTGCGCCGGATGAAAGTGGTGGCGCTGAGCTTTCTGCTCGGTGCCACGGTGGTCTTCCTGCTGTGTCGGTGGACAGCCACCCACGGTGGAGAAGGCGCAGCTCCCGTCTGGGTGGGTTACGTCGGCGCCGCCGCCGAGGCCGGCATGGTCGGCGCGCTGGCGGACTGGTTCGCGGTCACCGCACTGTTCAAGCACCCGCTGGGGATACCCATCCCGCACACCGCGATCATCAAACGCAAGAAGGACCAGCTCGGGGAGGGGCTGGGCACCTTCGTACGGGAGAACTTCCTATCGCCACCGGTGATCGAGACCAAGCTGCGCGGCGCGCAGATCGCCGGACGGGTGGGCAAATGGCTGTCGGAGCCGACGCACGCCGAGCGGGTGGCCGCCGAGACCGCGACCGTGCTGCGGGTCCTGATCGAGATGCTGCGCGACGACGACGTCCAGGATGTGATCGACCGGATGATCGTCCAACGCATCGCCGAGCCGCACTGGGGCCCGCCGGTCGGCCGGGTCCTGGGTTCGCTGCTGGCGGAGAACCGGCAGGAGGCGTTGATCCAGCTGCTGGCCGACCGCGCCTTCCAGTGGTCGCTCAATGCCGGCGAAGTCATCCAGCGGGTGGTGGAGCGTGACTCGCCGACCTGGTCGCCGCGATTCGTCGACCACTTGGTGGGCGACCGCATCCACCGTGAACTGATGGATTTCACCGACAAGGTGCGACGTAATCCCGATCACGAACTGCGGCGCAGCGCGACCCGATTCCTGTTCGAATTCGCCGACGACCTGCAGCACGACCAGGCGACCATCGCGAAGGCCGACGCGGTCAAAGAACAGCTGATGGCCCGCGAGGAAGTCGCCAACGCCGCCGCGACGGCCTGGCGGACGCTCAAGCGCCTGGTGCTCGAGGGCGTCGACGACCCGTCCAGCGCGCTGCGGACCCGGGTGGCCGCGACCGTGGTCCAGGTCGGAGAGTCCTTGCGCGACAAGGCCGAACTGCGCGACAAGGTCGACAACTGGATCGTGCGGGCCGCCCAACATCTGGTGGGTCACTACGGGGTGGAGATCACCGCGATCATCACCGAGACCATCGAGCGCTGGGATGCCGCTGAGGCGAGCCGGCGGATCGAACTGCACGTCGGGCGCGACTTGCAGTTCATCCGGATCAACGGCACGGTGGTCGGCTCGCTGGCCGGGCTGGCGATCTATGCCGTAGCCCAACTTATGTTCTGACCTGCGCTAGCAAGTGCTTGCAAAAGTTAGCACCGGGCACTATCGTGGCACGTGTCAGCAATCGCCAGTCCACGAAAGGGGTCACCGGTGTCGCAAGATGACAAACTCGCCGCAGTGGTCTCCACGGCAGCGGCGGATATCGGTACCTTCATCCGGTCCCAGCGCGAAGCCGCGCAGGTGTCCATGCGTCAGCTGGCCGACAAGGCCGGCGTCAGCAACCCGTATCTGAGCCAGATCGAACGTGGACTGCGTAAGCCTTCTGCTGACGTCCTCAACCAGATCGCTAAGGCTCTAAGGGTTTCCGCCGAGGTGCTCTACATCCGGGCGGGAATTTTGGAGCCGAGCGAGAAGAGCGAGGTCCGTGACGCTGTCATTGCCGATGCGGCGATCACGGAACGGCAAAAGCAGGTTCTGCTCGACATCTACACCTCCTTCGTCCAGCAGAACGAAGCCGACGGTGAGGAGACGCCACCTGACTGATCCTCTGTCGTTCTCCTGACCGAAATACCTACGCACACGATTTCAATCCGAAAGGAACCCGACATGGCTGAGAACCCGACCATCGATGAACTGAAGGCCCCGCTGCTCGCCGCGCTCGGTGCCGCCGACCTGGCGCTGGCCACCGTGAACGACCTCGTCGCCAACCTGCGCGATCGCGCCGGCGAAGCCCGCGAGGACGCCAGCACCCGGGTTGAGGAGAGCCGCGCTCGCCTGACCAAGCTGCAGGAGGAGCTGCCCGAGCAGCTGGCCGAGCTGCGGGAGCGCTTCACCGCCGAGGAGCTGCGCAAGGCTGCCGAGGGCTACGTGGAGGCTGCCAGCGACCGGTACAACGATCTGGTGGCGCGCGGTGAGGCCGCCCTGGTGCGGCTGCGTAACCAGTCCGGTCTGGACGACGCCTCGGCGCAGGTGGAGGGCTACGTCGACCAGGCTGTCGAGCTGACCCAGGAGGTGCTGGGCAACGTCGCGTCGCAGACCCGTGAGGTCGGCGAGCGCGCCGCCAAGCTGGTCGGCATCGAGCTGCCCAAGAAGGATGAGCCCGCGCCGGCTCCCGCCAAGAAGGCTCCGGCTGCTAAGAAGGCTGCCCCGGCCGCCAAGAAGGCTCCGGCGAAGAAGGCTCCGGCCGCCAAGAAGGCTCCGGCCAAGAAGGTCACCCAGAAGTAGTCGCAGTTCGACGCCCGGGACGGTGCCCGCCTAGGCTTGCAGCGTGATCGCTGCGAACCTGGTGGGTACCGTCCTTGGCGTTTTGCAGATCGCCGTCTTCGCGACATCGGTGTATGCCTTTGTCCACGCGGCACTGCAACGTTCCGACGCCTACACCGCCGCCGACAAGCTCACCAAGCCGGTATGGCTGGTGATCCTCGGAGTGTGCGGGCTGCTCGCGCTGGTGCTGCAGGTCATGGGGATGGCGATCGCGGCCTGCGCGGCCGGGGTTTACCTGGTGGATGTGCGGCCCCGACTGCTTGAGGTTCAAGGCAAGTCCCACTAGCGCCATGCTGCGTGCGTTCGTCCTTGCGGCCTTGGGTGCCGCGGCCGCGGTGTTGGGTGCGGCGTCGGCCACCGCTGACACCGGGTTGTTCGGCTACGTCGACCACACCGAGTGGGTCAGCTACGACGGCCGGCCGAGTCTGCGGGTGTACCCGACCCCCTCTGCGCGGTCGGCGGCCCTGCGGCTCGACACCGACGGTGCGGGCGAACAGGCTTGGCGGGAGGTGCTCGCCAGCGCCCCTGACGCCGATACCCCCGGCATGCGCGACCAATTTCTCTGCCACTGGAGCTACGCCGAGTTCGCCCGGCCCGGCAAGACCAGCTGGAACCTTGAGCCGTGGCGCCCCGTCGTCGACGGCGTGACCATGCTTGAATCCGGATGCAATCCCGGTGCCGCCGAGGAGGCGTTCTGATGCCCACCACCCGATGGGACCGCGACCAGGTGGCCAAACTGGTCGACCACACTCTGCTCAAACCCGAAGCCACTGCGGAGCAGGTGGTCGCCGTCGTCGCCGAAGCGGCCGAACTCGGTGTGGCCGCGGTGTGCGTATCGCCGTCGATGGTGGCCATTGCGGCTGGCGCCAACCCCTCCGGTATCCCGATCGCCGCGGTTGTTGGGTTCCCGTCCGGTAAGCACCTGTCGGTGGTCAAGGCCCAGGAGGCTGCACTGGCCGCGGCGGATGGGGCGGCCGAGATCGACATGGTTATCGACGTTGGCGTGGCACTGGCGGGTGATTTTGCCGCGGTGAGCGCCGACATCGCCACCGTGCGCGCCGCGGTGCCCCAGGCGGTGCTCAAGGTGATCGTCGAATCCGCCGCGCTGCTGGAGTTCGCCGGCGACGCCGCTCTGGCCGCTGCCTGCCGGGCTGCCGAAGACGCCGGCGCGGATTTCGTGAAGACCTCCACCGGATTTCATCCCTCCGGTGGGGCGAGTGTGCACGCGGTGTCACTGATGGCCGACACGGTCGATGGCCGGTTAGGGGTCAAGGCCAGCGGCGGTATCCGCAGTGCCGACGATGCGCTGGCCATGATCGAGGTCGGAGCGACTCGGCTGGGGGTGTCGGGCACTCGGGCGGTGCTCGACGGACTGGGGTAACTGGCTGGGTGACTACCCAAGTCTGCAGACCGCCGATAGCCTTTGCGGCTATGCCCGATGTGCGTGGTGCATTCGCCGACGCCGCGCGTGCGCGCGAGCAGGATTTGGCGCAACGCCTGGCGACGGCTGTCGAGGTGGATCACGCTTTCGCCGAGGCGCTGCGTGGGGCGTGCCGAAAGGCGGTGTGGGGAGGTCGGCGCCTGGACGCCATTGCGGTCGAGATCAGCGAAATCGTTGTCCGGCAAGGCGTACTCGGCCTCGACACCCCGGCGGGCGCTCGACAGTTCCAGTTATTCCTCGCCACCAAGGCCAGAGATATCCACCGGGTGGTGGACGAGGTCTCCGCTGACAGCAAGAGCAGGACGGGGATGCTGCGGTCGCTGCGGTATCCGATGGGCGACGGTGTGCCCTTGGCTCCTCCGATCGACACCCTCGGCGGCGAACGCCGCTGGACCGACAAAGATCTCTACCCGCATGACCCCACCGCCGCGGACGTGAAGCAGGACAGCGTCGGAGACTGCTATTTGGATGCCACCATGGGCGCAATCGCCAACGCCAACCCGCAGTGGATCAAAGACCGCATTCATTTCGACGACGAGACAGGTAATTTCGACGTCGCCCTGTGGGATGGGCACGAGTGGAAGCACGTCGACGTCACGCAGGCCGATATCGACACCGACATCGACCACAACGGCGCAAGTTGGCTCGACAACGGCCGACCCGACGCAGCGCTGTGGCCGACGGTGCTGGAGTCGGCGTACGCGAAACTCAAGTATCCCGGAAAGGATCTCGCCGATGCCCTCGGCAATGAAGTCGGGATCGGGCAGGGTGGCTACGCCAAGGATGCGATGGAGGCGCTGACCGGCAACCGCGGCACCGCGATCAACCCGGGGAATGTCTGGCTCACCAATCAGCATATTGATCAATCGATTTCGGGGGCACTAGCCAATCATCAGCCGGTGACGATCTCGACTTCTTGCCAGGGAGCGCCGTTGACGCAAAGTCACGTGTATGTAGTCGAGGGCATCAGCGGCACCGGCAGTGATGCCATGGTGACGCTGCGAAATCCGTGGGAGACCAATACCGGCACGCCGATCGACACCCCCGATGCGCTGGTCACCGTCCGGCTCGGCGACCTGATCGGGTCCGGGCTGCCCGGCCCCCTCGGCACGCACCCGATGTCATGCGTCAACATCGGTTCACTCGGATGAAAGCAAGCAAGGCGATGGTGATAAGCGCAGCAGTGGTGGGAGTCGTCATAGCCCTTGCCGGATATGTCTTCTGGCAGTGCCGAAACGCTGCGCCACCCGCACTGGGGGACATTCGGGTGTACGCCCAGAGCGCCGACATCCCCGTCACATCGGTGCCGGATCATGCCGGCGCCGAGAAGCGGCTACGGGAATTCGCCGACGGCATAGCGCCCGGCTACCAGGTCGCCGACGAACGGTTTCTCGCCTCCGGCGTCCCACTGGTCTGGGATGCGTTGCGGCACTTCGTCGGGCCGTGCCTCGCTCCGTCCGGCTATGGGCTGACAGCGGACGGTTTCTCGAGCGACTTCGCCATCGAATACAGCCTGTACGGACACCGCGGTGGGCTTCGGCGTTGGTTCAACGACGACCTGATCCTGATCGCGGGCTTCAATCGCGCTGCGGTACCGGGCGCGGCAGACGCTGACGCCTACCTCTATGGATACTTCCGGCTCGCCCGAACCTGATGCCTTACAGCGAGTCGAAGCATTGACTCGACGAGGACCCCTGTTCGATGGCGGCATTCTGGGTCGAGAATTTCACCACCACACCGGAATCGGTGACTGCCACGCTGTCGAGGTGGATGCCCAGCGGAAGGTCGTCGGTCACTTTTGCGGTCAGTTCGTCGAGGCGGCGCTGCACGGTGTCGGTGTCCAGGTCGTGGCCCAGCGCCTCCAGATTGACCACCTGCAGCGACAGTCCGTTGTTCACCAGTTGCGGCTTGACGGTCGCCTTGTTGAGCAGGCCCTTGAGTTGGACCGTGCCGGCACTCGGATCGGCGGTGACGCTGCCGGTGACGATGCTGCCGATCATCGGGACCACGTCCTGAATCGACTGCTTGATGCCGTCGGCCGGCCAGGTGATGGTGCCATCCAGCGACCCGATGGTGCCTTTAGGGTCCGAGGCCCCCGCGCCCTTGTTCAGCCGGACGTTACGGATGTCCAAATCCAGCTGCATGCCCTTGGCCTGTCGGATCTGGTTGCCCGCGGTCTTGACCGAGATGTGGGAGTACTCGCCGTTGAAGTACTGCGCCAGCACCGGGGGCGTGGTCCCGAAGGACACGGTGGCGCTGTCCTGCGCCTCGCACTGGACGGCTTCGGCGACCAGGCTGTTCGCCCGGTGGCGGGCGTAAAGCTCACCGCCGAGCATCCCGACCAGTGCTATTGCGAGCACCGCAGTCAAGGCCAACAAGATCGCCGGCAGGCCGGAGAACCGATGTGTGGGTCCGGGTGCGCTCATTGTGCAAGGTTACAGATGAGCGAAGCAGGGGTCATCCGTCCGCGGGATGGAGGCGTTATGGGTGGAGAACCGCGCCACCACACCAGTATCGGTGACCTCGATGCTGTCGGCGCGCAGACCGAGCGGATAGCGCTTGGTCAGCTCCGAGGCGAACCGGTCCAACTCGGGCTGCAGCGACTCTCGCGGCAGGGTCAGGGCGCCCAGGCCGGTCAGCTTCTGCACCTGCAGGGACAGGCCGCCGTTGACGACTTCGGGCTTGACCACGACGGTGGCCAGACCGAACGCACCGCGCAGCTCGACGGTGCCGTCTTGTGCATTGGTCTTGAGGTCGGAGACCAGGTTGCCCAGGATCGGCACCATGTTCTGCACGGTCTCTTTGATCCCGGCCGACGGCCAGGTCAGCGTCGCCTGCAGGGAACCGATGGTGCCCCGCGAGTCGCCGGTGCCGTGCAGATCCACATCGGAGATGCTCAGGTCGGCCGTCATCTGCTTGGCGTCTTTGACCTGATTGCCCGCAGTGTGGATGGAGATGTTGGTGTAGTTGCCGGTGATGTGCTGCCACAGAAACGGTGGCGTCACCCCGAACGAGGCGCTGGCCTTGTCGTTCACCACGCACTCGGTTGCCTTGGCCACCTTGCTATCGCCGATCCGGCGGGCGATCAGCTCGGCACCGATCACCCCGGCCAGCGCCAGCGCGATCACGGTGACCAGGATCAGGACCAGGGCCAGCGGGTCACGCAACACCGAAGCCGACCGTGACGGGGCAGCCGGGGCTTCGATCACGGTGGTGGGCGCCTCGCCGGCGGGTCCCGGCGGCGGCTGCGGCACCGGGCCCGTGGTCGGCGGCACGGCGGCCTGCGAGGGAAGCGGGGCCTGCGGCGGCGGCTGTGCGGGAGACGCCGGGATCCGGGTGGTGGGCTCTTCACGACCGCCTGCCGGCATCTGCCGGGTGGGCGACGCGGATGGCTTCGGTGGATGAGACGGCGTAGCGCCGCCTTGCGGTTCGGGTTGGTCGGCGGGGCGAGCCCAAGGTGACTCGCCGTGGGGAGGTCCGGGCGGATTGCTCACCCGCGCGATTCTGCCTTACCGACCTGAAGGAAGGTCGCACGATTGCTCAACACAGCCAGCGTCCGGCGGGCGGCGGAGACCGCGTCGAGGTCGATGTCGCAGACCAGTAGCTGCGGCGATGCGCCGGCCGCGACGATCACCTCACCCCACGGCGAGGTGATCATGCTGTGGCCCACCCCGGTCGGCGCCCCGGACGAATCCTCCGCAACGCCTGGGTCGGCTTGCCCCACCGCCACGACGTAGCTGGTGGAATCCAGCGCCCGGGCCCGGGCCAGTAGCTCCCACTGGGACAGCTTCCCCGGGCCGGCGCCCCACGAGGCGCAGACGGCGATCAGTTGTGCGCCGCGGTCGGCCAGCTCGGTGTACAGCGCCGGGAACCGGATGTCATAACAGGTCGACAACCCGACACCGACGCCGTTGATATCGATCACCACCGGCTCGAACCCCGGCGCCACCGTGCGTGATTCGGTAAAGCCGAAGGCGTCGTAGAGGTGAACCTTGTGATAGTGCATGTCGGTTCCGGGGCCGACCGCCAACAACGTGTTGGTGACCCGTCCATCATCGGCCGGGGTGAACATCCCGGCGACAACGGTGATCTGAGCCCGTGCGGCGACTTCGCGAACCTGCGTGGCCCACGGCCCGTCGAGCGGCTCGGCAACTGGGCCCAGCGGCACCCCGAACCGGCACATCGCCGCCTCCGGGAACACCACCAGCGATGCCCCCTGATCGGCGGCCCGTTCGGTGTAGTCGGTCACCAGTTGCAGATTCTCGGCCGGGTCGGCGCCGCTGAGTATCTGCGCACACGCAATCCGCATAGAGCCAGCCTATGCCGTCGGTGTTGCGCCGCCCTGCGTCAGCCACGTCGAGGTGAACCGCTGCTCGGTGGTCATGAGTTCGGCCAACTGCCCGCCGATGAAGCTCTCGATCTTGCCGCCCACCAGCGGGATGTCGACCTGCACGGTCGCGGTCAGCCGCAGCTCACAGCCGCCGGCCGCCGGCGCCAGGATCGCATCGCCGGACAGCTTCGCCGGTGCGCCCACGACCTTGCCGGTCACCCGGGCGCGCGCCCGCCCGTCGCGCACCGGATGCCATGTCTCGTGCCGCGCCACATCCAGATTGCCCGGATGAAACTGGGCCGCCAACGCGGGCAACTTCTCCCGGTGAATGCCTTGCGTGGTAGCGACATCGACGCCGCCATCGGGGCCGACGGTCATCGAGTCCAACGCCACGACATCGGCTCCGGAGTCGGCCAGCCGGGCGCGCCAGTAGTGCTCGTCGGCGAACACGGCATACACCTGCTCGACGGTTGCCGAGTAGTGCTCGGAGAGCGTGAATGTACGCGGCATAGCTGGTCACGCTACCGTTACCGGCCGTGGCGGGTTCCGAGTTCGCGGGCGCGCGTGTCGCTGAGGCGGTGCCGCTGGCGCCCTTGACCACCTTGCGGGTGGGACCGGTCGCCCGACGGGTCATCACGTGCGCCGATACCGAGCAGATCGTGGCAACGCTGGGCGAACTCGACGCGGCCGGTGACCGTCCGCTACTGCTCGCCGGTGGCTCCAACGTGCTGATCGCCGACGACATCGAGGACCTGACCGCCGTCGTGCTGGCCAACGACGACATCACCATCGACGGAAATCTGCTGCGCGCCGAAGCCGGCGCCGTCTGGGACGACGTCGTCGCCCGTGCGGTCGCAGCGAACCTGGGCGGGCTGGAGTGCTTGTCGGGCATCCCCGGCTCGGCCGGCGCCACCCCGGTGCAGAACGTCGGGGCCTACGGTGTCGAGGTCGCCGACCGCCTGACCCGGGTTCTGTTGCTGGATCGGCGCAGCGGCGAGACGCGTTGGACACCGGCGGCCGAGTTGGAGCTCGGCTACCGCACCAGTGTGCTCAAGTACTCCGATGCGGTGGTGGTGCTGGAGGTGGAATTCGAACTGGATCCCTCCGGGCGCAGCGCGCCACTGCGTTACGGCGAGTTGACCGCTGCGTTGCAGGCAGCCGAGGGTGAGTACCGCGACCCGGCAGCGGTCCGCGCCGCGGTGTTGGCGCTGCGGGCGGCAAAGGGCATGGTGCTCGACTCCGACGATCACGACACCTGGAGTGTCGGCTCGTTCTTTACCAATCCGGTTGTGCCGCAAGAGACTTACCGCAGCCTGGCTGGTCGGGAAAGCGGCTCGGTGCCGCACTGGGAAGCGCCGGGCGGGGTGAAGCTGGCGGCCGGCTGGCTGGTGGAGCGGTCCGGCTTCGGCAAGGGTTATCCCGGGTCGGATGCGCCGGCGCGGCTGTCCACCAAACATGCGTTGGCGTTGACCAACCGAGGTGGGGCCACTTCTGCCGACATTGTGGCGCTGGCCCGCATCGTGCGTGATGGGGTGCGGGCCGCGTTCGGTATCACCCTGCATCCCGAGCCGGTGCTGGTCGGGTGCGCGCTGTAAACCCGGTGTAATCAACGTCGCAGGTGGTCAGGCCCCTCGGCCGGTATCTTGGAATGCCGTGACCCTGAACCGGCGACGTGCGTTAGCGGCGCTGGCTGCCGGGGTGGTGGCGCCGACCACGCTGGCGGGATGTTTCGGCCGGCCTGGGAAGAGCGCGGAGAAGACGCCACAGTCTGCGCCCGCTCTCACGTTCGAACCCGCCCTGGAACACGGAGCGGTGGCCGACGTGCTGCCCACCGCCGCGGTCGCCGTCACGGTTCGCGACGGCTGGTTTCAGCGGGTGGCGCTGACCAGCCCGGCCGGCAAGGTGCTCACCGGAACCTTCAATCGGGAGCGCACGCGCTACACCGTCACCGAGCCGTTGGGCTATGACTCCGTCTACACCTGGAGCGGATCGGTGGTGGGTCACGACGGTAACGCCGTGCCGGTCAGCGGCAGCATCACCACAGTTGCTCCCACTGTCGTCATCGATGGCGGCTTTCAGCTGGCCGACGGACAGACGGTGGGGGTCGCCGCGCCGGTGATCCTGCAGTTCGACGGGCCGATCGCCGACAAGGCGGCCGTCGAACGGGCCCTGACCGTCGTCACCGAGCCACCGGTGGAAGGCAGCTGGGCCTGGCTGCCCGACGAGGTGCAGGGGGCTCGGGTGCACTGGCGCAGCCGGGACTATTTCCCGGCCGGAACCAAAGTCAGCGTCAACGCCAAGCTGTACGGACTGGCGTTCGGCGACGGCGCCTACGGGGCCCAGGACATGTCCCTGGACTTCGCGATCGGCCGGCGCCAGGTGGTGCGCGCCGAAGTCTCGTCGCATCGCATTCAGGTGGTCCGCGACGAGGGCGTGATCATGGACTTCCCCTGCAGCTACGGCGAAGCCGACAAGCCGCGCAACGTCACCCGCAACGGCATCCACGTGGTCAGCGAGAAGTATGCGGACTTCTACATGTCCAATCCGGCCGCCGGCTACAGCAACATCCATGAGCGCTGGGCGGTTCGGATCTCCAACAACGGGGAGTTCATCCACGCCAACCCGGCCAGCGCGGGCGCGCAGGGCAACACCAACGTCACCAACGGCTGCATCAACTTATCGACAGAGGACGCCGAGCAGTACTTCTACAGCGCGATCTACGGCGACCCGGTCGAGGTGACCGGCAGCTCGATCGAGCTGTCCTACGCCGACGGCGATATCTGGGACTGGGCGGTGGACTGGGACACCTGGGTCTCGATGTCGGCGTTGTCGAGTTCCGAACCGACGCGGACCTCACTGCCCAGCGTTGCGCCGGCCACCCCGACCGACGCGCCGACGCTGTCGGGCACGCCCACGACTACGACGACCACTTCTAGTCCTTCACCCGGCGGTTAGCGAGGCTCGACGAAGGAGAGGCGAAGCTGGACCGCCGCATCAACTCCGGCGGTTAGCGCGGGTCGCGGATGCCTGGTCGCGTGGGCGGATGACGATCTGGTCGAGGTCGACGTGCGGCGGCCGCGAGGCCACGAACCCGATCACCTCGGCGATGTCGGCCGCCGTCAGCGGAGTCAGGCCAGAATAGACGGCGTCAGCGCGCTCGCGGTCTCCGTCGAAGCGCACCAGCGAGAACTCGGTGTCCACCATGCCCGGAGCGATTTCGGTGAGCCGCACCGGCTTTCCCAGCAGTTCGCCGCGCAGCGTGCGGTGCAATGCGCTTTGGGCGTGCTTGGCCGACGTGTAGCCGGCGCCGCCGTCATAGATCTCAAACGCCGCGATCGAGGTCACGGTGACCACCAGGCCGTCCCCGGACGCGACGAGGTTGGGCAACAGCGCGCGCGTCACCTGCAGGGTGCCCAGCACATTGGTCTCCCACATCCAGCGCCAGTGCTCGACGTCGGCCTCTTCCACCGACGCCAGACCCTTGGCGCCGCCAGCGTTGTTGACCAGCACATTGATCGAACCCGAGGTCGAGTCGCAGACCTGTTCGCATACCCGGGCCAGTGCGGCGACCGCGGCCGGGTCTGTGACGTCCGTCACCACGGCGGTGCCGCCGATCTCCTCGGCCAGCGCGGCGATCCGCTCGGCGCGCCGGGCCGCGACGATTACGTGAAAGCCTTGTCCAGCAAGGGTTCTCGCGGTAGCCTCGCCGATGCCTGAGCTGGCGCCGGTGACCACGGCAATGCGCTGATCACGCGCGGAAGTCGTCATCGCGTCAACCTTAGTGATCGTGATACATTCTCAGCTATGTCTCGCAGTGCCCGCTTTCTGACAGCGGTCTGTCTGGTCGCCCACGGCGCGTGTTGTCGCGCATGTTGCTGCGCCTGACCTGCTGCGAGTAGCGCTCCTTAGGAGAGTCCGCCGGGTCGCAGGCGTAAAAGGCCCCGATTCGGACTTTTCTCCAGACAAGGACATGCCCGTGCGTACTACCTCTCTCACCGCCCACCGGAACGGCCGGACCCGTTCCCACCCGCGCGTGGTAGCCCCGGCCCTGCAGCTGGCCGACAGCGCCGGTGCTGAGGTCTTCGCCGCGGTTCGCCAGCACGGTCCGGTCGCCCGGGAGGCCATCGCCGGCCTTACCTCGCTCAGCGTCGCCACCGTCAACCGCCAGGTCAGCGCACTGCTGGAAGCCGGATTGCTGCTGGAGCGCGCCGACCTGGCCACGTCCGGCGCGATCGGGCGCCCGCGGCGGCCGGTGGTGGTCAATCACGAACCGTTCCTCACGCTGGGTCTGCACATCGGGGCCAAGACCACCAGCATCGTGGCCACCGACCTGCTCGGTCGCACGCTCGACGTTGTCGAGACCCCGACACCGAACAATGGCGCGACGCCGGCGCTGGCGTCGCTGGCGGCCAGCGCCAGCCGGTACCTGACCCGTTGGCAGAAGCGCCGGCCGCTGTGGGTCGGGGTGGCCATCGGTGGTGCGGTGGACGGAGTCACCGGCCACGTCGACCACCCGCGGCTGGGCTGGACGGCGGCGCCGGTTGGGCCCGTGCTGGCCGACGAGCTGGGACTGCCCGTATCGGTCGCCTCCCACGTGGACGCGATGGCCGGAGCGGAACTGCTGTTCGGGGTGCGGCGGCCCACGGCGAACAGCACCACCAGCCTCTATGTCTACGCCCGCGAGACGGTCGGCTACGCACTGGTGATCGGCGGCCGGGTGCACAGCCCGGCCAGTGGTCCCGGCACCATCGCCGGTCTGCCGGTGTACTCGGAGCTGTTGGGGGGCACCGGGCAGCTGGAGTCCACCGTCAGCGATGCGGCCGTGCTGGCCGCGGCGCGTCGACTGCGGCTGCTGCCGGAAGGCAAGGGCGCCGTGTCGGCGGCGGTGACCACCCTGGTGCGCGAGGCGCGCGGCGGTGACGAGCGAGCGGCGGCACTGCTGACCGAGCGGGCCCGTGCACTGGGCGAAGCGGTAGCGCTGTTGCGCGACGTACTCAACCCCGATGACCTGGTGGTCGGCGGCCAGGGTTTCACCGAATACCCCGAAGGCATGGCAGAGGTGGAGCGGGCCTTCACGCAGCGCTCGGTGCTGTCGCCGCGCAGTATCCGCGTCACCGCGTTCGGCAACCGCGTCCAGGAGGCCGGCGCCGGCACGGTGTCCCTGGGCGGGCTCTACGCCGACCCGGTCGGAGCGATGCGGCGTTCCCGCGGGCCGGTCGCCCGTGTGGTCCCGGAAGTGTCCGCCTGACCGAACCTGTAAAGATGGCGGGGTGGGCTATGGCGTCGGATTGGTTGGAGGCAGCAGAGCCGATGTGCATCGGGTAGCGCTGCTGTCGGTACACACCTCGCCGCTGGCCCAGCCCGGCACCGGCGATGCCGGCGGAATGAACGTCTACGTCCTGCAGAGCGCGCTGCATCTGGCGCGCCGCGGGGTGGCCGTTGAAGTGTTCACCCGCGCCACGTCGTCGATCGACCCGCCGGTCCAGCACGTCGCGCCCGGCGTGCTGGTGCGCAACGTGGTGGCCGGGCCGTTCGAAGGCCTAGACAAGAACGACCTGCCCACCCAACTGTGCGCGTTCGTTGCCGGGGTGCTGCGCGCCGAGGCCGCCCACGAGCCCGGCTACTACGACGTCGTGCATTCGCATTACTGGCTGTCGGGTCAGGTCGGCTGGCTGGCCGCGGATCGGTGGGCGGTGCCGCTGGTGCACACCGCGCACACCCTGGCCGGGGTGAAGAACGCCGCGCTGGCCGCCGGGGACGCCCCGGAACCGCCGCTGCGCACGGTCGGCGAGCAGCAGGTCGTCGATGCCGCGGACCGGCTGATCGTCAACACCGACGACGAGGCACAGCAACTCGTCGCCCTGCACGAGGCGGATCCGCGCCGGATCGACGTGGCGCACCCGGGCGTCGACCTGGAGGTGTTTCAGCCCGGCGACAAGCTGGCAGCCCGGCAGGCGTTGGGGTTATCGGCAGGCGAACCGATCGTGGCGTTCGTCGGCCGTATCCAGCCGCTCAAGGCGCCCGACATCCTGCTGCGCGCGGCCGCGAAACTGCCCGGGGTACGCGTAGTGGTGGCCGGTGGACCGTCGGGCAGCAGCGGTTTGGCGGAACCGGGCGGCCTGGTTCGGTTGGCGGCCGAACTGGGTATCAGTGACCGGGTGACGTTCCTGCCGCCGCAGTCCCGTGCGGATCTGGCGACGCTGTTCCAAGCCGCCGATCTGGTGGCCGTGCCGAGCTACTCCGAATCGTTCGGTCTGGTGGCGCTGGAGGCGCAGGCCTGCGGGACGCCGGTGGTTGCCGCGGCCGTCGGCGGGCTGCCGGTGGCGGTGCGCGACGGGGTCACCGGACGACTGGTCGGCGGGCACGGGATCGATTCGTGGGCAACGGCTCTCGACGAGCTGCTGCGGCTGGGTTCGGGACCTCGCGGATGGGCGATGCGACGGGCGGCTGTCAGCCATGCGGCGCAGTTCTCCTGGGAGCGCACCGTGGACGCCCAGTTGGCCAGCTACACCCACGCGATCGAAGACTTCGCCGCGGCCCGGGCCGGGCGGATGCGGGTGCTCGGATCGGCGCGCCGGCCTCGCCGCTGGCCGGCGCGGCGCGGGGCACGCGCGTGAGCTGCATGGCAACACTGCGCGTCCTATCGGCGCCGAGTGTGCGGTTTAAGAGGGCTGCCCCGGTGTATTGCCGAGTAAACCGCACACTCGACGCGCACAGCAGGCAGTGGTGGGCGTGAACCGGCACGACGTCCAGGAGCTCATCGAGAGCACGCTGCAGGCCGCCGAGCTGACCTACTCGCCGACGCCGGGTTCCCACGGCGGGCTGCCGGGGCTGATCGTGGAACTGCCCGGCGAGCGCAAGCTCAAGACCAACACCATCCTCAGCATCGGAGAGCACTCGGTGCGTGTCGAGGCGTTCGTCTGTCGTCAGCCCGACGAGAACCACGCCGGGGTCTACCGCTATTTGCTCAAGCGCAACCGCCGGCTGTACGGGGTGGCCTACACCTTGGACAACGTCGGCGACATCTACCTGGTCGGCCGGATGTCGCTGGCATCGGTGACCGGCGAGGAGATCGATCGGGTGCTCGGGCAGGTACTCGAAGCCGTCGACTTCGACTTCAATACGTTGCTGGAGTTGGGATTTGCCACCTCGATCCAGAAAGAATGGGAATGGCGGGTGTCCACCGGACAATCGCTGAAGAACCTGCGGGCGTTCGAGCACCTGATCGACCGTGACGGTGATGATGCGGGTTGATCTAGCCGGCCAACGATCAGTGCAGGGTGACGTCGCGGTTCGCGTTGGCTTCGATGCGGCGGGCGGCGACCGCCGCGGCGTCGGTGGGCATGCCGTTGGTCGGGTAATCCAGATGCCCGAACGGGATGCCGTCAGTGCCGTCGCAGACAGCGTCATTGTGAGCGCAGTACTCGCGGGTCTTGCCCGCGTACAGCGGGCCGACCCGGACCGGCGGCGCGTCGTAGCGCCGGATGAACGTCGCCGAGGGCTTCCCGAACAGGATCACCGCCGCGACGTGGTCGGCCACCACGTCGGGCATCGGCCGCGGCAGATCCGGCACCAGCTCGTCCGGTAACCCGGTCGGCACCGACTGCGCGGTCGCATAACCGGTGACGGCTGCGCCCTGGGAGTAGCCGCCCAGCACGATCTGGGTATCCGGACAGTCCAGCGCTGTCCACTCGATGTGGCTGACCTCGTCGCGAATCCCGGCGATGACGCTTCGGTCGAAGTCGAGACCGCTGGAAAAACCACTGGCGGCGGCGTAGTTGACCGGATACACCGCCAACGTCCGGTCGGAGAGCGTGGACCGCAGCGCCGCGACGAAGGCCTGCCCGACCTTGCCGACGCCGGGCGGTTCCTCGCTGCCACGGGCGAAGACCACTTCGACGTCGACGCACGGTGTGGCGTTCGCGGCCGGCGACGCCACGGTCAGCGGTACCGCCGAGACCGTCAGCAGCGCGGCCGCGAGGAGGCGGGGGAGCGGCCGAAGACGGGGCACGTGCACACCACCCCCCGATCCCGGTTGACGGACCTTCCTTCGACGGTAACCCCAATCGGCGCCCGTGAGACACTGACGCCCATGTCTGACACTGCCACCCTGGTGCTCCTGCGCCACGGCGAAAGCGAATGGAACGCCAGCAACCAGTTCACCGGCTGGATGGACGTCAACCTGACCGACAAGGGCCGCGCCGAGGCGGTCCGTGCCGGCGAGCTGCTGGTCGAGCACAACCTGCTGCCGGACGTGCTCTACACCTCGTTGCTGCGCCGGGCGATCACCACCGCGAACCTGGCGCTGGACGCTGCCGACCGGCACTGGATCCCCGTGCACCGCACCTGGCGGCTCAACGAGCGGCACTACGGTGCGCTGCAGGGCCTGGACAAGGCGGCCACCAAGGCACGCTACGGCGACGACCAGTTCATGACGTGGCGACGCAGCTACGACACCCCGCCGCCGCCGATCGAAGCCGGCAGCCGCTACAGCCAGGACACCGACGCCCGTTACACCGACATCGGCGGCGGCCCGCTGACCGAGTGCCTGGCCGACGTGGTGGCGCGCTTTCTGCCGTACTTCACCGACGTCGTCATCCCGGACCTGCGGTGCGGCAAGACGGTGATGATCGCCGCGCACGGCAACTCGTTGCGGGCACTGGTGAAGTACCTCGACGGAATGTCCGATGAGGAAGTCGTCGGGCTGAACATCCCGACCGGCATCCCGTTGCGGTACGACTTGGATGCCGACCTGCGCCCGAAGGTTGCCGGCGGGGTTTACCTGGACCCCGCGGCTGCGGCCGCCGGGGCTGCGGCGGTCGCCAGCCAGGGCGCCAAGTAGCGATTTCGGCCCGCCCAGTGTGAATGCCGGGTGGAGCCCGGGTGAAATCTTCGCGTTGAATTCACATTCAGCGCACGTCACGGTCGAACGCTGGTCAGGTCACGGTGCCGGACTGCGTACGATTTTGCCGTGGCTGCGACCTCGGCGCTGACGCTTGCTGCAGCGTCGGCGATTCCTGCGCTGGCGGCAGGCGTGGCGGCCGGCGTGTGGCTGTCGCCGCGGCTGGCCGAGCGCCGCCGCAAGGCGGCGACCGAGCGATCCGGGATCACCGTCGCGGAGATGCTGCAGCAGATCGTGTCGCACGCCTCGCTGGGGATCGCGGTCGTCGACTCCCACCGTGACGTCGTCTATCTCAACGAGCGCGCCACTGAGCTGGGACTGGTGCACGGCCGGTTGCTCGACGACGAGGCCTGGGCGGCCGCGCGACGCGCGCTGGCCGGCGACGACGAAGTCGTCTTCGATTTGACGGTGGCCAAGCGGGCTCCCGGGGCCACCCGTTCGGATCTGTCCGCCGTGCGCGGTTATGCCCGGCTGCTGTCGGAAGAGGATCGCCGGTTCGCCGTGGTGATCGTCGACGACCAGTCCGAGCAGGCCCGTATGGAGGCCAGCCGGCGCGACTTCGTGGCCAACGTCAGCCATGAGCTGAAAACCCCGGTGGGGGCGATGGGGCTGCTCGCCGAGGCGCTGCTGGCGTCGGCCGACGACCCCGAGGCGGTGCGGCCGTTTGCCGAGCGCGTGCTGGTGGAGGCCAACCGGCTCGCCAGCATGATCGGTGAGCTGATCGAGCTGTCTCGCCTGCAGGGCGCCGACCCGCTGCCGGACCTCGGCGTCGTCGACGTCGACGCGGTGGTCAGCGAGGCGATCTCCCGGCACAAGGTGGCCGCCGACAACGCCGAGATCACGATCACCACCGATGCGCCGAGCGGGCTGCGCGTGCTCGGAGATGAACCACTGCTGGTCACCGCGCTGGCCAACCTGGTGTCCAATGCGATCGCCTACTCGCCGCACGGTTCGCCGGTATCGATCAGCCGGCGTAGCCGGGCGGGTTTCATCGAGATCGCGGTGACTGATCGTGGCATCGGCATCGCGCCCAAGGATCAGCAGCGCGTGTTCGAGCGGTTCTTCCGCAGCGACAAGGCCCGCTCGCGGGCCACCGGGGGCACCGGGCTGGGATTGGCGATCGTCAAACACGTGGCGGCCAACCACAACGGCACCATCACGTTGTGGAGCCAGCCGGGCACCGGTTCGACCTTTACCTTGGCGATTCCCGCATACCAGGGCAGTGTGGACCCAGAGAAGGAGGAGCAGTGATGACACCCACTGTCGATGACGCAGAGGGTAGCTACGGGGGAGGGCAGCGTCGATGACCCATGTCTTGATCGTTGAGGACGAGGAATCGCTGGCCGACCCGTTGGCATTTCTGCTGCGTAAAGAGGGTTTCGAGGCCACTGTGGTGGGCGACGGAACCGCCGCCCTGGCCGAATTCGACCGGGCCGGCGCCGACATCGTGCTGTTGGATCTGATGCTGCCGGGGATGTCGGGCACCGACGTCTGCAAACAACTCCGCGCGCGATCCAGCGTGCCGGTGATTATGGTCACTGCCCGCGACAGTGAGATCGACAAGGTCGTCGGCCTGGAATTAGGTGCCGACGACTACGTGACCAAGCCGTATTCGGCCCGCGAGCTGATCGCCCGGATCCGGGCGGTATTGCGCCGCGGCGGCGACGACGAGGGCGGCGTGGGCGAGGGGGTGCTGGAGTCCGGCCCGGTGCGCATGGACGTCGAACGACACGTGGTGATGGTGAACGGCGAGCAGATTACCTTGCCGCTCAAGGAGTTCGACCTTCTCGAATACCTGATGCGCAACACCGGCCGGGTGCTCACCCGCGGCCAGTTGATCGACCGGGTATGGGGTGCGGACTACGTCGGCGACACCAAAACATTGGATGTCCACGTCAAACGACTTCGGTCCAAGATCGAGGCCGATCCGGCCAATCCAGTGCACCTGGTTACCGTGCGCGGGCTCGGATACAAGCTGGACGGCTAGCCTCGCGGCGCTCCCCGGTAGCCCCTTGGTGGGGTCTCCTAACTTGCTCGGCGGGGTCTTCGTCGCCGAAAATCACGGACTGGACGTCTGACTTCTTAAGGTAGCCTTAATCAAGGTTGCCTACGGAATCCTTGGGCCCCATCCAGAACCCTTCTTCGTCAGTTACACGGGAGACGCGATCGATGAGCGGGCCGGAAGACACGGCGCACACCTTGCGCACGCTGGTTGATCTGCTGTCGCAACGTGCGGCGCAGTACGGCGAAAACTTGGCATTCACCTTCTCGCGTGACGGTGACGAGCACGAAACCAGCCAGGTGACCTACGGCGAGCTTGACCGGCGCGCCCGCCAGATCGCCGCTGACCTGCAGGGTCAGGGCGCCGGCGGCGAACGCGTGCTGGTGTTGTGCCCCCCGGGACTGGACTTCCTCGCCAGCTTCTTCGGCTGTCTGTACGCCGGAGCCATCGCGATCCCTGTGCATCCGCCCATGCGCGAACACTTGCTGCCCCGGGTCGAGTCGATCATCGCCGACGTCCAGCCCGGCTACGCGCTCACCACCAGTGAGATCGAGCCCAGGATCAAGCCCGCGATCGACGCCTCGCCCGGCGGCCAGGCGCTGCGCTGGACGATCACCGACAGCGACCTCACCGGCAGCGAGGCGTCCTGGGTGGCGCCGCAGATCGATGGCGACAGCATCGCGATGCTCCAGTACACCTCGGGGTCGACCAGTGCCCCCAAGGGCGTCGTGCTGACCCACGGCAACCTGGTGCACAACCTGACGACCATCGCCGAGGCCTGGGACGCCAACACCGATATGCCGGACGTGACCGGTGTGTTCTGGCTGCCGCCCTACCACGACATGGGCCTGATCGGCGGACTGCTCGAGACGATCTACGTGTCGGGCCATTCGATCCTGATGCCGCCGACCGCCTTCATCAAGCGGCCGATGCGCTGGCTGGAGGCGATCTCGCGGCACCGCGCCATGATCACCGCCGCCCCGAACTTCGCCTTCGACCTCTGCGTCGAGCTGAGCACCCCGCAGGAGCGCGCAGCGCTGGACCTGTCCAGCTGGACGGTGGCGTTGTGCGGTGCCGAGCCGGTGCGCACCGCCACCCTGGACGGGTTCGCCGAACTGTTCGGGCCGTCCGGCTTCCGGGCCCAGTCGTTCTACCCCGTCTACGGATTGGCCGAGGGCACTCTGCTGGTGTCCGGTGGGTCGGACCTGGCGGTCCCGATGGTGCAGCACATCGACCGGATCGCACTGGGCGACAACCGGGTGATCGACGTCGCCGCCGACGACCCCAACGTGGCGACCATGGTCGGCTGCGGCAAACCGCGCGGTGGCCAGCGGGTGATCATCGTCGACCCGGAGACCCGTCTGCAGTGCGCCGGAGACCAGGTCGGCGAGATCTGGGTCGCCGGCGGCAGCGTCGCGCACGGCTACTGGGGCGCACCGGAACTGTCCGCGGAGACATTCGCCGCGACGTTGGCCGACACCGGCGAGGGCCCGTTCCTGCGCACCGGAGACCTGGGATTCCTGCATTCCGGGGAGTTGTTCGTCACCGGCCGTCGCAAAGACCTGATCATCATCCGCGGCACCAACCACTACCCCAACGACATCGAGCTGACCGTTCAGAACACCAATCCGGCGCTGCTGCGCGGTCGCGGCGCGGTGTTCTCGATCGCCCCGGAACCGGGCGCGGCCGAGCAACTGGTCGTGGTCCAAGAGGTGGACCCCAGCCGCCTGAGCGGGGAGCAGGCCGACGAGGCCATGCAGATCATCCGCACCGCGGTCACCGAGAGCCACTCGGTCCGCACGCACGCCGTGGTGCTGGTCCAGCCGTTGCAGCTGCCCACCACCTCCAGCGGGAAAATCCAACGCAGCGCCTGTAAACAGCAGTACCTCGACGGCGAGCTGCCGGTGGTGGCGCAGTGGCCTGCGAACACCCCCGAGACCCCCGCAGCACCGCAGGCTCCGGCCGAACCGGCCCCGGCGGCGGCGCCGACCGAATCGGGTGCCCACAGCGCGGCCGAGATCAGCGCCTGGCTAATCGAGCGGCTGTCGGCGGATCTCGAGCTGCCGATCGCTGAGATCGACCCGGCCAAGCCGTTCGCGTTCTACGGCCTGGACTCCATCCACGCGGTGCGACTCTCCAGCGCCCTCGAGCAGTGGCTGGGTTGCGAGCTGGCCCCCACCATCGCCTACGAATACCCCTCGATCGACATCCTGTCCGCGCATCTGGCCCGGGTGGCCGCGAAAGCTCCGGCGGCTCCGGGTGCGGCAGCGGCCACCGAGCGCGCCGAGCGGCCCGCCGCCGACGAGCCGATTGCGATCGTCGGTATCGGCTGCCGTTTCCCGGGTGCTGACGGTCCGGAGGGTTTCTGGCGGCTGCTGTCGGGCGGGGCCGACGCCACCAGCGAGGTGCCGGCCGACCGGTGGGACGTCGACGCCTTCTACAACCCCGACCCCTCGGTCCCGGGCACTGCGGTCACCCGCCGCGGTGGCTTCCTGGGCCAGGTCGACCAGTTCGATTTCCAGTTCTTTGGAATCTCGCCGCGCGAGTCGGCGCAGATGGATCCGCAGCAGCGGCTGCTGCTCGAGGTGGCATGGGAGGCGCTCGAAGACGCCGGTCAGGTACCGGACGCTTTGGCCGGCAGCCGTACCGGCGTGTTCGTCGGCATCTCCACCAACGACTACGGCTTCCTGCGGCTGGGTCAGCCGCAGCTCGTCGACGCCTACACCGGCACCGGCAACGCGCTGAGCATCGCCGCGAACCGGCTGTCGTACACCTTCGACTTCCACGGGCCGAGCATGTCGATCGACACCGCCTGTTCGTCCTCGCTGGTGGCCGTCGACCTGGCGTGCCGCAGTCTGCGCGACGGCGAGTGCTCCATGGCGCTGGCCGCCGGGGTGAACGTGATCTTGTCGCCGGCGCTGGCGATCAACTTCAGCAAGGCCCGGGTGATGGCTCCCGACGGCCGCTGCAAGACCTTCGACGCCGACGCCGACGGCTACGTCCGCGGTGAGGGCGCCGGGGTGGTCGTGCTCAAGCCGCTCAGTAAGGCGCTGGAGGACAACGACCCGGTGTACGCGGTGATCCGCGGCAGTGCCACCAACTCCGACGGCCGGACCAACGGCCTGATCGCCCCCAGCGGTCGGGCGCAGGAGGGCGTTGTCGCTGAGGCGTTCCGCCGGGCGGGCCTGCCGGCGGGCGCGGTCCAGTACGTCGAGGCGCACGGCACCGGCACCTCGATCGGCGACGCGATCGAGGCCAACGCTTTGGGCACCGCACTGGCCGAGGGCCGGCCGGAGGGCAGTCGTTGCCTGGTCGGCTCGGTCAAGACCAACATCGGCCACCTGGAGGCGGCCGCCGGTATCGCCGGCCTGATCAAGGTGGCGCTGTCGTTGCAGCACCGGGAGATCCCGGCCAGCCTGAACTACACCGAGCCCAACCCGCACATCGGATTCGACCGCCTGCCGCTGGAGGTGGTCGAGAAGCTCACCCCGTGGCCGTCGGGCAGCCGGGCGATCGCCGGGGTCAGCTCGTTCGGGTTCGGTGGCACCAACGCCCACGTGGTGCTCACCGAGGCTCCGCAGGCCCGCAGCAGCTACCACGATGACACCGCGGCACCGCGCGCCGAGCTGCTGGCGCTGTCCGCACGATCGCCGGAGGCGCTGACGGCGTTGGTCGGCGAGTATGAGATGGCGCTCTTCTCGGGCGGACTCATGGGCGGCGCCGCGCTGACCGACCTGTGCTACACCGCTGGCGCCCGCCGCGGCCACCACGACTACCGGCTCTCTGTGGTCGGCGACACCCCGGCGGCGATGTTCGAGTCGCTGTCGGCATATCGGCAGGGTGAATCGCGGCCCGGATTGTCGGTGGGACACTGTGTCCCGAGCCGACCCGGCCCGGGTGTGACGTTCGTGTTCTCCGGCCAGGGCTCGCAGTGGCACGGCATGGCGCGTCAACTACAGGCCGACGAGCCGGTGTTCGCCGACGCCCTGGCTGCCTGCGACAACGCGCTGTTCCCGCACCTGGGGCACTCGATCCTCAAGGAACTGGCCCGCCAGGATGTCCCTGAGGACAAATCCAAGCTCAAAGACATCGGCATCCTGCAGCCGACGATCTTCGCGATTCAGGTGGCGCTGGCGGCGCTGTGGCGGTCCTGGGGCGTCGAGCCCGCCGCTGTGGTCGGGCACAGCCTCGGCGAGGCCGCGGCCGCCCATGTCGCGGGCGCGCTGAGCCTCGATGACGCCGCACGAGTGATCTGCGCCCGTGCCCGGATGCTGCGCGGCGTTCGTGGCCGCGGGGCGATGATGGTCACCGAGACCACCATGGCCGAAGCGCAAGAGCTCATCGTCGGCCACGAACGCGAAGTGGCCGTAGCCGCGAGCAACAGCTACCGATCGACTGTGCTCGCCGGTGAGCGCAAGGTGCTCGAACAGCTGATGACGAAACTGCAGCAGCGGGACCGCTTCTGCCGCTGGATCGATGTCGACGTCGCCTCGCACAGCCCGCAGATGGAGGCGCTCGGCGCCGGTCTGCGCGGCAGCCTGGTGAAGCTGAAGCCGACCGTGCCGACCGTGCCGATGTACTCGACGGTCACCGGGGAACTGGTGGGCACCAAGCTGCTGGATGCCGACTACTGGGTGGCGAACCTGTGCTCGCCGGTGCGGTTCTCGCCGGCGCTGCGACGGCTGCTCGAGACCGGGCACAACACGTTCGTCGAACTCAGTCCGCACCCCATCCTGCTGATGGCAGCCCGCGAAGACGTTGAGAATATGAGGCGCAGCGCCACCCTGCTGCCCTCGATGCGCCGCGACGACGGCGGCCGCTCCACCATGCTCGGCTCGCTGGGCGCTCTCTACACCCTGGGGCACCGGGTGGCCTGGGAACAGATCTACCCCGAAGGCAGCCGCTGCGTTCCGGCACCGACCTACCCGTGGCAGCGGGTGCACTCCTGGCTTAATGCCGGCTCGATCGCGGCGCCGCGGCGAGGCGGCGCCGGTGCCAACGGCGGCGGCTGGCGCGGACCGATTCGGTCGGCCGCGCAGCCCGGGACGGTGTTGGCCGAGGTGGATATCACCGGCGTGCTGTCGGCCGAGCAGTTGAGCGAGCTGGCCCTGACCGCGGCGGAGGTCGCGTTCGGGCCCGGCACTCGCTCGGTAGCCGAGCTGACCCTGCGGGGCGGTCTGGATCAGGCGGGCACCGTGCAGTTCGCCCTGACCGGAGACGCGTTCGACTGCTATGGCAGCGCTGGTGCGGACTGGTCGCTGCTGGCCACCGGCACCCTTTCTGCCGACCAGTCGCATGCGCCGACGGTCATCACCGCTCCGGCGGACCCGCGGGACCGTAGCTACCGGATGCGTTGGCAGCCGGCGTCTCTGCCCGTTGACGGCGAGAGCCGACCCGCCGAGCCCGGCAGCTGGCTGATCCTGTCCGACGGTCCGGTCGCCGACACCCTGCGCGACCATCTCGAGGCGCAGTCTCAGTCCTGTGTGCTGGTGGAACCGGTCGTTGGGCTCCCCGAGATCGAGCGGATCAGCGCCGACAGCTACCGGATCGACCCGGCCCGGCCCGAGCACTTCGCCGAGCTGCTGCGCGCCGCGTTCGGTGGCGACCGGCCGCACTGCCGGGGCGTGGTGCACCTGTGGAACCTGCTGGCCGCACCGCCGGCCGACACCACTGAAGAGTCGCTGGCGACGGCCACCGACGTCGGCTCGCTGAGCGTGATCCACCTGATCCAGGCGCTGACACTGGCCGGCTGGCCGGAGTCGCCGCGGCTGTGGCTGGTGACGCGCGGGGCGCAGCCGGCCGGGTGGGAAGAAGCTGAGTCCTGCCCGCTGTCCGTCGCGCAGGCTCCGGTCTGGGGGCTGGGCCGTTCCATCGACCACGAGTACCCCGAGCTGCATGCCACCGGCGTCGACCTGTCCGCCGACGGTGGTTCCGAAGAACCGCGGGGCCTGTTCAACGAGATCTGGTCGGACAATGCCGAGACGGACGTGGCTCTGCGCGGTCAGCGCCGCTACGTCGCCCGGCTGGAGCCCTACACGGCACCGTCGGCGCAGGCTGGCGGACTGCGCGGCAGTGATATCCACGACCAAGCCACCTACCTGGTCACCGGCGGGCTCGGTGCGGTCGGCGGCAAGGTGGCCGGCTGGCTCGTCGAGCGCGGTGCTCGCCACCTGGTCCTGATGGGCCGCAGCGCGCCCTCGGCGGCAGCACAGGCGACGCTGGAGGGCCTGCGTGCCGCCGGCGCCGAGGTAACTATCGCCCAAGGCGATGTCACCAAGTCCTCCGACGTTGCCGCGGCACTTGCCACCATCGGTGCATCGATGCCGCCGCTGCGCGGTGTGGTGCACGCAGCCGGCACCGTCGACGACGCGATTCTGGCACGCCTGGACGCGGCGAAGCTGCGTTCGGTGATGGCGCCCAAGGTTCAGGGCGCCTGGAACCTGCACACCCTGACCGCCGATGCGGAGCTGGACTTCTTCGTGATGTTCTCCTCGGCGGCCTCGGTGCTGGGTTCGCCCGGTGCCGCCAACTACGGGGCCGCGAACGCCTTCCTGGACGCGCTGGCCTGGCACCGCCAGGCGGCGGGTCGGCCGGCGTTGAGCGTCAATTTCGGACCCTGGGCCGGGCTGGGCATGTTCACCAATTCCGAGCTGCACCGGCATTTCTCGCACTACGGCGTGGAAGGGCTGTCGGCGGAGAACTACTTCGCGGCGCTGACGGCGCTGCTGGCCGATGGCGCGACCGAAGCGATGGTGCTCGACATCGACTGGTCGCGTTGGCGTACGAGCGCACAATCGCCGCTGCTGCGCGACCTGCAGATCACGGCGGATGACGACCAAGGCGTCGGCGCGTCCGGCAGTGGCCTGTCTGGGGGCCTGTTCGAGGCGGTGCAGGCCGCCGACGCGCAGGAGCGCCAGCGACTGCTGGCGACCTACCTCCGTGACCTGGTCGCCGGCAAGCTGGGCCTGGCTCCGGCCAGCCTGGACGTGCATGCACCGCTGAACAGCCTCGGGGTGGACTCGCTGATCACCCTGGAACTTCGCATCCAGGTCGAGCGGGAGCTCGGTATCGTGGTTCCCGTTGCCCGGCTGTTGGACGGGCCGAGCGTGGTCAGTCTGTCCAGCTGGCTCGCTGAGCAGTTGGCCTCCGGCAGTGACCGATCCGTGGCTGAACAAGGGTCCGCAGCGCCGGATGTCGCCCCGGATGCTGTGGGAGCGACCCCCTCGCAGGAGATGGAGCTGCTGGCGCAGGTCACCGAACTCTCCGACGAAGCGGTGGATGCGCTGCTGGCGAAAATGATGGCCGAAGATGGGGGCAGCGCGTGACGGATCGCCCGGACGTGCCTACCGACATCTCCAGCCTGTCGCCGGAGAAAAAGCGTGAGCTGCTTGCCCAGTTGCTGATGGCCAAGGCGCAGGACGCGGCGTCCGAGCACGAGCTGTCCTATGGGCAGCGCTCGATGTGGTTCATGCACCGGCTCGCGCCCGACAGCGCGGCCTACACCGTCGCCTACGCCGGACGCATCGACGGCAGCCTGAATGTGCCGGCCCTGGAGCGGGCCGCGCAGGCGTTGGTGGACCGGCACCCGATGCTGCGGACCACCTACACCGAACGGGACGGTCAGCCCGTCGCCCTGGTCCACGCACAGTGGCCGCTGCGTATCGCCACCCACCGCATCGGTGCGGATGAGTCTGAACTCGACCAGTGGGTTCAGGCCGAGATCGACCGGCCCTTCGACCTGCGCACCGGCCCGGTGCTGCGGCTGACTCTGCTGGCGCGCCCGGACGACCACGTGCTGCTGCTGACGGTGCACCACATCGCCGTCGACTTCTGGTCCATCGACATCATCCTCGACGAGCTGCGTGCGCTCTACGCAGCTGAACACGGCGCGCTCAGCCCGGAAGCGACCGCCGACCGCTATGTGGACTACGCCGCGCAGCAGTCCCGGATGCTGGCCGGGCCCGAGGGCGAACGGCTTTGGGAGTACTGGCACGAGAGGCTGGGCGGCGAACTGCCGACCCTGGCGTTGCCCACCGATCGGCCGCGGCCAGCGATCCAGACCTACGACGGTGCGTTGCACCGGTTCAGCGTCGACGCCCAGGTCACCGCCGGGATCAAGCAGGTGGCGCGGACCGTCGGAGCGACGCCCTACATGACCCTGCTGGCGGCTTATGCGGTGCTTTTGCACCGCTACGGCGGGCAGGACGACCTGGTGATCGGTTCCCCGTTCGCCTGCCGCGACCGGGCCGGGCTGATGGGCATGGTCGGCTATGTCACCAACCCGCTGCCGCTGCGCGTCGACGTCGGCGACGACCCGAGCTTTGCTGCGCTGCTAGGTCAGGTCAAAGACACCGTGCTGGGCGCGATCGGCCACCAGGAGTACCCGCTGCCGCTGCTCGTGGAGCGGCTGCGGCCGGTGCGCGACGCCGGACGAACCCCGCTGTTCCAGGTGTCGTTCGCCTGGCAGCAGGTCCGGTTGTTCGAAGACAACGCTTCGGGTGGGGATGGCGTCCTGCACCTGGAAACCCTCTACATCGGTCAGGGCGGCTCACCGTTCGACATGACCATGCAGGTCGGCGAGCAGGATGACGAGCTTCAGCTTGCCCTGCAGTACAACACCGACCTGTTCGACGCCGCGACCATCGAGGCGCTTGCGCAGCACTTCACGTTGCTGCTGACCGGGCTGGCCCAACCCGGGGCGGCGCAAGCCCCGGTCTCGCAGCTGACGCTGCTCACCGACGCCGAGCGTGCCGCGCTGGCGGCCTGGAACGACACCGCGGTCGATTACTTGTCGGCCCCGGCAACCCTGCACGAGATGGTCGCCGCGAGCGCCGCACGCACCCCGGACGCTGTCGCCGTCAGCTACGACGGCCGCGACATCAGCTACGGCGAACTGGACCGGCGGGCCAACGGCCTGGCACACCGGTTGCGTCAGTTCGGTGTTGGCGCCGGCCCGGGACCCGCCGTGGTTCCGGTGCTGCTGGAGCGCTCCGAGGACCTGGTGATCGCGTTGCTCGGCGTGCTCAAGGCCGGCGGCGTGTTCTTGCCGCTGGACCCCGCGCAGCCCACCGGCCGGATGGAGGCGATGCTCGCCGACGTCCCCGAGGCGCCGGTCTGTGTTACGCATCGTGAGCATTTGTCGCACGTGCCAACGGGTTTCACCGGTGCCCGACTGTGCCTGGATCAGCCTTCCACGGCGCCCGCCGAGGTGGCCACACCCCCCGAGACCGGCACGACCTCAGCCGATTTGGCCTACCTGATGTACACCTCGGGTTCCACCGGGGCGCCGAAGGGCGCGCTGAACAGTCACGTCGGCATCCGCAACCGGCTGTTGTGGATGCAGGACGCCTACCAGCTGACCGCCGAAGACCGGGTGCTGCACAAGACGCCGATCAACTTCGACCCGTTCGTCTGGGAGATCTTCTGGCCGTTGATCGTTGGCGCCCGGGTGGTGATCGCCAAACCTGAGGGTCACAAGGATGCCGGTTACCTGGCGCGCACCATCGTGGAACAGCGCATCACCACAATGCATTTCGTTCCGTCGATGCTGCGCCGGTTCCTCGGCGATCCGGAGGCGGCGTCCTGTACCGGCCTGCGTCAGGTGTTCTGCAGCGGTGAAGCGCTTACCGCCGACCTGCGCGATAGCTTCTTCGCTGCGCTGCCTGCCGAGCTGTACAACCTGTACGGCCCGACCGAAGCTGCCATCGATGTCACCCATTTCCATTGTGTGCGTGGGAATTCCGATCCAGTCATTCCGATCGGACGGCCGATCGCCAATATCGCGATCCACTTGCTGGACGCGGCGGGTAACCCGGTTCCGGTTGGAGTACCCGGCGAACTGCACATCGGCGGTGTCGGCGTGGGCCGCGGCTACCTGAACCGGCCCGAGGCTACCGCGGCAGCGTTCCTCGACGACCCATTCAGTTCGGTTCCGGGTGCCCTCCTCTACCGCACCGGCGACCTGGCCCGCTATCGGCCCGACGGCAACATCGAGTACCTGGGCCGTCGCGACGACCAGGTGAAGATCAACGGCTTCCGGATCGAGCTCGGTGAGGTGGAGGCCGCGTTGGCCCAGCACCCCGGTATCGCCGAGAACGCCGTCGTGGCACGCAAAGACGCCTCCGGCAACACCCAGCTGATCGCACATATCGTGCCGGTTGCGGCCGCTCCCGGCACTGCCGAGCTGCGTCGCTTCCTGCTGGACTTGGTGCCGGCGGCGATGGTTCCCGCGGTGTTCCGCGCAGGCGACCTGCTGCCGTTGTCGGCCAGCGGCAAGGTGGACCGCCGGGCTCTGCTCGCCCTCGACAAGGACCTCGACGCCGCACCTAACGAATTCGTCGCACCCCGCGACGAGACCGAACGGGCGCTGGCCGAGATCTGGCGCGAGGTGCTCGACGTGGACCGGGTCGGCGTTACCGACGACTTCTTCGCCCTCGGTGGTGCCTCCACCCAGGCGCTGGAAGTCGCGGTGCGAGTGGGGGAACTCGGGCTGGAACTGCGGCCGGAGTCGTTGTTCGTCTACGGCACCATCGCCGAGCTGGCCGCCGAGTTCGGCCCGATCGGCGGGGGCGCAAAGACTGGGCAGCCTGCGGCGCAGCCCGAACCCGTGGTGGTCGCGCCCCAACCGGCTGCGACGCCTAAGCCCGCCCCGGCCCCGGTGATCAAGCCTGTGCAGACCGGTCCGGCGCGCAACGTGGTGATCGAGAGCCTCGGCGTGTATCTGCCGCCGCGGGCGGTCTCCACCGAGCAGGTGCTGGCCGACTGCGTCAACGAGGTGAAGATCCCGCTGGAGCGTCTCACCGGTATCAAGAACCGGCGGATGGCCGGCCAAGACGAGTTCTCGATCGATTTGGGCCGCAAGGCGATTGCCGACTGTTTGTCGCGGTCGAGCTACGCCCCCGAAGAGATCGACCTGGTCATCGCCTGCAACATCTCGCGCTGCGATGGCCCGGAGCACATGTTCACCTTCGAGCCGAGCACCGCGTCGCAGTTCCGTGACCAACTCGGGCTGACGGGCGCCGTCTGCTTCGACATCAACAACGCCTGCGCGGGCATGTTCACCGGCGTCAGTGTGGCCCAGGACTTCCTCAAGACGGGCCTGGTGCGCAACGCGCTGGTGGTCAGTGGCGAATACATCAGCCACATCACCGAAACCGCACAGCAGGAGATCGAAAGTGCGATGGACCCGCGGCTGGCCTGCCTGACCGTTGGCGATGCCGGTGCGGCCGCGGTGCTCGAACTCGGGCCCAACGATCGGGTCGGATTCCATGACCTGGATCTGGCCACTTTCAGTGAATTCGCCAAGCTGTGCATCGCCAAGGCCACCGAAGGCCCGCACGGCGGCGCCATCATGGTCACCGACTCGGTCACCCAGACCGCGATCGCGGTGAAGCACTCGGTTCCGTATGTGGCGGCGGTTATGCAGCGGCACGGTTGGCGGCCGGAGACGGCTGATCAGCTGCTGATGCACCAGACCTCGGAGGCGTCGATCAACGACGCCATCTTGACCATCAACCGGGTCTTCGGTGCCGGCGCCGCCAGCCGGGCCAACACTATCTGCAACCTGGCCGAGCGTGGGAATACCGCCACCACAACGCATTTCGTCGCGCTGTATGACTACATCAACGCGGGACGGATTAACTCCGGCGACAACGTCGTGCTGTCCATCACCGGCTCCGGGCAGACCATCGGGACCGGGCTGTACACCTTCGACGACCTGCCCGACCGGATGCGCCGGGCCGGCAACGGCCAGGCCGGCCACGGCACTCGCGGTGGACGCTCCGGCGGGGGCCGACGGGAACTCCCCGCGACGCCGCGGGTGCGCATCGAGGGCATCGGTTTCGCTGTACCCGATTCGGGGGTCAAGCCCAGCTCTATCCAGTTCGCCGTCGACGCCGCCACCGCCTGCCTGGCCGACAGCGGTGTCGATCGCACCGACGTCGGATTGGTGATTCACGCCGGCATCTACCGCGACGACTTCCTGTCCGAGCCGGCGGTGGCCACCCTGGTCGCCGGCGAGGTCGGCATCAACGCCGAGCCGGAGTCCGCGGACGCTCCCAAGACCTTCGCGTTCGACGTCCTCAACGGAGCGGTCGGTTTTCTCAACGGCTGCCACGTCGCGGCCGGCATGATCGGTGCCGGGCGGACCGGGCACGCCATGGTGCTGGCCTCCGAAGTGGAGAACAACACCCCGGAGAGCGGCTACCCGCGCAACGGCCTCTGCGAGACCGGTTCGGCGATCATGCTGAGCCCAAGCCATGGGCCAGAAGGCTTCGGCCGGTTCGTCTTCGGTCATCACCCGGAGCACCGCGGCGCGCTGGCCACCTACACCCAGGAGCGCGACGGCCGGATGTGGCTGCGGATCGACCGCGACCCGAACCTGGCCGCGATCTACGTGAGCTGCCTGCCGTCGTCGGTCAAGGAGTTGCTGACGCTGGAGGGTCTGGCGCCCGAGGACATCGCCATGGTGTTCCCGCCGTATCTGCCCGGTGCCGCTCTCGACGAGCTGGCCGCGCACATCGGCGTGGACCGGTCGCGGTTCGTCGATCTGGAGGCGCAGGGCCAGACCAGTGACCCGTTCACCTCGACGCTGCCCTACCAGATCGCCGACGTCCAGCGGCGCGGCCTGGCCAAGCCGGGCGACGTCGCGCTGATCATGGCGGTCGGCTCGGGCGTCGAGGTCGGTTGCACGACCTACCGGTTCTGATCGGCATGCGCGCATTCGTCACCGGGGGAACCGGATTCGTCGGCTCGAACCTGGTCGCCGCGCTGCTTGAGCGCGGTATGCAGGTGCGGGTGCTGCGCCGCTCGACCTCGCCGATGGCCGCGCTGGAGGGTTTGGACTGCGAGACCCGGATCGGCGATGTCAACGACGGCGTCGACGCACTCACCGAGGCAATGGCCGACTGCGACTGGGTGTTTCACACCGCGGCGATCTCGGACTACTGGCGCTACCGGACGCAGACCCGGCTCTACCGCACCAACGTCGACGGCACCCGTGATATGGCCACCGCCGCCGCGCGCGCCGGGGTCCAGCGGTTCGTCTACACCAGTTCACTTGCCGCACTGGGGGTCCCGGAACGGGGGCATGAGCTGGTCGAGACCGACGAGTTCAACATCCGCCCGCGGCAGTTCCCCTATGGGCACAGCAAGCACCTCGCAGAGGCCGAGCTGCAGAAGGCCGTCGCGGCCGGCCTACCGGTCGTGATCGTCAACCCGTCGGTGGTGATCGGGCCCCGCGACGTCAACCGCATCGCCAGCGCGATGCTGGTGGAAGCCAAGCAGGGCCGGCTGTGGTTCTCGGCACCCGGCGGCACCAATTTCGTCTCGGTCGACGATGTGGTGGCTGGACATATCGCTGCCGCCGAACGCGGCCGGATCGGGGAGCGCTACATCCTCGGAGGCGAGAACCTGTCGTTCCGTGAGGCATTCACCGGCGCCTGCGAGCTCTTCGGGCGGCGTGGGCCATCGGTGATGTTGCCGCGCTGGTTCATCCCGGTGGCCGCGGCTGGAGTCAGCGTCGCCCGCGCCGTGGTGGGACCGCGGCTGCCCATCGACGCCCGCCAGATGCGGCTGTCGACGGCCGAGATCTTCGCCGATGCCAGCAAGTCCCGCGAGGAGCTGGGTGTGCCGTTCACACCGTTCCGCACCGCGCTTCGGGCCGCCCGCGACTGGTACCGCGACAACGGCTACCTGGATTAGTCAACCAGCTACGGGCACCTAATGTCCGTCGTCGTCTTCGTCGCCGGAACTGTTGTCACTCAACAGCTTCTCTGGATGGTGGTAGTGGTTGGTGCGGGGTTGGCCGTGGTCTAGGTGGGGTGGGGGCAGGGTTTGGGTGGTGCCGTCGTGGCGTTTGCGGGTTTTCCAGCCGCCTGAGGTGATGAGTTCGTGGTGGGGGCCGCAGCGCAGGGTGAGGTCGTGGATGTCGG
>Ga0182738_1000402_pt1 | contig 63255 bp, 53 predicted proteins | sample eDN5th30CBELigMG_FD_128876 | JGI IMG/M metagenome (GOLD analysis project Ga0182738, IMG submission 128876) | Enriched Miracle-Growth compost microbial communities from Emeryville, California, USA - eDNA 5th pass 30_C BE-Lig MG (version 2)... ... | reverse complement strand
CCCGCTCGACAATCCCGACATCGGTCCGAAGATCAGCGGCCCGGAGGTCGACAAGATCGCCGATATCGTGCGGCGCAGCGTCGAGGCCGGCGCCGAGGTCCTGCTCGAAGGCGGCAAGCTCACCAAGGGCGTCCATTCGAAGGGCCATTGGTACGCGCCGACCATCCTGCTTGCCACGGACAATGCGATCCCGGCGATGCGCGAGGAGATCTTCGGGCCTGTCGTGCCGATCGTCATCATTGACGATTTCGAGGAGGCGCTGCGGCTCGCCAACGATTCCGACTATGGCCTCTCGGCCTATGTCTATACCGGCAGCCTGAAGCGACTGATGCGGGTCGCAGCAGAGCTCAACTTCGGCGAGATCTACTTCAACCGAACCAATGGCGAGCTTCTTCAGGGCTTCCACAGCGGCTGGGGACAGTCCGGTCTCGGCGGCGAGGACGGGAAATACGGCCTGGATGGCTATTTCCAGAAGAAGACCATGTACGTCAACTGGGGCTGATCTGGCACCGCCGGATCTTTCGATACCAAATTCTCCGAGGGGGAAGAGAAACATGTCCAGCCGTCAGGCGATAACAGGCATCAAGTCCCGCGTCTTCCGGGTTCCGCTCGAGGAACCCATGCAGGATGCGCGTCATGGCCTGCAGACCTATTTCGAACTGGTGACGGCCGAGATCGCGACGGCCGACGGGCAGACCGGCCTCGGCTATACCTATACGATCGGCACCGGCGGCCATGCCACCAAGGCGATGATCGACCACGATCTCGCGCCGATGCTGATCGGTCATGACGCCGACGATATCGACACGCTCTATGACGAGATGCAGTCGCGCCTGCATTATGTCGGCCGTGGCGGCATCGCCTCCTTCGCCATTTCGGCGATCGACATCGCGTTGTGGGATCTGCGCGGCCTCCGGCAGAACCTGCCGCTCTGGAAGATGGCAGGCGGCGCCGGCAATTCGCCGCTCACCTATCGCGGCGGCGTCGACCTGAACTATCCCATCGAAAAGCTCGTCGAAAGCGTCGGCGGCTATCTCGACCAGGGCTATCGGGCCATCAAGATCAAGGTTGGCAAGCCGGATCTGGCGGAAGACGTGGCGCGGCTTCGCGCCGTGCGCGAGCGGATCGGACCGTCGAACAAGCTGATGGTCGACGGCAATTTCGGCTACGATCTCGACCGCGCCATCGCGGCGGGCAAGGCGTTCGAACCGTTCGATCTCACCTGGTTCGAGGAGCCGATGGAGCCGGATGATTTCGCCGGCTATGGGAAACTCGCCAAGGCGACCCGCGTGCCGCTGGCGATGGGCGAAAACCTGCATACGCTGCAGGAGTTCAAGCACGCCTTCGAGCATTCGTCGCTGTCCTTCATCCAGCCCGACGCTTCGAATTGCGGTGGCGTCACCGGCTTCCTGCGCGTCGCCCGGCTGGCCGAGCCGCTGGGGATTCCGGTCTGCAGTCACGGCATGCAGGAGTTGCATGTCAGCCTCGTTCCGGCCGTGCCGAATGCCGGCTGGCTCGAGGTGCACGCCTTCCAGATCGATCGCTACACGCTTCGCCCGCTGGTGGTTGTGGATGGCCGCGCGGTCGCGCCAGATGAGCCCGGCAGCGGCGTCCGGTTCGATTGGGCTGCGTTGGAGGCTCTTGGCGACATCTAGCGCGTCGCGCCGCTTCTTCTCGCGGCGGGACACTCTAACCGACTGATAAAACCAGGTTGTTTCGAGCGATGCTCCAACGGGTGCGCTTGGAATGGCCCTTGGCAAGCAATCCCGGACGACTGAGCGCAGGCTGGGTCCAGACGTCCGGGGTCGTTTCCAGTCGGCTTGTCGGCAAGTGCCGAGCGACGTGCGCCCTTCTATTCCCCGAGGCGCTCGATCAGGCCACCATCGGCGCGGTCTTCATCGGTCAAGGCGGACGCGCCTGTCTTCTGGCCCGGTGCGGGAAGTTCGGTCTGGCGCACGACGCAGGCGGCCCGCTTCAAGGCGGATCGTGCCTCATCGCTGATCGACTGCTCGGCGAGTTGCTCCAACTCCTCGCGAAGTGTCGGAAGAGATTGCTCCATGGCCGTTCTCAAACCCCGATTCAGGGCGAGAGACCGCTCTCACCAGAGGCATATGTCTATCCGACCTTCCTGGCAAAGTCGAATACTGGAACCGGCGCAGTGATCCATTTTTGCGGAACGGCAAGACGCCGGATCCGGCCTGTCGCCGGCGGATCATAAGCCGGCTTTGCAAGCTAGTCCTGCCCGGCCCCGGACAAGGCCGTCGCTGCCTCGATGGCCGCCTGCATGTCATCGCCGTCATAGGGTTTCCGCAGCAGAATGCCGGGCTTTCCGGGCAGGGCGGGCGCCTGGCTGTCGCCGGTGGCGAAGACGATCGGGATCTCTGGCTGCATCGCCCGCGCCATCAGTGCGAAATCGGCCCCCGAAATCCCGGGCAGTCCGAGATCGGTCACGATGACGTCGAGCGGGTGGGCCTCCAGGGCGGCGAGAGCCTGCTCGGCATCGCGCGCTTCGATGACCTGGTGGCCAAGCTCCTCCAGCACGTCGATGGAGTTGATCCGGATCATCACCTCGTCTTCGACGAGCAGGACGCGCAGCGACCGGGCTTCCTCGGGAGCGGGCGCCGGGGGAGCGGCGGGCCGGGGCGTGTCGGGTGCGGTCGTCGCCGTCTTGGCGGCGCTGCGCTGCTGCTCGTTGCCGAGCACGTGGCGGATCTTCCGCGCCAACGCCTCGACCGTGTAGGGCTTGGAAAGTAGCTCGACATTGGCGTCGAGCCGGCCGCCATGCACGATGGAATTCTCCGTATAGCCGGAGGTGAAGAGAACCGCGATGCCGGGGATACGCTCGCGCGCCTTGCGGGCGAGATCGGTGCTCTTCAGCGTTCCCGGCATCACCACGTCGGTGAAGAGCATGTCGATCGGAATGCCGCTTTCGATGATGCTGAGCGCGCTGTCGGCATCCTTTGCCTTGAGGACGCGATAGCCGAGGCCGCCCAGCATGTCGATCACGGCGGCGCGGACCTCCTCATCGTCTTCGGCGACCAGAATGGTCTCTTCGCCGCCGGTGACGGGGCCAAAATGCTGCGTCGACGGGACGTCCTCCGTTTGCTGTGTGCGCGGCAGATAGAGTTTCACCGTCGTGCCGTGCCCGACCTCGCTGTAGATCTTGACGTGCCCGCCGGACTGCTTGGTGAAGCCGAACACCATGGCGAGGCCGAGTCCTGTGCCCTTGCCGGCCGGCTTGGTCGAAAAGAATGGTTCGAACACGCGCGACATCACTTCGGGCGTCATGCCGCAGCCGGTGTCGCTCACCGCCATCACGACATACTGGCCCGGGACCACCTCGGGCTGCGCGCGGGCGTAGGTCTCGTCGAGGAAGGCGTTTCCGGCTTCGATGGTAAGCTTGCCGGTGCCCTCCATCGCGTCGCGGGCGTTGATGCAGAGATTGAGCAGGGCGTTCTCGATCTGGGTCGGATCGGCGAAGGTGTTCCAGAGCCCGCCGGAGACGAGAACCTCGATCTCGATGCTCTCGCCGAGCGTCCGCCGCAGCATATCTTCCATGCCATAGACGAAACGGCCGACATTGAGGACTTTCGGCGCCAGGGGCTGGCGGCGGCCGAAGGCGAGCAACTGGCTGGCGAGCTTGGCGCCACGGGCGACCGCCGTCAGGGCCGTGGCGACGCGGCGCTCGGCGCGCTCGTTGCCGGATATGTCGCGGCTCAGCAGTTGCAGATTGCCGGAGAGAACCTGGAGCAGATTGTTGAAATCATGCGCCACGCCGCCGGTCAGATTGCCGATCGCCTCCATCTTCTGCGCCTGCTGCAGCGCGGCCTCGGCGCTGCGGCGTTCGGCCATTTCGGCGTCCACGCGCGCTTCGAGCGTCTCGGTCCATTCGGCAAGGGCGCGGGCGGTTTCCTTGGCTTCTTCGATATCGGTATTGGTGCCGACCCAGCGCCGGATCGAGCCATCTTCGTCCCGGACCGGCATCGCGCGGACCAGGAACCAGCGATAGCTGCCATCGTCGCGGCGGATCCGGAACTCGGTCTCGTATTGGGTGCCGGATTGCAGCGCCGAGCGCCACCTGGCGGTCATTGGCGGCACATCGTCGGGATGGACCAGCGACACCCAGCCATTCTCGTCGAGATCGCCAGCCCCGGCGCCGCTGTAGCGATAGACCTGGTCGTTGAACCAGTCGAGCCGTCCCTCCGGCGTCGCCGTCCAGAAATGATTGGGCATCACCTGCGCGAAGGTGCGGAACTGCGCCTCGCTGGCATTGGCCGCGCGGCGCGCCAGCACGCGCTCGGTCACGTCGGTGCCCTGGGCGAAGATGCCGATGATCGATCCGGTATCGTCGCGAAGCGGGTGATAGACGAGATCGACGAAGCGCTGTTCGCTTTCGTCGTCCGGCAGGCGTCGCAGCATCACCGGCATTTCGAGGCCGATGAACGGTTCGCCCGTCTCGAAAACCTGGTCCAGCCGTTCGAAATAGCCCTGGCCGGAGAGCTCCGGCAGGGCCGCACGGATCGGCTTGCCGACGATGTCGCGATGGCCGACCAGGGCCAGATAGGCCGGGTTGGCAAGATCGAAGACATGATCGCGGCCGGTCAGCCGCGCCATGAAGCCGGGGGCCTGCTGGAACATCTGGCTCAGACGTTCCCGCTCGCCCTGGAGCCATTGCTCCGCCTTCACCTTGGAGGTCGTCTCGACGACGATGGCGATGACGCCGATCGGCGTGCCGTTCTCGTCGGGGATCGGCGAATAGTCGAGGTTCATCCAGACCTGTTCGGGAACGCCGTTTCGGTACAGCGTGAGTTCCTGGTCCTTGTAGGCGAGCGTGTTGCCGCTGAGCCCCACCTTCATCACATGGGCGTTGAACTCGGCGACCTCGGGCCAGCCCTCGAGCACCTTGCTGCCGAGAATGCCGGGATGACGCCCCCCGGCAAAGCGGGAATAGCCGTCATTGTAGATCATGACGCCGTCGGCGCCCCACAGCATCACGATCGGCACCGGCGAGCGCAGGACGAGGCCGATGGTCGTCTTCAGGGATCGCGGCCAGTCGGCGACCGGCCCCAGCGAGGTGGACGCCCAGTCATAGCCGGCGATGCGGCCGCCCAGCTCGCCGCCTCCCGCCAGAAACCCGAGATCCGAACCAGACGACGACGGCGTATTGTTCTGGCTCATATCCGTGAAGTTCTTTCCAGTGCGGGCGCTAATCGTTTGCGATCAAGCGGTTATAGGGGGATCGATAGTCTGTTTCAAATGAAACAGGGCGTCATTCGGCCGAGGCCGCTGCATCGGCAGGCGAGAATAGTCGAGGTCGTGGGACGGCCGGCGCGTGTCGCGCGGCGCCATCCCAATTCATCCCCGAAAACATCTGCCCACCTCCCTGATCTTCCAATCTATACAATCATCCGGTGTTCCGTCCTCGCGCGGCACCTATCGCTGGCACGTTTGGGCTCGTCTCCTTCATCCCCTCTAAGGTTGCCCGCGATCGAGCGCGAAATCGTCGAACCATGGCCTTGGCGCACCCGCGACGAGTTCGGCGATGATGCGCGAAGCCATGAAGCTGAAGGTGATGCCATTGCCGCCGTAGCCATAGGCGGCGAGGATATGGCGCGCGCCCGGCACCGGGCCGATCAGCGGAAGTCCGTCTTCCGTCTGGCCGAACGCCGCCGTCCAGGACGAGGTGAAGGTATAGTCTCGATCGGGCCATAGCGCGCGCATCCGGCGGGCCAGGGCTGCCGACTTCTCGGCCATTTTGCTATCGCGCTTGTCCGCGTCCTCGATCACCTCATCCTCGCCGCCCAGGATGATTTCATCCGAGTGGGTCAGCCGGGCATAGAGGTAGGGATCGGCCGCCTCCCAGAGCAGGGCGCGGTCGTTCCAGATCGCGTTGCCGGGCACGGGGGCGGTGGCGATACACCAGGTCGAGACGATGCTGTGCAGATCGGACCGCACGAAATCCGGCATGTCATAACCGGTTGCGAGCACAACCTTCCTGGCGTGCAGCGAGGCGCCGGATGCGAGCGCGACATAGGCCGTGTCGTCGTCCCAGTCGTAACGGACGGCCTCGTCGGCGACCAGCCTCGCGCCGCGCCGGAATGCGGCCTGCAGCAGGCCGTGCGAGAGCTGGACCGGATCGGCCTCGGCCGAGCCCGGCGACACAAGAGCGGCCGGCCTGTCGAAGCCGAAAGCGCCGATCAGTTCCTCGCGCGACAGCAAGGAACCCGGCAGGCCGGCCCGGGCGCGAGCCGCATGCTCTTGCGCCAGATCGCCCGCGCCCTCGCCGGCCGGGGCCAGATAGAGCGAGGGGCGCAACGCAAACTGGCACGGCAGGGCAAGTCGCTCGACCAGATCCGCGATGCCGGAGACCGCGAGGAGGCTGCGCTGGTAGACCGCGGAAGCCTTGTCGAAGCCGTAGAGATCGGCCAGTTCGACCAAGGAAGAATCGATCTCCCAAAGGAGCATGGCGGTGCTGGCGGCCGTGCTCCCCCGTCCGGGAAACGCCCGGTCGACGACGATCACCGAATGGCCGGCCCGCGTCAGGATTTCCGCCGTCATGGCGCCGGTGATGCCGGCACCGATGACCACGACGTCGCAGCTTTGCGTGCCGGAGACGCGCAGCATCGGCATCTTCTGCGGTCCGCCAAGCTGCCACGGGCCGGAGCCGCTCCGTAGCGGGTGGATCGAGGAATCGCCGGAAGAGCTTGTGAAGTCGAGATCCTGCTCCATCCCTTACCGGCCGCGCGGGAGAAAAGACAGCAGCGCGAAGGTCACCAGGGCGATTACCGTGCAGAGCAGGGCAATCTGCCAGAAGCCCAGTCCAACGGCGAGGCCGGCCGCGCCGGCGAGCCACATGCCGGCCCCGGTGGTCAGGCCGTGCACTTCGCCCTTGGAGAAAAAGATCAGGCCCGCCGCCAGGAAGGCGACGCCGGCCGTGGTGGCCTCGACCAGGCGCAGCGGGTCGATCCGGATTTCCTGGCCGCCGAAATCGCCCAGATGGGTTATCTCCGTCGCGATGATCGCGATCGCGGCCGTGCTCACGCAGATCAGGATATGCGTGCGGAGCCCGGCGGGGCGGTTCCGCCATTCCCTCTCGAAGCCGACGACGGCGCCCAGCAGCGCTGCCAGCAGCAGGCGCGCGGAGATGACGGAGAAGGGCAGCCAGGTTTTCTGGCCAAACTGCTGTGCGAATTCTTCCATGTCGGGCGAGTGCCTCCTTCTGGCCGCCGATAAACGATTTCGCCTCGTTCGGGTTCCCGCCTCAATCCATAAGGTATTCCATGCGGGTCAGGAGGCGATCAGCCGCTTCACCAGGCTCTCGCTGCGCTTGCGCAGGCCGACACTCCGACAGGTCTTCACGATGTCCGGCAGCCCGCCTGCCGCGAACGCCTCGACGATGCGGGAATGGACATAGCTCTTGCGGGTCACGGCAGGCGTATTGCCGAGACGCTCCGCCACGGTTCGCATCACGGCGGCGATCTGGCGGCGCTGGCGGGTCTCGACCGGCTCGGGCTGCATGGCCGCGAATTCCTGCGCCGCAAGCGCATTGGCGGCCAGCATGCGGAGATCCTTGGCGGTGATCTCGGCGTCCGAGATCTCCTTCAGATAGGCGTTGATCTCCTGCGCGTGGATGGGGCGGACCGCGCCGGAGGCATCCTGGTATTGCAGCAGGCGGCGGCCGGGAAGTTCGGCGATCCGGCTCAGCGCACGGGCGAGCGGGGCATGCAGCACCGTACAGCGGAACCGGGTGCCGCCCTTGCCGCGAAAGCAGAGCAGCACCTGGTCCTTGCCGAGGCTGGAATGGCGCTTGAGCAACGTCGCCGCACCGCGCGCGCCGCTTGTCGAGACATAGGCCTCGCAACCGACGCGAATGTGGGTCTCGTCGAGGATCGCGACGGCGCAGGCAAGTGCTTTCGCGCGGTCGAGCTTCCGGCGCGCCATATCGGTACGGACGCGGGCCCGGATCTTCGGTAGCACGTCGAGAAGCAGCGCCAGCCTCTCGATCTTCCGGGATTCGCGAACGCCGGTCCAGTTCGCATGGTACCGGTGCTGCCAGCGCCCGGCCGCATCACGTCCGATCGCCTGCAGATGCGAGGTCGGGTCGCTCGAGATGCGAACGTCTTCATAGGCGGGCGGAATCGCGAGCTTGGCGATCCGCTCCAAGGCAGCCTTGGCACGGATTGTCCGCCCCTTGCGATCGACATAGGAAAAGCCGCGCCCACGCCGCCGCCTGCGGATGCCGAGATCCTCGGCGCGCGCCCGCTTCAGCCCTTCAAGCGGCTCGGACGCGGCAATGGCTTCCTCGAGCTCAGAGCTGTCCGGCATCATGGCCCTGCGGGCTGGCCGTGCGCAGGGGCGAGGTGCCGAAGTCGATCCTCGCGAGACGGGCCTCTCGCTTCGGTTCGCTGGCCGTTTTCCGAGCGAGGAGGTTGGACGCTTCCGTCCAGTAGTCGAGCGGATGGGACCAGATCGGTCGACCCTTCGCCTCGAAGATCCGCTCGGCTTCGTCTCGGATGGTCTGCTCTGAAATCGCCGTCATGACCTTATTCCTGCTGCTCGAGATGGGGTCGGTGATGGCTCCAACGACGGTGCGCGTCGCAAGTTCCAGCCGGATCCCGGCTGGGTGCGCGGATTTTTTCAAACGGGCACGGGAAGCGGGCTGCGCCGGCCGGCCGCGACCGGCCGGTATCGCAGGCAGGGCGAGAAGTGGGCCTCGCCTGGCTCGAAAACACGCTATGTCTGTGTCATCGGCACGAACCGGACGAGGACGGCGACATGGAAATCAGGCGAGTTGGCACCCAGGCATCCGGCAAGGGGCCTGCGGACTGGTTCACCGGCACGGTGCGCATCGATCCGCTGTTCAACGCGTTCGATCCCGCGCGCGTCCAGGGGGCGAGCGTCACCTTCGAGCCGGGCGCGCGAACGGCATGGCATACCCATCCGCTCGGCCAGACCCTGATCGTTACCGCGGGCAAGGGCCTGGCGCAGCGGCTCGGCGGCGCGGTCGAGGAGATTTTTCCCGGCGACGTCATCTGGTTTCCACCCGGTGAAAAGCACTGGCACGGCGCCGGCCCGACAACGGCGATGACCCACATCGCCATCCAGGAAGTCTTCGAGGGCAAGGTCGTCGACTGGATGGAGCCCGTCACCGAGGAGCAATACGGTCGCTGAAGGGCTGGGTCCGCATGGGCGGGGCTGACAGCGGGCGGCAAGGCGGGTAAGGGTCGCAGCGATCATTCCGGCGGAGCCGCGATCCGCGCGCACGCCATCAGCAAGAGGCTTTCCATGACGACGGATGCGCTGTTCGGCGGACGTTCCTTTGCGGCGTTCCTGTTTGACATGGACGGGACGCTGTTGACCTCGATCGAGGCGGCGGAGCGCGTCTGGTCGAATTGGGCTGGCCGGCATGGCCTCGACGTTGCCGCCTTCCTGCCGACTCTGCATGGCAAGCGCGCCATCGACACGGTGCGTCAGTTGGCCTTGCCCGGAATCGACGCCGATGCCGAGGCGGAATGGATCCTCCAGGCCGAGATCGACGACGTCGACGGCGTGCGGGAGATCGGCGGCGCGGCGGCATTCCTCGGCTCCATTCCGGCGGATCGCTGGGCGCTGGTCACGTCGGCGCCGCGTCTCCTCGCGCTTCGCCGGCTGGAGGCGGCGGGCCTGACGCCCCCGGCGGTGTTCGTCACCGCAGACGACGTGGCGATCGGCAAACCCGAGCCGGATTGCTACCTGCTCGCCGCCAGCCGGCTCGGCGTCGTGGCGTCGGATTGCCTTGTTTTCGAGGATGCCCCGGCCGGCATCGAAGCCGGCGAGCGCGCCGGCGCCAGCGTCCTGGTGATCCAGGCGACGCATACCGCGCCGCTCGCTTCCAGCCATCCCGGCATCAGCCATTACGAGGGATTGCGGGTGTCCGGCGATGCCGATGGCCGCCTGACGGTATCCCGCGATCTCGCCCTGGACTGATGCCCGATGCGGCGCACGCCGGCGAAGGGCTCCGCTGACGCGCTCCAGCCGCTCCGTCGCCGGGTCTGGCTTGCAACCCCCCGCTCCAGGCGACGGAGAACGCGATCATAATGTCGTCGTGATCTTCACGGGGCGCATATTTGGCGAAGCGCGCCGACCTGCCATGCGCTAGGCTTCGTGGATCGGGAACGCCGGCGGGGGGAGACTGTCGGCGTACCGTCTTTTTCGGGCGCGCGAACGGGAGGTCCATGGCGTCGGACGGCTCCCGTTGCGGCCTCGCGATGGGAGGTTCTGGATGCCGGATTACATCATCGTCGGCGGTGGCTCCGCCGGCTGCGTCATGGCGGCCCGGCTGAGCGAGGATCCCGACGTGTCGGTGCTGCTGCTCGAGGCCGGCCCGCGCGATACCGATCGCTACATCCATATGCCCGTCGGCTTCTTCAAGATCTCCGCCGGGCCGCTCTCCTGGGGCTATGAGACGGAGCCGGGCAAGGCCGTCAACGGGCGCACCATTCCCTATCCGCAAGGGCGGGTGCTTGGCGGCGGCAGCTCGATCAACGCCCAGGTCTTCACCCGCGGCTGCCCGGAGGACTATGACACCTGGGCGGAGGAGGAGGGCTGCACCGGCTGGTCGTTCCGCGAAATCCTGCCGCTGTTCCGCCGCTCCGAGGACAACGACACCTTCGCCGGCCCCTATCACGGCCATGGCGGTCCGCTCGGCGTCAGCAGCGGCTCGCCGCATCCGCTGACCCGCGTCTTCGTCCAGGCGGCGCAGGAAGCGGGGCTGCCGTTCAACCCGGACTTCAACGGCCCCCACCAGGCCGGCACCGGCTTCTACCAGTCGACGACGCGCAAGGGTCGGCGTTGCAGCACGGCGGTAGGCTATCTCAAGCCGGCGCTCGGCCGGCCGAACCTCACCGTCCGCACCGACGTGCTCACCCGCCGCATCGTTGTCGAAGCGGGCCGAGCGGTGGGCGTCGAGATCGCCACTGACGGGCGCAGCGAGATCCTGCGCGCCGAGCGTGAGGTGATTGTCGCCTCCGGCGCCATCGGTTCCCCCAAGCTGCTGATGCTTTCGGGCATCGGCCCGGCGGCGCATCTGCGCGAGCATGGCATCTCGGTCGTGCACGATTTGCGCGGCGTGGGGCAGAACCTGCAGGACCACACCAATATCGACATTGTCTACCAGCTGAACGGGCCGCACAGCTTCGACAAATACAAGAAGCCGCACTGGAAGCTGATGGCGGGGCTCGAATACCTGGCGCTCGGCAAGGGGCCGGTTGCATCCAACATCGTCGAGGGCGGCGCATTCTGGTGGGGCGACCGGGCCGAGAAGACGCCAGACCTGCAATTTCATTTCCTGCCCGGCGCGGGCGTCGAGAAGGGCGTCGGCTCGGTGCCGGGCGGCAATGGCTGCACGCTCAATTCCTACCATACCCGTCCGCGATCGCGCGGCTCGGTGACCCTGCGCTCGGCCGACCCGAACGACGCGCCGCGCATCGACACCAACGCCTTTTCCGATCCCTATGATCTGGCGCGCGCCATCGACGGCGTGAAGCTCAGCCAGGAAATCATGGCGCAGGACGCTTTCAGGCCCTTCCTCGCGGGAGAACACATTCCGGGCAAGGGCGTGCGCACGCTGGCCGAATACCAGGAATTCGCCCGCTCGGCGGCGCGCACCGCCTATCACCCCGTCGGTACCTGCCGCATGGGCCGTGGCGAGGACGCCGTGGTGGACCCGGACCTGCGCGTGCACGGCATCGAGGGCCTGAGGGTCTGCGACAGCTCGATCATGCCGCGCCTGGTCTCGTCCAACACCAACGCCCCGACGGTGATGATCGGCGAAAAGGCGTCCGACCTGATCCGCGGCAACCGAAGCGGCGCGCGGGATTCTGTCCGCGAGGCAGCGCTCGGCGCATGAGGCGCGGCGCTACCGCCGCGTCGTGGTGCGCTCGACCAAGCGGACCGGCACCGTGATGGTGCCGCCATCGGTCGGGTCCGCGCCGGCCTCGGCCATGCGCGCGTGCAGGATGGCAATCGCGGCCGCCACCATGGCCTGATGGCCGTGCACCACCGTCGTCAGGTCGAACGAGCCCCAGGCGGCGGCCGGGACGTCGTCATAGCCGGCGACCAGCACGTCGTCCGGGATCCGCAGGCCAGCGCGACGCAACGCGTCCAGTGCGCCGAAGGCCATCAGGTCGTTGGCGCAGAACAGCGCGTCGGGAACCTCGCGCCGCTCCACCAGGGCGGCGGTGGCCCTGAAAGCGTCCTCATAGAGATAGTCGCCCATCATGATCTCGACGCGGTCGCAGCCATGCGATATCAGGCGCTCGCGAAACCCGCGCAGGCGTTCCTCGCTGGCATAATCGCGCGGCGTGCCGCCGATGAAGCCGAAGGTCCGGGCGCCGCGTGCGACGAAGAGATCGGCGACCAGAGCGCCCCCGCCGGCATTGTCGGAGCAGACGGACGCCACCCACTGGTTGTGCGCCGGTGTATTGAACGACACGATCGGAATTCGCAGCCGGGCAAAGGCCTGGGCGGCCGCTTCGGTCACCACCGGCAGGGCGCTGACGATGGCGTCCACGCGGTAGCTGGCAAGGCGCGGCAGGATGCCGTCCAGCGCATTGCCGCCATCGACGCTGGCGAGCAGCACCTGGTGCCCGGTTTCCTGCAATGCCTTCGAGAAGGCGTCGACGGCCACGGCATAGAAGGGGTTGGAACTGTCGCTGACGACGATGGCGACGAGGTCGGAGCGATGCTTGAGCAGCATGCGCGGCAGGAAATTGGGGCTGTAGCCCAGTTGCTCCGCCGCTTCGAACACCTTGCGGCTGGTTTCTTCCGAGACGCTCTTGCCCTTGTTGAAGGTGCGCGACACGGCCGACTGCGAAACGCCGGCGAGGCGCGCCACATCGGTCGATGACGGGTACCTTCTCGAGGCTTTCATGAGGCTGACCTGAAGGGGATGACGGGCGCCTGCGTAGCGCCCGCCCATGCGGAATTCAACGGAAACCTCCGTCGCCGTTCGTCTCAGATCGTCTTCAGCATGCCGCCATCGACGAAATAGGTGGAGCCGACGGAATAGCTGGCCCGGTCGGAACAGAGAAACACGAAGAAGTCGGCGATTTCCTCCGGCGAGGCGAAGCGGCCGATCGGCGCGTTCTCGCGGGCCAGATTGTCGATGTAGCCCTTCCAGTCGCCGCCGGTTTCGGCGGTCAGCTGGGTCGCCGTCTTGATCCAGTCCGGCGTCAGCACGAAGCCCGGATTGATCGCGTTGACGCGGATATTGTGCGGGATGAACTCGGTCGCCATCGTCTTCGACGCCATGATCAGCGCCGCCTTGGTGACATTGTAGATCGGCTCGTACCAGAGCGGCTGGGCGGCGCAGATCGAGGCATTGTTGAGGATCACGCCGCCGCCGCGCCGCTTCATCGAAGGCACGAGACCGCGCGCCAGCCGGACCGCCGCCATGACATGCAGGTCCCAGTAGAACTGCCACTTGTCGTCGGGGGCATCCATGATGGTTTCGTTGCTGCCGGTGCCGGCATTGTTCAGGAGGATGTCGGCGCCGCCAAAAGCCGCCTCGGTGGCGGCGAGCAGCTTGTCGCAGCCGGGCGCGGTGGCAACGTCGCAATCGACCGCGACCACCTGCACCGAATGGGCGGCGAGGATCTCCTCGCGCGCCGCCGCCAGCCGGTCGGCATCGCGCGCGGCGATGACGACATGGGCGCCCTCCGCCGCGAAGCCCTTGGCCACTGCCAGTCCGATGCCGATGCTGCCGCCGGTGATGACGGCAACCTTGTCGCGAAGTCCGAGATCCATGCTTGTGCTCCTGGCCTCTTGAGAGTGGCCCTTTGAAAAACGCGATTACTTGACGATCGGTATCTTGGACCGATCGATGGTGATGGCGACGGCGGCGACCAGGACGACGCCGAAGACGATGTTCTGGGCGAAGATGTTGACGCCGAGAAACGTCATGCCGATGCGTACCACCGAGATGATCAGCGCGCCGACCAGCGTGCGCCAGATGCTGCCGACGCCGCCGGTGATGGCGGTGCCGCCGACCACGACCGCGGCGATCGAGGGCAGCAGCAACTCGCTCGCCAGCGTCGGCGATCCGCTGGCGAGCCGGCCGACCAGGACGATGCCGGCCAGCGCCGCGCAGGCGCCCGACAGGACGAACGCGATGATCTTCTGGCGGTCGACCTTGACGCCGGAGGCATAGGCCGCCGGTTCGCCGGCGCCGATCGCGGCGCTATAGCGGCCGAAACGGGTGCGGCTTTGCAGGACATGCGCGATCGCCAACACGATCAGCGCGATGACGACGACGTTGGGGATGCCGAAGACCGTGCCGGTGATCCAGCCGAGATAGGCGCGGTCGCTGTCGCCCAGCGTGATCGAGCGCTCCCTCGAGGTGACCAGGGCGGCGCTATAGAGCACGCCGCCCATGGCCAGCGTGGCGATGAAGGAGGGGATGCGCAGGCGCACATGGGCGATGCCGGAAAGCAGGCCCGCCACGGCGCCAAGTGCGAAAGCGAAGACGAAGGCGCCGTAGCCGAAGCGCGACAGCGTCAGCGCCACGGCGACGCTGGAAAGCGACGCCATCGACTGGATCGAGAGGTCGATGCCCCCCAGCATGATGACGAAGGTGACACCGGTCGCGAGGATGAACAGGACGGCGGTATCGCTGGCAAGCTGCAGCAATGTGTTCACTTCGAGGAAGGCGGGCTGGAAGGCGCCTACCAGGATCACCAGCAGGATCAGCGTGGCCAGAGGCAGCCACTGGCGCAGTCCATCGGTGCGGATCGTCTCGATTATGCTGTTCATCGCGCTACACCATGTGTCCGATGAGATCGACCTGCTGCGGCTTGTGGCCGGGCTCGGCGCCGACACGGTGGGTGATGACGCCATCGCGCATCACCAGCACCGTGTGGCTCAATCCGATCGTCTCCTCCAGCGTGTCCGAGGTCAGGATGACGGCGACGCCTTCGGCAGTGACGGCCCGGATGAGCTCGTAGACCTCCTCCTTGGCGCCGACATCGAGACCGCGGGTCGGGTGGTCGAGGATCAGGATGCGCGCCTTGGCGTTCAGCCACTTGGCGAGCACGACCTTCTGCTGGTTGCCGCCGGAGAGATTGAGGCAGAGCGTGTGGATGCCCGGCGTGCGGATCCTGAGCTTCTGCACCCATTCCTGCGCCAGCCGCTTCTCCTCGCGCGTGTCGATCAGGCCGTGCTTGGTCAGCGTGCCGAGATCGCCCAGCGTGATGTTGGCGGCGACCGGCAGGAACAGCACCAGCCCCTCGACCCGGCGTTCGCGCGGAATGTAGCCGACGCCGATATCGACGGCCTCGGCCGGCGAGCGCAGCGTCACCGACTTGCCATGCGCGATAAGCTTGCCGCCATCATGCGGGGCGAAGCCCGCCAGCGTGCGCGTCAGTTCCTCGCGGCCGGAGCCGATGACCCCGGCAATGCCGAGGATCTCGCCGGCATGCAGCTTGAAGTCGATGTCGCGATAGGCGCCGGCGTGGCGGAGCCCTTCGAGTTCCAGCACCACCTCTTCGCGATACGGCTTCTGCAGCGGTTCGCGGTAATATTCCGCCTGCAGGCTTCGTCCGACCATCAGATGGTGCAGTTGCGTGACGTTGGCCTCGGCCGCGACGAGATCGGCGACGACGGCGCCGTCCTTCATCACATAGATGCGGTCGGAGAGTTCCAGCACCTCGTCGAGACGGTGCGAGACGAAGATGAACGAGGCGCGGGCGCGCAGGGCGCGGACGCGGGCGAACAGGATGTCGATCTCGGCCCGCTCCAGCACGGAGGTCGGTTCGTCGAGCAGGATGACCAGATGGCCCGGTGCATTTTCCTCCAGCGTCAGAGCCTTGGCGAGCTCGACCATCTGCCGGGCGGCGAAGTCGAGATCCTCGGCTCGCATCCTCGGATCGGCGTCGATCTGCACCTTCTCAAGCTGTCGCGAGGCGGCAGCGTAGAGTGCGCGCCAGTCGACGATTCCGAAGCGGCTGAATTGCTTCTCGTTGCCGAGATAGATGTTCTCGCCGACCGTCAGATTGGTCAGCAGCGACTGCTCCTGGAACACCATGCCGATGCCCTGGCGCATGGCGTCGGAAGCGCTGACGAAGCGCGTCTTGCTGCCGTTGAGCAGGATGTCGCCCGAATCCGGCTGGTAGACACCGCTGAGTATCTTCATCAGCGTCGACTTGCCGGCGCCGTTTTCGCCGACCAGGCCGACGACTTCGCCGGGCCGGATCTCGATCGAGACGTCCTTCAGCGCGTGGACGCCGGGAAAGCGCTTGTCGACATGGACGAGCGCGAGCGCGGGCGCCAAAGCCTCGGCGGGCGTGGGGGCCGGCCTGGGGGCGGGGTGAAGCTGGGTGACGCTCATTTGACGATCCGCATCCGCTTGCGGTCGATCGACAAGGCGACCGCCGCGATGATCATCAGGCCCTGCACGCCGATCTGCACGCTGGGCGGCACGCCCATCAGCACCATGCCGTTCGACAGCACGACGACGATGAGAACCCCGACCAGCGTCTGCAGCACGCTGCCTTGGCCGCCGGAGAGCGCCGTGCCGCCAACGACCACGGCGGTGACGGTAGTGAACAGGCGGCCATTGCCGATCTGGGCATTGCCGAGGCCGAGCTGGGCCGCCGCCAGGACGCCGCCGACGGCGTAGAAAACTCCCGCCAGCGTGAAGGTCAGGATGCGGACGCGGCCGACGGGAATGCCCGACAGCGCCGCGAGGTCCTCGCCGCCGCCGAGCGCATAGATGTAGCGCCCGAGGCGGGTGTAATTCTGGATGACGAGCGCGACCAGCAGACAGAACAGAGCCAGCCAGACGCCCCAGGGAAATCCGAGGAAGCGTTCGATGGCGAGGCCCCGGATCATCGGGTCGTTGATGCGGATCGCCATGCCGCCGAGCAGCGCGTTGGCGGCGCCCACGCCGACGAACCACATGCCGAGCGTTACCATGAAGGAGGGGATCTTCAGGCGGACATGGATGACGCCATTGGCGAAGCCGACGCCGGCCCCGACGAGCAGCACGATGAGAACGCCGAAGAGGCCGAAGGTGTTGGAATTGGCGCCGTTCAGCACCAGCATCGACAGGATGACGGCGGACAGCGTCAAGCCGCCCTCGACCGACAGATCGATCGAGCCCATCAGGATGATGAAGGTGGCGCCAAGCCCGAGCACCAGCGGGATCATCGCCGCCTGGCTGATGCGCACCATGTTGCCGAAGGTCAGGAAGTTGGGATTGATCAGGGTGATCAGGCCACAAAGCAGCACGAGCACGATCAGCGGCGCCCAGGACGCGATGCGCCAGCGTCGACGTGGCGCGGGTTTGGCCGCCTGGGACGAAATCGAAGCATCAAGGGTCATTGGCCGGATCGCCTCATGGGAAATCGATCGGGATGCGCGGCGTCGCGAGCGAAGGTTCGCGACGTGGAACGCGCGGCAGGTCGCCGGCTCCGATACGGAGGAGCCGGCGATGGGCGCGCACCCGGCGCGCCCGCCCCGGGAGATCAGTCGTACTGGATCTGGCCGCTGACGCGGCCCCAGATGTCGTTCCAGTCCATCTTGGGTTCGGCCGCGATATTCTCGGCATAATAGGTATCGGCGTTCTCTTCTGTGATGATCACGCCCTTGCCGTAGAATTCCCGATGGTCCTTCGGCTCCTTGGCCGGATCGAAGACGCCGGTCTTGGCGGCGTAGCCGATGGCCAGGCCCATGCCGCCCTGCCAGTACGGATCCCAGGCGACCGTGCCGGCCAGTTCGCCCTTCTGGATCGCCTCGACGGCGAGCTGAATGCCGTCCACGCCGGTTACCGGCACCTTGCCGGCGCGGCCGTCGGCGCGCAGCGCTTCGACTGCGGCGAGCGCCATGTCGTCATTCGCGGCCCAGATGCCGGTGATCTGGTCGCCGAACTGGGTCAGCCAGGCGTTGGTCTTGTCGAGCGCCTCGGTCGCCGACCAGTTGGCCACCTGGTAGTCGAGCAGCTTGACGTCGGGATTGGCGGCGAGCGCCTCCATCAAGCCTTTCTTGCGCTCGATGGCGGGCACGTTCGACTCGATGCCGCCCAGCGCGACGATGCCGCCCTTGCCGCCCATCTTCTTGATCAGCGTCTCGGCCATGGCCTTGCCGTAGGGCACGCCGCTGAAGGAGATGTGGGCCACGTAATTGGGATCGAAATCCCAGGGATGCAGGTCGGCCGGCTTGTTCCACTGGGTGACGACATAGGCGCCGGCGGCCTTGGCTGCCTCGACGATCGCCCGCGCGTCCGGGCTGTCGTTCGGGTCGACGTTGATGACGGCATTGCCGCCGGTCTTGGCCAGGATCGCCTTGATGTCGGCGATGCCCTTCTCGCTGTTGCCCTCGGTTACGAGGGTGACGTAGTCGGCCCCGACCGACTTGGCGAAGGCCGCGCCGCCCTTGTTCCAGGTCGCATGATAGGGATTGGACAGCGACCGGATCGAGTTCACGACGGTCGGCTTGTCGGCGGCAAAGGCGGATCGGGTGATGATGGCCGGGAAAACGCCCGCCATGCCGATCAGGCCCGCGCCCTTGAGGATGTCTCGCCGCTTGATCGGCTTACCCAACGCGCCGGAGATGGGTTTATTGCCCATGGATCACTCCTCCCTGTTTGGAGCGCCCTGGCCGCCGGGGCTCCGTTTTTATGTGTCGTTTCCGGCTGTCCGTCTTCCCTCGTCGTGATGATACCGCCACCGGCGAAACGGCGTTGGCGCGCCTGTCGTCCGGCTGCAAAAGGCTGGCGGCCGTCTCTTGGACTTTCCGCAACGACCCATTGTGTTTTTCTGGCCTTGCATAGCTATGCACGCGCTTTGAGGGCTGTCAATCGGCCCCGAATGGCCTCTCCTCGTCGGAGGCAGGCGTTTTTGTAGTGTGCAGTGCACGCGGGGCGGCGGGGGCCAGCAAGAGGACAAAAGGGACCGCAGGCGAGGGCGCAGGGGGCGGCGCCAGATGCGGTAGCTCGACGTTGTAGTAAAACTATCAAGCTCGCTGCGGCTCGCCCTGGCTCGGGCTGGCCAAGCGCCTGTCAAGCTGGGCCGAACTATCGGTGTCCCATGGCCGTCGTGCCTAAATAAATGCTGGAATCCTAAGCGCTTGATCCAGGAAGGCCTGGCTGCGCCGACGCTTCCACAACTTGCTCGTCGGACGGTCTTGTGCTCGTGTAGTTATGCTATATTCTGCCACCATGCTCGGCCTCGGATAGGCTGTTTTCATGCCCAGCGTGGGTTCGGATGGGCGTGTCGCCGGGTCACAGGGACGGATGAAATGATCTCGGAATTGAGTGGTAAGCTGTTCATCGGTGGCGGCTGGAAGGTCGGCGCCGGCGCCCGTATCGCGGTCCTCAACCCGGCGACGGGCGAGTCGATCGGCGAGATCGCCGCCTCGACTGCGGACGAGATCAACGAGGCTGTCGCCGCGGGGCGCGCGGCCTTCCGCGGCTGGGCCGATCAGCCGGCCAAGGCGCGCTCCGGGGCGCTGCATCGGCTGGGCGACGCCATCGCCGCCGATGCGGACGGCATGGCGCGGATCATGACGATGGAGCAGGGGAAGCCGCTCAACGAGGCGCGCGGCGAAATCCTGAAACTCGCCGAAGCCTGCCATTTCTACGCCGAGGAAGCGGTCCGCGTGCATGGAGAGATCGTGCCGGGCGACACCACCGATCACCACAGCCTTGTCATCCGCGAGCCGATCGGCGTCGTCGGCGCGATCACGCCCTGGAACTATCCGGCCGAGCTGGTCGGCTGGAAGCTGTGCGCCTCGCTTGCCGCCGGCTGCACCATCGTCATCAAGCCGGCCGATCTGACGCCGTTCACGGCGCTGGCGATCGCCCGGAAGGTCGAGGAAGCCAAGATTCCGGCCGGTGTCGTCAATGTCATTACCGGGCCGGGCTCGGTGGTCGGCCAGGCGCTGGTCGAGCATCCGGGCGTCGACAAGATCGCCTTCACTGGCTCGAGCAGCGTCGGGCTTCGGATCCAGCAATCCGCCACCACGGTCAAGCGCATGTCGCTGGAGCTGGGCGGCAATTGCCCGATGATCGTCACGGAATCGGCGGATCTCGATGCGGCCGTCAAGGGCGCGGTGCGCCGCTCGTTCCGCAATATGGGCCAGATCTGCATCGCGATTAACCGCGTCTATGTCGCCCGCCCGATCTACGAGGCGTTCCTTGGCAAGGTAAAGGTAGCGGCCGAGGCGCTCACCATCGGCAACGGCCTCGACAAGCCCGATGCCGATCTCGGCGCCATGGCTTCGGCCGATCCGCTCGCGAAGACGAAGGAGCATCTCGCCGATGCGCTCGCCAAGGGCGCGCGGCTGGTGACGGGCGGCGCGGCGCCGGAAGGCGAACAGTTCGCGCGCGGGCATTTCTTCCGCCCGACCGTGGTGGCCGATTGCACACACGCCATGAAGGTGATGAGCGAGGAGACGTTCGGGCCGCTGCTGGGCGTCGCGCCTTACGACGGTCTCGACGAGGCGATCGCGCGCGCTAACGACACGCCCTATGGCCTTGCTTCCTATGTCTACGCCAAGGACATGGACGAGGTGCGCTACCTCACCACGCGTCTCGACTATGGCAATGTCGCGGTCAACAATGTCGATGCCGGCGTGATGAACGCGCCCTATGGCGGCCGCAAGCAGAGCGGCGTCGGCTATGAGCATGGCCGCGAGGGCATGCTCGAATATTTCAACTTCAAGCATATTCGCATTCGCCACGACGAGCCGAAGGGGCGCTAGCATCATGCGCGCGCTTCTGGGGATCGACATCGGCACGTCCGGCTGCAAGGCGCTTCTCATCGACGAAGCCGGCGACGTGCTGGCCAGTTCGACCGCGACCTATGGTCTGTCGCAGCCGCGCCCCGGCTGGACCGAGCAGGATTCCGCACTCTGGATCGAGGGCGCCCGCCAGTCGGTCGCCGCCGTCCTGGCCGAGCGGGGCGACGTCGAGATTGCCGGCATCGGCCTTTCCGGCCAGATGCACGGCCTGACACCGCTCGACGAAGCCCACCGCGTGCTGCGGCCGGCTTTGCTCTGGAACGACCAGCGCAACGGTGCCGAATGCGCCGAGATCACGGAAAAGGCCGGCGGCCTCGAGGCGCTGCTGGCCCTCACCAACAACCGCATGCTGGTTGGCTATACCGGCGGCAAGATCGTCTGGATGCGCAATCACGAGCCGGAGCTGTACGCAAAGCTCCGACACGTCGTGAACCCGAAGGACTATCTGCGGCTGGTGCTGACCGGCGAGATCGCGACGGAAGTGTCGGATGCGTCCGGCACCGGTCTGTTCGACGTCCGCAAGCGGGCATGGTCCGGCGAACTGCTCGAACGTCTCGACATCGATCCGGCGCTGCTGCCGCCGTGCCATGAATCGCAGGTCGTTACCGGTCGGGTGAACCGCTCCGGCGCGGCGTTGTTCGGTCTGCCGGAGGGTGTTCCGGTCGTGGGGGGTGGCGGCGACAGCGTCATCCAGACGCTCGGTTCCGGCGTGATGATGCCCGGCGAATTGCAGACGACGATCGGCACCGCCGGCATTGTCGCCAGCGCGCTTGAAGCGCCGGAGGATAATCCCGTGGGTCGATTGCAGGTGTTCTGCAATGTCGCGCCGGATAGCTGGCACTGCATGGGCGTCTCGCTCAATGCCGGCGGCGCCATGTCGTGGTTCCGCGACGCGATGGGCTCGATGGGGCAGGGGAGCGAAAAGCTCTCCTTCGATGAGATCGTGGCCAAGGCGGCGGCGAGTCCTGCCGGTGCGAAGGGCCTGTTTTTCCTGCCCTATCTCTATGGCGAGCGCTGCCCGCATCCCGATCCGATCGCGCGCGGCGCCTTTGTCGGGCTGACGGCCCGCCACGAGGGCGGCGACCTGGCGCGCAGCGTCATGGAAGGCGTCACCTATGCGCTGCGCGATATCCATGGGCTGATGCAGCGGATCGGCATGCAGCACAGCGTTATCAAGGCGTCGGGCGGCGGGGCGCGGTCGGCGCTCTGGCGCCAGATGCAGGCCGATTTGTTCGATTGCGAGGTTGTGACGACCGAGGGCGCGGCCGAGGGCGGTGCGTTTGGCGCGGCGTTGGTGGCGGGCGTCGGCGTCGGCATCTGGCCGGACGCGAAGGCGGCGGCGCAGATCTGCAAGCCGCTGACGCGCCAGTTCCCCGATCGCGAGACCGGCGACACGCTGCGCCGCGCCTTCGGGATCTTCGAGGGTCTTTATCCGGCCTTGTCGCAAAGCTTCGAGGCGATTGCGGAAGCGAAGCTCGATGTGTGACGAGACCGGTATTGTCGACAGAAAGACAGACATGACGAAGCCGCTCGCCTCCTATGGGGCGCTGATTTTCGACCTCGACGGCACGCTGATCGACAGCGCGCCGGACATCGCGGCGGCGGTGAATGCCTATCTGCGCTCGCGCGGCTGGCCGGAGCAGGAAACGGAATTCGTCGAGCGCTTCATCGGCAATGGCCCGCGCCGCCTGCTGCTCGACATGCTGGTCGAGCTCGGCCTGCCGAGTGATGACGAGACGATCCGTGCGGCGCATGCCGCCTATCTCGCCCATTATGGCGAGGCGCCGGCGCGGCTGACGAAATTCTACAGCCATGTCCGCGAGGATCTGGCGGCGCTGAAGCAGGCCGGCTTTCGCCTCGGCATCTGCACCAACAAGCCGCATGCGCTGACGCTTCGCATTCTCGATCTGCTGGGCATCGCGCCCCTGTTCGATGCCGTGCTCGGCGCCGACGCGGTGCCGGCCTGCAAGCCGGATCCTGGCCATCTGCTGGCCGTGACGAAGCTGATGGGGCTCGGCCAGGGGGAGTGGGCCTATGTCGGCGACACCACGGTCGACCAGGCGACGGCGGTCGGTGCCGACGCGCCGTTCTTCGTCGTTCCCTGGGGCGGCGGCAAGCTGGTGCCGACGGAGCCAGAGCAGCGTCTGACGCGGCTGCTCGACCTCATGGCCTACCGGCCCGTCCAGCCGGCAAGCTGAGGGATAGCGGATGTCGACCAACAGCCTGCTGCAGCGCATTCTCCAGGAGCACGACCGGATGGGGCCGGCCGAGCAGCGGCTGGGCAATTTCGTCAAGACGCATCCCGGCAAGGTCATCCATATGAGCATGGCGCGGCTGTCGCAGGAATGCGACGTCAGCGACCCGACCGTGATGCGCTTCTGTCGCCGCTTCGGCTTCGAGGGTTATCAGGACTTCAAGCTCAACCTGGCGCAGAGCCTCGTGCCGTCGGCGCCCTTCGCCTATGAGCAGATCGTGCCGGGCGATTCGATCGAGAACATCGTCCGCAAGACCGCCCGCAATTCGCTGAATGCGATCCAGCGCGCGCTCGAGGATCTGTTGCCCGCCCAGATCGAGGAGGGCGCCAGGCTGCTGCAGGCGGCAAGCTGGGTCGGCATCTATGCCACGGGCATTTCCGAGGTGACGGCGGTCGACGCCGAGCACAAGTTCCAGCGGCTCGGCATGCGCTGCGCGGCCGTCATGGGCCGCACCAGGCAGTGGCTGCACGCCGAAGCGTCGCGGCCCAACGAGGTGGCGCTGATCTTCTCGCAGTCCGGTCACACCAAGCAGATGATCGAACTGGCCATCGCTGCCCGCACCGGCGGCGCCCGGGTCGTCTCGATCACGGCGGCGGACAGTCCGCTGGCGCATGTGTCGGACGTGCTGATCGCGGTGACGCCCTATGACCGCACGGAACTGCTGACGCCGCTCGCCTCGCGGCTCAACCATCATCTGGTGATCAACATGCTGGTGACCTCGATCGCCGTCACAAGCGGCAGCGAATTCCCCGACCAGTTGCCGGCGCTCGATTCGTGGCAGACCGACAAGATCTGACCGCCGCCCGATCCGTTTCGCATTCGAAGGACAAGAGATGACCGCTCAGGATGAAGCCAAGAAGGTAGCCGGCCGCAAGGTGATCGAGGAATTCGTGCGCGACGGCATGAAGCTCGGCCTCGGCTCCGGCACGACGTCGCATTTCTTCGTGCGCGAGCTTGGTAAGCATGTCGCCGCAGGTCTCAAGGTCACCTGCACGACAACGTCGCGCGCCACCAATGACGTCGCGCGGGAAGTCGGCATCAAGATCACCGATCCCAACGAGATCGGCGAACTGGACCTGACCGTTGACGGTCCGGACGAGATCGACCGGCAGTTCCGCATGATCAAGGGTGGCGGCGCCTGCCTGCTCTGGGAAAAGATCGTCGCCCATGCCTCGAAGCGCATGATCACCATCTGCGACGAGACCAAGATCGTCGACCAGCTTGGAGGCTTTCCCCTGCCGGTCGAGGTGGTCCAGTTCGCCTGGAAGCAGACGGAGCGCATGGTTTCGCGCCTGCTGGCCGAGCATGGCATCGCCGATGCCGTCATCGTGCGGCGAATGAAGGACGGCCAGCCCGTCGTGACCGATAGCGGCAACTTCATCCTCGACTGCCGCTGCGGCGTTATCCCCGATCCGGAACAGCTGGAAATCAAGCTCAACCAGATCCCGGGCGTTGTCGAGAATGGCCTGTTCACGCGGGAATCGCAGGGCATGGTGGTCGGCTGTTTCGATGGCACCGCCTACGTTGCCATGCGGTGATGTAGTAAAACAAACATCCCGCTTCAGAACGGTTCAGCTACCGGCTTCCAGGCTTCCCCGCTATCGCGGGGACGTGCCGGATCGTATTGTCCGCGATTTCCATATATTCGACTATCAAATCAACTATTTAAGCCAAAAATACCGGATCGTCGTTGGCCGCTTGGCCATTGACAGTCCATCGTGATGTAGTGAAACTAGATGCATTCCAGTCGGCAGGGATCAGGGAGCCGATGGGACATGGGAGGATTGAGTGACAAACGTGAACAACCTCAGCCGTCGCGGCCTGCTCAAGGCAGGCGCGGCTCTCGGTGTCGGAGCCATGGTCGGCGGGAGCGGCAGCGCTTTCGCGGCCGACCGCGTCTTCGTTCCCTATAGCAACAAGAGCCTCGACTACTACTTCTTCGTCATCCAGGAAGAGGCCGTGAGGCGCGCGGTCCAGGCGAACAAGTGGGAATTCCAGGCGACCAACGCCAATTTCGACAACACCCGCCAGCTGGAGCAGTGGCAGAGCCTGATGCTCTCCGACCCTTCGGCGATCATCAGCGACCCGATCGACAGCCAGGCGATCGTCTCTGCGATCCGCCGCTATAACCAGAAGGGCATTCCGGTCGGCATCATCGACACGCCGGCCGATGGCGGCGACGTCGCGATCACCGTCTCCTTCGACAACTACCTTGGCGGCCAGATGGCGGCCCAGGAAATCATCAAGCGCCTGACCGCGAAGTATGGCAGCCCCAAGGGCACCGTGCTGAACTGCTTCGGCGCGCTGCAGAGCGTCGCCTGGCGCCTGCGCAAGGAAGGCATGGACGCCGAGTTCGCCAAGTATCCGGAGATCAAGTATCTCGCCCGTCCGACCGAAGGCGCACTCGACCAGATGCTGGCCGTGACGCTCTCGACGCTGTCGGAATTCCCGGATCTCGACGCGGTGCATGCGCCGTCCGATTCGCCTTCGCGCGGCATCGTCACGGCGCTGCAGCAGAAGGGTCGCTGGAAGAAGGTCGGCGAGGAAGGCCACGTCATCTTCGTCAACATCGACGGCGAGCCGGTCGCGCTGAAGTGGATCCAGGATGGCTTCATGGACGCCTGCGTGTCGCAGGATCCGATCGCCTATGGCCAGATCGCGGTCGAGATGCTCGGCACCTATTCGATGAAGAAGCAGGCCGTTCCGATCGGCCCGTACGAGAACAAGAAGTATTTCTGGGAGAAGGGCGAGATCGTCGCCGGCAAGACCGGCCCGACGCTCATCATCCCGCCCTTCATCATCGACAAGTCGAATTCGGCCGATCCGCGCCATTGGGGCGCGATCGCCGAGATCGAATGGAAGATCCCTTACACATAGTCGGCAAGGACGCCGCGCCGGTGGACCTGTTCCTCCGGCGCGGCGTTGCCTTCTGTTGCGCCGCGCTTGATGCGCGGCCGTTCCGTTTTTGACAGGAGATGCGCGTGACCGTGCCGATGACATCCAGATCGCAGGCCGCGAGCGACTATGTTCTGCGGGTCGAGAATCTCGGCAAGGTCTATGGCGGCGCCGTGGCGCTGCGCGATGTCAGCCTCGCCATCCGCCGCGGCTCGATCCATGGCCTGCTGGGCGAAAACGGCGCCGGCAAGAGCACGCTGGTCGGCATCATGTCGGGTCAGCGCCAGCCGACGACGGGCACCATCTACCTTGATGGCGTGGCGCTCGGCCATGCCGACGTGCCGTCCATGGAAGAGGCGGGCGTGTTCCTGGTCACCCAGGAGCCGATGATCATCGATCATCTCTCCGCCGCCGAAAACCTGATGCTGGGCATCTGGCCGCGCCGCTTCGGCTTCGTGAACTGGCGCAAGCTGCGCAAGGACGCCGCGCGCATGCTGGCCGGGACCGGCATCGATCTCGACAAGCCGGCCGGCAAGCTCGACGCCGTGGCCCGGCGCAAGCTCAACATCCTCCGCGCCATGTTCAGCGGCGGCAAGATCATCATCCTTGATGAACCGACGGCGGCGCTCACCGTCGAGGACCGCAAGCAACTGTTCGATTTCATGCGCCGGCTGAAGGCCGACGGCGTCACCTTCATCTTCATCTCGCACTACAATGACGAGATCCTCGATATCTGCGACTCCGTATCGGTGCTGCGCGACGGCGTGCTGGCCGGCGGCTCCGAGGATGTCGGCAGCCTGACCTCGGCGCAGCTTTCCGAGCTGGTGCTCGGCCGGGGCCTGGTGCTGTTCCAGCGCGAGCGCCGCAGCTTCGCCGATGACGCCCCCGCCGTTGAGCTTCGCGATATTGTCGGTCCCAGCGTCCGCGTTCCCGCGCTCGACCTGCGCCCCGGCGAGGTGGTCGGCTTTACCGGTCTGCCCGGCGCCGGCGCCAAGGAACTGGCGCGCTGCATCTTCGGTCTGACGCCGGTGCAATCCGGCACGATCCGCTTTGCCGATGGCAGCGAGACGCAGAAGCTGCCGAGCCATCCGCGCGATGCCTTCGAATCCGGCATCGCCTTCCTGTCCGACGACCGCCGCCGCGATGGCGCGATCGGCCAGATGTCGATCGGCGCCAACATCTCGCTGTCGTCGCTCTCGGCGGTGGCCAATGCCGGCTTCCTGAGCAAGGAGGCCGAGCTGAAGCTTTCGGATCGCTATTTCGCGGCGATGGATATCAAGGCGCCCTCGGCCGAGGTCGCGGTCGACACGCTTTCGGGCGGCAACCAGCAGAAGGTCTGTCTCGGCCGCGTGCTGGCGACCGGGCCGCGTGTGCTGATCCTCGACGAGCCGACACGCGGCATCGATGTCGGCGTGAAGCAGGACGTGTTGCGAATCGTCGACGATCTGAGCCGGACGGGCGTCGCCGTCATCATCGTCTCGACCGATACCGACGAGATCACGCGCGCCGTCGACCGGGTCTGCATCTTCGAAAACGGCACCATCGCCCGCGAGCTCACGGGCTCCGAGATCACCAATGACAGGCTCCGGGGGCTTGAGCCGGCCTAGGTCCACATTCGGATCTTGCGCCGGTCGCCCGGAATGCCATGCTGACAACGAGGAAGAGATGAGCCGCACGATGACCGCCGCCGCCAAGACCGCGAGCCCCGCCGGCACCGCCCCCACCGCGAAGGAGGGCCGCCGTTCCGTCCTCGGATGGGTGCTGCACAATGTGGTGTGGATCTGGCTGATCGCGCTGGTCGTGATCTTCGGCCTGTTCAACCAGTTCTTCTTCACCGTCAACAACATGCAGAACATCATGGTGCAGGCCACGGTGCTCGGCATGCTGGGACTCGCCGTGGCGCTGCCGCTTCTGGTCGCCGAGATCGACCTGTCGCTGCCGGCCAATCTCGGCTTCTCCTCGGCGATCGGCGCAATGGCCTATTCCGACTGGGGCCTGCCGTGGTTCCCGGGCATGCTGGTCGGCGTCGGCGTCGCGACCTTCATCGGCTTCTTCAACGGCCTCTGCATCACCAAGCTCAAGATGGTGTCGCTGATCCAGACCCTGTCGATGATGATCATCCTGCAGGGCGCGCTGCTGGCGCTGACCCAGGGCCGCACCATCACCAATCTTTCCGACGGCTATGTCTGGATCGGCCAGGCGACGATCGGCGGCTGGCCGGTCATGCCGTTCATCTTCGTCATCGCGCTGGTCGGTGTCGGCATCCTGCTCTCCAACACCGTGTTCGGCCGCCGCGTCTACGCGGTGGGCGGCAATCCGGTCGCCTCCAATTCGGCCGGCATCCGCGTCGACCGGGTCAAGATCCTGACCTATACGCTGGCCGGCTTCCTGGCCGGTTGCGCCGGATTCCTGCTGGCGTCCTGGCAGATGGCGATCACCTCGAACCAGGGCTCGAGCTATCTGCTCTATGCCATCGCCGCACCGATCATTGGCGGCGTCAGCGTGTTCGGCGGCCGCGGCAATGTCATCGGCGTGCTGGGCGGCGTGCTGCTCCTGACGATCATCCAGGTCGGCCTCGCCATCATCTCGGTGCCGTCCTTCTATGTCGGCATCATCGGCGGCGTCATGATCTTCATCGCGGTTGCCATCGACGCCATCCGTGTGCGCTATTTCAGCTGACCGCGCATCGCGCTAGCGTTGCGGAGGAGACCACAGGAAACGGCGCCCGAGGCGTGCTGTTTCCCCGACTATGCCGGGCCCTGGACAGACCATAAGGCGCGAGGGGCAGCGTGCCGTCGATTGCAAAGATCCTTTGCAGGGACGGTTCGCGGCCTAGTCTCTGCCAGGAAGATCCAGGGAGGGATCCATGTTCGTTACGCCGGACGGAGAGCGCATTCTGATCGTCGATGGCCACACCCACCTCTGGGATGGGCGGCCGGAGAACTGGCGCAACGACTATGGCCGCACCTTCATCGATACGTTCTGGGGCGGGCATGTCGGCTTCACGCCGGCCGACAAGCGCTGGACGCAGGACCAGTTCCGCTACTACGGCGCCGAAAAGGCGGCCCGTGACCTGTTCGTCGACGGCTATTGCGACGCCGCCATCATGCTGCCCGTCGATCTCCGGGATTTCTACAAGGGCGGCTTCAACACCACCGATCAGTGCAGCGAGCTGAAGGCACTTTGCCCGGACCGCATCGTGCTGAACGGCCGGATCGATCCGCGCGAGGGCGCGCGCGGGCTGGCAAGGCTCGAGCAGGACCACGACCGCTTCGGCTTCAAGGGCGTCAAGCTCTATACCGGCGAATGGAACGGCATCTCGCGCGGCTACCGCCTGTCCGACGATTTCGTGAGGCCCTATCTGGAGAAGTGCCGCGAACTGGGCATCACCATCATCCATGTCCATAAGGGTCCGACGACGCATCCGCTCGACTATGACGCCTTCGACGTGCGCGATGTCGACCATGTCGCGACGAGCTTTCCGGACCTGACCTTCGTCGTCGATCATTGCGGCATGCCGCGCATCGACGATTTCTGCGCCGTCGCCGGGCAGGAGCCGAACGTCTATGGCGGGCTGGCGCTGGTCACCTCGTTCATCCGCGCCCGGCCGCGCCATTTCAAGACGATGCTGATCGAACTGCTCTGGGGCGTCGGGCCGGACCGGCTGATCTTCGGCTCGGACTACGCGATCACCAGTCCCGACTGGATCATCGAGGCGTTCATGGCGTTCGAGCTCGACGAGGAAGATACGACCGAGGCAGGACACGCGCTCGATCTCGACGCCAAGCGCAAGATTCTGGGCCTCAACGCGGCCAAGCTCTACGGGCTCGACGCCGATGCGCTGCTGAACCTGCCGCCGGTCGATCTGCCGGCCCTCGAGGCGTCCCGCCATGCGGCCGAATGAGGTCTCGCCGTCGAGTGGCGCGACCTTGTCCGCAGCGGTCGGCCTGACCGAGGCGCGATTGGGGGAGGTGCGCCTCGCGCTGGAGACGATCCGCGACCCCGAACTGGACGAAACCGTCACGGCGATGGGGTTCATCAAGTCGATCGAGGTCGAGGGCGGATCGGTCGGCGTGGTCTTCCAGTTGCCGACGCAATGGTGCGCGGCGAACTTCGCGTTTCTGATGGCGGCCGACATCAAGGCAGCCGTGGTGGCGCTGCCTTGGGTTCTTTCCGCCGAAGTGGTGTTGCGCGATCATTTTGCGGCGCGGCGCATCAATGAAGCGGTCGCCCAGGATCTCTCCTTCATGGAAGCCTTTCCGCAGAAGGCCGAAGGCGAACTGGACGGCCTGCGCCACACCTTCCTGGAAAAGGCTTTTCTGGCCCGCCAGCACGCCGTGCTCGATGAACTGCCCAAGGGGGGCAACCTGCCGCCGCCGGCGCTATGGACCCTTTCGGATCTGGAGCGGATCGCCCGAGAGACGGTAAGTCTGGCCGACCCGGTGGCGCGCTATCTGGCGCTGCGCCGCAACCTGCCCGGTGACCGGGCCTTCGTCACTGCCCAGGGCGAGCCTGTCGAGATCGCGCACTGGGCGGTTCATGTCCGCAGTGTGCGCGGCACGGCGGTCACCATGTCGGCAAACGCCGAGCATTGCCGGATTCTGGCGGCGGCCAATCCGGCCTGATCTTTCGAGAAAAATTCGATGCGGCGCGGGCGGGATAGGGGCTCGACTACCTATGCGTTGGTCAGGGCAAGAAACCGGAAAAACTGCCCTGTTCCCCGTGCCGCCACGTCCGGTTGACGCGCGCCGCATCTGGTAGAGCAACCCCGGATGGCGACGATCGTTCCCAGACAAATATCGGCTTCTGCCGGTGAGGCCGATCGGTCGGTTTTCTCAGGCGGGCAGGAGGCCCGCCGCCTTGGCGTGGCGGCGGGCGCCATCGGCAGGATGCGGCTCCGCCGTCTTTTCCTGCCTCCCCTGGCTGTCGGTGGTGCCGGATCCGTCCGGCCGGTAGACGATGCCGAAGCGATTGGCGAGGAACGCCGCCATCGGAATGTCTTCCTGCCGGACCAGGCCCGTCGCGGGAAGCTTGTCCTCGGCCAACAGATCGAGCACCGCGCAGGCGGCCGAGGCGGTCGTCAGCTGGATGGCGCTGCAGGCGCTCGGGCCTTCCCCGCGGCTATAGATCTTCTTGGCGTAGATTTCTTCGACAAGCTTGCCCTGCTTCATGCCGCTGACGCTGACGAAGATCACCACCACGTCCTGCCGCGTCGTGGGCAGCGACTGCTCCAGAATATCCTTCAGCAATTCACGCCGGGCGCAGAGGCGGAGATCGTCGAGCAGCACCTTCATGATCGCCGCATGGCCGGGATAGCGGACCGTCTTGTAGTTGAGCCGCCGCACCTTGCCGGCGAGCGTCTCGCATAGCGTGCCGAGGCCGCCCGAGGTGTTGAACGCTTCATAGAGCACGCCGTCGAGCGAGAATTCCTCGCGCTCTTCCAGCGGCGGTACCGAGACGAGCCGGCCATTGGAGATCGCCTCGCAGGGCTCGCAATATTCATTGATGACGCCGTCCGTGCTCCAGGTCAGGCTGTAGTTGAGCCCGTTGGAGGGAAACTGCGGCAGCGCGCCGACCCGCATGCGGATGCTGTCGAGGCTGTCGAAATCGCGCGCCATGTCGCTGGCGACGATCGAGATGAAGCCGGGGGCGAGACCGCATTGCGGGATCAGCGCCGCCTGGGCGGTCGCGGCCATGCTCTTCACGAACCGGGTGCTGGCGACGTCTTCCGTCAGGTCGAGATAGTGGACACCGGCTGATATCGCGGCCTTGGCGACGGCGGTCGTCAGGTGGAAGGGCAGGGCGCTGATGACCGCGAACGAGCCTGCCAGCGTTTCAGCAAGCGCGCCTTCGGTGGCGACATCGACCACGCGGTGTTTCAGGCGCGGCCGTGTCGGCAGTGCGTCGAGGCTCGCTTCGCTGCGATCGACCAGTTCGACCCGGTAGTCGCCGGTCTCCGCCAGCATCGACGCGATGGTGCTGCCGATCTTGCCGGCTCCGACGACGGTGATTGTCTTCATGACGGCGGCTCCCCTGGTATCGAGGCACCGATTGTCCGGGCCAGGCGATGCGGTTGCCAGCGTGAAAAAGGAAGCTCCGTCGGCATTGCGCCGACAAAAGGTCGGCCCGACCGACGAAATGACGGAAGCGCCGTCAGCCCTTGTCGAAATTGGTCGTCATGATGATCGAACTGCGGCAGCGCTCGACGCCGGGAAGGTTGATGATTTCGTCGAGCACGGCGTCCAGATCGTCCATCTGCGGCGCCTCGACCATGAGAGCGAGGTCGAAGTCGCCGCTGACGGTGTGGCAGGTCAGCACTTCCGGCAGCCGCCGCAACCTTTCCATTACGGCCGGCTGCATGCGCTGCACCAGGCTCAGCATGACGATCGCCCGGCTCGCCGGCGTGCCGAGATTGCGCGACAGGATGGTGGAATAGCCGAGGATGACGCCGCTCTTCTCGAGCTTGGCGATCCGCTCGTGCACGGTGGTCCGGCCGAGCTTCAGCTTGCGCGCCAGCTCCGTGACGGATTCGCGCGCATTCTCCTGCAACAGGGCGATCAGCTTGCGGTCGGTGCCGTCGAGCGAGGGCTGCTTGTCCCGGACACGGCCGCTGGAAGCTGCGTCTTTACCGGAGCCGGGACTGTCCATCGGTTCAGTAGCCTCCCTGATAGGTCCGGCGCCGGCCCGCTCCCTGCACGAAGTCGATCATCGTCAGGAAGTCGAACACATGCCGGCCCGTCGCCCGCTGTACCGCCGCAGCGTAAAGGGGAAGGTTGGAGCATTCCAGCAGGATCGCGCCGATTTCGGGATGTTGCTCGACCAGCTTCACGGCGCGCTCGACGACTTCCTTCTCGACCGCGTCGCTGTCGAGCTCGCCCTTCTCGTCGAGAATGGCATAGCGGAAGGCCGGCGCGTCCTGCAGCCCCGCGACATGCAGCTCCCGGGTCGGATGCGGATAGGCATAGGAGAGCAGCTCCGGCGTCAGCCGATCCTTGTTGGCGCAGAGGACGCCGATCGAGGCGCTGGGCGCGAGCGTGGCTGCGATGAAGGGCAGCTGCAGCAGGCTCGACAGCATCACCGGGATGTCGAGAGCCGCGGCGACTTCCTCCTGGAAATACAGCATGTAGCCGCAATCGCTGGTGATCGCCTTGACGCCCATGCCCTGCAGCTTCTTCGCCGCGGCGACCACCGAGGGCGCCATCGAGCGGTCGCCTTCATTGATCAGGCTGTCGATGGTAACGTCGTAGATCGTCTCGTACAGCACCGGATAATTGTAGCTCCAGGCATTGCCGACATCGCCCGGCGGGAAGGGATTGGAGCAGGCGATCAGCAGGATGCCGATCTCATGGCCATAGCTCTGCGCATCCGGACGAACCCGATAGATTCCCACGTTCCTCGTCTCCTGAATTGGTCCTGCGTTCGGCCCTTAGCGCCCGGCCAGGATATCGTCGGCGATCTTTTCGGCGATCATCATCGTCGTCAGGTTGATGTTGGCGGCCGGGATCGACGGCATGATCGAGGCGTCGGCGACGCGCAAGCCCTCGACGCCATAGACCGAGCCATGCGGATCGACCACGGCGTTCGGATCATCGGCGCGGCCCATGCGGTTGGTGCCGCAGGGATGCCAGTCGCCCTGCACGCCGGCGCGGATCCATTCTTCCATCAGCCTCTCGTCGGCCAGGGTCTTGTCGAGCGGGAAGCGCTTGTCGATGGCGGCGCCCAGCACGAGCTGCCGCGCCGCGCCGCCGAGATCGAGCAGCCCGGCGGCGACATTGGTGATGATCTTGTTCATCGCCGTCGGCGCGGTGAGGTTGCGCAGCGAGGCGGCATAGATGCCCGGCCAGAAGGCGCTGACATAGTCCGAGACCGGGCCCTGCGTCAGGAATCCGGCGACCTGTCGCGCCGTGGTCATGAAGCGCTCGAGATCGCGATGGTCGGAGAGGTAGTTGAAGGCGACGAAGGGCTCGGAATGGGGCGAGGCATCGTTCAGCCGCACGATGCCCTTCGAATAGGCCTTGTTGGGACCGAAATTGACGGTGGCGAGGCGTTCGCCCAGCCGCGTCGCGGCGAAGCGGCCGGAGACGGTCAGCTTCATGTCGACGCGCGGCGTCTGCGGATGGCCCGAGCTCCAGCGCATATGCATCAGGAAGCCGTTCTTGGCGGCGCGCGAAAGCTGGCCCTCCGGCTTCAGATGCACGCCGAAGCCGATCAGCGGGTGGTCGAGGAGGTTCTCGCCGACGCCGCGCCGGTCGCTGAGGACGGCGATGTTGTGCTCGGCAAGATGCTCGGCGCGGCCGATGCCGGCGCGCATCAGCAGGGCCGGGCTGTGTAGCGCGCCAGCCGACAGGATGACCTCGCCGGCTTCGATGCGCTCGTCCTTGCCGTCGCGGCGGATGGTGACGCCGGTGATGCGGCGGCCTTCCGCGGTCAGCCCCTGCACCACGGTTCCGGAGAGGATCTTCAGGTTCGGACGACGGCGGGTCGACTCGTCGAGATAGCCCGCGGCCGACGAAACCCTGTGGTTGTAGGCATTGTTGCGGCCGAATGGGAAGCAGGCGTCGCCGACCTGCTGGTGGCTGTCGTCGAGATAGGGAATGCCGGCCTTGCCGACCACGTCGCGGAAGGCGAGGGCGAACGGGCTCCAATATTCCGGGAAGGTGCGGCGGATCGGGATGCGCCCTTCGGTGCCGCTCAGCGGCGTCGAGAAATCGAGGTCGCGCTCGATCTTCTTGAAATAGGGCAGGCAGTCGTCCCAGGACCATCCGCCCGCGCCCATCGACTGCCACTCGTCATAATCGGTGGCGAGGCCGCGGATCAGCACCTGGGCGTTGACCGAGGAGCCGCCGCCCATGACCCGCGCCTGCTCGTAACGGCGCTCGGGCATCGCGGCCTTGATCTCGCCCGGCGACTTGTTGCCGATCGGGCCGGTATAGGCCTTCAGCTCGGTCCAGTAGCGATAGGGCTGGAAATAGTCCGGCAGAAAGCCTTCGCCATAGATCGTGGCGGGGACCGCTTCGGGCGGCGTGTCCGGACCCGCCTCGATCAGCAGCACGCGGCGCTTCGGGTCGGCCGAAAGCCGGTTGGCCAGCACGCAGCCGGCGGAGCCGCCGCCAACGATGATGTGGTCGAAGAACATTGGCGAGCCCGCAAATCCGTTGATTAAAACAACTGTTTAATTTCTAGATCCACGATCCGGCATCGTCAATCGGACTGCGCGGTCTCGCTCCTGCGCTAGCCGCCGATATCGCGGATCGGGAAGGGACGCTGTTCCGCGATCGCCTCCATGGCGAAATAGGAGGTGACCGTGTCCAGCTCCACCTTCTCGATCAGGCGCTGATAGGAGCGGTCGTAGCTCGCGAGATCGTGCGTGACGATCTTCAGCATGTAGTCGTAGTCGCCGCCGATCCGGTAGAAGTCGATCACTTCCGGCATCGATTGCACATGCTGGCGGAAGGTTTCCAGCCATGCCTTGGAATGATGGCGGGTGCGGATCATGACGAAGACGACCACGTCGAGATCGACGGCGGCGCGGTTGAGCCGGACCGAATAGCCCTGGATCACGCCGCTCTGCTGGATCGCCTGGAGCCGCCGCCAGCAGGCGTTCTGCGACAGGTTCACCGTCTCGGCCAGCTCGCGCTGCGACAGCGATGAATCATTCTGCAGGGCGCGCAGAATCCGCAAATCCATATGATCGAATTTTGGCTTCATATTTCGATCGTATGATCGAATACGGAGCTATTTGTCAATGAAATCGGTGTGTTTTACGCGTTTGGAAGTTGAAATGATGGTTTGAATGACCCATTTCGGCCTCCGCCTGCGATGGGCCTCTTTCCTCAGAAAGCGCATGGCCATGGATACCTCACGCGACACGATCGAGACCGTCAACGCCACGCCGCTGCAGCGTTTTCGCGCCAGTCTCGCGAGCCCCGATATCCTGCGCGAACTGCGCGAAGGGCTGATCGGCGAGGGCAAACCGATCGAAGGGCCGTTCGGGCCGAAGCCCTTGCTCTATGCCGATTATGTCGCCTCGGGCAGGGCGCTGCGCCAGGTCGAGAGCTTCGTCATGGAAGAAGTCCTGCCCTATTACGCCAACAGCCATACCGAGGCGTCCTATTGCGGTGGCGCGATGACGCGGATGCGCCGCGAGGGGCGCGCCACCATCGGCCGGCTGGTCGGCGCCGACGCGGATTGCGCCGTCATCTTCACCGGTTCGGGCGCGACCGCCGGAATCAACCGGCTGGTGTCGCTGCTCGGTGTCGCCGACGCGGCGCAGCGCGGCGAGAATCCGCTGGTGATCGTCGGCCCCTATGAGCACCACTCCAACATCCTGCCCTGGCGCGAGAGCGGCGCTGAGGTGATCGAGATCGCCGAAGCGGCCGAAGGCGGCCCGGATCTCGGCGAACTCGAAGCGACGCTGGCGCGAACCGGCGATCGCACCCTGCGCATTGGCGCCTTCTCCGCTGCTTCCAACGTCACCGGCATCACGACGGATACGGATGCGGTGACGGCGCTGCTGAAGCGGCATGGCGCGCTGGCCGTCTGGGACTATGCCGGCGGCGGCCCCTACATGCCGATGAACATGGCGCCGGGCGAGGGTCTGGCGAAGGACGCGATCGTGCTGTCGCCGCACAAGTTTGTCGGAGGCCCGGGCGCTTCCGGCATCCTCGTGGTGCGGAAATCCGCCGTGACGCAGACGCGGCCGAGCTGGCCCGGTGGTGGCACCGTGTCTTTCGTTTCACCCTGGGGCCATGACTATGTGAAGGACCTGGCCGCGCGGGAAGAGGCGGGCACGCCGAACGTCGTTGGCGACATCCGCGCCGTGCTGGCCTTTCTCGTCAAGGATGCGGTCGGGCAGGCCTTCATCGATCGCCGCCACCCGGAACTGAACGCCCGGGCGCTGGCCGTCTGGTCGCGGAATCCGCGGCTGAAGCTGCTCGGCGTCGACAGGGGCGAGCGGCTGCCGATCTTCTCCATGCGCGTGCTGAACGGTGAGGGCGGCTTCGTCCACCACCAGCTCTTTACCCGCATGCTGAGCGATTGCTTCGGCATCCAGGCGCGCGGCGGCTGTGCCTGCGCCGGCCCCTATGCGCATCGCCTGCTCGGCATTGACGAGGACGCCTCCAGCGCGATCCGCGCCAGCATCGGCGCCGGCCAGGAAATCGAGAAGCCCGGCTGGGTGCGGCTGAACCTCAGCTTCCTGATGGACGATGCCAAGGCCGATTTCCTGATCCGCTCGCTCGACCAACTGGCGCGCGACCCGTCCGCTGCCTCCGCCTATCAGGTCGATGTCGCGACGGCGAAGTTCCGCCCTGCCGACAAGGCGGCCTGACTTGGCCGGCCGGCCGCAGGTGACGGGGCTCTTCGATCCCCGGACGTTCTCCATCCAGTATGTCGTGGCCGACCCGGCGACGCGGCGCTGCGCCATCATCGATCCCGTGCTCGACTTCGACGAGAAGTCGGGCTCGGTGGCGAGCCGGAACGCCGACCGCCTGCTCGATTTCATCGCCTCGCAAGGCCTGACGCTGGAATGGATCCTTGATACCCATCCGCATGCCGACCATCTCTCGGCCGCCGACTATCTGCGTCGCAGGACCGGTGCGCCGACGGCGATCGGCGAGAAGGTGGTGGGCGTCCAGACGATCTGGAACGATATCTACAATCGGACCGACCTGCCAGCGGACGGGTCGGCCTGGGATCGGCTGTTTGCCGATGGCGACAGATTCCGCATCGGCGATCTCGAGGCGCGGGTGATGTTCTCGCCCGGCCACACGCTGGCTTCGATCACCTATGTCGTCGGCGACGCCGCCTTCGTGCACGACACGCTGTTCATGCCGGACAGCGGCACGGCGCGGGCCGATTTCCCGGGCGGCTCGGCCGGCGATCTCTGGCGCTCGATCCAGGCGATCCTGTCGCTGCCGGACGAGACGCGGCTGTTCACCGGGCATGACTACCAGCCGGGCGGTCGCGAGCCGCGCTGGCAGAGCACGGTCGCCGAACAGCGCGCCCGCAACACGCATGTTTCCACCTGTGCGAGCGAGGCCGAGTTCGTGGCGCTGCGAAATCGGCGCGATGCGACCTTGCCAATGCCGAAGCTGATCCTGCATGCCTTGCAGGTGAATACGAATGGCGGCCGGCTGCCCGAGCCGGAAGCCAATGGCCGACGCTATCTGAAGATCCCGATCGGCGCGCTGGGCGAGCCGGACTGGGGCTGATCGTTTCCATCTCTGACGCCTTCCTCCAACACGGGCCTGAAGCGTGATCGCGAGACTGCTGCAACGAAGCCTCCCCATTCTCGACTGGGGCCGCCGCTACGATCGATCGACGCTGACCAATGACCTGATCGCCGCGGTGATCGTCACGGTGATGCTGGTCCCGCAGTCGCTCGCCTATGCGATGCTGGCCGGCCTGCCGCCGCAGGTCGGGCTCTATGCGTCCATGCTGCCGCTGGTCGCCTACATGCTTTTCGGCACCAGCCGGACGCTGGCGGTCGGGCCGGTCGCGGTGATCTCGCTGATGACGGCGGCGGCGATCAGCCAGGTCGCGGCGCCGGGATCGCCGGAATACCTCGCCATGGGGGTGGCGCTCGCCTTTCTCTCCGGCGTCATCCTGGTGCTGATGGGCGTGTTCCGGCTCGGCTTCCTGGCCGGATTGCTCAGCCGGCCGGTGATTTCCGGCTTCATCACCGCGTCCGGCGTGCTGATCGCCGTCAGCCAGCTCAAGCATGTACTGGGCGTCCGAGCCGGCGGCAGCACCTTGCCCGAGATGATGGCAGGCCTCTTCCATGCGGTCCCACGCGCCAATCCCTATACGGTCCTGATCGGCGTCGGTGTCGTGGCCTTCCTGATCTTCGTGCGCTCGCGGCTGAAGGGCGTGCTGCTGCGGCTTGGCCTCGGCCGCGCGGCGGCGGAACTGGTCGTGCGGCTCGGGCCGATCGCCGCGATCGTCGTGACGACGGCGGCCGCGGTCGTTTTCGATCTGCAGGTCAAGGGCGTGCAACTGGTCGGCACCATCCCGCAGGGCCTGCCGGTGTTCGCGCTGCCGGATCTTTCGATCGAGACGGTGACTCGCCTGGCGGGGCCCGCCTTGCTGCTCAGCGTCGTCGGCTTCGTCGAGTCGATCTCGATCGCCCAGACGCTCGCCTCGAAGCGGCGGCAGCGGATCTCGCCCAATCAGGAACTGATCGGGCTTGGCGTTGCCAATCTCGCTTCCGGCTTTTCGTCGGGCTATCCGGTCACCGGCGGCTTTGCCCGCTCCGTGGTCAATTTCGACGCCGGCGCCGAGACGCCTGCGGCCGGGCTCTATACCGCCATCGGCATCGGTCTCGTCACGCTGTTCCTGACGCCCTATCTCGCGCATCTGCCGCAGGCGACGCTGGCGGCGACGATCATCGTCGCCGTTCTATCGCTGGTCGATGTCGCGGCGATCCGGCGCGTCTATGCCTATTCGCGGTCGGATTTCGTCGCGATCTCAGCGACGATCCTGGTGACATGGATCTGGGGCGTGGAGATCGGCGTCGTCACCGGCGTGGCCGTGTCGCTGATCCTGCATCTCCAGCGCACCAGCCGGCCGCATATGGCTGTCGTCGGCCAGATGCCGGGGACCGAGCATTTCCGCAATGTCGAGCGCCATGCCGTTCTCACCGACGAGGCCGTGCTCGGCCTGCGCGTAGACGAAAGCCTCTATTTCGGCAATTGCGGCTTCCTCGAAGACAGCGTGTTGCGGCTGGTGGCCGAGCGGCCGAAGGTGCGGCACCTGATCCTGATGTGTCCGGCCGTCAACACGATCGATTCCAGCGCGCTCGACAGCCTGTTCGAGATCAACAGCCGCCTGCAGGATGCCGGAATCCAGTTTCACCTGTCGGAAGTGAAGGGGCCGGTGATGGACCGGCTGCGCCGCTCCGACTTTCTCGCCAAACTGTCCGGCAAGGTGTTCCTGAGCCAGATGGAGGCGGTCCGTGCGCTGACCCTCCCGGCTGCTGCCGGGGTCGAGGCCGGGACGGGGTCCGTCGAGCGCGCCTGAGAGAGAAATCCATTCTCCGGGCCGGTGCTTCGGCCGAACGCGCGTTTTGATGTCTGGCATCGCCGTCGGGGCAGGGCGCGTTTTCACTTGAGCGCGCATTCAAATAAATGTTTTAAATGATTGATTAGGATCTAGCCAAGGCGCGCCCCATGTACGCTGCACCGACCCTGCTGATCAACGGGATTGCCCGTTCGACCTTTGAAACGGCTTCCAACGTCATCGTCAACCCGGCAACCGGGCAGGAACTGGCGCCGTTGCCGATCGCTTCGGCTGAGGATGTCTCGGCCGCGATCGATGCGGCGGAGGCGGCGTTTCCGGCCTGGAGCCGCAAGGCGCCGGTCGAGCGCGCCCGCGTGCTGCGCCGTGCGGCCGATCTGATCCGGCGGCGCGTCGACGACATCGCCACCGGACTGACGCTGGAGAACGGCAAGCCGCTGGCGGAGGCGAGGGGCGAGATCCTGGCCACCGCCGAGGTGTTCGACTGGTTCGCCGATGAAGCACGCCGCGCCTATGGCCGGATCATCCCGGGCCCGGAGGATGGCCGCATGGTCGTGCTCAAGGAGCCGGTCGGCGTCGTGGCGGCGATGTCGCCCTGGAATTTCCCGGCCATGACGTCCGGCAAGAAGGTTGCCGCGGCTCTGGCCGCCGGTTGCACCGTCGTGCTCAAGCCGGCCGAGGAAACGCCGTCCGCGCCGCTCGCCATTGCCCAGTGCCTGCACGACGCGGGCCTGCCGGCGGGTGCGCTCAATGTCGTCCTGGGACGTCCGGCCGATATCTCCACCCAGATCATGGCGTCGCCCAAGGTCGCCAAGGTGTCGTTCACTGGCTCGACCGTGGTCGGCCGCGAACTGGCGCGGCTTGCCGCGCCGGGCCTGAAGCGCCTGACCATGGAACTGGGCGGGCATGCGCCGGTCCTGGTCATGGAGGATGTCGATCCGGCCTGGGCCGCCGCCCGTTCGGCAACCGCGAAGTTCCGCAATGCCGGCCAGGTCTGTACCTCGGCGACGCGCTTCTTCGTGCACCAGTCGATCTATGACGATTTCGTCGGCGAGTTCGCCCGTCTCGCGAAGACCGTGCAGGTCGGCGACGGCCTCGATCCGGCGACCGTGATGGGGCCGCTCACCAATGCGCGCCGCGTCGACGCGGTCGAGCGGCTGACGGCCGAGGCGGTTTCCTGCGGTGCCCGGCTGGTGGCCGGCGGCAAGCGCATCGACCGGCCGGGCAATTTCTTCGAGCCGACCGTGCTCGCCGACGTGCCGGCCCATGCCAGGGTGATGAGCGAGGAGCCGTTCGGCCCCCTGGCGACGATCACCCCCTTCGCCGATCTCGACGAGGCGATCGCGGCCGCCAATGCCGTGCCGTTCGGGCTTGCCGGCTATGCGCTCACCCATTCGACCGCCTATTCGCGCCGCATCGCCCGCGACCTGAAGGTCGGCGTCGTCGGCATCAACACCTTCGTCGCCAGCAGCGCGGAGACGCCGTTCGGCGGCGTCAAGGACAGCGGCTATGGCGTCGAGGGCGGCATTGAGGGGCTCGATTCCTATCTCGTGACCAAGTTCGTGAACGAAGGCTGAGGCCATGCCGGAGCTGAACTGCGATTTCGTCGTCGTCGGCGGCGGTTCGGCCGGCTGCGTCATGGCGAGCCGCCTGTCGGAGGACGGCAAGTATCGTGTGATCCTGCTGGAAGCGGGTCGCGATACGCCGCCCGACCGGGTCGAGCCCGCCATTCTCGACAGCTATCCGCGCGTCGCCTATTTCAACGCCAAGAATGTCTGGCCGGACCTGCGCGTCCATCTGCAGCCGGTGCCGCACAACAATCCCGGCAAGGCGGTGCCGCGCCGCTACGAACAGGCGCGGCTGATGGGGGGCGGCTCCAGCCTCAACGACATGCAGGCCAACCGCGGCACCCCGGACGATTATGACGACTGGGCGCGGGTCGGCGCGACCGGCTGGGACTGGGAAGGCGTGCTGCCCTTCTTCAAGAAGGCCGAGCGCGATCTCGACTATGCCGGCGATCTGCACGGCCAGACCGGCCCGCTGCCCATCCGGCGCATCTTTCCCGACGCCTGGCCGAAATTCTCGCATGCGGCGGTCGAGGCCTGGGGCGCCGCCGGATTCCGGCAGTTGCAGGACCAGAACGGCGAATTCGGCGACGGGTTCTTCCCGGTCGCGATCTCCAACATCTACGATCGGCGCGTTTCGACGGCGATCGCCTATCTCGACAACAAGGTCCGCCAGCGCCCGAACCTGACGATCCTCCCGAACGCGATGGTGAAGAAACTCATCGAGCGGGACGGCCGGATCACCGGCGTCGAGGCGCAGACGGAGCAGGGCCCGCGGACGATCGTCGCCGGGGAAACCATCATCTGCGCCGGCGCGCTGCACTCGCCGGCCATGCTGATGCGCGCCGGCATCGGGCCGGGCGACACGCTGCGCCGTCTCGGCATCCCGGTTGTCGCGGCCCGGCGCGGCGTCGGCCAGAACCTGCAGGAACATCCGACGATCTCGATCTCGTCGCACGTCAAGCCGGACGCCCGCCTCGGCAAGAAGCTGCGGCGCCATATCCATACGGCGTTGCGCTATTCCTCCGGCGTCGAGGGCGGCGATCCGCAGGACATGTACATGGTGGCGATGACCACCTCGGGCTGGCATCCGGTCGGCCAGCAGGTCGGATCGCTGATGACCTGGGTAAACCGCGCTCATTCCCGAGGTTTCGTCACGCTCGACAGCGCCTCGGCAGAGGTCGAGCCGCATGTCGAGTTCGCGCTGCTCTCCGACAATCGCGACGTGCAGCGGCTGAAAGCCGGCATGCGGCTGATCGCCAGGCTCTACGACACGCCGGCGATGCAATCGGTCGCCAACGATCCGTTCCCGACCAGCTATACCGAGCGGATCCGCGATCTCGGCGTCATCAGCACCAAGAACTACGTCATGACCAAGATCCTGGCGACGATGCTGGACGGGCCGGACTGGATGCGGCGGCTGCTGTTGAAGCATGTCGTGACGTCGGACGCGCCGGTCGCGGCCATGATGGCGGATGACGAACTGCTGGAGGCCTTCGTGCGCGAGAAGGCACATGGGGTCTGGCATGCCTCGGGCACCTGCAGGATGGGCAGCGTCACCGACGAGGACGCGGTGGTCGGCCCGTCCGGCAAGGTCATCGGCGTCGAGGGATTGCGCGTCGTCGACGCGTCGGTGATGCCGTTCACGCCGCGCGCCAACACAAATCTGCCGACCATCATGATCGCCGAGCGCATGAGCGCGTTGATCCTGGCGGAGCGAAAAGAAGGCCACCGCGCCGGCTGCTAAGGGGCGGGACCGCAATACATGGTGAAAAGGCCTGCCGAAAGGCGCGGTTAGCGTTCTGCGCGTGTTCGGGCGTCATGGCCAATCGGACGTGGTGGCGGTTAACCTGTAATGTGCGGCGCAGGTTGCCGACCTGCACCGAGTCGGCGGGATGCGCGCAGGTCGGATCGGATTGGGGAGAACGGGTGCCTTGGTCGTATCGGAAAGCACAGCAATGGCAGGCAAGGAAGCCGACACGCGGGAGCGGCTCATCAAGGCTGCGCTGCGGGTATTTGCCGATCGCGGCATTGCCTCCGCGACGCTGCGCGAGATCACCGTCGAGGCCGGCGCCAATGTCGCGGCGGTGAACTATTACTTCCGCTCGAAGGAAGAACTGACCCGCACCGTACTGGAAGCCTGCCTGCGTCCGATCAACGAGAGCCGCCTGCAATCGCTGGAGAAGCTGGTGGCCTTGAATGGCGACGCGGCGATTCCGCTCGAAAACCTGATCGAGGCGCTGGTCCGGCCGATGGTCGAGCAGAGCCTGGACGAATATGGCGGCCGCTCGCCCGTGCGGCTTCTGCTGCAGGTGCGCGCCCTGCCGCAGCCTTTGACCAACACCATCCTCGCCAACCAGTTCGACAGCATCCACCGGCTGTTCGTCGAGGCACTGGGCAGGACGCTGCCGGATCTCCCGCGCGAGGAAATCGGCCTGCGCTATGATTTCGCCCGTGGCGCCATCATGCAGATCCTCGGCGATCTCGACCCGGCCGCGCGCGACCTGCCGGACCTGCCGATCCGGCAGGCGCGGCTCGACAACGAGACGCTGATCCGGCAACTCGTCCACTTCATCGCCGCCGGCTTTCGCGCCCCCGTCAGTTCCGCCTTCGCGCAGAGCTGAGCCGCCGCGCGACAGGCCTCGCCTCCGTATTGGGCAGGCCGCGCCGCTCGCGCTTGCACCGGGCCTCGACTGACACCATCCCAGTCGCCAATCCTTCAAGCCGAACCGCGCTGCGCCGATCGGCCCGAAGTCGAGCGCTGCCGCGCGATTGCGCCCCGATTTCCGATGCGGAAGGCCAGGCGCATCCCGCACCGGCAGGGTCGGGCAGGGCGCGATCCGGCCTGCCCGCTAAAAGCGCTTGACCAGCAACAAAACATTCGTTTGAAATGCGGGTATGAAACATATTTTTTGCTTCTAGGACTGACTTGGGCGGCGTTTGCCTCGGGGAGGGCGAGCGCAGTTGCTATTTTGCCGAAGAAGAGGCCTCCCGGCGTTGCGCCGGGTGCCGACCGGCAAAAGCGGCGCCGCGAAGCGCGGTGGTCGTGAATGGCGGGACGGCAGTCGTCGCGCTTCGGTTTCGTCATGCAGTCATCAAGGGGAGTTCATCCATGCGTCCAGCTAAGTTGCTACTCGGTCTCGGCGCGGCGCTTTGCGCGCTGACGTCCTTCGCGCAGGCCGAAGAGCCGGTGCGCGGGGGAAACGTCACGTTCCTCATGTCGCCCGCGCCGCAGATCCTGACGTCGGCGATCACGACGGCGGGCGCGGAACAGGTGGTGTCGTCGAAGATTTCCGACAGCCTGTTCACCTATGACTACGACCTCAATCCGAAGCCGCTTCTGGCCGAGGGCTTTTCGGTCAGCGATGACGGCCTGCGCGTGACGATCAACCTGCGCAAGGGCGTGAAGTGGCATGATGGCAAGGAGTTCACCTCCGAGGACGTCGCCTTCACCACCATGGACGTCTGGAAGGTTCTGCACGGCCGCGGCCGCACCATCTTCGGCAACGTCACCGCCGTCGAGACGCCCGACCCTTATACGGCGATCTTCGTCCTTTCCAAGCCGTCGCCCGGCATGCTGAAGAGCCTCGCCGCGCAGCAGGCGCAGATCCTGCCCGCCCATCTCTACAAGGGCACCGATATTCCCACCAACCCGGCCAATCTCAAGCCGATCGGCACCGGCCCGTTCAAGTTCGTGTCGTTCGCGCCGGGCGACAACCTGGTGCTCGAGCGCAACCCGGACTACTGGGACAAGGGCAAGCCCTATCTCGACAAGCTGATCTTCCGCTTCATCCCCGATCCGGCCACCCGCGCCTCGGCCATCGAATCCGGCGAAGCCCAGATCGCGCCGCAGAACCTGGTGCCGATGGCCGATCTCGAGCGCCTCGCCGCCACCGGCGAATTCGACATCACGACCAAGGGCTACGAGTTCCAGAACGAGATGGAGATGATCGAGTTCAACCTCGATGACCCCGTCATGAAGGACAAGCGCGTCCGCCAGGCGATCGCCCACGCGATCGACCGCGACTGGATCGTCGAGAACATCTTCTTCGGCTATGGCAAGCCGGCCGAGACGCCGCTGCACCAGCAGCTCACCGAGATGTTCGACTCGAGCGGCGTGCCGCAATATGCCTTCGATCCGGAAAAGGCCAAGGCGCTGCTCGACGAGGCCGGCTACAAGCCCGACGCCAATGGCATCCGCCTGAAGCTGACCGTCGATCCGCTGCCCTATGGCGAGCATCAGGCGAGCATCGCCGCCTATATGCGCGAGGCCTTCCGCGCGGTCGGCATCGACCTGACGGTGCGGGCACAGGATTTCGCCGGTTTCGTCAAGCGCGTCTATACCGATCGCGACTTCCAGTTCACCGTCAATCTGCTGACCGGCGGCTCGGATCCGACGATCGGCACGCAGCGCACCTTCTGGTCGCAGAGCTTCAAGCCCGGCGTCGGATTCTCCAACGGCTCGCATTACGTGAACCCGGAGATGGACAAGCTGCTTGAGACGGCGGCTTCCGAAATGGATCCCGCCAAGCGCAAGGCCGAGTATCACGACTTTCAGAAGCTCGCCATGGAAGACCTGCCGGTGTTCCCGCTGGTCGCGGTCGAGAGCGTGACCATTGCCAGCAAGCGGCTGAAGAACCATACGGTCGACGCGAACGGCACCTACAGCAACTTCGCCAACGTCTATCTGACACCGGCCGAGTAAGCTTCCGGCGGAGCCGGCGGCGCATCCTGCCGCCGGCTCCCGTTCCCGATCCGCCCGCCATCCGGAGACATGACCGCCTTGAACCGGCATCTGTTGCATTATCTTGGATGGCGTCTGCTCCAGTCCCTGGTGGTCAGCACCATCGTCGTGATCGGCAGCTTCATGCTGCTGCACCTCGTCCCCGGCGACATGGTCGATGTTCTCGGCGGCCAGCGCGGCGACATGGATGCCGAGCTGATGGCGACGCTGCGCGCCCGCTACGGCCTCGACCAGCCGATGCTGGTCCAGCTTTTCCACTACGTCACCGGGGTGCTTCAGGGCGACCTCGGCTATTCCTTCCGCAACTCGAATACGGTGCTCTCGCTGGTGTTGCAGCGCCTGCCGGCGACCATCCTCCTGGTGGTCTGCTCGGTCGCCGTCGCGGTCTTCATCGGCACGCTGGCCGGCGTCTTCGCCGCGCGCCACGTCCACCGGCCGATCGATGTCATCATCTCGATGGTGGTGCTGATATTCTACGCCACGCCCGTCTTCATGACCGGCCTCGGCCTCGTCATCATCTTCAGCGTCAAGCTCAAGCTCCTGCCGGTCGGCGGGCTGACCACGCCCGGCGTCGACATGACGACGCTGCAGCTGATCGGCGATGTCGCGCAGCACCTCATCCTGCCGGTGCTGTCGCTGTCGCTGTTCTACATCGCGATCTATGCGCGCCTCGCCCGCGCCTCGATGCTCCAGGTGCTGAACCAGGATTATATCCGGACCGCCTATGCCAAGGGGCTCGGCACCAGCCATGTCATCATCGGCCATGCGCTGCGCAATGCGCTGTTGCCGGTCGTCACCATGGTCGGCCTGCAGATCGCCGAGCTGTTCGGCGGCGCGGTCCTGACGGAGACGATCTTCAGCCTGCCCGGCGTCGGCCGCCTTGCCTATGACTCGGTGTTCGAGCGCGACTATCCGCTGATCCTCGGCGTGCTGCTCGTCTGCTCTTTCGTCATCATCCTCGTCAATCTGATCATCGACCTCATCTACACGCTGCTTGACCCGCGCGTCGAAGTCAGTCGCTGAAACGCAAGGGGATCATCATGCTTCGCCGCGTCCTGCTTTCCCCCGCTGGCTTCGTCGGGCTGTTCCTGCTGTTGATGATCATCGGGATGGCGCTTTCGGCCGGCTATTTCTTCCCCAAGGGACCCTGGGCGCTGGTGGCGCGCCCCTATATGTGGCCGGGCCAGCGTCCGGGCTTGCCCTTCGGCACGGATTCGCTCGGGCGCAACATCCTCGCGGCGATCTTCTATGGCGCGCGCGTGTCGCTGATCGTCGGCCTGGTGGCCACGGTCTGCGCGCTCGTCGTCGGCATCACGGTCGGTTCGCTCGCCGGCTATTTCGGCCGTGGCGTCGATGCCGTGCTGATGCGGATCACCGACGCGTTCCAGACCATTCCGGGTTTTTTGTTCGCCATCGTGCTGGTGTCGATCCTGTCGCCCTCGGTGACGAACATCGTCATCGCCATCGCCGTCGTCTCCTGGCCGCCAGTGGCCCGGCTGACGCGCGCCGAGGTGCTGCGGGTGCGCGAGACGGAATATGTCCAGTCCTGCAAGATCATCGGCATGTCGACGCCGCGCATCATCCTGACCCAGGTGCTGCCCAACAGCCTGTCGCCGGTCATCGTCGTCGCGGCCGTGCTGGTCGCCACCGCCATCATCACCGAGGCGGGTCTTTCCTTCCTGGGGCTCGGCGATCCCAACGTCATGAGCTGGGGCACGCTGATCAATGTCGGCCGGCCCTCGATCCGCAGCACCTGGTTCATCTGCGTGCTGCCCGGCCTGTTCGTCGTCATGACCGTGCTGGCGCTGAACCTGCTCGGCGATGCGATCAACGATGCGCTCAACCCCCATTTCAGGAAGCGATAGATGATGCCGAACGCTTCCGTGCCGAGGGAAAGCCTGCTCGATGTCGAGGGGCTCTCGATCCTGATCAAGGACAAGCGCGGCGACGTGCGCGCGGTCGAGGATGTCAGCTTCTCCGTCGCCGCCGGCGAGACGCTGGCGCTGGTCGGCGAATCCGGCGCCGGCAAGTCGCTGACGGCGCTGGCGCTGATGCGGCTCCTGCCGAAGACACTGGCCGTCGAGGCGAAGCGCATCACGCTGGCCGGCAAGGACCTGACATCGCCATCCGAGCTCGACATCCGCAAGGTGCGCGGCTCGATCATGGCGATGATCTTCCAGGACCCGCTTTCGGCGCTCAATCCGGTGCTGACCGTCGAGCGCCAGCTGGTCGAGGCGATCCGCCTGCACGAGACGATCTCGCGGTCGGATGCGCGTGCACGGGCGCTCGAACTGCTCGACATGGTGCGCATTCCGGCCGCCAGCGCCCGGCTCGGCGAATATCCGCACCGGCTCTCCGGCGGCATGCGCCAGCGCGTCATGATCGCCATGGCGCTGGCCGGCCGGCCCAGGCTGATCCTCGCGGACGAGCCGACCACCGCGCTCGACGTCACCATTTCTGGCCAGATCCTCGACCTGCTGAAGGAGCTGCAGCGCGATCTCGGGCTCGGCATGCTGTTCATCACGCATGATCTGCATGTCGTCCGATCCGTCGCGCACCGGGTCGCGGTGATGTATTCCGGCCGCGTCGTCGAAAGCGGCACGGTGGCGGATGTGTTCGAGCGGCCGCGCCATCCCTATACCGAAGGCCTGATCCAGGCCCGCCCGCATGGCAGCTTCGTTACCGACGGCCACCGGCTGCGGGAGATCGCCGGAACCGTGCCGGTGCCTTCCGCCCGGCCGCCCGGCTGCGCCTTCGAGCCGCGCTGCGGCCGCGCCGAAGCCGATTGCCGGCAGATCGTGCCGCCGCTGGTGCTGGAGCCGGGCACGGCCCGGTCGCTGGCCTGCTTCCACCCGCTGCAGCAGGAGCAGTACGCATGAGCCCGCGCCTGCAGATCGACGCGATGGTGGTCGAGCACCGCACGAAGCGCGGCGTCGTCCATGCCGTCGCCGGCGTCAGCCTGGAACTGGAAGCCGGCGAGACGCTCGGCCTGGTTGGCGAATCCGGTTGCGGCAAGTCGAGCCTCGCCCGCGCCATTGTCGGCCTCAACACGCCCAAATCCGGCGCCATCCGCATCGATGGCCGTGCCACCGATCCGGGCCGTCGCGGCGCGCAGGCGCGCGCCATCCAGATGGTGTTCCAGGATCCCTACGGTTCGCTCAACCCGCGTATGAGCGTGCGCGAACTCGTCGAGGAGCCGCTCTCGGTGCATCGGCTCGGCAATCGCGCCGAGCGTGCCGCCCGCGCCAAGGCGCTGCTGGAGCGGGTCGGCATCTCGGCCGCCATGCAGGACCGCCTGCCGCACCAGCTCTCCGGCGGCCAGCGCCAGCGCGTCGGCATTGCCCGCGCCATGGCGCTGGAGCCGAAGATCGTCATCTGCGACGAGCCCGTCTCGGCGCTCGACGTCTCGGTCCAGGCGCAGGTCTTGAACCTTCTGCTCGACCTGCAGAAAGAGCAGGAACTGACCTTCCTGTTCATCTCGCATGACCTCGAGGTCGTGCGCTATGTCTCGCACCGGATCGCCGTCATGTATCTCGGCGTCATCGTCGAGATCGGCCCGGCCGAGGGTGTCTGGTCGCTGCCGCTGCATCCCTATACGCGCGCGCTGATGCAGACGGCGGGCGATGCCGAGCGGGTCGCGGCGACGGGGCCGATGGTGACGCTTGCCAGCGAATTGCCCAATCCACTGCATCCGCCGAGCGGATGCCGGTTCCGGACAAGATGCCCCCTTGCAATCGAGGTCTGCGCCCGCGATGTTCCGGCGCTCGAGGACTTTGGCGACGGCCATCGCGTCGCCTGTCATCGCGCCAGGGAGTGGGCGGGGATCGCAGCGCCGGCCCATGCCTGACAGCGGGTCTTGCGTCCGGTGGGACGACCGAGCCTGACGAGCGAATTGCGAAGGTGAAATCATGACCAAGACCAGCCGTCAGTTCCAGTCTCTGGCCCATTGGGGCGCGTTCACGGCCCATGTCGAGGATGGCAGGCTGGTCGGCGTTTCGCCTTTTGCCGGCGATGCACAGCCAAACGACCTGATCGAGGCCTGGCCGGAAATGGTCTATGCCGAAAACCGCATCCGCCGGCCCTCGATCCGGCGCGGCTGGCTGGAGACGGTCGGGCGCGGCCTGCCGCATCCGGGTTTCGGCCGCGGCGACGACACCTTCGTCGAGGTTTCGTGGGACGAGGCGCTCGGCCATGTCCAGCGCGAGCTGGAGCGGGTGCGCAGCCAGTATGGCAATCCCTCGATCTTCGGCGGTTCCTATGGCTGGTCGAGCGCCGGGCGGCTGCATCATGCGCGCACGCTGGTCCACCGCTTCCTGGCGACGATCGGCGGCTGCACCGGCCAGGTGACCAATTACAGCTATGGCGCGGCGATGCGCCTGATGCCGCATGTGCTGGGCGATCTGGCGGCGGTGGCGGGGCCGGTCACCGACTGGCCGGCGATCCTGGAAAACTGCGAGCGCTTCGTCGCCTTCGGCGGCATCGCCGGCAAGAACTGGAAGATCCATTCCGGCGGCGGCGGCCTGCATCCCTATGGCGGCTGGATGGATAAGGCGGCGAAGAGCGGCGTCAGCTTCGTCAATATCTCGCCCTTGAAGACCGACACGGCCAACGTCATCGAGGCCGAGTGGATCCAGATCCGCCCCGGCACCGACATGGCGCTGATCCTGGCGACGGCCTGGCTGGTCCATGCCCGCGGCAAGACCGACATGGAGTTCGTCAATCGCTACTGTGTCGGCTTCGACCGTTTCCTGGCCTATCTGCAGGGCGCCGATGACGGCATCGTCAAGGACCCGGCCTGGGCCTCGGCGATCACCGGCCTGTCGGTCGAGGCGATCACCGGCTTCGCCGAAAGCCTGTTCGACCGGCGGGTGCTGCTGACGGCGGCCTGGTCGTTGCAGCGCGCGGAAAATGGCGAGCAGCCCTATTGGGGGCTGGTGGCGCTGGCGGCGATGCTGGGCCAGATCGGCCTGCCGGGCGGCGGCGTCGCCTTCGGCTACGGCTCGATGAACGGCATGGGCGCGCCGCTCTACGATCTGCCGATCTCCGGCATGTCGGTGCCGAAGGTGCCGGGCGAGCTGAAGATCCCGGTGGCGCGCATTGCCGACCTTCTGCTGCGGCCCGGCGAGCCATGCGAGTTCGACGGCAAGAGCTTCCCTTACCCCGATACACGGCTGGTCTACTGGGCCGGCGGCAATCCGTTCCATCACCACCAGGACCTGTTCCGCCTGCGGGAGGCGTTCCAGCGGCCGGATACCATCATCGTGCACGAGCCCTGGTGGACGGCGACGGCGCGCCATGCCGACATCGTGCTGCCGGCGACGACGCCGCTCGAGCGCAACGACATTGGCGGCTCCTCGCGGGACCCCTATCTCTTCGCCATGCAGAAGGCGATCGAGCCGGTCGGCGAGGCACGCGGCGACTTCGAGATCTTCAGCGCGCTGGCCGACGGCATGGGCGTCGGCGCCGCATTCCACGAGAACCGCAGCGAAGAGGAATGGCTGCGCGTCATCTATGGCCGCTTCTCGACGAAAATGGCGGAGCGTGGTTTCAACCCGCCTGATTTCGACGCCTTCTGGGAAGCGGGTCATGTGCGGATTCCCGATCCCGAGGGCGGCTTCAACCTCTATGAGCCGTTCCGGGAGGACCCCGTCGCCCACCCGCTCGCGACCCCTTCGGGCAAGGTGGAGATCTATTCCGAGACGGTGGCCGGTTTCGGCTATTCGGAGTGTCCGGGCCTGCCGGTCTGGCGCGAGCCGACCGAGTGGCTCGGCTCCGAACTGGCCAAACGCTATCCGCTGCACATGATCTCCAACCAGCCGGAAGACAAGCTGCACGGCCAGATGGATGCGAGCGCGCCGAGCCGCCGCAACAAGGTGCGCGACCGGACCGGCCTCGTCATGAACCCGGCCGATGCCGCCGCCCGCGGCCTTGCCGATGGCGACGTCGTCCGCGTCTTCAACGATCGCGGCCTCTGCCTCGCCGGTCTGCGCATTTCGGATCTGATCATGCCGGGCGTCGTCTGCCTGCCGACCGGGGCGACGTTCAACCCGATCTCCGACGGCGCCGGCGGGCTGATCGAGAACCATGGCAATCCGAACGCGCTGACCAAGGACATCGGTACGTCGCGCCTCGGCCAGGGCCCGAGCGCCCAGACCTGCCTGGTCGAGGTCGCGCGCCACGAGCAGGAAGCCGCCCCGATCAGCGTCCTGGCCCAGCCGCCGATCGAAGTGGCCGCCTAGTCAGACCCTCACCCCGACCCGCCCCTTACGCGTCCGAACCGGTATGGCCCTGGCCCGTGTGGCTGGCGGCGAGTTCGGCGACGGTGATCGGGCGGCCAGGCGTGCGCAGGCTCGGTCGGGAGAAATCGGTGACGGCGGCGCCCAGCTCCTCGGCCAGCACGCTGACCAGCGACAGGGTGCATTGCCGGCCCTGGCAGGGGCCCATGCCGCAGCGCGTCGCCGCCTTCACCTGCCGGGTGCCGGTGGCGCCTTCCGCGATCGCGGCGCGGATGCGCGAAACCGGAACCTCCTCGCAGCGGCAGAGCAGCGCCGCGCCATCGGCCTTGGCCGCCGACAGCGTCGGCGCATAGAGCGCATCGACGAAGCGCCGCGCCCGCAGGCGCCTGCGCCGTTCCGCCAGCAGGGGCGCCACGGCTTCGCCATGCGCCTTGCCCGTCATGGCTCCCAGTTCGTGCGCCACGTCGCATGCGGCGAGCTTTCCCGTCAGTGTTGCGAGATAGCCGCCCGAAATCGCCGCGGCATCGCCGGCGAGCCAGATGCCGGGGACCGAGGCGCGGACCTCGTCCGTCGTGGTCATCGCATAGCACTGCGTCTCGGCGTTCCAATGGCTGGCGCAGCCGAAGGAGACGGCAAGCTGGTCGTTCGGCACGACGCCGTCATGCAGCGCCACCAGGTTTGCCTCGATCTGGTGCTCGCGGCCGTTCGAGCGGAATGCTAGTCCTTCGGCGCGGTCGGCGCCGAGCACGCGAAGATCGGTCGCGTGCCGGAAGACCGGAACGCGGTCGGCGCGGATCCGGGCGAGCAGCTTGATGCCGCTCATCGCCAGTGCCGGGTCGCTGACCAGCCCCGGCGCATGGCGCAGGCTGGAGCGAAAGCGCCGGCGGGGCATGGTGTCGACGATCGCCAGCGGCGCTGCGCCGGCTTCCAGCAGTTGCAGCGCTGTCAGCAGCAGCAGCGGGCCGTTGCCGGCCAGCACGAAGCGGCCGGATGGCACGGCGGCGCTGCCCTTCAGCAGCGCTTGCAGCGCGCCGACGGTGACGACGCCCGGCAAGGTATGGCCGGGCAGGACGACCGGCCTTTCCATCGATCCCGTGGCGAGGATGACGGCGCGGGCCCGCAGGCGGCAGGTCTGGCCTGCTACGCCATAGACCAGCGTCTCGCCGTCGCGCGCCCAGACACTGGCGCCGCGGACGTGCTCCGCACCGCACTGTTGGAAGGCGGTGGCGAGCGGCAGTCCCCAGTCTTCGTAGTGAACGCGTCGCGGGTGCGAAATGCCGCGCAGGATCTGGCCGCCGATCGCCGGCTGGTCATCGAGCAGGGTGACGCCGAGGCCATGGCGGCGCGCCTCGATCGCCGCCGCCATGCCGGCCGGACCGGCGCCGATGATGGCGACATCCGTCGCCGGGTCTACGCGCGCAAATTCCGGCATATCACCATTCCGTCGCGCACCGGCGTCAGGCACGCCTGCACGTTGGTTCGTCCGTCCAGTTCGACCGTGCATTCGAAGCAGGCACCCATCAGGCAATAGGGCGCGCGCGGCTGGCCGGTCGGCGTTTGCCGGGATGGCACCAGGTCGTGACGCATCAGGCACGCGGCGACCGTCTCGCCCGGATGGGCGTCGAAGGATCGGCCATCGACCGTGATGGTCAGCCGCGCATCGGCGGGGTCAAGAAGCGAGCGCAGCATCGAAGCGCCTCGAGGACAGGGTGGCGAGTTCGGCCGGCAGCGCGTCGGCGGCGATGGCGGGCCCGACGATCTCGGCATGCGCCGCGGCCAGCGTGATGCCGGAATGACAGGCGACGGCGAAGGCGCCGGGGCAGCTTTCGGACCGGGCATAGATCGGCATGCCGTCGGCCGGCATGACCCGAATCGCGCCCCAGCTGCGCAGCACCCGTGCCGAGGCGAGGAAGGGAAATTCGCGGATGGCGCGCTGCGCGTGGCTGGCCAGGATCTGCAGCGTCGTGCCGGGCGTCACGACATCATCCTCGTGGCTGTTGCCGAACATCACGCTGCCGGCGCGGGCCTGCCGCGTCGTCGGCGTCGCATGCGCGATGGACGGCGGCAGCCTTTCGGTGACGACGATCTGGCCGCGCACCGGCCTCAGCGGCACAAGCATGCCGGCGGTGGCGGCGAGCGGTTGCGTGGCGAGGCCGGCGGCGATGACGACGCGTTCGGCCGGATAGCGGTTTTCGACGCAGAAGACGGTGAGTTGCGACCTGACCATGCCGATCGACAACGCCTTGTCGTCGCGGAGGATCTCCACGCCGAGTCCGCGCGCCTGCGCGGCCAGCGCCTGTGTCAGCAGCAGCGGGTTGGCGTGGCCGTCTGCCGGGCACCAGCTGCCCCCGATCACGTCGGGGCCAACCTTCGGCAGCCTTTCGCGGATGAAGGCGGGATCGACCATGACGACGTCGTCGGGAATGCCGGGCTGGCCAGACAGCCGGGCGACCATCTTCGCCCTCGACGCCAGTTCATCGTCCGACAGGCAGAGGCTGAAGCCGCCACGACGGTCATATTCGGGATCGATGCCGGTCGCGGCCAGCAGGTCGGCGGCAAAGGCCGGCCAGAGCGAGGCCGAGCGCCGGCTCCACTGCGCATAGGGCGGATGGTTGGCGCCCTTGCCCTGGACCCAGACGAGGCCGGCATTGCCGTAGGAGGCGCGCGGCTCCTGGTCGGAGCCGTCGAGGATGACGACGGAGAGGCCGGTGCGGGCCATGCCGACCGCCAGCGAAAGCCCGACAATGCCGCCGCCGATGACGATGGCGCGTTTCAAGCCACGCCTCCCGGCTCGGACGGGGCCTGCGGGTAGACGCGCGGTTTGACGCCGGCCATCAGCCAGTCGCCCAGCGTCACGATGTCGTAGACGGGCAGGCCGAGCGCGCGCGAAATCTCGGCGGCATAGGGCGGCATGTTGGTGCATTCCAGCACGATGGCGCCGATCTCCGGCGCCCGCGCCGCGAGCCGGCGGGCCGCGGCGATGACTTCGTCGCGCAGGGCGGCGTGGCCGGCGTTGCGGTTGTCGCGGATCATCGCCCAGAAGACGCCGTCGCGCGGCAGGCCCTCCGTCGGCACGGGATGATCGACGCCGACGGCGGCGAAGTGGTCCGGTGTCAGCTTGGTGGCGTCCATGGTAAGCACGCCCACCGTGCGTCCCCTGGGCAGCAGGCGCTCGACGATCGGGATCTGCAGCAGGCTCGATGTCGCCACCGGGACGGGGAGGGCGGCGGCGAGCTCCTTCTGGTAGAGGGCGAGGAAGCCGCAGGTGGTGGAGATCGCGCCGGCGCCATGCGCGACAAGGTCGAGACCCGCCGCGATGAAGGCGTCAAGCAGCCCCTCGGCGCGGCCGTCGATCACCCGGAGCGCATCGGCGCCGCGCACGATGCGGTACTGCACCGGATAGCCCCAGCTGTCGATATTGCCGGCGTCGCCGGGAGCGCGCGCGAAGGCGGTATCGAGGATCAGCAGGCCAAGGCTCGTACCGGATACCGTCGTCACGGCCTGCTCTCCGTCGCTGGGACAATCTTGGGGCCGGCTCCGCCGCCTCGGGCCGGGTGGCCGCTGGCGGCGGCGCCGCGGGGAAGGCGGCCGTGGGAGGCGGCCGCCTTCCGGCCCTGGGAGGTCGTTACTCGGCAGCGATCCGGGTTGCGGCGTTGAGGCCGTACTGGTCGAGCAGGCCGAGCGTGCGCATAATCTCGACGCCCTTGTCGAGCGCCGGACCCTTGAGGCCGGTGAGCGGGCGACGCAGGTCGCCGGCGGGCAGGCCGACCGCCTTCATCAGCGACTTCACCGCGACCGGGTTGATGGCCGAGTAGGTGTAGTGCAGCAATGGCAGCAGGCGCATGTAGCTCTCGCGGAAAGCGAAGCCGTCCGTGTCGGCCGTCCAGGGATTGGACAGGGCCGCCATTTCCGCCGGCGCGAGATTGCCGGTCATGTTGGCGGTGCCGTGGCCGCCGAGCGCCATGGTCGGCACGACGAGACCCAGATTGGGCGAGTCGCAGCACATGATGGCGACGTCGGGGTTGCCGGCGATCACCTGCGCCACCTGACCGACTCGGCCGGTCGATTCCTTGTGAACCACGAAGTTCGGATGCTTGAACAGCCGCAGCAGCGCCTCGTGGCCGAGATCGGTCTTCACGCGCGGCGGGTTGTTGTAGATGCCCATCGGCAGCTCGGTCGACTCGGCGATATCGAGGAAATACTGCTCGATGTCGGCTTCCGAGGCGCAGATATAGGCCGGGGCGGCGAGGATCGCGCCATCGGCGCCTTCGCCCTTGGCAAACCGCACCAGGTCGATCGAGGCCTTGGTGTCGCCGCCGGTGCAGCCATAGAACAGCTTCATCCCGCCGGTCTTCATCCTGGCGGTCTTGGAGATGATCTCGCGGCGCTCTTCCATGGTGAGCATCGAGATCTCGCCAGTCGAGCCGAGGATGAGCACGGCGGCGGTGCCGTTGTCTTCCTGGAACTTCAGCAGATCCTGGAACGCCTTGAAGTCGACCGTTCCATCCGCGTTGAACGGGGTGATCAGGGCGACGAAGGATCCTTCAATACGCATCTTGCTCATTGTGTCTGTCTCCGAAAGCCATTCGCGGCCGTCTCGCCCGGGAGGCGCGCCACCCATCCAAGAAACCTCGTTTCAGGCATCTCGGTCTTCGGATTGAAACATGCATTTGAAATGGCTGTTCGTCAACGAGCTTCGTACCTGCTCTGTGGCCCTCTCGGTGTAGGATTTTTTCGCGATCCGGCTCGGCGGAGACGCTTTGTGCCGGGGCGGTCGCAAGCGGAGCGGAAAGCCGCGAGGGACCTGACGGCTTGCTGTCACAAAAAAATGCCGCCGCTCCTGCGAGCGGCGGCATTCGGGGTCCGAGAGGGACGATTAGCGCCGGATGGCGACCGTATCCTCGTCGCGGCGGCTGCCGGCATAGGCGGCGGCGACCGAGGCGATGAAGGCGCCGACCAGCATGGCGACCACCGTCAGCAGCGAGGTCGTCAGGGCGGCCTTGCGGGCGGTGTCCGCCGCTTCCTTGGCCTTGTCCTTCAGCGTCTGGATCTGGGCCAGCACGTCATCGACGCGCTTTTCCGCATCCGCCTGCGGCATGCCGGTGCGGCTGGCGACCAACTGGGCCAGATAGGCCTTGTCGCCGGGCGGGAATTCGCCGGCCGCCGCGTCCTGAAGCAGGATGCGGCTGACTTCGCCGCGGATGGCGGCGTTGTCGCCCTGCACCGGCGCGGTGGCGCCGGACTGGGTTGCCGGGCGGAACATCAGGTCGATGAAATAGCCGCTCGGATCGCCGACATTGCTGGTCGAAGAGGTGGCGCCCTGCGCCGCGCCCTGGGCCGCGCCGGAAACCAGCGCCGTCGTGGACTGCACGCCCTGCGACACGACCGAACCAATGGCGGAGGAGAGAAGGCCGACAACGATGACCGTCGCAACGCACCACGCTATGAAGCCATGCACGGTGTCGCGGAAGAACACCTCGTCGGTGTGGAGGCCGGCCCACTTGGTGCGCAGACGGCCCGTGATGTAGCCACCGAAGCCGGCCGCCACCCACTGCGTCACGACGATCCAGATCACGGCCGAGACGGCGAAGGTGGTTGCCGACGCGCCTTCGCCCGACCAGGGCGATACCGCGGCAAGCCCGAGACCGGAACCCAGCAGGGCCATGACGAGCGTGACTGCAATCGCCGCTGCAGCGCCTGCGAAGATAGCACTCCACGACACGGCGGATTGCGACGACTCCGGTGCTGGGACCGTCGATTCTACTTCGATGATGGCCATCTTTTCACCCTATCTGAAGAAGAGGGCGAGAAGAATGATGATCGGAATTGGCACACCGAGCAGCCAGAGCAAGATACCGCGTCCCATAACAGCCTCCTAGTTGAATGATCGGCAGTTCAACGAGGAAGCGAGTGTTTGGTTCCGGCCTCCGCAGCATCAGGTTGCGACGGATCGAAGATGGCGGGGGTCGAATGGATTTGGTATGGGTTGTGGATTAGCTCATGGGTTGTGGATAAGCTGGAGTGGCTGGAACGATCCGGCGTCGATCCGAGTTGAACGGTCACCCCATTCACAAGGATCGATCGACATGACGAAGACCCTCACCGCCCTGGCCATTTTCGCGGCCCTCACGGTTCCCGCCCTGGCGCAGGATTCCAAGCCCGCGCCGCAGGAGACGGTCGGTGTCGCCACGCTGGACCCTGCCACGATCGCCACGGGATGGCGCGCCTCCAAGATCATCGGGTCGACCGTCGAGAACGAAAATGGCGACACCATCGGTTCGGTCGACGACCTGATCCTGACCGCCGATCAGCAGGTGCCCTACGCCGTTCTGTCGGTTGGCGGCTTCCTCGGCATCGGCGCCAAGCTCGTCGCCGTTCCCTACATGGATCTCGACACCACCCAGAAGGGCAAGACGATCCTGCGGGCGGCCACCAAGGAAAGCCTCACCGCCGCGCCGGAATTCAAATACGCCGAATGACGGTTGCGCGCTGCTAGACCGAACCCGACCGACAAAGAAGTCTCGCCAGATCTGGCGGGACTTTTTCGCGTCCCGATGGCTGGCACCCTCTCGAAGCGTCGTTTTGGGATGCACAGGGATCCGCCGCAACCACCGGGGCGATGCCGCTTGATTTGTCGACCGGTTCCACGACCTATAGGCGAGGCAGCGACGGAGTCCGGTAAGTTGGACCGGCTACTGCATTGGGCGCGATGATCAACGACCTGTCTCACGGCGAACCAGAGCCGACCGATCTGGACCGCATGACACGTGGTTTCGACCAGATCCGCGATGTCGTCGATGTGCTGCCGGCGGCGATCTATACCGTCGACTCCCTGGGCCGGATCACCTCGTTCAACGAAGCGGCGGCGGCGTTGTGGGGGCGTCGCCCGGTTCTCGGCGAGGAAACATGGTGCGGAGCCTGGCGCCTTTACCGGCCCGACGGCACCGCGTTGCCGCACGATGCCTGTCCCATGGCGATCGCGCTTGCGGAGGGACGGGCCATTCGCGGCGCCGAGGCGGTCGCCGAGCGGCCGGACGGGACGCGCGTACATTTCTCGGCCTATCCGACGCCGCTCCGCGACCCGCACGGCACCATCGTCGGCGGCGTCAACATGCTGGTCGACATCACCGATCGCAAACGTTCGGACCTGTCGGCCGCCGTGCTGTCGGCGATCGTCGAATCCTCGCATGACGCGATCGTCAGCAAGGACCTGAACGGCATCGTCGTCAGTTGGAATGCCGGGGCCGAGAGCCTGTTCGGCTACGCTCCGGAAGAGATGATCGGCAAGCCGATCGCGCTGCTCATCCCGCCCGATCGACAGGACGAGGAGCCGGCCATTCTCTGGCGCATCCGCAACGGCGAGCGGGTCGACCATTTCGAAACGGTTCGCCGGCGCAAGGATGGCAGCCTGGTCGAGATCTCGCTGACGATCTCGCCCGTGCGCGACCGGGAAGGCCGCATCATCGGCGCCTCGAAGATTGCGCGCGACATCTCCGATCGCCGCCAGGCGGAACAGCAGCAGCGCCTGATCGTCCGCGAGATGAGCCACCGCATCAAGAATCTCTTTGCCATCGCCGGCTCGATCGTCTCGATGAGCGCACGCGCCGCCGCGACGCCGGCCGAACTGGCAAAATCGGTCCGCGAGCGTCTCGACGCGCTGACGCGGGCGCACGAACTCACGCGACCCGGATTGATCGACGACATCGACATGGCGGGCGGCGCGCAGAACCTGCGTGAGCTCATCCAGGCGATCCTGCTGCCCTATCGCGGCGGTCCGGAGGGCGCGCCGCGCTTGGTGCTCGCCGGCCCGGATATCGTGGTCAATGGCTCGGCCGTGGCGAGCCTCGCCCTCGTCTTCAACGAATTCGCCACCAACGCCGCCAAATATGGCGCGCTTTCAGTGGCGGAGGGACGGGTGGAGGTAAGCTGGGCCGTTCATGGCGGCATGCTGGCCGTCGACTGGCGGGAGGTCGGGGGACCAATGATCGCGCATCGGCCTCTGCGCCACGGTTTTGGCAGCACGCTCGCCAACCGCGTCGTCGTAGGCCAGCTTGCCGGTTCCCTGGACTACGAATGGAACCGGGATGGCGTGGCGATTCATCTCGCCATGGCGCGCGATCAGCTCGGCTAGAGCCAGTCGGCGGCTTCTTAGGTCGTCATCGCCCAGAGTGCCTTGGAGACGCTGCCCATGTCGTAAGGCTTGGCGAAGAAGGCGCTGTCGGTCGGCAGGATGTCGGAGGTCGGCGACTGGTGACCCGAAACCAGCACCAGCTTCACGGGCGGCCACCGCTCGCGAACGGCATGCGCCAGGCGAATTCCATCCATGGATCCGGGCATGTCGATGTCCGTGAACAGGATGGATATCTCGGGATGCGTCTCCAGCATCTGGATCGCCTGATCGGCATTTGCCGCTTCAAGAACCTTGAAGCCGGCTTCCATCAGATCGTCCGCTGCTGCCATGCGAACAAGACCTTCATCCTCGACGACGAGAATGACGGGTGGTCCATTGGAGATGCTCATCACAATAGGGTACCCAAACTTGGCAACACCCGGCCACTGGCAACCGGGCCGATCTCGGCAAGGAAGACGACAATCCGCGTCATGCTTGCGTTGCTATGAACCGTCCAACGGAGTTACCTCCGATTTCGTTCCGGTAAGTCACCTCTTGACCCCACAATATCACCAACAGGTTAAGAAGGCGCTTTCTGCGCTGCGTCAGGGAACCAACCGGACCCCTCGCGCCTTCTAGCCGAGCCGGAGCCAATGTCCCGCTTCGGCCCCCCGGAGACGTCCATGTTCCACACCTGGCTCAATCTCAACAGGCTGGCGTTCGAATCGCAGCAGGTGGTTCTCCTGCGCATGATCAAGCTCGCGGCGGGAGGCCCGAACGCGCAGCGCGAGGCGGAACTGATGATGCGCGAGAAAGTGCTCGCGGCGACGCAGTCGTCGCTGCGGATGGCCGGCGGCGCCTCGCTCGACAGCGTCGTGCGGAGCTATCGCCAGAAAGTGCGCGCCAACGCCCGCCGCCTGTCGCGATAGGCGGGCGGCGACCTTGCCGGCGGGGACAAGCAATCCCTTGTTAACCATAGTTTAAGGCGCATCGCGTCACCTATCGTCGGGAATCCCGATGCCTTCGCAAGGCCTTGGGGCCGATGGCGGGTATCGAGGCGGCGACATGGTTGGGCGGCGAGATTTCAGTTCCGGTCGACGCGAGGCAGGCCGCTTCGTCGCGCCCCGACCGGTCGCGTCCCCTCGGGCTGCGGCGTGGTCCTGGGCGGTTGCGCCCCTTTGGTTGGGCCTGTTGCTGCCCGCGACGGCGCAGGCGGCCTCCGATCGCGAGTTCAACGGCACCGAGTCGGCCGGGTCGGAACAGATCACCGCGAATGACGGCGATAGGGTCCGCTTCAACGACACCAGCACCGCCGACCAGGCCAACATCATCAACAATTCCGGCGGCTCGACCTATTTCTACGATGCCAGTACCGCCGCCGACGCCATCCTGACCAATAACGGCACGGGCAGCCTGGCCTTCGGCGACACCAGCACGGCCGGCAATTCGACCATCGTCAACAATGGTGGTGGCTCGCTTGGTTTCAGCGGCACGGCCAGCGCCGGCACCGCCAAGGTCACCAACAACGGCACGACGCTGTTCAGCGGCTCGTCGACGGCCGGGGGCGCCACCTTCGTCACCAATGCCAGCGGCACGCTCACCTTCGCCGATGACAGCACGGCCGGCACCTCGAAGCTGACCGTCAACGGCAGGATGGAATTCACCGACGCCTCCAGCGCCGGCACGGCCGAGATTACCAACAACACCACCGGGGCGGTCGATTTCCTCGACGCCAGCACCTTGGCCGGCGCCTCGCTCAACAATAGCGGCATCGTCAATTTCGCCGGCACCAGCAGCGCCGGCATCGCGACGCTCACCAACAACGCCACCGGCGCGATCGTCTTTTCCGAGCAGGCCTCGCTCAGCGCCGTGGCGCTGCTGTCGAACAGTGGCCAGGTGACATTCAAGGGCTCCAGCACGGCCGCGACCGGCTTCGTCGCCAACAATGAAGGCGGCTCGATCCTGTTTACGGAGACGAGCACGGCCGGCAATGCCCGCATCGGCAATAGCGGCTCGGTCGCTTTTTCCGGCTCCAGCTCGGCCGGCTCGTCCGACCTGATCAACAATATGGGCTCGGCGATCGCCTTCTCCGGCAACAGCACGGCCGCCCAATCGACCATCAACAATGCCGGCCGGGTCGACTTCTCCGGTTCGAGTTCGGCCGGCGCGGCCACGATCACCACGGGCGGCGGCGGTCTTACCACCTTTGCCGGCAATGCCACGGGCGGCACCGCCCATCTGATCGCGGATGAGGATGCGACGGTCGATTTCTCGCAGGTCACCAGCGGCATCGCCGTCGGTGCCATCGAGGGCACCGGCACGTTCCGGCTCGGCGGCAAGGTGCTGACCGTGGGCAGCGGCAATCTCTCGACCACGGTCGACGGCACCATCGAGGATGGCGGCATAGGCGGTGGCACAGGCGGCTCGCTGGTCAAGGTCGGCACCGGCACGCTCAGCCTCGGCGGCGTCAGCCTCTATACCGGCCGCACCGATGTGCAGGCCGGCACGCTGCAGGCGGCGGCCGATGACGCGCTGGCGGAAAAGTCGGCCTTCACCATCGCCGCCGGCGCAACGCTGGATCTCGCCGGTTTCAAGGCGACGATCGGCTCGCTGGCCGGCGCTGGCGCGGTCACGCTAAACGCGGCGACCAGCGCGCTCT